>Ga0181526_10000326_pt1 | contig 51840 bp, 44 predicted proteins | sample PEATcosm2014_Bin_35_FD_119750 | JGI IMG/M metagenome (GOLD analysis project Ga0181526, IMG submission 119750) | Peatland microbial communities from MTU Mesocosm Facility, Houghton, MI, USA - PEATcosm2014_Bin06_30_metaG | ecosystem: Environmental > Terrestrial > Soil > Wetlands > Peat | place... | reverse complement strand
TGCCGACGACGCGATAGCCTTCCGCAAGGAGCAGCTCGGCGAGATAGGAGCCGTCTTGACCGGTGATTCCGGTAACGAGTGCGGTCTTGCTCACCAGTGCGGCCGGCCTTGCGCAAGGCGCTCGGCGAGCGTAACGGCGACAAAGGCTGCGACTTGGCTCGGAAGCGTCCCGCGACCAAACCCGGCGTCGTAGCCAAGCTCGCCGGCCAACAAGTTGGTTACGCGCGGGCCGCCGCAGATCAGCACGACGTTGTCGCGCACGTTCTCCGCCTCCAACAACTCGCTAAGTGCGGTAAAGTTTTTGATGTCGCTTCCTTTTTGCGTGACCGCCTGCGATGCAAGCAGGGCATCGATCCGTCGTTCCTTCGTGAACCGCACCAACTCCTCGACGGCTACTTGGCTACCGAGGTTGTGCGTTTCGAACTCGTGATAGCGTTCCAAGCCGTAATCGCCCTTGTATCCCTTCATATTGAGTATTGCGTCGATGCCGACGGTGTGGGCGTCGGTCCCGATGCAGGCGCCGGCAACCCGGATCTTTCGGCCGACCCGCTCTCGCACCAGCGCATCGATCGCCTCCATGGACATCGCGTGCGCGCCCGCCGACGGAGCCGTGATCCCGTCGACGTCGACCGCTTGCATCGTGGTCGCGTAGATCACGAAAAAAGAAAAGCCCGACGCGATCGCCTTTCCCTCCACGACCTGCACGTCGCTCAAGCCCATCTTAACGGCGAGCTGACGTGCCGCTTCATCGGCCGCTTCGCTCCAATCGACCGGCAGCGTAAACGAAATCTGAACCTTCCCGTCGTCGCTCGTATCGCCGAAGGGCCGGACGAGACGTGTCATGCGGCGAAGGGGTTCCAATAATCGGGTGCCTTTTCGAATACCCCGTCGAAGCCGCGCCCACCTTCGGGCGTCCGGGAGACGTCGGCAAAGAGTGCAGCCTCGATCGCCTGCATCAGACCCATTGCGGCAACGCGTTCGAGCAGGGCTTCGCACAAAGCGAGCACGTCATGCGCGCGCCGTTCGATGATGCCCCCAGGGCGAACGGCGATCTCGTCGCCGAAATGCCGAGCCGTGCTCATGATGTAACGGGCATTCTCGAGGGAGAGCGCGCGATCGCCAATAAACGGCGTGTGGATCGCTTCGGTCGGCATCCCGCACAGATGGATGTTCTGCCCGGTCATCACCGACGTGAGGTTGAACATCGCGTCGATCAGATGCCCCTTGAAGATGTCGCCGGTCATGTGCTTGGTGGGCGGCATGAACTTCAGCGGCGCGTTGGGGAAGATCTCGCGCGCAAGCTGCGCCTGCGCCACTTGATAGAGGAAGCCGTCTTCGCGATCGGGATCGATCTCGTACGCGTCGCCCAGCCCGATCTGACCGTCCGGCAGACCGGCGCGATGCGCGAACTCTTCGTTGATGAACTGCGATGCGAGCACCGCCGGCGCTTGCTCGACGGCATCTGCCGTCGTCAAGTAGTTATCCTCGCCCGTGTTAATGATGATCCCCGAGTACGCGTTGAGCATGCGGCTGAAATGCTGATCCACGAAGGTCCGCTTCATGTTGATATCGCGAAAGAGAATGCCGTACATCGAGTCGTTGAGCAGCATGTCCAGCCGTTCGAACGCCGCCATCACCGCAATCTCCGGCATGCAGAGGCCGCTGGCATAGTTGGTCAGCATCACGTATCGGCCGAGCTTCTCGCTCACATCGTCAAGCGCGGCGCGCATGATCGAGAAGTTGGCTTGAGTCGCGTACGTGCCGCCGAAGCCTTCCGTCGTCGGGCCGAACGGGACGAAATCGAGAAGCGATTGTCCGGTCGAGCGAATCACGGCAATCACCTGCGCGCCGGCCTCCGCGGCGGCCACGGCGGCGACGCGATCTTCATAAATGTTGCCGCTGGCGACGATGACGTAGAGCAGTGGCGGCGGCAACTGCGGTAGGTCCCCGAGCCGGGCCGCGCGCTCGGCGCGTCGTGCGCCAATCCGGTCCAGCGCACGATCGACGAACGGTGCCAACCCCCTTCGCGCCGCGTCGTCGGGGGTGGCCGTGAAATCGTCGAGATTACAACGGCCCGCTGCGAACTCCGCACCGAGGGACTCCGGGGTAAGGCCCGTTTCCGCCAAGGCTTTTCCAAAGAAAAACGCTACGCCGCGAGCGCGTTCGTGAAGCGGTACCGCATCGAGGATCGCGTTGGGAAGCGGAACATCTTGCGGAGTAAGCCCGTCCACGCCGAGGAGCCGCAATACGGCGCGTTCGACCGAAACCGTCGAGTGAGCGGCAATGAAGGCTTCCACCGGCGCGACGATGGCGCCGGCGAGGTCCCGGCAACGCTCTACGCGCAGGCGATCGATTCGAAGCTCCACGGCTTTACGAGCTTACGCCAAGTGCCAAGTATGCCGCAATTCCGTCCCGCCAGGACGGCATACCGATTCCGAGCGCGCCCAGCTTGGCGCTATCGAGCGCGGAATAGCGCGGGCGGATCGCCTTGGCCTTCCACTGCTCGGCGAGGATCGGCTCGATCGCATGCTCGACGCGAGCCTGACGCATCGCCTCGCGAGCGAACTCATACCAGCTCACGGGCCCGGCGGCGGCGGCGTGATAGAGCCCGTAGGCCGGGGTGCCGATCAGCTTGCGCAGCGCGACGGCAAGATCGCCGGCAAACGTCGGCGACGCAACGACGTCGGCAACTACGCGCACCGGCTCGCCGCTCTCGCCGGCGGCGAGTATCCGATCGACGAACGCGCGGCGTCGCGAAGTCGAACGCGAAGGCCCGTAAAGCCCGCAGGTCCGTACGACGAACGCCCGCCCTCCCGCTGATTCCACTAAACGTTCGCCGGCGAGCTTCGACGCGCCGTAAAACGAAAGCGGATTCGGCGAGTCGCTCTCGAGATACGGGCTGCCCTTGGTACCGTCGAAGACGTAGTCGGTGCTCATCGTGACAAAGAGCACGTCGCGTTGGGCGGCAACGCCAGCGGCGCGCCCGACCGCGAACGCGTTGACTTCCAGCGCCATCTCTTTCTCGTCTTCGCAACGATCCACGTCGTGAAAGGCTGCAGCATTTACCAGCACGTCCGGTTTGGTCGCGGCCAGATACTCTGCGAGGCGCTCGCTCTGCTCGATCGCCAGCTCGTCGTGCGAAGGCGCTACGATCTCGCAATCGGTCCAGCGTTGTGCGATCGCCGTGCCGAGCTGTCCCGAACCGCCGAGCAAGAGAACGCGCGTCACACCGTCGACCGCCGGCCGCTGGAGTTTCGCTGAAAGAGCAGCGATATCGTAACGGCGAGGGCGGCTGCGAAGTTGCCAAGCACCATGATCTCCACGACGGTCGCAAGCGTCGGATGAAAGGTGACGATCGCGACGAGCGTGCCCAGCGTGCAGATAAACAATGGTACGGTAAATGCTAGGCGATGCGTGGCGATGCCGTAGAACGTCAGCGAGTTCGTTAAAGCGAGCAGCACCATGGCCAAACCGTATTTGACCAGCAACGGCGCCGCCCCATCGAAAGCATGCCCGACGAGTGCGTGCAGCACGTCCACCCCGAAGAAGTAAAAGACGAAGAGCCCGCAGAGAGCGACCGCGACAAGCATCACTAAGCTGCCCGCCAAGACGTCGCGGGTTCGCGCCCCGCGCGCGTGACGATCCGCCGCCTGCGGTAGCAGCACGGTCGGGACGAATCCGACGAGATAGAGGAGCATCTTACCGCCCAGCGATGCCGCGGCGTAGAGTCCCGCCGCGTGCTCGGGAAAATAATGCTTCACAAGAACGACGTCGGCGGATCCCATCAGCGCGATGGCGATCGTCGCGGCGGCGGCTCCGGCTCCCGCGTTGAGGATTCGGCGCCAATCGTAGCGCACTCGATGCGTCGGCGAGGCGGCATATCGCCGCTTCAACCGCAGCGCGAGATAGATCAGCGCACAGAGCGGCCCGAGAAGAAACCCGACGACGGCGCCACCGAGCCGAAAGCCAATGGCAATGAGCGCGACGATGCCGATGACTTTTGCTACGCCCTCGACCGCATTGGAGAGTCCGTACCCAACGAAGTCCTGCGTGCCCTGCGCGATCGCACGCAGCGCGTTGACGAAGAGCGCGACGCCCGCGATCAATCCGACGAACGGTAACGACCAAATCGGGACGTGCAGAAAGCGCGCGAACGGAATCATTCCGGCGGTCGCCACGACCAGGTAGATGATGGCGAGTTTTGCAAAGCCGCCCGCGATGCTGTCGGTTAGGCCGCGCAGATGGCCGTCGTCGTGCAGCGCTCGAAACTCCGCGGCCAGCTGCGCGACGACCGGCGCGACGAAAGCGACCGGAAGCGCCGCAATCAACGCCGCATTGATAAGCGCGTAGAGTCCGCCGTACGCGGCGACCCCGAGCTCACGGCTGGCGACGGCGTGCGCCGCGAACCCGCACACGTTGAGCACCATCCCGGCAGAAAAGACGAGCAGGCTCTGCTTCACCATGGCGCTCGTCCGCAACCGCTCGAGTCCACGCCGGAGCACGAAAGTACCCGGTGGACTCACACTACCGTTCATCGAACCGTCGTTCTCATGAAAGTCGAGAATTTACCTCTTGCAGGGTCTTTGATGCTGACGCCGCGCGTATTTACGGACGAACGAGGCTCCTTTCTGGAGCTTTTTTCGCTCGAACGGTATCGCGAGTGCGGCATCGGGGACTCGTTCGTACAGGATAACTCTTCGCTCTCGCGCCGGAACGTCTTGCGCGGACTGCATGGCGACTCGCGAATGGCCAAACTCGTTTCGGTCCTGCGCGGCAGCGCTTTCGACGTTATCGTGGACGTTCGGGCGACGAGCTCGACGTACGGACGATGGCACGGTACGACGTTAACGGCAGGCGACGCCCGCCAAATCTACGTACCCCGCGGCTTTCTTCACGGCTTCTTAGCGCTCGAAGATGGTACGATTTTCTGGTACAAACAGAGCGCCGCGTACGATCCCGCCTACGAGGTCGGCATCGCTTGGGACGATGCTGATTTGGGAATCAGGTGGCCGCTCGGTGAAGTCGCCCCGATTCTCTCCCCCCGCGACGCTGCGAATCCACCCCTTCGCGCCCTGCGCGACCGTAACAAACTCGCTCCGGCCTAGGTAGAAGCCGCCAAAGGAACCGAATCGAGGGGGGATGGCATTCCGTGATCAGAGCGACGAAGCTCTGGTGCATCGAGTGCGTTCCGGGGAAAGGGAGGTCTTCGGCGTGCTCGTCGACCGCTACAAACGCGGCATAGCAAACTTCATCGGCGCAACCGTGCGCAACCCGTCGGAAACGGCGGATTTGTCGCAGGAAACGTTTCTGCGCGCGTACGCGCATTTGAATACCTTCAACCCACAGCTCGGGAAATTTTCGACCTGGATCTATCAGATCGCGCGTAACGTGATTCGCACCTATCTTGCCAAGTCGCAGCGAGCGCCGCAAATGCAGGAACTGTCGCAGGAGCAGACGCTGGAGACGGCGCTTGCCGATCCCTCACCACAGGCAGATCCCGCCGGCGGGCTGTTGCGCCAAGAAGCCGAGCGCGAGCTACGTGCCGCGTTGGCCGAGCTTCCGGACCGCACGCGAACGGTGTTGGCCCTGCGCTACTTCGATAACATGGAGTATCAAACGATTGCGAGCACGCTTGGGCTCTCGCTAGGGAATGTAAAGACGTTGATCCATCGCGGCAAGATCGCGCTGACGAAAAAGATGCGCGAACGCGAGGCGAGGGCTCTCGGCGTGCCGGCTCGAGCGCCGGAAAAGGGAGGTTCGCATGCGCTGCTCCTCGTTTGAGCCGCTGCTCGACGACTACCTCGAAGCGACGCTGAGCCGCCGGCAAATGCGCGACGTCGCGCTCCATCTACCGTCGTGTCCCGCCTGCAACGCGCTTATGGAAGAGCTACGGGTGGTGGATGCCCTGCTGGCTACCGCGCGATCGCCCGGACGCGTCGGTTCGGATTTTACGGCTGCTGTCGTCTCCGCGACCGCGGCCGCGCCGCTGCGCCCCAATAGGCGGAGAACGCTCTGGTTGCCGCTGCTGGCCTATCTTTGCGTGGCTTGGGCGCTTCTGGCATTCGCGGCGCTCGATGCCCACGGCGTTGCGGCCCTCGCCCAACGGCTCGCCGCTTGGGGAGAAAGCGGCTTAGCCGCGATCGCCGCGGGCCTCCGGGCCGTCGCTCCCGCAACCGGCGTCGCGGCTGCGGCGGTCACCGGCGTCTTGCTCGTCGATCTTCTCCTTCTCGCGGGGATCGTCTACGGCTATCGCCGCCTGCGCCCGGCCCTCAGCGTCTACCTTGCCCGGGGGCCGCGCTCGTGAGCCTTCGTCGAACCCTCATCACGTTTGGGATCGCATTGGCCGCCGCCGGACTCCTGGCCCGGCCTGCGCTTGCCGATTCGCAAGCCATCTACCACGGTGGAACGTACTTCGGCTCGGTCGTGGTCGAGCCGGGGCAAGTGGTCGAAGGAGATCTCACCGTGATCTTCGGCGACGCGACCATTGAGGGAATCGTCGAGGGCGACGTCAACGTCGTGGGCGGGAGTTACGACCCTCGTCCGGGCGGCGTCGTTACCGGGCAAGTCAATCAGATCGGCGGCGCCGTCACGCAGGCGGTCGTCCCCTGGGCACCGCCCGACTCCGGCTATAACCCCTTCGTTCCCGATCACCGGCTGATGTGGCGGCTCTCGTGGAATTTGCTCGCGCTGCTGGTCTTCTTGATCTTCCCAGTGCGCACGAGAATGGTTTTGGACCGGCTGGAACGCCATCCCGGCCTGAGCGCCGCCGCTGGTTTGATCGGTTGCATCGCGATCATTCCGCTGGCTGTCCTGCTGGCGATCACGATTCTGCTCATTCCGCTGATCCTGCTCGAAATGGTCTTTCTGCTCGCCAGCGCCCTTCTGGGGACTGCGGCACTCGCGCTTCTCATCGGGCGGCGCCTTTGCGAGCTGATCAGCCCGGCAACGACGCCCTCACCACTGGTAGCGCTGCTCTGCGGGATCGCGCTGATCACTGCGGCCGAGCTGGTGCCGGTCGTCGGTACACTGGTCCTCATCCTGGTCGGCATGATCGGTTTAGGGGCGACGATCCTCTCCTTTGCGGGGGAATCGCTCACCGCCCCAGCCGGCGGGCCCCCGATAAGCGGACCACCGATGACCGCTGCCTAAACTAAGGTGGCCTGTCACATGAGGATATATAGTGCCGCTAGGTTTTTTCGGGATGAGATGTTAGGAGCGCGCAGCCCTTCGGGTCGCCCGCGCCGCCGATGACCACGATCTCGCGAGCCGCAATGTTTGCCGAGCGGACGGCTCGTTTGCGAGCCTCGACGATCCGCGAGATGCTCAAGGTCACGCAGCAACCCGACGTCATCTCTTTCGGCGGCGGTCTGCCCGCACCCGAACTTTTTCCAACCGAGGCGATCGTGGACGCGGTCACCGTTGTGATGCGGAGTCGCGGAGCCGCGGCGCTGCAGTACAGCGTCACCGAAGGCATCCCCGAGATGCGCCAATGGGTGGCGCAACGCCTCAGCGGCCGTTTCGGCAAGGCGATAGACGCAGACAGCGTGACGATCGTCAACGGCTCCCAACAGGGCCTCGATTTGATCGGGAAGATCTTTCTCGATCCGGGCGATCACGTCGTGCTCGAAAACCCGACCTATCTCGGCGTGATTCAAGCCCTCGACGCCTATCAAGCGCGGTACCTCACGGTCGACACCGACGAAGACGGCTTGCTGCCCGACTCGCTCGAGCGTGTGCTCGAACGCGCCGATCCATTTCCGAAGCTGCTTTATCTCGTGCCGAACTTTCAAAACCCAACTGGCCGCACGCTTTCGGGCCGGCGCCGAGAAACCGTCGTGCGGATTTGCGAGCACTTCGGTCTGCCGATCGTCGAGGACGATCCCTACTGCGAACTGCGATTCGAAGGCACCGACTTACCCTTGCTGATCTCCTATCAGACGACGGCGCCAATCATCTATCTGGGAACCGGCAGTAAAATCATGGCGCCGGGCATGCGCATCGCGTGGCTCGTCATTCCCGACGAAGAGATTCGCGAAAAAATCGTGCTGGTCAAACAAGGGGCCGACTTGCATAGCGGTACCTTCGCGCAATACGTTTTCCACCAATACGTTAGCGACGGCGTCGCCTTCGACGCGCACGTGCGCGAAATCGCAAAAACGTACGCTCGCCGGCGCGACGTCATGTCCGAAGCGCTCGCCGAGTTCATGCCGGAGGGGGTTCGCTTCACACGCCCGGCCGGCGGAATGTTCCTCTGGGTAACGGTCCCAAACGTCGATACGACCGAGTTGCTGCGCATTTGCGCGGCATCAAAAGTCGTCTTCGTCCCAGGCGTCAGTTTTTATCCCGGGCGCGACGTGCACGACGGCATGCGCCTCAACTTTTCCAATGCGTCGGAGAAGAATATACGCATCGGCGTAGAACGGCTTGCCGACGCCATTACCGCATACAACCGCTAAAGGAGCCCGCACTCGTGGCAGCAGGTTTGGTCATCGGCATTTGTTCCAACTCCGACGTAAAAGCGCTCGACGACGCCCTTTCGGCGCAACAGATCGACCTGGAAAAAGTCAAAGTATTTGCCGGAGACGGCGACGATTTGGAAGCTTCACCAGTAGACTTCATTGAGGTCTTTACCGAAACCGAATCTATTACCGGGCTTTCCGACGATATGACCCGAGGCACCGGCGTGCTGGCCGACTCGGGAGGGACTGCCGTCCCTGGACTGACCGGTTCGGAAACGCGATTCAGGGCGTTCTTTCCGGAGGAGAGCGAGTCGAAGCATTACCTCCACGGTTTCCCGGTACCCGACGATGAAGTCGAGAACTTCGACGACGCGATCGCCGACGGTCACGCGGTCGTGCTCTTTCCCGATGCCGGAGCCGATGCCCCGAAGATCGCCGCCGCCTTTAAGGCTGCGGGTTTGCTGAACGTTCGATCGTTCTAAAGGTTTGTAACCCACGGCGAAACGCGTCTTTCTTGCGAGCATAATGTACGTGCTTGCAGGCTGCACCTCGAGCAGCCACTACGACTACACGCACTTGCCTTCGGGTTATCATTGGCGAGCCGTGTACGACCGCCAAACGCACGCGATCGTCTTCTACGGCCGGGCGCCGCTTTCGAGGGATACCGTCTACGTCGGGCCCGACAGCCAGTTCTACATCTTCGATCATAAAGGCAAGATTCAAGATCGCGATCTGAGGCGCCACTGGACGCCGCACGGTGCCTTCTAGCGCCCGGCGCGTGATGATCACGGCGGCCGGAACGGTGACCGCGCAATCGTTGATCAAAGCGCTGCGGGAGGACGGACGCGCGACGTTCATAGCCGCGGGCGATATGGATCCGCTCAACGCGACCAAGGCGTTCGCCGACGAGTTCGTGCTGCTGCCCCGAGCCGACGATCCCGCATTCGCGCAAGAGTGCGTTGCTGCGGCGCGGCGCTTGAAGATCGGTCTCTTCATTCCGCTCATCGTCGAGCGCGAGTTCCTTCCGCTCGACGGGGCGCGCGCGCTTTTTGAATCCATCGGCTGCCGGCTCGCCGTGCCGCCTCGGGACATCGTCGAGCGCACGGCGGACAAACTCTTGTTCGCGACCTTCCTCGACGAAATCGGCGTGCCCGGCCCTGCGACGCGACCGTATCGCGAGGACCTGAACGTCGATCGGTTCCCCGTCTATCTCAAACCGCGGCACGGCTCGGGTTCAATCGGAACCGCGCGCATCGAAAGCGCGCACTCCCTGCACGAAACGGCGCATGGGCGCGGCGATCTGATCGTTCAAGAAGCGATCGCCGGCGCCGAGTTCACCGTCGACTGTTTCGCCGCGGAGCCGGGACGCGTCGTTGCGGCCGTCCCACGCGAGCGGATCGCCATCAAGGCGGGCGTCTCGGTAAAGGGACGGACCTACCGCCATCCGTTGATCGAACGCATCGTGTGCGACGTCGTCGAGAAGAGCGGTCTGCAAGGTCCGGCCAACGTGCAGGGCATGTTGCGCCCGGACGGCAGCTTCTCGATCATCGAGATGAACCCGCGTTTCTCAGGAACGTTAGCGCTCACCACTGCTGCCGGCATCAATTTTGCGTCGCTCTTAATCGATATGGTCGAAGGAAAAGCTCTCCCGGATTTACGCGGACGGCACGAAGACGGACTGACGATGATGCGCTACTGGAGCGAAATCTTCGAATCTGCGAGCGGCGACATCCGTAGGGGCACCGCGCTCTAGCCTAATAGCTCATCGTCGTCCAGCGATGGGGGTTTTCTAAGAGCCACTCCCACTCGCGTTGAAGGCCCTCGCGGAGCGTCACCTGCGGCGTCAAACCAAAAACGCGCTGCGCCTTCGCCGGCGAGAGTTGCATGACGCCCAGCTCGGAAGGCAATCGCATTCGCCCGGCAACGAGCTTGGAGGTTTCACCGGGCTGCACGTTTTCAGTGACCGGTTCCAGCCCCGTACCGGAGACTTCGCAGGCCAGGCGCGCGAGCTGCGCGACCGACGTCGCAATGCCGGTTCCGCCGTTAAACGATTGCGCGCCGCCGAGACCGCTCTCGATGCAGGCGCGATGGATGGCAACGACGTCGTCGACGAAGACGAAATCGCGCAACTGCTCGCCGGCCCCGAAAACGACGGGCGGCTTCCCCTCCGACAGACGCTTGAGGAAGATGGTCAGCACGCGGCCGTACCACTCGCGCGGGCCGTAGGTAATTCCGTAGCGCAGCGAATGCACCGGGAAGCCGTAGTCGTGCGCGAAGATCTGCGCGTACTTTTCTCCGGCAAGCTTGCTGGCACCGTACGACCAGTTGGGATCGTGCGGTGCGGCGTCCTCCTCGCTCGGCGGATCGACGGCCTGGCCGTAAATGCAGGCCGACGATGCATTGACGACGCGCCCGACACCCGCGATCCGCGCCGCATTCAACACGTTGACCGTTCCGACGAGGTTCGTGCGCAGATCGTCGAGCGGATCTTCCAAGCATTTGGTAATCTCGAGCTGCGCTGCTTGATGGGAGAGCACGTCCTTGCCGCGCGCGGCCGCCGTCAGCGCCTCCGCGTCCAAAATGTCGCCCTCGACGATCTCGACCTCGCCGTCGAAAGCGGCTAGATTCTCGCGCAAGCCGCTCGAGAAGTTGTCGAAGACCGTGACGCGATAACCCGCGCGCAGCAGATCCGCGACGATATGCGAGCCGATGAACCCGGCGCCGCCGGTGACCAAAACGCGGCCCGGCACTATGCGCGCTCGCCGCGGAGGCGGCGCCCGGCGAGCGACCACGCGTAGGGCAACGCGCGCCGCCAAAACTCCACGCCGAGTGCGAAGTTGATCACGGGGTGATAGAACCACGTCGCGCGACGGTCGCGAATCGCACCGAAGATCGCCGCAACGACCGGCCCGACGACGGATACGGAATAGAAGGGCCACAGATACGCGCGGATTTTTCGCGCGGGTGTCCAGGCTGCGGCGCGCTCCCAAACCGGCTGATCGCGGTCCTCGAGGCGCTTGGCGATGCGCGGCCCAAACTTGCTGACGAAGTTGCGCAGCCCTTCCACCGTGTGATGCTCGATCGTCGCCCCGGGAACGTACGCGACGTCGAAACCCTCGCGGAGAATGTCCACGATGGGAAGGATATCGTCCTCTTCCCAGCCCTCGCGACGCGGCGCGGCGGCGCGAACGGTCACGCCTTGTGCGATCGCCACGAGCGGCGGTTTGTCGGCCGGAAAATCGTAGACGAGATAGGAGGGCGTCTTACGCTTCATTCGATAGGCTCGTCCAAACGTCGCCGGCGCGGCGGCGTCGCCGTACAAGAAGTGGTTGAACGGATCGGTAAAGTCGTTGATATAGCGCGTGCTCAAATTATCGTCGCGAGTGCTGACGACGCGCGGAACCGCCGCATACACGTTGGGATCGTCGAACGGCGCGACGATGCGCGTAAGGAAATCGCGCGTGTGTAAGATGTTGTCGGCAGCGATGATCACCAAGAGATCGCCGGTTGCGGCCGCATAGCCGAGCAGATGGCCCGGCTCGGCCAGCCGGCGGGGGTTGTCGACGACGACGCAACCCGCGCCGCGCGCGTACTCTTGCGTGCCGTCCTCCGACAGACCGTCTACGACGACGATCTCGACCAACTCCGGCGGGTACTCCTGGGCGCGGATGCTCTCGATTACCGGCGGAAGCCGCTTGCGCTCGTTGAGCACCGCAATAATAAACGAGACCTTCAAGTGGCCACCGGAACCTTCGCGCCGTCAAGCTCCGCGGAGCGCAGTGCCGCTTCGATCACGCGCACGACGCCCGCGCCAAAGGCACCGTCGGAGCGCGTGGGCGTGCCGTTTCGAATGGCACCGGCAAAATCCGCGGCCAACTTCCCTAGCGCCTCGCGGTTATCGACGAGCGGCACGTGCAGGTCCCCCAAACGGTACGATACCATCTGCTGCTGGAGCGTCGTGCTGGACGGGTCCAGGACGACACCCTTATCGTAGATGTAGACCTTTTCCGTAGGCTCCACGTCGTCCCAAACCGCCATCTTCAAGCTTCCGGAGATCATCGTGCGCCGCAGTTTCACCGGCGAGAGCCAACTCAAGTGCACGTGCGCCAGACAGCCGCTCGGATACCACATCGTCAGAAATGCAACGTCGGGCGTCTTGGCGTGAACGCACGCCCCGAGCTGGAGGGCTACCGAGAGCGGCAGCTCGTCCAGAACGTAGTTGATGATCGATACGTCGTGCGGCGCGAGATCCCACACGACGTTGCTCTCCTGAAAGAGTCCGAGGTTGACGCGCACGGAATCGATGTAATAGACCTTGCCCAACGTACCGCTCTCGCGCAAGGCCCGCAGCTTCTCGACCGAACCGGTGTAGAGAAAGGTGTGATCGGTCATCAGGCAAACGCCGGCGTGGCGCGCGCGTTCGCAAAGCTCTTCGGCGTCGCGGAAGTTCTCCGCTAGCGGCTTCTCCACCAGCACGTGCTTGCCGGCATCGATCGCGCGGATCGCAAGCTCGCGGTGCGTGCGCGGCGGCGTCGCTAGCGCAATGGCGTCTACCTGTGGATCGGAGAGCGCCGCTTCGATCTCCGCGTGGCCCGCAACGGCTGGGTAGAGCCGCCGCAAGCGCTCCAGTCGAGCTCGATCGCGTTCGACGATGCAACGAACCGACCACTCTTCAGAAGCGTAGAAGTTCCGAACGAGGTTCGGCCCCCAGTAACCGGCTCCGACCACAGCGACGCCGAGTGGCTTCCTTTCCATTCGGGGACTACACTAACAGGGGCCGGCAGCTCGCAAGGGCATCGACCACGCAGACGATCTGGTCGTCCGTCAGCTCGGGAAACATCGGAAGCGAGAGCACCCGCCCGGCGCTTCGCTCCGTGAGCGGAAACGAGCCGGGGCCAAGGCCGAGATCCGCATAGGCGCGCTGCAAATGGATTGGAATCGGATAGTGAACGCCGGTGGCAACGCCGCGTTCTCTCAATTCGGCTTGCACGCGATCCCGGTTCTCGACCTCGATGACGTAGAGATGATAGACGTGGCCCTCATCGTGCAGGCACACCGGCGGCTCGATGCCGATTTCCCGGAGAAGCCGGTCGTATGCGGCAGCATGACTGCGGCGCGCCTCGTTCCACCTATCGAGGTGGGCGAGCTTTACGTCGAGCACCGCGGCCTGCAACGAATCCAGGCGGCAGTTGTCACCCTTGACGACGTGTTCGTACTTCTTTGCTTGGCCCAAGTCGTGCAGCAAACAAAATGAGTCGTACAGACCAGCATCGTTGCAAACGATTGCGCCCCCGTCTCCGTACGCTCCCAGGTTCTTTGCGGGATAAAAACTGAAACACCCGACGTCCCCGAAGCTTCCGGCACGCCGGCCTTCATACCGCGCGCCGTGCGCTTGGCAGGCATCCTCGATCACGCGCAGACAATGGCGCCGGGCGAAAGCGAGAATCGCATCCATCGGAACGGCTTGACCGTACAAATGCACCGGCATGACTGCCTTGGTCCGCGGCGTGACCGCCGCTTCGAGCAGATCCGGATCGATCAGGTATGCGCGATCCATCTCGACGAGCACGGGGCGCGCTCCGACTGCCGAAACCGCCAGCGCCGACGCAATGAACGTATTGGCCGGAATGATGACCTCGTCTCCCGGTCCGATTGCCAAGGCTCGCAGGGCGAGCTCCAGCGCCGCGGTCCCCGATTCGACGCCCACGCAATAGCGGGTGCCGACATAGGTCGCAAAGTGTTCTTCGAAGCGCGCTACGTCGGGGCCGAGAATGAAGCCCGCGCTCTCCATCACATGTAGCATGCGGGGAACGACCTCTTCCGATATTGCGCGGAACTGCGCTTTGAGATCGACAAACGGAACCGGTGTCGTCATCGTCACTCAACCGCGCTTCGTCGGCTCGCGCACGAGCGCCTTCAGCAGCGAAAGCACGCAAACCACACCGGCCAGCTCGGCAATTTGCTGCAACAATGCAGCGATTTGCACGAAGAAGACGTCGCGAGACGAGCGATCGGTCAGAATCCAGCCGTTAGCCGCCAGCGAGAGGCGAACGTGCGGAAGCACGTGCCATGCGCGTAGCGCAATCCACCCGGGATCGTAGCGCTCGTTTAGACGCACGAGCGCTGCGGCGCCGGCAATGCCATGCACGCGATAGAGCCACGGCGCTACGAGATCAAACGGCAACGCATCAGTTCGAGCGGCGCCTTGATGGAGCGGAATCGCCGGAAAGAACCGGGACTCCGCCACTAACTCGCAGAGCCCCGCGCACGAGACCGAGTCGACGTTTGGCGGAATCGAGATCCACGTAAAGGTACCAGGGCCGGAAGCCAGCGCACGGCCGTCCGAAGCGGTCAATTGTCCGCGCACGTAGGCGAGCAGCCATGCACCCGGCGTGACGGGAGTTGCCCGCCTCGACTGGGTGAGCACGCCGCCGACACCTTGGGCAAGCGCCGGCATTCGAGCAAATGCGAGGCGCGCGTCGATCCACGCCACCGCGGGGTCGATCGAATCGCTCGGACCGCGCAAGGGAGTAACGACTGCATAGCCCGGCGCATCGCCAAAGAAGATGTCACACGGTCCCAAGTGATCGACGGACGCGACGATGCGTGCATTTGTGCAGGCCGAGATCAACGGCGCGGCACCGGCGAGATTGCTGCTTTGCTCCGCCGCGGTTTGCAGGCGTGCACCCAACGACGACGCCGCTAAACCAATCTCTCCGTTCGATCGCGACACGAGCCAGGGACGAGCGACGATCCGGCTCACGCCCAGGGCACGCAAGGCTGTCGAATCGCCGTTCTGCTCGTACTGCGCCAGCGCCATGTCGACCGGATAGGCTGGAAGATACTCGTTGAGAGCGGCAACGTGCCCCGGATACGCGATGGCGTCGGGGTCGGCGCCGTCGCCGGCGCCGGTGCGCAACTGCAGGGGCTGGAAGGCCGGCAAGAGCGCCACCCGTGAAAAGGGCGGCGCCGCGACGACCGGATGCGGATAGCTTTGCGCTCCGACCCATAGATCGCTCGGCGGATGAATCAGCCAGGTTATCGGCAAGACGGCACCCGCTAGCAGCACAAGATACCCAAGCGCTTTCGTGCGGCCGGTCGCCGCCGATGCCAGCGCAATCAGGAGCGCCGCGAAGACGCCGCCGAAATCATACAGCTCGCGGAAGACGCCACTCTCGGGAATCGAGCGAACCGTCCATTCATATGCGGCGTCGAGTGGGCCGTGAACGCCCAGCGCGCACAGGTAGACTAATCCGGCCGCGGCCGCCGCCCATCTGACCGCCCGCCGGCGGCGCCCGGCGAGAACGCCGGCCAGAGCCACCGCGCAGAGCGTCCAGATCGCAACTTGCGCCGCGAAGCCCAGCCGGTCGGCATATCCCGGGAAGTAGCCGCCCAATGAGAGCAGCGCAACCGGGGAGAGCGATTGGTTTGCCTGCCATTGCACGCTGTAGGGAGTTTGTAACAGCGCGCCGCGATCGGCGATGAGACCGACCACCGTCGGTAATGCCGCGATCGCGGCGGCGGCGATCGGCAGCCATTTCTTGGTCACCAACGCAAACGCAATCGACGCTGCCGTCGCGACGATGAAAAACTGCAATTGCGCTTCGATTAAAACCAGCCACAACGCCAAGCGGATCGGCGATGCGTCGCGGCCCCGCAGCATTTCGGCCAGCAAACCGATGAGGCCGCCGTAAGCCAGCACCATGACGAGATGCCCGGCAACGACTTCGTTATAGACCCACGGATTGAAGAGCGCGAGAAGGCCCGCGCCGATCGCCGCCGGCGCGGCGCTGCCCAACCGTGAAGCAACATCTGCCGCGGAGCGCGTGGTGCAGTAGCCCGTCGCGAACGCCAATAATGCCAAAGCAATCAGCGGACCCGCCACCCACATCGTGGCGGTCAGCGGAAGCGCGATCAGATACGTCGTCGGATGGGTGTTGGCAACACCGAACCCAACGGGCAGCCAGCCGCCGATCGACTCGTTGAAGAACGACGGAACTGCGAGCCGGTCGATCGGCCAGGTCCAGTCGTGGCGCAGTGTTGGAGTCCCTTTTGCGACGACGAACGCAGCGAACGCGAGTGCGGCCGCAATCGCGCCGCCCTTCACCGTGGATTAGAGATCGAAGTCGCGCGCCGGGAAGCGGCGACGAGCCTGACTCGAGTTTCGACTGCAACTCCAACGGTGGCGATGACGATGGCGACGTACGCGCTAAAGGCCAGGGTGTCCCCGCTTTGTGGAAACAGCGCAGCGGCGAGCAGCGCTCCTGCGCAAGCGTATGCCGCGTAGCCGATCGTCCGCTCGAAGAACCGCGTTGGGCCACCCCTAAAACCCGCCATCACGAATCTCCCTAAGCCGGTTCTCCGTATCAGCGATACCGAGAGGCAGATCGCGGCGACGACGTCGGCCCAACAAGCACCTTCGACCACGGTGCCTCTCATCTCGCCGGGCAGCACGGTCGCAAGAAGTAGCGCGACGATCGCAACGAGCACCGCGTAGCGCGTCAAGGCGGCCGGCCGGGTCCCGGCGACGAGCGCGACGTGCAGGGCCCGAAAGATACCGGCGCCCGAGAGCGCCATAAGCGCAGTAAACACGGCGCAAACGAGAAACGCAAACCCTTCAGCTCCGGGTTGCCCGGCAAGAGCGGCTCCCACGAGGAGGACGATCGTCACGAGCACCACCGACAGCAACGCTGTAGGAAACGTGACGGCCAAAGGCCGTTTTTGCTCGGCCGTCGCGCCGCCGGAGACAAAGTGTAACACTGCCAGCGTTACGGCCGCAAAGATCACGGCGAGATACGCCGTTGTCGCCAGGCGTTCGGCATCAGTTTCCGGGAGCAAGTTCGAACCGACGAGCGCGACGGTTGCCGTCCCAACCGTGTAGCGCAGTGCGCGGCGGAGCGCCGAGACGACGGACGATTCCATTACGAGTTCGGCGAGCGCAGCGGCCAGAGCTCGGGCCGCAGCGCAAGCAGGGTCAATAAGGCGAGAGCGATCAACGAGATGATCCCGGCGATGAGGTAGTATCGCTGGCCGGCGAATCGTAAAGCGATCGTTCCGCCTTGCGGAAGAGCTGGTACGATCCATCCGTTGGAAACGCCGTTGACGATAACGTGGTTGAGCAGCTTGCCGTTGACCGTCGCCTGCCACTCGGGATGAAACGCATCGCCGAATACCAATAGAAAGGACGCGGTATTGGCATTCACGGGCACGGTCACGTCGACGGCGGTAGGAGAACGCCGCTGCCAGCCAAGCGCAAAGGGTCGCGTCTTCGGCAGCGTCACCGGTTCCATGCTCAAGAGGCCGATCTTCACTTCAGGGTCGGCGCTTTTCACCGAATGCGCGCCCCGCGAGAGAACCACCGATTGCGCGACTCGCTTGCCGTCAACTTTAAGCGGCAACGACGTCAGTGATTGTGGGTTACGCAGTGCCCGCGCCGGCATTGCATGCAAGTTATAATAGAGGCCTGAAAGCTTCAGACGTGCGTTTCGCGAAACGAACCAGATGCCGAGCACGCGCTGGTATCCGTCGTACCACCCGTTCGGGAACGCGTGCATGAAGTTGACATCGAAGCTTCCCTGCTGCGGAAGCGGGAAGAGCCGATACGTCACGTTGCCGCGGACGCCCAGCGCGACTGCAAGCCACGGATTTCCGCCTCCGCTCGACACGACCGTGCCGACGAGATCCGGATCGCCGTCGAGTCCACCGGGTGGCCCGGCGACCGCCTGCGCGCTAAATGCGCCGTCGTGCCCGACCGGCGCCGCTCCGGGCGCCGGTCCGATCTCCGTGAACGAGAGATCCGGCGCTATCGCCGCCGAAATCACTCCCGCACCCAAGTCGCCGCGCTCACCGGTCGCCGACTTAAAGAGGAAAGCCACGTCGTTCCAGCCCGGTCGTAGGGTAAGGTCTACCGTGACCGGCACGGGTGCGGGACCCTCGAGCTGATCGGTCGTGTCGTACTCTTGCGCGCCGGCATTTCCACCGGGTAGCGTCACGGTCCGTTGCACGCTGCCATTGACCGCAAGGCTCAGAACGCTCCCAACCTGGAGCCGGCTGATCTTGACCGCAGCGCGAGCGACGACGTTACCGGAGCCCGGAACGAAGACGCGTACGTGGGCGCTGCGAGCGAAGAGAAACCACGATTCGGGGTCGCCTCGCTGCCAATCATAGGTAGCCGGATCGTCGTAGTACCACGAAGCCGGCATGCGTATCGCCGACGTCCCAACGACGCCTGCGTCAGAAAGGTAGGGAAGCGTGTGCGAGAGATTTTCCGCAAACGTTCCGTGATACGACGCGCCCTTCTCGAGGTGCGTCGCAGCAAGCCCATCGGGACCAAACGGGCCGACTGCGCTCGCTTGGATTCGGTATCTCCCCCCGGACGGCAGCGTCACGGTCGTATTGAAGGCGTAAACCGATTTGCCAACGGCGGTATTTTGCGGGAGGGCTTGTACGAGCGCCGCGATGCGCCCGCGCCAATCCCGCAGATCGTCCGCCCTCACCAGCGCGACGTCCAAGTCCTGATCGATGTAGCCGTCGGAAACGGCGTGGCGCCCTGCCGAAAGCGTAACCTCTCCGTATTGCGTCCAGTCACCCGCACTTTGCGGAGTAAAATTCTTGTTGTCTACCGAGAGCGTTTGGGGCGGATCTTGTGCGAAGAGCAACGACTCGTCCCGTGCAAAGACGTCGTAAACGCCGCCGGTCTCGACTTCGAAAGGAATCGACCAGTCAGCGGCTACCGACGACGGATGGATCCGAACACCGTGGATCAACGCCTCGTTGACGGCCAGATCCCGGGCTTGCTCCGCCGATTCGGGGAGGATCGGTGAGAGCGCAAGCATCGTGGACGAAAACTCGTCGGCGGAGCGCGCTTGCGGATCGAAACGTGCTTGGCCACGGGCCATCGCCTCAATGTTTCCGAGATAGCCATCCGAAAAGGTGGGATTGGTTCCAATTACCGGGTGACTGACGCCGTAGATGAGCGGCAGCGCTCCGCTCAAATGGTAGACGTGCAGCGGCCCGTCCGAACGCGCGGGTACGGCGCCGACGACGCGATGCAGGAGATCGTGTGTCAAGGTCGCGGTGTTGAACCGCCACTCGTCGGGCGAACTGAAGTCGATCACCGAAATGAAATCGTCGCGCTGCAGGAACGTGTCGACGCCGAGCACGCGAAACATGTCGGCCGCAAACGGTAGACCTTCGCGCGTTCCCCGGTAGGCTCTGCGGACCCAAAGATCCGTCCCCTGGGAAGGCTCGCTTCCCAGCAGCCCGTAGATCATCGGCCGGTCGATCAGCGAGTTCTCGATATAGAACTCCGGATTTCCCCAATCGAACTGCTCGAGAAACTGCGTTGGGAAGAGCGCAACCCGGTGGCGCTCGTCGTTGCCCAACAGCGCGTTTTCACGGTACTCCCAGGCGGGAATCACCGCGCCGGGATAGTTCATCTTGAGAATGAGGACCGGAATGAAAATGATGATCGGCATAGTGACGAGCAAACCGCCGGCAGCCGCTGGGAGCCAGCCGAAGCGTTCTCGTCGCGACGCATTCCACGTCGGCACCTGTTCGCGCAGCCAGCTCAAAAGCGCGTACGATGCCAGCCCGTAGAGGCCGCTCATCCCGAACTCCACGCCCGCTACCCATTTGTACGAAAACCGGAACATCTGAAATCCGGGAAAGTACCGGTAGAAAGCATCGTAAATGGGCGTCGTCACGGCATCGCCGAGCGCATCGTGATAGTAGCCGACGACGATCGGAACCGAAACGATGGTGGCGACCAGGAAGTAGAGCGTGATCGGCCGCTGGTTGCGCGCAAACGCGACGCCGCCAAGCGCGACGATCGGCACGAACCAGAGCAGCCCGCTGAAAAGACCCTGAGCGTAGGGCGCCGCCCACGGAAAGTACGGCCGGCCCGAAAACGAGACGAAGGTTGCCCAATGTCCGAGACCGCGAAGAACGTTTTCGAACGAAGTCGCCGCGTTGTGCATCGACGGCGCTTCGCTCAGGACGCCGTTGAGCCAAACGTTCCGGAAGTAGTCGGCGAACGGCACGACCCAGTAGAGATTGATCAGCAATGCCGCGGTGCCGGCCGCGACGATGAACGGAATCGAGCGCCTTGCCATCGCGCCCGGCTCGGCGCTCAAGGCCAGCATCACAACGACGAAGATGGCCAGCAAAATGACGTTGATCGCGACCAACGGCGGATTGACGCCCCCGCCGACCAGCACGAGCAGCGCGATGCCGAGTGCCGCGGGCCACGCGTTCATCTCGCCGCGCATCGCGCGCGCGGTGATGCCTACCATTGCCGGCAGCGTGGCGTAGGTGAGCAGCCAGACGATCTGCGCTTGCGAGTTCAGCGCGACGTACATGTTGAACAGGTAGGCGACCGAGCCGGCGATGCGCGAGGTCTCGTCGAGCCATGGCGCGACGCTGCGCAAACAGTAGTACATCGAGGCCAGGCATCCGGTGTAGACCGCAAAGACGGCGAACCGTTGCGCGAGGTTTTGCGGAACGTGAAAGATCTGCGCGATTCCGTAAACCCACGCGTACGGAGTTTCGTAGGGGTACCAAAATCCGGTGTGCGTTCCGAGATAGAGCGACGGATTCCACGCGTGCAGCAACGAGAACAGAAACTTTAAAGGATTGATGTGAAGGTCGGCCTGCCCGTCGTTGAGTTGGACGCCACTGCCGTACCCCAGCGTCACGAGGAGCGCTAGCGCAACGAAGAGCGCCGGAACGAACGCTCTCCTCAGTACCGCTCGGTCCGGCCAGCGCAGCTCCAAGGCTGCGGAGGCGCGGGCCGTCTCCTCTTTCACGGGTAGGCCTTTCCGTAAAGCTTGAATGGACCTTCCAAACTCACGCGTTGCTCGACAAACGTCGCCGCAAAGAGTTCGTCAACGACTTTAGCCACCGTATCGAACTCTATGTCGCGCAAAATGCACCGGTATTCAATCCGCAACACGCAGGCGAAGCCCTGCGAGCCTTCGTCGTGACACGCCGGACAGGGCGACGGACGCATCGCGATGGCCTGTCCGATCGGCGCACCCCGAACCTCGCTAGTCATCCCGTAGAGCGCTAAGGTTTTCACGCCCAGACCCGATGCAAGGTGGCTGAAGCCGGCGTCGTTTCCTACGAAGACTTCGCATTCCGCCAACCGCCTTGCAGCTTCGTCGAGCGGCTCGCGAATGATGCTGATTCCCGCGACGCCGCTAAAATCTTGCTGTACGCGAGCGGCCTCGCTCTCTTCGTGCGGTCCCAGAAAGAAGCGCACGCTCCTCCCGGTCGCAACGTGCCGCCGTGCCAGCCCGGCAAAGCGGTCGTACGGCCACCGCTTGGATTCGTTTCCCTTCCAAGCCATCGAGCCCGGGTGAATGCCAAGCGTCCCTAAGACGCGGTTGCGACGCCAGGAGTCGGGAATCCAGTACTCGAGATCGTCGCTTCCCGGCGTCAACCCAATGGCGCGCGCGAGCCGCAAGTTCTCGGCGAGGCGATGTCCGCCGCGCAAAGCCACCGCAACGCTGGGCCCGGTCCGTGCAATAAGGCGCGCACTCCCACCGTATTCGTGCATGTAGAGCATCTTCGCACCGGCTCCGCGCGCCAGCGCGGCGTACTGCCAACGTGTCGCCGGAAACGGCAGGATGCAGACGTCGTATCGCCGCGGCCTCAGTTCTCGCAGCGCCGCAAGAGCGTCGGCGGCGGTCGGCCGCAGCGGCAGCTGCGTAACGTTCCCGACGATACCCAACGCGCGCAGATAGTCGCTCACCGGGGGATGCATGGTCAGGGCGTCGACCGACCACGAGTCGCGGCTCAGGCCGCGCAGAACCGGACCGCAGGCCAGCGCATCACCGAGCCCTGGCAGCAAAATCGCCAGCGCGGTACCTCGAGACAACCGGGGCTACTCTCCGATCGGTATGGGGATAACGATTTCGTGGGAGCCGGCGCGATCGATCGCGGAGAGGCGTTCCGGCCGGTCGTAGTAGCGCAAGATGCGCATTCGATAGAAGATCGCCAGCGTATCCACGAAGACGTTCCACACGGCCGGTAGACGAAGCCGGCTGCAAACGCGTTTGAAGTTCACCACGACCGGCGCCTCGACGATGCGATAGCCGAAATGATGGACGTTTGCCAGCAGCTCGAGATCGAACGCGAACCGCTTGACCAGCACTCGAGGCAGTACGTGCTCGAGGACTTCGCGTTTGAAAAGCTTGATGCCGGTCTGCGTGTCGCGCACGGGCAAGCCGAAGAGCGAACGCACTAACAGAAAATAGAAGAAACTGTAGACCCGCCTCAGGCGCGGATACTCCACTTTCGATTGCGGGTGGAACTTCGAGCCGATCACCACGTCGGCGTCGCGCGACTTCATGATCGTGAAGAAGTTTTCGAGCTGCTCGGGATGCAGGTCCATGTCGGCATCGAGAAACGCGACGTACTCACCCTTCGAATAGGACGTGCCGCAAATCAGCGCGTTGCCCTTGCCTTCGTTGCGCCGGCAACGCACGATGCGCACGCATTCGGGCCAAACGCGCAACGCGTTGATCGCCGCGGTATGCGTTCCGTCCAGGCTTCCGTCGTCGACGACGACGATCTCAAAATCGATCCCGAGCGCGCGCATCGTTTCGACGGTTTCACACACGTTCTCGGCAATAGAGTGAGCCTCGTTATAGGCGGGCATCAAGATCGAGAGCATGGGTTGGGGAGCTTGGCGCTCGTAAAAGGGCGAGCCTTCAGGAAGAACGGTGATCATAGTTAATAATTATGCGATCGGGGCTTCGCGGTTCTCCGGCGGGCTCACGAGGTTCCGCTCGAACTTCGCGACGATGGCGTGCCAGGCGAGGTCGAGCTCTTCCACGTCGAGCATCCGGGCGAATGCGATAAAAACGGTCCCGCCGATTGCGATCTGACCGAAAAGGAACCAGGCACGCGAGGCCAACGTGGCCTCGGGCGTCACGCCCAACGCGCCGATCCAATGCAGCGCGGCCAGCATAGCAAGCGAGCAGACGACGATTTTCCAAATCGAAAGAACGAGGGCTCCCCAGTCGATTCCCGAGACCAGCCGCGCGGTCAGCATCAGCAGGAGAACGGCCTGCACCGTCTGGCTCGTCGAGTTTGCAAGCAGGAGGCCGCGTGCGCCCAAGCCGGGCAGCCATACCAACGAAAGCAGCACGTTGAGGACGACGGTAAGGACCGAGATGGTGACGGGCCAGAGGGTTTCGCGGCAGGCAAAGCAGCAGCGGGTCAATACCACGTTGGCACCCAGTGCAACCAATCCGAACGCCGCATACGGCAGCAGTCCGGCAGTTAGGTCGGTCGCGCCGGCTTGAAAGGTTCCGCGTTCGAAGAGCGCCTGCACCAGCGGATGTGAGAGGACGACCAGCGCACAGGCAGATGGAATGGTGATAAAGTTCACCAAGCGCAAACCGGTAACGACGCTGCGCGCGACACCGCGGCGGTTTTCGCGCGCAAACTGCGCGGCGAGCAAGGGAAAGATCACGGTCGCGATGGCGGCCGCAAAGATCTGCTGCGGGAAGTTGACGAGCTTCGTCGCGTAGTTCATGCCCGCGATGTATCCCGGCGCGAGCGTCGATGCGAAGAAGCGGTCGAAAAAGAGGGCGAGCTGGCCCGCTGCCGAGCCGACGATGATCGGCCCGAGCAAGACCCAGATCTTCTTCAGCCCCGGATGGTGCAGATCGATGATCAGCCGGTACTTGCCGATCGAGAGAAAGGCCGGAAGCTGAACGAGCATCTGCGCCGTTAAGCCCAGCGCGGTTCCGACGACGAGGGCGTAGATGCCCATGCCGTGATTGAGCAGAACGACGCAGGCGATCGTGACGATGTTGACGGCTACACCGACGAGGGCCGCGGATCGGAAGCGATGATAGGCGTTGAGCATCGCCGAGAGCACACCGCTGAGACTTACTGCGACGATGCTGGGCATCAGCCAGCGCGTCATCTTGATTGCAACGCCCATCTGCGGCGCCGGGAAGCCATGAGCGATGAGCGGCACGTACCAGCGCGCCGTAAAGAAGCCGACGATCGCGCAGCTCGTCACCACGATCGCCAGGATGTTGACCGTCGTGCTGGCCAAGCGCCAAGCTTCGTCTTCCTTGCGATGCGCGAGATACTCCGAGAACGTTGGAACCAGCACGCTTACGAGCGCGCCGTTGAAGACGCCGAAAAGGATCGTCGGGATCGTCGCGGCCGCGAGAAACGTATCCATCTCCCAGCGCGTGCCGTAGTAACGCGCGCTCACGACCTCTCGCATGAAACCCAGCAGCGTCGATGCGAACGTGGCCCCCATGATGAAGAACGTCGAGGCGGCAATGGAGATGCGATGGCGCGGCTGCTCCCGCCGTGGAACGGCCCGGAGGTACGGCTTAATGCGCTCCGTCCCTCCGCAGGACTGCCGGAACGGTCCTGGCGATGATCAGCAGATCCCCAATAGGCGTCCACGAATCCACGTACTGGTTATCGAGTTCCATCCAGTGCTCGAACGAGACGTCGCTGCGGCCGTTGATCTGCCAGAGGCAGGTGACGCCCTGCGGAACACTCAGACGGCGCAACGCTACTGCGTCATAGTGTGCGACTTCGCTTGGCAAAGCGGGGCGGGGACCCACAAGCGACATATCGCCGAGTACGACGTTGACGAGGTTCGGCAGCTCGTCGATGCTCGTGCGCCGGAGAAAACGGCCGAGTGGATGAAGCCGCGGATCGTTTCGGATCTTAAAGACGGGGCCGTCGACTTCGTTGAGGTGCATTACGCTGTGGCGCAGCGCGTGCGCGCCGTTGACCATCGTACGAAGCTTGAACATCTTGAAGCGGCGACCGTGCATGCCGACACGTTCCTGCGCAAAAAACGGAGTTCCGCCGGTCACGCACGCGATCGCGAGCGCGGAAAGAATTACCGCCGGCGCGCAGATGACGAGCAGCAGGCTGGCGGCTACGACGTCAATCCATCGCTTGAGCGCCGGCCACGATTCCGGAACGTCGCGCTCGCCCGGAGCGCTGACGGTCATCTGCATCGCGTTCAACTCAGGATCGCCTTCTCGACGGTACGACCTACAAGGTCCAGTCCTTCGATTTCACCCAGCATCGCTCCAGGCGAGGAACTCAAGTGTATGAAAGGCACGAACTCGCGCGTGTGGTCGGTACCCGGGGCGGTCGGATCGCAACCGTGATCGGCGGTAACGATCAGCTCGTCGCCCGGCCTAAGAAGTGCCTCGAGCGCGGGCAGCCGCGCATCGAGCGCCTCTAAGGCGCAAGCGTAGCCGCGCACGTCCCGGCGATGGCCGAACTTCGAATCAAAGTCGTTCAGATTCGTGAATATGAAGCCGTGATCGACCTGGTTCATCAACTCGATCGTCTTCTCCATTGCGTCGCCGTTGTCGACGGTGCGGACCGTTGACGTAATTGACCGACCGCAGTAGATATCGCATATCTTACCGACGGCGTGCACCTCGATGTGCCCCGTTCTGAGTTCGTCAAGCAGATTAGGGGGCGGCTCGACCGCATAGTCCCGCCGATTCGGCGTCCGCCTGAAAGCCCCCGGTTTTCCCACGAAGGGCCGGGCGATGACTCGGTTGACGTTGTGGGGGGGCCGCAGTATCTCACGCGCCTTCTCACTCCAGTCGTACAGCCGCCCCAGCGGCACCACCTCTTCGTGTGCGGCTATTTGGAAGACCGAATCGGCCGACGTATAGAGGATGGGCCGGCCGGAGGCCATGTGGGCTTCGCCGAGCTCTTCGATGATCTCGGTCCCCGAGGCCGGGGTGTTTCCGAGCGGCAGCTTGCCGGTAATTCGTGCGAACGCCTCGACCACGTCGTCCGGGAACCCGTTCGGATACGTGGGAAAGGGCACGGCGGTCGTGATTCCCATCATCTCCCAATGGCCGGTGATCGTGTCTTTGCCGCGGCTTCGCTCGCGCAGGCGCGCGACCCGCGCCCGCGGATCCGATACGGGGGCGACGCCCGAAATGGGCGTCAAAAGCCCAAGCCCTAAACGCTCGAGGTGCGGCAACTGCAGCGAACCAATGCCTCGCGCAACGTTGCCGATCGTGTTGGCCCCCGGTGCATCGCCGTAGCTGGCGGCATCATCGATTGCGCCTACGCCGCCCGAATCGATTACGATCGCGACCACACGCTTCATCAGACTTTAATCCGTCGTTCGACGTTTTGGACTCTGCAGGCCTTGAAAGACACGCGTTGCGGCCGTCGAAACGCTTGCGGCTGTGCCACGAATCGCATTATCCGCGGCGATCTCGATGCTGCTGGTTATTCTCGCAAGCGCTGTAGCGCGCGCGCAAAGCACGCCGATAACGGTGCTCTATCTGAACGCGAAGTCGATTAATTTCTACTACGATCGTTTCTTGCTCGAAGCCGACGGCAACGTGCGGCTGCGGACGAGCGACGGGTTCACCGTAACCGGCGACTCCTTCTCGATGGACCTCAAGCTCAACCGGTTTCTCGTGGCCGGGCACGTAACGCTCCAGGATCGCAGCGGCACGGTCAGCGGCGCGGCCATCTCCGATTTCCTCGATTTCAAGCGCATTTACTTCGTTCCGGTTACGAGCGAACCCGACCGGTGGACCTTCCTCAACGGCGACCTCGCGCACCCCGCGATGGGACGCGTGATGCCCGGCGACGCGTTCTATTTCCCCCCGATCACGACGCAGCCGGACATGACGGGCACCGGCGCCGTAATCGGCACCAAAACGTACCTGCGCTTTATCGGAGCCGTGGCCTACGTCGCGGGTGTGGGTATCCCGCTGGGAAGCAACGTGATCAGCTTCTCTTCGAACCAATACCTCGCGCAAAACTCGCTCTCCGGTGCGACGGCGGATATCACTTGGCAAGTAGCCGGCAGCCCGAATGCTTTGACGGCGCTCCATTTGCGGTACGATCCGACATATAAGCTGTATGGGTCGGTGGAACAGCATTTCGTTGGCGATCACGAGTACGCCATCTTGTCGGTGAATCCCGCAACCCGCGCGGAGAAATGGTGGAATGCCATGCTGTACGAGAAGCTCGGCAGCCGCTTCCAAATTCAAAGCTTTACGCAATACTACGCGCAGCAGAACTATCTCCAACTGCCGCGCGCGGCACAACAGACGACTTGGATCAACGCCACGTACGCGTTTCCGCACTCCTACGTTACGGCCACGTCGCAGTTGGTCAACTATAACCTCCTCGGACCTGGCTCGCTCGAGGTCCCGAAGCCCCTCGGCGGCAGCCTCGCGCACCCGACGTTTCTGCAGTTGACGGCCAACAGCTTCCAAAACAAAATTGCCAAGCTTCCGCTCTTCGAAAACATCTACGAAGGGTACGGCTTCGCGCACGACTCGGTCGGCTCGCAGTATCTCAACGGTTTTCCGGGCTACTGGCCGGGAAACGGCGCGTTCGCACCGATCCCCGTGCCCGGTTTGCAGGCGTATGGCGCTCTCTGCAACGTTCAACCATCGAAGGTTTACAAGTACTACTGCCCCGTCTACACGACGATCTACAACACGGTTCTCGGGTTCAATCTCTTCACGCCTTCGCTCAAGCTCAACCAGCCCGAAAGCCCCTACCAGCAGTATTACTTCAACGCGTCGTTCAACAAACAGCGCCAGTGGAACTCACTGCCGCACTACATCGACAACACGAACACGACCCTGACGGTTAGCCGGCAGTTCAACCGGGCGCTTCACACGTACGTCGGCTACGAGATTCAAAACATCGGCGACCATTACATCGACGGCGGCTACGAGCAATGCACTCAACCGCACGGACAGCCGACCACCTTCTGCCCGGATAGTTTCACGTCGTTTCGCGGCGTCGCGACGTTGCGCACGGCCAGCTTCGGACTCAACGACACCCCGACGCCGGATTTCAACCTCTCGCTGCTCGTCCGGCATCACCAGGATTATCCAATTCCGGTGCCGGGACTCTTCGCCTTTCCCGAGAACAATATTCTGGGTCAGCCGCTTTATTCGTGGTGGCTGGGACAACCGCCGTATGACGCGACCGCCGACGTCCGCTTCAAGATTCTTCCGCACACGCTTGCCGATATCTCGCGCACGCTGTACTGGTACGGCAATCCCTACCGGGCGCAATATTGGCAGCAAAACTTCGTGATCCAGCTGCTTCCGATATGATGCCTCCTTCGACGAACCCTTCGACTAAGTTTACCCTGAGCGCAGTCGAAGGGCTCAGGATGACAACGGTGCTCGCGTTGGTGCTTGCCGCCGTACTCCTCGCGGCCGGTCCCTCGATCGTCGTCACCGGACAGCTGCTCGCCTATCAGGACGGCTTCGTCTTTTTCACGACCGGTGACGGTTTCCGGGTCGCTCCCGGCGTCGTGATCCACGACGCGAAGACCGGCGGCCCGACGAAGCTTGCTCCCGCTCCGCGCATGTGGGCACGCGCCACTTTTGACGCCACCGGTACCGTGACCGAACTCGATCTTTCGCGGGCGGCGTTGCCGCCCGAAGGAAACTTCGACGACGTTACGCGCTTCGCGGTCGCAGCGTCGTCGCCGGCGCCGAATCCGGATCTGCTTGCCTATCAGAATCTGGCGACCCCGGGGCCAGGTGGAGGCGCCCCTACGAGTGTGAGCTACTCGGGTAAACCGGTGCTCGTGACGTTCATCGTGCAGGTCCCCCCGACGACGCCGCTGACGGCGAGCGTTTATATCTCGACCGATCAAAGCGCGTGGAACGCACAAGCGATCCCGATGGACCGCATCGACGCGCTCCACTATTCGATCACGCGCCGGTATCCGTCGGGCACGATCTTCCACTATCTCTACGACCGTGGATCCCTCCAGTCGGAGGAGATCGCGCAAAACGGCCTCTCCCGCGCGCCGCGAAACTTCGTCGTTCCCGATGCGGACGTGCGAACGGTAAGCGATACCGTTTCAGCCTGGCAAGACCAAGTGCCGGGAAGCATCAATCAGCAGCAGCCGCAAATCATGCCGACGCCTTACAACCCCGCACCGTTCCCGAATCTTCCGCCGGGGCTCCCGCCTCCCGAGCCGCCCCAATCTCACAAGCCCCCACCGGCACGCTGAACCCGCTTCGGGTCGTCTGGGCGCTCTATCTCGCGTTGGCGAGCGCGCTCTGCATTATCGTCCACTGGCGGTACGCGATCTTCCGGAATGACGTCGATCTCGGGATCTTCACCCAGGTCATCTCCGGCGCCGGGCGCGGATTTTCGAGCACCGCCGAAGGCGGCGCGAACCATCTTCTGGTTCACTGGTCTCCGATCGTTCTTACCGCCTGGCCGGTTCTGCGCGCGTTCGGTCCCGTCGGCCTCGAGTACGTTCAAGCGATCCTCGTCGCTGCAGTCGTTTTCCCGATTTGGGGTTTAGCGCGAGCCAGGTTCCGCCCAATCCCGGCGCTGGCTTTGGTCGGTGTAGCGGCACTGTATCCAATTCTGTGCGCGAACGGCGTCGGCGATTTTCACGAGATGGCCTTCGTGCCGCTTCTCTCCGCCACGCTGGTCTACGCTCTGGACCGGCGGCGCTGGTCGATGAGCATTGCGGCGGCGCTACTCCTGGCTTGCACGAAGGAGGATCAGTTCGTCATTCTCGCGGCAAACGGTTTGATCTTCGCAGCAATGTCGCGCAATGATGTTCGCGCTGCGCGCATCGGATGGAGCATCTCCGGCTTGGCAGCGATAATGGCCTTCGTGTATTTCGGAGTCGTCCGCCCCGCGCTGAACTCTCACGTGCCGTACCTGTCGTTGGAGTTCTTCAACTGGGCCGGGGCTGCGGGCGGAGAACACAATTTCGCTTGGGCCGTGCTGCTTCCACGCATGCGATACGTTGCGATAATCCTAGCCCCACTGGCCTTCCTGCCATGCGTCTCGCGATACGGACTGTTCTTGATTCCCGGATTTGTCGAGATCCTAGCCTCGCACCAATCGGTAACGCTTATGCCCGGCGCGCACTACAGCGCGCTGCTGACGGGTTACGCGCTGGCAGGATTCGTTGACGGCGCTTCTCGGCTGAATGCGAACAGGCCGAGTCTCGCGAAGGGTCTCGTCATCGTCGCCGCCGCGGCATCCATGGGGGTCGCCATTTTCGCGAGTCCGATGGAGTACTGGTACTATCTATACCGGCCCCCAAACGCGCACGATGCGCTGCTCCAAGCGACTCTGGAGCGATTGCCTCGGCAGGTAGATGTTGGGTCCGAAGATGAAATCTTTGCACACCTTGGTCTCGATCCGAACGCTTCCATCGGCTTTAGCCGTCAGCGATGGTTCGTTTACGACCGGACGCACTATTCGGAGCATTGGCAGAAAATCGACGAGCCGGCCGTAGAACGGGCACTCGCCCGCAACGAGTATGTTGTGAAGAGCGACCACGACGGCGTCGTGGTTCTTGAACGGTCGCGTTCGTGAGGGGCGTCTCGCTTGCGGGTCCGGCTCTGGGGCTGCTCGCCGCGGGCTCGTTGATTGCCGTCGCCCGCGCGCAGGTTCCTTCGCCCGTTCCGAGCGTTTCGCCAGCGCCGTCGCCCGCGCCGACGCCGACTATTCTGATGCTGCCCCCCGATGCGGCGCCGCAGATTCTTTGGTTTGGTTTGAGCTCGACCACGCCGACGGCGGGAGATACGCTTTCCGTCACCGTGCTCACGTCATCGAACGTCGCCAGCGTTGAAGTTCGCGTCGGCGGCTACGGCTTCAACTTGCCCAAGGCCGATGTGGGGCGCTTTGAAGGCGCGTACGCCGTTCCGCAGCTCCCGTTCTTCATGAACCATAACCTCGTCATGCAGATCATCGCGCGAAACACCGCCGGCGTTGCCGCAACAACCAACGCACAAATACAGATTCGATAAGGATGCAACGGGGGAACGGGACCTGGATTAGCCGCGGAAACGCGATTGCCTCGATGGTTTGCGCCGGCGCGGCTTGCGCTATCGGCATGGAGCCGGCCTATGCGGGCGACGAAGGTCTCGCAACGGCGGCGGAACGCTGGGGACGCTTCTTTGGATCGGCCGTCAGGGTTAACGACCTTAACGCCGAGCCGGTTCTAAGAGCAGCGGCAATTCGCGAATGCGCGGAGCTCGTGCCGGAGTTCGAAATGAACTGGAACGAGATCGAACCCGCCTACGGTCAGCTCTCGTTTGCCAAGATCGACGACCTGACGGCTTTCGCGATTGCGAACGGCAAAAAGCTTCGCGGCCACACGCTGCTATGGCATCTCGGCGTTCCGGAGTGGGCCGTCGACATGCTTCGCGAAAATCAAGATTGGAATCTCATCGCCAGGTATTTTGGTTCGGTGATTCCCAGGTACGGCGACGTCATCGGGATGTGGGAAGTCGTCAACGAGCCAATCGATCCCGGACAGCGCATCGACGGGCTGCGCGAGAATATCTTTCTCGAGGTATTCGGGCCGGATTATATCGGCCGCGCGCTGACGCAAGCCCGCAGGTTTGGGCCGAAAGCACAATTGATCATCAACGAATACGGGCTCGAGTACGACCTTCCCGAGGAAAGGGATCGGCGCTTCTTCTTGCTCAAGCTGCTCGAGCGGCTGAAACGTAGCGGCGTGCCGCTCGATGGACTCGGCGTGCAGGCGCACCTCGATCTGCGCAAAGGCCATATCTCGCAATCCGCTGTTGCGCGTTTCTTGGGGGAAGTTGCGGCCATGGGTCTCTCGATCACCGTGACCGAGTTGGATGTCAAGGAAGCCGATTATGTCGCAACTGAGGAGGAACGAGATCGCCAAGTCGCCGACGAAGTCCGGCGCTATCTCGACGTCGTCCTGAGCGAGCGCGCCGTCACCGGAGTAACGACGTGGGGCCTGAGCGACCTGCACTCCTGGCTCGAGATAACCAGGGACGACTACGCCCGGTTTGCGGGTGCCTGGACCGACGGCAGCGGGCCGGGCTTTAATCGCGGCTTACCGCTGGACTCTTCGATGCGAGCCAAGCCGATGTACTTTGCCATTCGAGACGCACTTTGGTACGTCAAACCGAGGCCTCAGAAACGCCGGAAAAAGGCCGCGGTACCGTAGGCCCGCGGAGTGAATCCTGACTGCCAGGCTTCGCCGGCCGAGAGCTGCAGCTCCGAGCGCGTCCCAAAACTCAACCCGGCAAACGGGCCGACCTGATCGAGATGGTAGCTGGGATTTCCTTCGAAAGCGTACACGGCGCCGAGTCGCCAGTTCGGCGAGACGGCGTGCGTGACGTCGAGCGACCAATCGTAGTCATAGAGTCTGGTTCCATAGTAGCCCAGCCAATCCGCGCGCCAGCGTCCACCCGCCGTTCCGCCGTCCAGACTCACCCGAAGTTCCGTTTGGTGACCTCCCAGGTAATTCTTGGGATCGTACGGCGAAAGGCCCGTATAGGTCGCATTGACGCCGACGCCGACGTCGTTCCAAATGTGCTTGAGCGTAACCCCGTAGACGGCGTCCAGCTCTCCTCCTGTAAAGTTTGCCCGAACCAGGCCGAGGTCGTGGCGCATGTAGTCGTAGCCGCCGGTATCGAAGTAACCCCGAAAGGCGAATCCGTTGCCGATACTCTGGCCGGGCAATGCCACGGTCGCCCCCGCATAGACGTAGTTTGCAAAATCGGCTTGCGCCCCGGCAAACACCTCAACGTTATCCGCGCGGACCGCAATCGGTTCTGCCAGCAGAAAGAGACCGATAGCCGCGGCCGAGATTGCTCGTGACACTTTGATTGCTCCCTTCCGTTGTGGCACTAAACGAGTAGTCGCTGTTTTTCGAGTTCGGCGAGGCTCGCCCGGCTGCGATCGACCGGGGCCTTGGCTTGCGAAACCCACGTGATGAGCTCTTGCATGCCGTTGTCGAACGACCGCTGAGGCCGCACGCCGAAGGTTCTCTCGATCTTTGAAATGTCCGCAAAGCAGTGGCGAACGTCGCCCACGCGGTACTTCCCGATATATTCCGGAACAATACTCTTGTCGAGCATCCGAGCCAGCGTGCTCGCCATCTCCGCAATGGAGATCGGCGACCCGCTGCCGACGTTGAACACGTCCCACACGGCCAACTCGCTCTCCAGCACGGTTACGAACGCGTTGGCGACGTCGCCAACGTGGACGAAATCCCGCTTCTGCCGCCCGTCTTCGAAGACCAACGGCGGCTGATCGTTGAGAAGCCGAGAGATAAATATCGCCGCAACGCCGGTATAGGGATTGCTGAGCGCTTGACGGGAGCCGTACGCGTTGAACAAGCGCAGAGCCACGGTCGGAATTTGAAGCGCCTGGCCCACCGCGAGAAACATCTCCTCGTGATCCCGTTTGTTGATGGCATAGATCGAGGCAGGCCGTAGCGGCTTCTCTTCGGTCGTAGCGACGGGAATCAGATCTTCGCCACCGATCGATAGCTCCCAATGGCGCATCGCGAGCTGCTCGCGGGTGCGCAGCGGCGGCGCTACCAGATTTCCGGTCGAGGGCACCTGGTAGGCGCCTTCGCCGTAGATGGACATCGACGAGGCGACGACCATTCGTTCGATCGCGTGCGGACGCCGTGACAGCGTCTCGAGCATCGTTGCCGCCGTCATCACGTTGTTGCGGGTGTAATCGACGATATTGGTCATACTCTGCCCAACGCCGACCGAGGCGGCAAGGTGAACCAAATGCGTTACGCCGTGTAGGCTCGTTTCGAACAGGCCCTCATCGCCGACGTCGCCTCGGATCCGTTTTGCTCTCTGGTTCAAGTACGTGGGCCAGCCGCTTCGGTCGCTTTCTCCGTCGGCGTGCACCTGAGGCAGCAGCGCGTCGAGTACCGTAACCTCATGGCCGCGGGCTAAGAGCGAATCGACGAGATGGGAGCCGATGAACCCGGCTCCGCCGGTGACGAGGACTCGTTTAATCAAGGTCCGACTTCTCGCTTTCTTTGAATTTCTTGCGGATGAGCAGTTTGTTGGCGTCGATCTTCTCGGTCCGCTGCCATGCCAATCCCTCGTCCAGGAGATACATGCGAAAGCCGATCACGAGCGGAACGATCCAGAGAAACCACCAGATCATTGCGGAGAGCGGGTTTAGGCGCAGCATATACCACGCACGGTCGCGCCACCGCGTGCACACTAGTTTGGTTCGCTGCCACGTATTGGCATAGAGCAGCGACAACGACCATACAAACAGCGTGAGGTTCAGCACCGCGAGCCAGAGCGTCCAGAGCGGAACGACGTGAGTTTGGGCGAGGTACATCCAAAACGCCCAGATTCCGAGCGGCACGCCGATGGTATTGATCCAGAGCGATAAGCACGGGAAGAAAATCAGCCAGCACTTGAAGCGCTGCCACGGGGATAGGCCGAGATGGCCAAGAGGCCGCCCAAGCGACTGAAAGAAGCCGCATATCCATCGCTTTCGCTGGGTTATGCCTTGCCGCCACGTTTTGGGCACCTCCTCGATCAGCGAACTCGCAAGGATCCCGAGGCGCAGCCCATTTGCCCAATACCGCAATCCGATTTCCGGGTCTTCGATCGTAATCCAAGGATGAAAGCCGCCCAATGCGATGAGGTCCGAAACCCTATAAAAGAGGCCTTTGCCCAGGACCCAGTATGGCTGACGCCCGTGCGCCGAGAGATGTGGATACTTATAGCCGTCCCAGGCCATGTGGTCGAAGGCGTGCCACGAAGCCGGGAGCGTAGCGTTGAGATTTCCGGCTACATTGAGGGCCTGCACGACGTCGTAATGTTTGAGGCCGATAACGGCACCTTTGAAATGATCGACGGGCGGGCAGCTGTCGGCGTCGATATAGTTGATGACGAGGTCTCGCTCGTGCTTGAGCGTCCTTGCGGCATGGTACAACCCGTAGATCAACTGGCGCGTTTTCTTTGGCGGCAGGTCCTTTTCGCCCGCACGTTTGCCATGGTGCCACCAATACGCTTTTGAATTGGCGTCCCAGGAATCCCAGACGACCTGCCAGCTCGAGTCGCTGGTTGGCGGGACCTCTAAGATTTCCAAGAACGCGAACTCCGAAGCCAGGCGTTCGAGGCTTGCGACCGTCTCCGCGTCGTCACTGTTTGGTATTGCCACGACTCGATAACGTGTCGGGGGATAGTCCAACTTCGACAGCGACACGAACGTCGTCCGCATCGTCGCTTCCAGTTCTCGCAGAACCGGGTAAAAGAGTACGATGTACGGCCATTGGGCTTCGGGTTCCGCGATGGGTTCGTTCATGTCGACCCAGTCTACGGGAAGGCTCAAGAAGTACACGTCCACCAAAAACGTGAGCGTATACAACACTTGTGAAACCACGAACAATCCTACTAAAACTAGTAAAAAGGAATGTTCGACGGGGTGAACCATCGCTCTGCTGTTGCCAGGGATAGCATGTTAATTCCTTGAGGCTATAGCCTCGCTCATACCGGCCGCCGATCGAAAGTATTCTAACGTGAGCGCCAGCCCGTCGCGAAGCGCGACCTTGGGTTCCCAGCCCAAAAGCGAACGCGCAAACTCGATGACCGGCCTACGACGCGCCGGATCGTCAGACGGCAAGTCCGCATTGACCACCTTGAGAGGGACACCCGCGATCTGCGAGATTATCCGCGCCAGGTCTATGATGGTGAATTCGTCAGGATTGCCGATGTTGACGGCTTTGCCGGTTGCCGCTTCCCCTTTTGCGAGCCGGACCACTCCCTCGATAAGGTCCGTTATATAGCAGAAGCTCCGGGTCTGCAATCCGTTACCGTACACGGTTAGCGGCTCGCCCCGCAGGGCCGCCATGCAGAAGTTCGGGATCACGCGACCGTCCCCGGGCTGCATGCGCGGGCCGTAGGTGTTAAAGATTCGTACGATTCGGGCGTCGACGCCAAGCTTGCGAAAGGCCGACGTCACGTACGCTTCGGCGTAACGTTTCGATTCGTCGTAACAGGCCCGCTCGCCGATGGGATTGACGTTGCCCCAATACGTCTCGGGCTGAGGATGCTCCAGCGGGTCGCCGTACACTTCGGAGGTCGAAGCGAAGAGTAACCTTGCCCCGGCGGCTCGCGCCAACTCGATTCCATGCATGGCGCCCAGCGCATTGGCGGCCATCGTCGCGAGGGGCTCCCGGCCGTAGTCGACTGGGCTCGCAGGCGAAGCAAAGTGCGCTATGAGATCGGGCTTATCGAGGTCGCGCGCCCACGTCCACGGTAAGGAAATGTCGGCCTCGATGAAGCTAAAGTGCGGATTCTTATTGGCTATCGCGAGATTCGCGCACGATCCCGTCGTTAAATTGTCGATGCCGGTGACGAGGTCGCCGTCGGCCAGCAGCCGGTCCGCGAGATGGGAGCCGAGAAAGCCCGCGGCTCCGCAAAGAAAGACCCTCAAAAGCTACTAAAGCTCGCCGACCGCTTCTTGGTAAGCGAACTCCAGCGCGGGCTCTTTTGCGCGGCCGACTCCAACGTATCTCAGTCCTTCCATCACAACTTCGTCGGCGTCGAAGATATTGCGTCCGTCGAACACGATGTTCCCACGCATCAGCTTGCGCACCATTCTGAAGTTGAGGCTCTTGTAGTCATCCCATTCGGTCGCCAGCAGAAGAATGTCGCACCCGTTTATCGCTTCGTACATTTGCGCGCAATACCGAACGTCGTCGCCGGTCTTGGCTCGAGCGCCCTCGATCGTGATCGGAATCGGATCGTGCGCGGTGACCGTCGCGCCGAAACGAAGGAACATGTCGATCAGATGGAGTCCGGGCGCCTCGCGGACGTCGGACGTATTCGGCTTAAACGCGAGCCCAAGAACGCAGACGGTCTTGCCTTCGATCGAACCGCCGAGCGCTTTTTCGATCTTCGCGAGGATTCGCGCGACCTGTGCGCGGTTGACGGTTTCGACCGAGCGCAAAAGCGCCGCGTCGTAACCGCGTCCGTGCGCCATTCTCTCCAGCGCCAGCACGTCTTTGGGGAAACACGAGCCGCCGTACCCGATTCCCGGGCTCATGAAGTGGCCGCCTATGCGGTGATCGTAACCGATGCCGCTGCCGACCGCCTTAACGTCGACGTCGACGAGCTCGCAGATATTTGCAATCTCGTTCATGAACGAAACCTTGGTCGCTAAGAACGCGTTGGCGGCGTACTTGATCATCTCGCTGGTTCGGCCGTCGGTAACGACGAACGGCGCGTCGAGGGGCGCGTATAGGTCGCGCATGACGGCCTCGGCTTGCGGGCTGCTGGTCCCGATGACGATGCGGCTGGGATGCATGAAGTCCGCTACCGCCGAGCCTTCTCGCAGAAACTCCGGATTGCTTACGACGTCGACGCGATGCCGCCGCACGGCGTTCTCCGCAATCATGGCCGATACCATCTCGCTGGTCTCGACCGGCACCGTCGATTTCACGACGACGATCTTCGGACCGTTCAGCTCGCGGCCGATGGTCGCGGCAACTTCCCAGATGGCCGATAGATCGACGCCGTCGTCGTGACGCAGCGGCGTGCCGACCGCGATGAAGACGATCGTCGCGTCGCGCACTCCTCCTTCGACATCTTCGGAGAAGGAGAGCCGGCCGGCGTGATGATTGCCGACCATCATCTCGAGCAGCTGCGGCTCAAAGAAGGGGAGCTCGCCGCGCCGAAGCGTCGCGATCTTTGCCGGGTCGTTATCCAGGCACACCACCGAGTTTCCGAACTCGGCCAAGCACGTCCCGGTGACCAGCCCCACGTAACCGGTCCCGACGATCGCGATTCGCCGCTGACCGTTGGAGTGATGTTGGGGCACGGAACCTACGATGCTTAGCCGGTGCGGCGCCCCGTTCGTCGCGCCGTTATGCGAGCCGTTGTGGGCGCCATTCGATGCGCCGTTGGATGCACCGTTCGCCGAGCCGTTGGATGCGCCGTCCGTCATACGGGTGCGGCCGAGTCGGACCATCCGAGAAAAAAAGCGCGTTTTGTGACGCGATGCAGGGTGTTAAACAAGACGGTACTCCCGATAGCAACGAACGAGGCGGAACTGCGCCGGCTTCATCCAAGTCGATGGTAGGGGATGGTAAATCGAGCGTGCATCCTGGAAATGGGAGAAATAGTTAAGGCAAGTTGAGCAAACGTTAATGTTCGCAGGCGCCGGAGCTTTGGCTTTGCGCATTTCGTCCCTAGAAAACCTCAAGCTCTTAGTCCGTATCCGGCGGCCGGAGGTCGGGCGGCTGATGAAGGAAGTAGCTTTTGTCGTAGGGAGCTTGAATCGGCACGAACTTGCGCGGCGACTGCGCGAAGTCGAAGGCATCGTCCGGCGAATTGGCGCGGTGGTCGCTGGGGGCCAGCCAATGCAGGCCGAACTTTTCCTCGACGAACTTCAGGATGCTGCCGTGCTCGTAGTGCGTGTGCGAAACAACTCCCTTTCTTGCGTATGGCGAGACGATCAGCAACGGGACGCGAAAGCCTAAACCGTCATAGTCGACGTATGCGGGAGGCTCCGGGTCGTACCAGAGACCTGGGTCGTCCCAGAAGACGAAGATCGCGCTGGTGGACCAAAACTTCGATTCGCCGACCGCGTTGACGAGCGATGCTACCCACGAGGGTCCGGTATTCCCGTTACACGTCGCGTGGTCCGAGTTTCTGCAGGTCGGCGTGATCCACGTCACCGTCGCGAGTTTGCCGCTGGGCACGTCGGTCAGGAACTGCGTCGCATTCGTGATCACGTCTTTCTTCCAGTCCGGTCCGTAGCAAATATGGCGAATCGCCTGGTAGGCGCTCCAAATACCATTGCTCTCCGAGTACGAGGCGTCGCCTCTTAGGCTGCCATCGCAGGGGTCCGGCGCGCCGCTTCCGACAGGATAGGTGTAGAACGCCCAAGACAACTTCGCATCGTCGAGCTCGTCGCCCAGCGTTTTATTATCGAAGCAGGCTTGGATCTGCTTTCCGTATGAGCGATCTTGGTTGAGTGTGTAGATCTGGTCAGTTTTACCGCCCGGACAACCCCAGTAGGTACCGGGATAGTTAACCGTATGGCTGGCCTGACCAGCGATGATGTACTGGTGCGAGACGAAGCTGCTGATGTCGAAGTTCGACGCGTACATCTGATCGGCCAACACGTATTGCTTTGCCATCGAAAAATACGGCGCCGTCTCTTTGTGTGGGACGTACGAGTATGTAGGATATTCGATCGGGCAACGCGGGAACCCGGGCTTGCCACAGTTCCACAACGTCTTACTATCGAAGCCGTTCATTCGGCAGTTGGTCCCCGGCATGGTTCCAGTACCGTTGCACGCCGTCATGAACGCTGCGTAGTTATGCGAGACGTCCCACGTCGTCGCCAGGGGGATCGGCTTGAGCGTGATCTTTTCGCCCTTGGAGCCGTAACCGTAGGTCACGGTCTTCGCTCCGGGGTAGCCATAAAAAAGGTTGTTGAAGCTACGATTCTCTTGAACGATGATGATCACGTGCTGAATTTTTTTCGGGCCCGTGAGTGGCCGGATCGCCATCACGCTCGGCTGTAGATCGACGGCCGGTACCCCGGGCGTTGAAACTGCACCCTTGCACGCGCAAAGGAGTAATGTCATCGCCGCGATCGCGAGAGTAAGCTTTTTCACGATCCTGTTAATCGCTATCCGGCGGGCGCGTATCGAGCGGCTGATTCATAAAATACTCCGCACCGTATTTCGACTTGATCGGAACGAACTTCCGCGGCGACTGGTTGAAATCGAAGGCATCGGCCGGCGACTTGGCACGCGCGTCGCTGGCCGAGAGTCGCGCCAGGCCGAACTGGTCTTCGACGAACCTCAGGATGCTGCCGTGCTCGTAGTGGGTGTGCGAAACCAATCCTTGCTTTGCGTAGGGCGAAATGATCAGCAGCGGTAAGCGATATCCGAGGCCGTCGTTATCGACGTACGCCGGCGGTTCCGGATCGTACCAACCGCCGGGGTCGTCCCAAAAGATGAAGATCGCCGTGGAGTTCCAAAACTGCGACTCGCCGACAGCGTTGACGAGCGACGACACCCAGGACGGCCCCGTAGGCGAGCCGTTGCCACCGTGGTCGGAGTTTTGGTAGGTCGGCGTAACCCACGTCACCGCTGCAAGATTGCCGCCTTTCACATCACTAAGGAACCGCTGCGGCGGCGACTTGACGTCGTTATCCCAGTCTTTACCGTAGCAGATGTGCTCGATGGCCTGGTACGCGCTCCAAATCGCGCTTCGGTAGCCGTTGCCGTCAGACTCGGTGCCGCTGCCGCAGAGCTTCCCGCTGCCGCTGCCCTTGGCTTTGAGCGGGACTGCGTAGAACGCCCACGAGAGACCCTTGTTGTCGAGCTCGTCGCCCAGTGTTCCCCCCGGAGGATTCCAGCACGGGAAGACCCCCTTGGAGCCACCGATATTACGGTCCGGGCCAAGCACCGGGACCTGGACACCGGGCGCGGCGGGACAGCCCCATTGCCCCTGGTTGTCCGGATAGTCGAACGTTTTGTCGGGGTTGACGCCGGCAATGATGTACTGGTGAGAGATAAAGCTACTGATATCAAAATCGGAAGCGTACATCTCATCGGCTAAGACGTACTGCTGCGCCATGGAGAAATATGGCGCCGTCTGGTCATGCGGCACGTACGCGTACGGCGGATACTTAACTCCTTTCGGGCACTTCGGCTCAGACCCACCGTGACCGCAGTACCACTTCTCCTTATCGAAGCCGTTCATCCGGCAGTCCGTGCCCGCGATCTTCTTTCCCGTGCCGTTGCAAGACAACATGTAACCTCGAGCATTATGCTGGAGATCCCACGTCGTTGCGATCGTGACCGGCTGCAGCTCAATCTTCTGGCCGCTTGAGTCGTAGCCGTAGGTTGCCGTCTTGGCCCCGGGATAGCCGTAAAAAAGATTGTTGAACGTGCGATTTTCTTGAACGATGATGACGATATGTTGGATCTTGCCCTGCGACGAAAGCATAGTCGGGAGTCCCGGCGACGAGGCGAGCCGGCCGTTGCCCCCGCACGCGCACAGAATAGCCGCTACCGCTATCGCCAGAGTAAGGTTCGGCAATGAAATGGAGCGCACGAATAATGTCCTTACGGAAGCAGGTAAACGGAAGCGAAGTTTTCCTTCGCTATTCTCCGGCCTCCTGTATCGGCGCGCTTGCGCTGCTTGAAAAAAATGCGTTATCTTGCGGCATCTTAGGAACAAGTTAAGAGCCTTAAGAGCGCAGGAGCGCTATCGGACGGTTAGCGGTATCGTGCGTTCGACCGTATCGCCGCGGGTGTTTGATGCAATGACGCGCATGCTAAACGTGCCGCGAATGAACCACGGCAGCGGCGCGACGGTGTAGGTTAGCGCGAAACGACCTACGCCGGTTTTTTCAAGGTTCATCGCGTAGCCCCCGATACGCGCCTGCACGCTGGCGACGTTGGAGCTGGTGACCACGCTACCCGAGACCGTGTCCCCCGGATGCACGGTCGTCTCGCTTACCGCGACGGCAAGGATTTGCGGCGCCGCGTTGGGCGCCAGGCGGCGTACCTTGGCCGTGAGTTTGGGCGGCGTAACGGCCGGCGATGGGAGTGCCGTCGAGGCCGGCGAGGAGGCCGAGGCTGACGGGGCGGGGGCAGGTGAAGCGGCGCCCGGTCCGGCTGTTGCAGCGGCGCGCTGCGAGGCGGCCGGCTGCGGACGGGTCCTCGGCGTGGACGAGGGCCCCGTTCCGCCGGAATGAGCCGTATGGCTGCAGCCCGCAAACCAGAGCAAAGCCGCGCCGACTCCTAGGGCCGAACGGACGTTAGGCATGCACGCTAGTTCTTGGACCCTTTGCGCTTTCCGCTCAGGGTGACAACGGCGGCGACGCGTTGAAAATGGCACCGGCATGGCCGATTCTACGCGCCCCACCTTCAGCGTCGTGGTCCCCCTCTACAACGAAGCCGGAAACGTCGCACCGCTCTTGGCGCGAGTCTCGGCGGCGATCGACCCCTTGAGGGGCCAGTTCGGCCACGAGATCGTGCTCGTCAACGACGGCAGTACCGACGGTACGCTCGCTGCAATCCGCGCGGAGATGCAGCGGCGAACCGGGACGGTGCTGGTCAATCTGTCGCGCAACTTCGGCCATCAGCTCGCTGCGACAGCCGGAATAGAAATCGCGACCGGGGATGCGGTTATCCTCATGGACGGCGATCTGCAAGATCCGCCGGAGTTGATCGAGGATTTCTTGCGAAAGTGGCGTGAGGGCTACGACGTAGTATACGCGGTTCGTCGCACCCGCAAAGGCGAGAGCCGTTTCAAGCTCTGGACCGCGCGCGCGTTTTACCGGATCATCAAACGCCTAACCAAGATCGCGATCCCGCTGGATGCCGGGGACTTTCGTTTGATGAGCCGGCGGGCCGTCGAAGCCGTGCGGCGGCTGCCCGAACGCCATCGCTTCCTGCGCGGCATGGTGAGCTGGGTCGGTTTCAACCAAGTAGCGCTCGAGTACGATCGCGACGTGCGCCATACCGGCCAGACGAAGTATCCGCTTTCTAAGATGGTTCGCTTTGCGATGGACGGCATCACCTCGTTCTCCGACGTTCCGTTGCGCTTTGCATCCTATTTCGGCTTCGCGGTCAGCGTCATCGCCTTCATCTACGCCGTGATCGTCATCGTCATGAAAACGTTTAGCTTGAAGCCGGCCTTTTACACGCCCGGCTGGGCCTCGACGATCGTCGCCGTTCTCTTTCTGGGCGGCGTGCAGCTGATGAGTCTCGGGATTCTCGGCGAGTATCTCGGGCGCGTCTACGACGAAGTCAAAGGGCGGCCGCTTTACATCATCAGCGACATCGAACGATCTTGACGTATCGTCCGGTCGTCGACTACGTCGCCGTTCCGACCCCGCTCGATCCGTTCTCCGCCGTCTTCTTCGTCGCCGCATTCTTTGCAGCCGCGATGCTCACGGTGCGGCGCCCGGCGTACGGACTCTGCGCGCTGCTCCTCGCGACGCCGATTGCCTTCGCGCACGATCTTGCGGCAACGACGATCACGCTGCCGAAATGCGTCCTGCTCGGCGTGCTGCTGGGGCTGACAACCTATACCGGCGTTGCTCGCGCGTTGCGCCGCCGGCCGGCGCCTCTGCTCGCGACAGCGTTGGCCTGCTATATCGTCGCGACCGCACTGTCGCTGCTCGACGCAACGCATCCGGTCGCGGTCATTCGCGAAACCCTCAAATGGGTCGAGTACGCCGGGTTCTTTGTCGCGGCGTTTGCCTGCTACGCGCTCGACGCGGACGATGCCGTGCTCGCCGCCGCCGCAGCCATCGCGGGCATCGCGGTCGCGCTCTCGGCCCTGGTTCAAGAGGTCGCCGGCGCGCCCTCGGGACTTTATATCGGTGCCGCGATCGTTCCGCGCATCGCCGGCCTGCTCGAAGGTCCCAATCAGCTTTCGGCCTATTGCACGATCGCCGTCGCGACGCTCGGCGCGTGGGCGCTCGTTCGGCGAACCCGATTGCTCGACGTCGCGGTCGCGCTTGTGGTTTTTGCCGACGTTTTGACGTTCTCGCGCGCGGGCATCGTCTCGCTCCCGATCGTTGTTGCAATCCTCGTGCTCTGGGCGGGGCGCCGAGCGTGGCCGGCGCTTGCGCCGGCGGCGTTGGGCGCGATCGCCGGAGTTAGCGGCGCGGTTTGGTGGGCGATCTACGCACATACGCCGGGCATATTGCGCGTTTCGCTCGCGTCCAGCGCGTACGCGGGCGGCGTCGGCAATCGCGGCGAGCTCTGGGGTGCGGCCCTGCGAATGTGGCGCGATCACCCGCTTCTCGGCGTCGGCGCCGGCAACTTCGAGCTCGATTTGCCCGAATACGGCGTGTACGGCGTGCGCACGCACGCGAACAGTTGGTATCTGCAGTCGCTAGCGGAGGGCGGGATCGTACTTTTCTTGGCGACGCTTGCCATGGTGAGCGCGTCGATCGGCGCGTTCCTCGAAAAGCCGCTCGTTTCGCGCTTGCGCGCGCAACCACCGTGGGTGATCGCCGCGCTGGCGGCCAGTGTAGCGCTGGCGCTGCACCAGACCGTCGATGACTTCGTCTTCTATCCGAAGGTCGCCGGCGCGTGGTTTCTGCTGCTCGGAATCGCCGCCGCTGCCTTCCGCGCGTGACCGCTCCGGCACCGCAACCCTTAGCCGTCGTTACCAACTGGGGCGCCGCGGGCGTTCCGCTACTCGGGGGAACCGTGTTGGCGATTTTCGCCGCAGGGTTGATTTACTGGTGGGTCGTGCAGCATTCGAAGCCGGTTTCGTTGCGACTCGTCTGCGTTGCGGCCGCAGCGGCGCTGGCGGCCGCGTGGTTCGCGCCGGTGCTTTTCTCGAGCGATGTCTATGCGTACGCGGCCTATGGAGAGATGGCGCGAATCGGCCTCAATCCGTACGCGCTTGCGCCGCTGGACAGCTCCGACGCGCTGGTGCGCGCCGCACAGCTGCAGTGGGTAACGGCCTTTCCAATTTGCTTGTACGGCCCGGCCTTTGTCGCGCTTGCTCGATTCTTGGTAACGACGCTTGCGCCGTTGGGCCCGCTTGCGCAGCTGGACGCGTTCCGCGTCACGTCATGCGCGGCGTTTCTGTTCTGCGTACCGCTGGCTTACGGGGCCTTTTCGGGCGACCGCGCAACGCGAGCGCGCGCGGCGGCGACGATCGGACTGAACCCCGCGGCGATTTGGTGCGCGGCGGAAGGGCATAACGATGCGATCGCGCTTGCCGCGGTACTCGCAGGATTCGTTCTCGTCCAGCGGCGATTCGTCAATGCCGGCGGCGCAGCCGTCGCGCTTTCTTCGCTGATTAAGCCACCCGGAATCGCGGCAGCCATCGTCCTGGCGATCCTCGATCGCCGCGCGCGTTTTGGTGCGGTTGCCGGAATCGTCGTTGCACTGGTAGTGTCGTGGCCGCTGATCCGCGCGGTTACGACGCAACTGGCCCCGCACGGCAGCTACGCGCCACAGGCATCGCTGCAGGCCGTCTTCGCGCCATTGGGCCCATCGGTCGCCATCGGCGTCGCCGGCGTCGTCGCGTTAGTCTTCGCTCGGCGCGGAATCTTGCAGTTGGTCCGGCGGCTCGATGAAGGCTGGATTTGGCTGGGAATCGCCCTGTGGGTGCTCGTTCCCAACCCGTACCCGTGGTACGGCCTATGGCTGATCGCGCTCGCCGCCCTCGCACCGCGCACGGCCGTTGGCCGGGCAGCGATCTTGCTTTCCCTGACGTCGGTGCTGCGCTACGTCCCCGACGCGATCGGCACGCCGCATCCCCCGCTCTCCGTGGGGCTCGGCCTCGCCGCCGTCCTTCCGTTGGCCGTATGGCTACGCTATAATGAGCGGCCCGCATGACCGCGCCCGTAATCGTCCGTGACAAAACAGATCTTCTTGCCGAGCTGACGGAGTCGAGCCGCGCCTTTGCGAGCACGATCGAACGGCTGCGGTCGCTGCGCCGCATCGCTGGAAAGAAGCCGGGCGGATACGCGCTGCACGAAACGATCGCCGCGGCACGCCCCGTGCTGTTGGCTGCGCTTCACAGGGAGTTGGGCGGCTGCCTGCTGGTCGTGCTTCCGACTCCGGATGCAGCAGAGCGGACCTTTGCCGATCTCCTTTACTATCTCGAGGACCGCAGCGAACGAGTCGCTCTGGTTCGGTCGCGCGACGAAGCACTTGGCGCAATCGAGAGCCCGTCCGAACGCAGCGCGCGAATGACCTTGCTCGCCGACCTCGTCGACGGCGCCCCCCGGATCGTGTTGGCGCCGATCGCGGCGGTTCGTCAGCATTTGATGGCGCGCACACGCTTCGACGAGCTCCGCTTTGCGCTGCGTCCCGGCGACGAGCCCGGTTGGGAGCAGGTGCAGCAGCGGCTCTTCGATCTTGGCTACGCGCGCTGCGACGTGGTCAGCGCGGTCGGCGAGTACGCGGTGCGGGGCGGCATCATCGACCTTTTTGCGGCAACCGCCGACGCGCCCGTGCGAATCGAGTTTTTCGGCGATGCGATCGAATCGCTGCGCGGCTTTTCGATCGAATCGCAACGCAGCAACGCGGCGGTCGACGTGCTCCTCATAACGCCCTGGGAAGATCCGCTCGCGGGAAACGCGACCATTTTCGACTATCTGCCGGCCGACGCCACAGTCGTGCTGGAAGAACCATCCACGATCGCGGCGGTCGCCAACGCGCTCGACGAAGAACGAAATCGCGAGCGTCACACGCTCCTTGCCGACGATGATGCCGGCGAAGCGCTGCGTGCGGAGCTGGCCGCCACTCCCATTTCGCTGAGCGACGTGGGCGAGCTCGTCGCCGCGCATGCCACGCTCGTCTTCCCCGGCACGATCGAGATGGGAGAGCACGGGACAGATTGGGCCCCGCGGGCGATCGAGTCGTTTGTTTTCGAGTGCCGGCCGGTCGAACATTTCAATCGCCAGATCGGGCTTTTCACCGAAGCGCTGCGCGAATGGATTTCAAACGGCGAGAACGTCTTCATCGTGAGCGCCGCGGTCTCACGAACGATCGACCTCTTGCAGGTCGCCGGAATCGACATCGGACGGCGGGCGCGTGGAAGCGTTCTGGTCGATCATGGGTCGATCGAATCCGGCTATTGGATGCCGGGCCTGCGGCTGCGCGTGCTGGGCGATCGAGAGATCTTCGGCGCGCCGCCCAAGCGCGTTAAGATGCGTGCCGTCAAGGAAGGCGTGCCCGTCACGCTGGCGGACCTGCGCGTCGGCGATTATGTCGTGCATGCGGTGCACGGCATCGGCCAATATCTCGGCCTGCGCGCCGAGACGATTCTGGGCGCGACGCAAGATTATCTGGATCTGCGATATGCCGGAAGCGATCGCATGCTGGTGCCCGTCACGCAAATGCACCAGATCGCGAAGTACTCGGCCGCCGAAGGGCAGAGCGCTCGGCTTTCCAAGATGGGCGGCGCCGACTGGGCGCGCACGAAGACGCGCGTCAGCGAGTCGCTGGCAAAGGTCGCAGACGAACTCGTCAAGCTCTACGCCGAACGCGAGATGTCGCGAGGTTTTGCGTTCGGTCCCGACACCACGTGGCAGGCTGAGATGGAGGAGGCTTTTCCGTACGAACCGACGCCCGACCAGCAGAAAGCTTTCGACGCCACCAAGTCCGACATGGAGGCGGCCAGGCCGATGGACCGCCTCATTTGCGGCGACGTCGGCTACGGAAAGACCGAGGTCGCGATGCGCGCGGCCTTCAAAGCGATTGCGGACAAGAAGCAAGTTGCGGTACTCGTGCCGACGACGTTGCTGGCGGATCAGCACTACCGCACCTTCAGCGCCCGCTTCGGCGCTTTTCCCGTGCGCGTCGAAGAGCTTTCGCGTTTCACTTCCAAGCCCGATCAGAAGCGCATTCTCCAAGACCTCGCGCAGGGGAAGGTCGACGTCGTCATCGGGACGCACCGGTTGTTGCAGAAAGATGTTGCATTTGCCGATCTCGGCTTGATCGTGATCGACGAAGAGCAGCGTTTCGGGGTCATGCACAAGGAGCGGCTCAAAGGGTACCGCGCGAGCGTGGACGTCTTGACGCTTTCCGCCACGCCGATTCCGCGCACTCTGCACATGTCGCTGCTGGGCGTCCGCGATCTCTCGCTCATTCAGACGGCACCGAAGAACCGGATGTCGATCAAGACGCTCGTCGTTCCCGCCAACGACGCCGTGGTGCAGCGCGCGATCGCCGCCGAACTCGACCGCGGCGGCCAAGTCTACTACCTGCACAACCGAGTGGAATCCATTTACGCGGTGCGCAACGCGTTGGAGCAGCTCTCGCCCCGCGCACGCGTCGGCGTCGGCCACGGCCAAATGCGCGAATTGGAGCTCGAGCCCGTGATGCAAAGATTCATCGACGGCGAGCTCGACGTGCTCGTCGCGACGACGATCATTGAGAACGGAATCGACATTCCCAACGTCAACACCATGATCGTCAGCGACGCCGATCGTTTCGGGCTGGCGCAGCTCTACCAGCTTCGCGGCCGGGTCGGTCGCTCGAACCATCAGGCGTATTGTTACCTCCTCTACCAGGGGCACAAAGCGCTGACCGAAGAGGCCAAGGCGCGGCTCGAGGCGATCCGGGAGTTCGCGCACCTAGGATCGGGGTTGCAGATCGCGATGCGCGATCTCGAAATTCGCGGCGCCGGGAATCTGCTGGGATCGGCGCAGTCCGGCTTCATTGCGTCGGTCGGTTTCGACACCTACTGCGAGCTTTTAGCCCAGGCGATCGCGCGGCGACGTGGGGAACCGGCAGCGCTCGAGGAGCGCCAGGAAGCGGTAATCGACGTGAAGATCGACGCGTTCATTCCGAACGACTACGTCGGCCAAGTCTCGCAAAAGATCGCCATCTACCAACAGCTGGCGAAGGCTCGCACGCAAGCGGAGGTCGAGGAGGTCGCCGCCGGCGTGCGCGACCGCTTCGGCGCCTTCCCGCCGCCCCTAGCCAACCTCGTCGAGCTGACCCGGCTGCGCGCGATTGCATTGCGCAAGCGGGTCACCCGGGTCGTGGTCGACGAGCGCCGCCTCACCCTCGGCGTCGGGTCGGGTTTCGAGCTGGATCCAGCCGCCGTGCCGAAGCTCCAGTCCCTCACGAAGAACCGCTTTCGCTTCAGCGACGGGCGCATTCTCGTCGACCTGCCGGGCAGCCAGAACTGGATGCCGCTGCTGCGAAAGCTGCTCGAAGCGCTCTAGAAGGCTGCCTTTAAGGCTCCCTCGACCGAAGGAACGGGAGCACGACACGCGAACCAGCCCGCCGTGATGCGGGGCTCTGGGCCCCGCTTCCTACGCACTTTTATCCAACGGAGCAACAATGTCGAAAGTCCAACGCCTCACCGTAGGCCTGGCCGCCCTTCTCTTCGGCGCGTCGCTAGCAGCGTGCGCATCGGGCGGTACCATCGCGACGGTAAATGGCCAGCCGATCAGCCAAGCCGCATTTGACACAAAGCTGGAAGGAACGCCACTGGCGCGCACCGTCTTGCAGCAAATGGTGCAAGACGCATTGATCGACCAATACGCCAAGAATAACAACATCACGGTAAGCGATGCCGATATCAACGCGCGCGAAGACCAGATCAAACAAAACTTCCCGGCCGGCTCGTGGGACGAGATGCTAAAGTCGCGTGGTCTGAGCGAAGAAGACGTTCACTCCGCGCTTCGCGAGCAGCTCATTCTCGACAAGGCGCTGGGTTCACAGGTGAAGGTCACGCCGGCCCAGATCACGGACTACTTCGACAAGAATCGCGCCACGTTCGATAAGCCCGAACAGGTGACCGCGCGTCACATATTGGTGCCGAACTTGGCCGAAGCGCAAAAGGTCGAACAGCTTCTCAAGTCCGGACAGAACTTCGCCGACGTCGCCAAGCAATACTCGACCGACCCCGGCAGTAAGGACAAAGGCGGCGACCTGGGCACGTTCAAACGCGGGCAGATGGTGCCGGCATTCGATAAGGTCGCGTTCTCCGAGCCGGTCAATGCGATCAGCGCGCCGGTAAAATCGCCCTTCGGCTATCACATCATTCAAGTCGAAGCGCGTATCCCCGGAACGAAGGCAACGCTGGCCAGCGCGACGCCGCAGATCACCGATACGCTACGTCAGCAGCAAGAAGCGCCGCTGATTCAGCCGTTCCTCCAAGGTCTGCAGCAAAAAGCCGACATCAAAATCAACAATCCGAACTTCGCCGGCCTCTTCCCGTCGCCACCGCCGGGATCGGCAATGGGCGCTCCTCCGGCTCCGGCTGGGGCCGGCGCAGCAGCGTCACCGGCAGGTAGTGCGCCGGCGGCAAGCCCCGCGGCGGCTTCGCCCGCGCCCTCCTCGACGTAAATCTCGGTACGCGGCGGTGTCCTCACCGGGACACCGCCGCGTGGTTGCGAAGGACGCGGCGTGCTGGTTCGCATCGCGGGTCTGGGTCCGGGTGATCCCGGGCTACTGACCATCGGCAGCCTCGACGCGCTGCGTGCGATCGGTAAGGCCGTCGCCTTGCTCGCGCCGCCGGATTTGACGGCGTATCTTCAACGCAATGGCGTCGCGATCGTTCGCGACGTGGTGGAGGATCCCGCGCTCTTCGTGCGCGGAAGCTCCGACGAGATCGAACGCTTCGCGCAACGAGTTTGCGGTGGTGCGCAGGGCGACTCGCTAGGTCTGGGCGTGCTCGGAAACCCGCTCTCCGATTTTCCCGGCCTCCCTTCGCTGCTGCGGCTACTGGAATCGCGCGGCGTCGCCACGGAGATCGTCCCCGGCATGCCTCGGGCGACGCTCTCCGCCTCAATCACGATGCCGCTGGTCCCGCTGCCGCCGCAGTCGGCGCATTACTCGTGGGACGACTTGGTCGAGATCATGGCCCGCCTACGCTTGGGCTGCCCGTGGGACCGGGAGCAGACGCACCGGACGCTCGTTCCGTACCTGATCGAAGAGACGTACGAAGTGGTCGAGGCGATCGAAGGGCCGCACCTCGACGCGCTCTGCGAGGAGCTGGGAGACCTGCTGCTGCAGGTGCTCTTCCACGCGCAGCTTGCCATGGAAGTTGGAAAGTTCAGCATCGCCGACGTCGTAGACGCGCTCTCCAATAAGATGGTGCGCCGCCATCCGCACGTCTTCGGCGACGCGGTCATCGAAGACGTGGACGCGCAATGGCGCAATTGGGAGAAGCTCAAAGCGCTGGAAAAAACCGGGCGTCTGCGAAAGAGCCGGCTCGACGGAATTCCCGCGCAGCTCGGTGCGTTGCAGCGCGGTCAACGCATGCAGGAAAAGGCCGCACGCGTCGGATTTGACTGGCCCAACGTCAACGGAGTCTTGGAGAAGTTGTCAGAGGAGCTGGGCGAGCTCGCCGAGGCGCGTCGCCTGGCCCAAGACGATCCGAGGGTGCGCGAAGAGCTCGGCGACGTCTTCTTCTCGCTGGTCAATCTGTCTCGCGCGCTCGGCATCGACGCCGAGACGGCGATGCGCGAAGCCAACGAAAAGTTCTACAAGCGTTTTTCGTTCATGGAAGAGCGCGCGAGCAAAGGCGGAAAGAGCATCTCGGATCTCTCGCTCGACGAACTCGAGGAACTGTGGCAACTGGCGAAGGCCTAGACGAGAAGCTCCCGGCATCCGCGTTGCGCGTGCGCATGAGTGCGCTCGACGCGCACTATGGCGGAAATCTCGTCGACGGTGCGCGCATGCTCGCGCTCTTCGGCGACGTTGCAACGGAGCTGTTGATTCGATTGGACGGCGACGAGGGGCTCTTCGCTTCGTACGACAGCGTCGAATTCTTGGCTCCCGTCTTCGCGGGCGATTACATCGAAGCGACGGGTAGAGTCGTGAAGATCGGCCGCACGTCGCGCCGCATCGAGTTCGAGGCGCGCAAGGTGATCGCCGCGCGCCCGGAAATCGGCGAAAGCGCTGCGGACGTGCTCGATCCGCCGGTGATCGTCTGCCGCGCAAGCGGAACCTGCGTTACGCCCCGAGCGAAGAAAAGAAGATAAGTCTCAGCGCCAGGAGATCACGACCTGGCCGTTACCCGCCTCTGCCGCACCTTGGTGATCCGAGACTTGTTTAGCGCTCTTTTCGGCGTACGAGGATCCGCCGCCACCACCGGCGCCG
>Ga0181526_10000325_pt1 | contig 52010 bp, 43 predicted proteins | sample PEATcosm2014_Bin_35_FD_119750 | JGI IMG/M metagenome (GOLD analysis project Ga0181526, IMG submission 119750) | Peatland microbial communities from MTU Mesocosm Facility, Houghton, MI, USA - PEATcosm2014_Bin06_30_metaG | ecosystem: Environmental > Terrestrial > Soil > Wetlands > Peat | place... | reverse complement strand
TCACCTCTTCCTGTTCGTTTTTCTCCTTTTCCTCCAGCAAGTGTTCCAATTCAAAACTCTGGCGTTTGGCCCGATGCATGCCGCGCTGCAACTGCACGACACTGCGGCAAAGCCCGTTCAAGATCCGCGCCCGGGTCTCGAATTGTTCGTCCACGTCCCCGTTCCATCGACCAATAAAAACGGCGAAGCGGCCCGCCAGCACCGTGGCCGCATCATCCGCCAGGACCCCCGAGGCATACTCGGTCATAATGTCATCGGCCAACTGCCCCACATCCCGGATCTCTTCGCAGAAATCCCGGCGGGCGAGCCATTCCTGGAAACCGCCCTGACGCCACTGGCTCAGGTTCTGCGGGCTGATGGGCACGCCGGCGAAGTGGTTTTGCACGACTTCCTTCACCTCGGGCAAGGCGTTGAGCCATTCCAGCAGTTGGGGGCTTTCCTCGGAGCGTTCGAGGCGTTCATTCAATTGGTCGCGGACACAGCGGGGGAGGCGGGCGATTTTGCCGTTGCGGGCGTTCATAATTTGGAGGGTGTTGGTTGTGGTTTCAATATTTCAGTTTTTCGGCATGGCTTCATTGAGCCAATCATCAGACTACAGTATAGCATAGATATTCATTGAAACACCAATTATCTTAAACTATTTTTGTAATGGGCATCATTCCGGCGCAACCTCCTAAAGGGGAAGGACTTGGGATGATTTATTAACCGCGAAATACGCCAAATACGCGAAAAAGAAGAAAACTATTTAACCATCAACCCCGAAAGCTTTCGGGGCAAAGCGAGCACAGAGATCACAAAGAAGAACGCCTTCTTTTGGCCTGTGTCCATGTGCTCTGTGGTGTCACCGGGCGGTTGAAAACCGGCCACTTGTGGGCACTTCAAAACCGGCCACTCCGAGGTGCTTTTTCACATCGGGTTTCTTGATGCAGGCAAGGGGTTTTCAAATTTCTTCATTCCGGTTCGGGGAACGCAAGTAAATCTGGGTCGGGTTCGCAGCGAAACCCGGAACGGCAACGGCAGAGTACCACTCTGAATGTGGCTTGCAACCCGGCAACTGTGTCGGCAACGCATCCATAAGGCGATTCCAGCCTGCCATCTCTTCGTCCAGCTCAACTCCTGTGCCGTCAGCGCCGGCAAGATGCAGGCAAATGCAGTCAACGGCGAACAAGTCGCGCTTGAAAGCTGTCACCAGGCAGATACCGGACCAAGATCTCACGACCGCTTCCTTCTTTTGGCTTCGCAAGTCCGTAACCGTGAAGCCTTGAGAGTCTAAGGCAATCGCGTAGTGATAATCGGCTGGGTTTGGCGGAAGGCCAGCCGCCTCTTCCCGCCGGAGTCGTTCAACTTTTGCTCGCGCCTTCTCCAAACCCCGCCGATCTCGGCGAGGAACATACCAGCGGAGGTAAAAAATGTATGGCACACCGACGAGAACCGCCAGAAGGCAGATGAGCAAAATCTCCGGGAAGTGTGAATCAATCATACGCACTCATTCGCCGCTGAACCTTGATACAAACACACCATGCGGTCAATGGGGCCGATTCGCAGCGAAAATCGAACGTTTTCCATAATGTGTAAGCAGCAAAGTAAAACGAGCAGAACCGGAACGCGAGCCATTCAGCTCGCTAGTTCTGCAAGGGGCAAGCGCGGAATTCGGAATGATAAAAAGATGCAAAAAGATGTTGTAATATGGCATTAATGATGCAAATATCATCAAATGAGAATAACAGTGGATATAGATGATGCGATGCTCGATGATTTGACCAAGATTACGGGCGAGACCAAAAAGAGTCCGGCTGTGGCTTTGGCTGTCAGCGAATATATCAAGCGGGAAAAGGCCAGGGAATTTGGCAAGTTATTGAGGGAAGGGAGCTTCGATTACCCCGCCACCAACGACGAAATCGAAAAGTCGCAAGGCTAAACCATGGTTCTGGTTGATTCGTCGGTTTGGATTGAAGCGGCGCGGCGCGAGGGCGATCTGGCTTGCAAGGTCGGATTGGAAGGGTTGCTGGAAGCTGCCGAAGCCATGTATTGCGGTCCTGTCAGGCTTGAGTTTCTGGGTGGAGCACGCGCCGAAGATCGCAAGCGTCTATCCGCATACCTGGACTGCATCCCCTGCAAAGCAATCGACGATAGCGCCTGGGAATTTGCGAAGGAATGCGCCTGGCGCTTGCGCGACAAAGGCCAAACCCTTCCCTGGAACGACATTCTTATCGGCAGCCTTTCGCTGCGCTGGGATTGCCGCGTCTATGCCAGGGACCAACATTTTGAAATTATGCGTGACGCGCTTGGCGTCCGCCTCTACAAACCCGGCTACGGTGGTTCTTATAATCCAAGCTAATTAAGATTACACATCGCAGGCTTCGAGATCATCGTTGGTCAGCGCATAGTCGGTTTGTCCGGCCAGCGCCTTTTCAAGGAAAGCCCGCCTTTCCCGCATCCGCAGGAAGTCCGCCAAAGCGTGGCGGATCGCCGGGGATTTCTTCTTTTGCCCGGTGATTTTCTGCAATTGTTTCAGATCATTTGCAGTCATTTCAAACGCAACTCTCATGCAATATAGTTATACCATCCTGCACGGGACCGCCAGGCAAACGGCATTTTCCCGGCAGATGAAAAACCAGGACATTATGAGGAAAAGCGGCGGAGGGCCGCCGCACTCCAAGACCCTGGCGCGTTGTTTGACGACTTGCGAAAAGCGCGAGTCCTCCGGCACTTTGGGAAAGGTTGCGAGTCCACAACGACAACATGCTCGTTTAAAAATCGGGAAGAAGATCAAGATTGGAAGCCGAATAATTTCGCCCGAAAATATTTTTGAACGTTTTTTTTGAGGGGTGTCAAAAAAATCAAAAGGCTTAAAGTCGGGGTTATGGCTTGCGTTTGAACGCTCTGACCGGTAATTAGTCGGAATTATACAATCGCAAAGCGGAGACAACAGGAATGATTAAAGTCGAGAACCTAAGCAAGTTGTTCGGCCCAAAGAGGGCCGTTGACCACATTTCCTTCACGGTGGAACGGGGCGAGGTGCTCGGATTTCTCGGGCCAAACGGCGCGGGCAAATCCACCACCATGCGCATGATCACCGGCTTCATCCCCCCTTCGGAGGGCAGGGTGACGGTGGGCGGGCACAATATGGAGACGGACCCCATTGCCGCCAAACGACTCATCGGTTATCTGCCGGAAAATGCCCCGGCTTATGCGGACATGACGGTGGAGAGCTTTCTTGGTTTCATGGCGGAACTGCGCGGCTTGCGCGGGGATGACCGGAAGAAGGCCATTCATCGCGTCGTCGAAATGTGCTTTCTCGAATCGGTCCTTTACCAGAGTGTTGACACGCTTTCCAAAGGCTACCGGCATCGCACCTGTTTTGCCCAATCCATCATCCACGATCCGGACGTGCTGGTGATGGACGAGCCGACCGACGGCCTGGACCCGAATCAGAAGCACGAGGTGCGGGGATTGATCCGCCGCATGGGCGAGCGCAAGGCGATTATTTTCTCGACCCACATACTGGAGGAGGTTGAGGCCGTTTGTTCCCGGGCGATTATTATTGACCGGGGCAGGATCGTGGCCAACGGCACGCCGGAGCAATTGAAGCAAAAATCCGATTTTGCGGGCGCGGTGCTGCTCGTCGTGCGCGGGACGCATGGGGCGCAATTGGTGGAGAGACTGTCCGGCGTGGCCAACGCGCGCCGCACCGCGATCGTGAAGGAGGAAAACGGCCGGGTGTGGGCGCGCGTTTATCCCAAGAGCGAGGGCCACAATGGGGAGCTGGCGCGCAATGTCCTGGCCGCGGCCAGCGCCTGGCAGGTGGAGGAACTGCACACCGAAGAGGGCCGTCTGGACGAAGTCTTCCGCAGCATCACGCTGCCGGACACTGGAAAAGAGGTTGAGCAATGAATTCGCTGGCCAACATCAAGACCATCATCAAACGGGAACTGGGCGGGTATTTTTCCTCGCCGGTCGCCTATGTTTTCATCGTCATCTTCCTGTTATTGACGGGATTTTTCACCTTTATGGCCGGGGGATTTTTCGAGCGCGGCCAGGCCTCGCTGGACGGGTGCTTTTTTCTCTGGCATCCCTGGCTCTACCTGTTCCTGGTTCCGGCGGTTGGCATGAGGCTGTGGGCGGAGGAACGGCGCGTGGGCACGCTGGAGCTGCTTTTGACCATGCCGATCACGGCCTGGCAGGCCATTGTCGGGAAGTTTCTTGCCTCGTGGATTTTTCTGCTGCTGGCGCTGGCGCTGACTTTTCCCGTCGTCATCACTGTCAACTATCTCGGCTCGCCCGACAACGGGGTCATTTTCGCCGGCTACGTCGGGAGCTTTCTGATGGCGGGGGCCTACCTGGCCATCAGTTGCATGACCTCGGCCATGACCCGCAACCAGGTGGTGAGCTTTATTGTGGCACTGGTGATCTGCCTGTTTTTGGTGTTGTGCGGATTTCCGCCGGTGACCAATTTGCTGACGCGCCTGGACAAGCCGTGGCTGGTGGATACGGTGGCGTCGCTGAGTGTGATTACGCATTTCGAATGGTTCACCAAGGGAGTGCTCGATTCGCGGGACATCATATTCTTCCTGTCCATCATCGGGTTCTCGTTGTTCACCACGGACGTCATTATTCGCAGCCATCGCGCGGGATAAAGATTTCAAGGAACAAGCCATGAAGCAGAAAAATCTCGAAACAATCCTCTATTCCACCGCGGGCGTCGCCGTCATGTTTGTCGTCCTGCTCGCCTTTTATGTCATCTCCAGCGCGTTTAAGGAGCGGCTCGATTTTACGTCCGAGAAAGCCTTCACCCTCTCGTCCGGCACGCGGAAGATACTGGACAAGCTGGATTCGCGCGTGATCATCCGTTTTTATTGCACGCAAGGCGACACGGCCATGCCTCCGTTTCTGCGCACTTACTCGCAGCACATCGAAGACTTGCTGGGCGAATACAAGGAGGCCGGCCACGGCAAAATCGTCATCGAAAAACTGGATCCCAAGCCGGATTCGGACGCGGAGGATTCGGCGCGTCTGGACGGAGTGGCCGGACAACCGACGTCCGCATTTGGGGGCGACAAAGTGTACCTGGGGCTGGTGGTCAGCATGTTGGACGAGAAGGTGGCCGTGCCCTGGCTTCCGCCCGACCGCGAACGGCTGCTGGAATATGACATTTCGCGGGCCATCGCCCGGGTGATCAATCCGACGCCCCCCACGCTGGGGGTGATGAGCGCGCTGCCCCTGTTCGGCGGTGCGCCCAATCCCATGATGCGCCAGATGGGCCAGGCGGCGCAGGAACCGTGGGCTTTCATCAGCGAAATCAAGAAGGATTTCACCGTCAGAGAAATCCCCATGACCGCCAGCAAGATTGACGATGACATCAAAGTGCTGTTGGTGGTTCACCCGCGCGACATCACGGACGCGACCCAATACGCGCTGGACCAATTTGTTTTGCGCGGGGGCAAAATGCTGGCGTTTCTTGATCCGCACGCCTACTTCGACCAAAAGCACGATCAAATGGCGCAGGTCCTGGGCGAAAGCTCGGGGCAGTCTTCGCTGGACAAACTATTGAAGGCCTGGGGCCTGGACATGGATATCAACAAGGTGGCCGCCGACATGACTTTTGCCGGCCACAATGCTCAAAACGGCGCGGTCATGCCCACAGTGCTGCTGCTCAACAAAGAGGGCATCAACAACGAGGACATCGTGACCAGCCAAATCGATAATTTGGTGCTGCCGTTTGCCGGCGTTTTTACGGGCAAGCCGGCCGATGGATTGAAAGAGACGGTGCTGCTGCATACGTCCCCAGAGTCCGAATTGGTCGAGGGCATGACAGCCAGCATGGCTGCGGAACAGATCGTCAAGGATTTCAAACCCTCGAAAATTGATTACGCCCTGGCCGTTCGTTTGACTGGGAAATTCAAGACCGCGTTTCCGAACGGCCCGCCCCAACCGGCCAGGGAGGACAAGGAAAACGAGCCATCCAAAGAAGCCCAGCTCAAGGAATCCACCGGCAACGGCGTGGTGATCCTGGTCAGCGACTCGGACATGTTGAATGACCAGGTTTGCGTGCAAGTGCAGGAAATTCTCGGCTATCGCATGGTTCGCCCTGTGAACGGCAACTTGAATCTGGTGGAAAGTTTCGTCGAACAGCTTTCCGGCGACAGTGATTTGATCAGCTTGCGCAGCCGGGCCAGCCTGGACCGTCCGTTCACGCGCTTGCGGGAGATGCAAGCCAAAGCAGGCCGGGAATGGGAGGAAAAGGTCAAGGATTTGGAGGCGAGCAAGGCTGAAACCGAGCGCAAAATCAGCGAATTGCAGTCGCGCAAGTCCGGCAACGAACAGAGGTTCATCCTCTCGCCCGAACAGCAGAAGGAATTGGAGAACTATCAAAAAACGGTGGCCGACGCCAATAAAGAACTGAAATCGGTCCGCAAAAAACTGGCCAAGGACACTGACGCGCTGGAATTCTGGACCAAAGTGGCCAATATCGGCGTCATGCCGGCGCTGGTGTCCGTGACCGGGGTTGTCCTGGCCATGGTGAAACGCAAACGAACTGCCGCAAAATGAATCGCAAACAACTGATCCTACTTCTGACGGCCCTGGTTGTTCTTGGCGGGGCCGGCCTGGTGCTGCGCCATCGCCATCAGGAATCCTGGGAGATTTCCGGGGGCAAACTCGGCCAAAAAGTTCTGCCAAATTTCCAGGTCAACGACGTCGCTTCCATGCATATCAAGGGCGCGGGCGATCTGGACCTGGTCAAAAAAGACGACCGCTGGCGCGTGCGGGAGCGGAACGATTATCCGGCCAATTTCTCCCAAATCAGCGATCTGCTCCTTAAATTGGGCGAATTAAAAATCGCGCAGGCCGAGCCGATTGGCACTTCGCAACTGGGGCGGATGCATCTGGCGGAGCCAGGCAGCGGTCCGGACTCAGCCACGCTGATCGAGTTCAAAGACGCGCAGGGCAAGGCGCTGCAATCCCTGCTGCTGGGCAAAAAACACACCCGCACCGCCGAGCGCCCTGCCCGGATGCCGTATGGCAACGATGAAATGCCCGACGGCCGTTTTGTCATGTTGAAGAGCGATCCGCATGAGGTCCTGACCGTGACCGATCCGCTCCACAGCGTGGATCCCAATCCCGCCGGATGGCTGGACAAGGATTTCTTCAAGGTCGAAAAGCCCAAATCCATTTCCTTCGTCTCGACCAACGCCGCGGATTCATGGAGCCTGACCCGCGACAGCGAAGCGAGCCCGTGGGTTTTGTCAAACATAAAAGCGGGCGAGGTGCTCGACACCAACAAAGTTTCCTCCCTGTCCAGCACGCTCAGCTATCCGAGTTTTGTCGATGTCGCCGCCGAGACCGCGCCGGGCAAGACGGGTATGGACAAGCCGCTGGTGGTGACCATTGCGACGTTCGATCACTTCACCTACACTTTTAAAATCGGCGCCAAAACCCCGGAGAACAATTATAACCTGAATGTGGCTGTCGCGGCTGATTTCCCGAAGGAGCGGGTGGCCGGAAAGGACGAGAAGCCGGAAGGCAAAAAAGCATTGGACAAGGAATTCCAGGAAAAGCTGAAGACGCTCCAGGAGAAACTGCAGCAGGAAAAGTCGCTGGATAACTGGACCTACTTAGTCAGCAGTTGGCTGGTCGATCCGCTCATTCGCACCCGGGCGCAATTGATGGTGGAGAAAAAGGATGACAAGAAGCAGACCGCCGCCGCGCCTGAAACCATGCCCGAAGAGCAACCCGATGCGGGCGCCGTCATCCCCCCGGCCGATCCGAATGACCAGTAGCCTTTCCGCTAAAACCGCCGGCCGCTTCTTTGAGGTCTGGGCGCGGTCACCAGTCGAAAATCCACCTGCTTTTTGAAGCCGTCCACTTTGAAAACCTGTACCGTGACCTTGTCGCCCAGTTTGATGACGCGGCGGGTGCGGCGGCCCATGAGATGGTTGCGTGACTCTTCAAATACGTAGAAATCATCCTCGACCGATGAAAGATGCACCAGGCCGCTCAAGCCCAGGGCGGGCACGTCAACAAAAAAACCGAAATTGCGCACGTCGATAACGAGCGCCGGATACTTCTGCGCCTGGCCCGACTTCAGTTGCGCTTTGAGAAAGGCGAACATTTTGATGTCCTTGCTGTCCCGTTCCGCGTCGGCTGAATTGCGCTCCGTGGTTGAAATGTGCGCGGCGGTTTCCTTGAGCGCCGGCAGGGAAGTTTTGCCGTCATCAAACAAGGCGCGATGGACCAGCAAATCGGCGTAGCGGCGAATGGGCGAGGTGAAATGGGTGTATTTGGCCTTGCTCAGGCCGTAGTGGCCAAGCGGTTCGACGGCGTAACGGGCGCGCATCAACGATTTGAGAAAACCGATCTTCAGCGCAGGCCCGATGGGAAGGGTGTTGAGGCGCTGCAAAAGTTTCTGCACCTCGGGCCTTTGCGCGAGGTTTCCGCAGGGGATGTCATGGCTCAAAACGTCCTGGCGATATTCCTGCAGGCGCAGATCGGCGGGCGGTTCATGCACGCGATAGACGGCGGGGCGGCGCAGGGCCATGAGGCGCGCGGCCACGGCTTCGTTGGCCAGCAGCATGCATTCCTCGATCAATTGGTGGGAAACGTCGTTCTCGATTTTCTCGATCAACAGGACGCGGCCGTGTGAGTCAAGCCGAATTTTTGATTCCGGAAAATCCAGGTCGAGCGAGCCGGCGCGGATGCGGGCGGCGCGAATTTTTTGGGCGAGGGCGTGGGCCTGTTGCGCCATCTGCCGCACCGGATCGCCCGAGGGCGGGCCTTGCAGGACGGCCAGAACTTCCTTGTAGGTGAACCGGCGGCGCGAACGGATGACGGCCGGATAAAACCTGGCGTTGAGCACGCGGCCTTCGTTGGAAAGAAGAAACTCAACGCATTTCGTCAGGCGATCGACGCCGGGTTTGAGCGAGCACAATTCGTTGCTCAATGCCTCCGGCAGCATGGGGATGACCCGGTCCACCAGGTAGGTTGAGTTGCCCCGCTTGCGCGCTTCCTCGTCCAGAACACCGCCGGGGCGGACATAATGCGAGACGTCGGCAATATGCACCCAGAGCTTCCACTGGTCTTTGCCGTGTTGTTGAAGACATATTGCATCGTCGAAATCCTTGGCGTCGTCGGGGTCGATGGTGACGACACAAAGGCCGCGGCAATCGACGCGGCCGCGGCATTCATCGGCGGCCGGTTCGCCGCGCGGATGAAGTTTGGCAATCCTGTCGGCTTCCTGGATGGCCTTTTTGGGAAAATGGAGCGGCAGATCGTAGTAGCGCAAGATGGAGAGCATATCGACACCCTCTTCATCTGGCGGGCCGAGCACTTCGATGATCTCTCCCTCCGGGTTGGTATGGCGGGATTCCCAGGCGCGCAATTCGCCCACGACTTTGTCGCCAATACCGGCCGGCCGGCCGGTGTCGCGCGCCGGGGGCACATAAATGTCATGGGGAATGCGGGGGTCGTCCGGGATGACGAACAGGAACTGTTTGCTGCGCTGCAGCGTTCCGACGATTTGCGCGCGTTTGCGCTTCAGGATGCGAACCACCGAGCCGGTGATTTCATTGCTCTCCGCCGGGCCGCGCCGCCGGGAAACGTCGCGCCGCACCAGGACATGGTCGCCGTGGAGGGCGGTGGAAGTGGCGCTCTCCGGGACAACAATTTCCTGCAGCCCGGCAGAGTCCGGTTCGAGGAAACCCTTGCCCTGGCGGTTCATGCGGATGACGCCGGGGACGAGGTCGGCTTCGCGGGCCAGAATGTAGCGGTTGCCTTTGTTGCGAATGATCTGGCCGTTCTGCTCCAGAGTGCGCAGCGCCTTTTGCAGGGCCTGTTGCCGGCCAGGGGGGAGGCCCAGGCGCTGGAGCAACTGGGGGACGTTGGCGGGCGCGTAATCGTGGCGCCCCAGCAAGTGGAGAATCGCTTGCGGCATGGCGTCCGTGGCCGGGCCCGACGAGGCGGTGTTCGTTGTCAAATATTACTTTCCTGGCGAGGCCGGTTGTTCCCGGCCTTCCATCAGGTAATCCAGGCAGGTGCAGAGACGGGCTTTCATTTCGTTGCGGGGAACGATGGAGTCGATCAGCCCGTGCTCGAGCAGGAATTCGGCGGTTTGAAAATCCGGGGGCAAATCGGATTGGGTGGTGCTTTCAATGACGCGCCGTCCGGCAAAACCGATCATGGCCCCGGGTTCAGCCAGGATCAAATCGCCCACGGCGGCGAAGCTGGCCATGACACCAGCCATGGTGGGATTGGTCAGGACGCTGATGTAAGGCAGTTTGCTCCGCGCATGATAGGCCAGTGCGCCGCAGGTTTTGGCCATTTGCAACAGGCTGAACATTCCCTCATACATGCGCGCGCCCCCGCTGGTGGAAATAATAATCACGGGCAAACCCCTGGCCGTGGCCGATTCGATCAGGCGCGTGAGCTTTTCGCCGACGACGGAGCCCATGGAACCGCCGAGAAAACCAAAATCCATCACGCCGAGGGCGACCCTGTATTTGCAGATGCGGCCAATGCCGGTGCAGACGGCATCCTTGAGGTTGGTCTCGCTGGTGTATTGCTCCAATTTTGCGGTGTAGGGAGCCACGCCGGTGAATTGAAGAATATCGACGCTTTCCATCGAGGCATCGATCTCTTCGAAGGAACAGGTTTCGACCAGGGAGTTGATGCGTTCGCGGGCGCCGATGGGAAAATGGTACTGGCACTTCAGGCATACTTTGAGGTTCGCGTCCAACTCCTTGTCATAGATCATGTTGCCGCACTTTTTGCACTTGCTCCACAAGCCTTCAGGAATGTCGCGTTTTTTGGATTTGGCGCCGGCCAGCTTGGGTTTCTTGATGAAACTGGTGGTTTGGGTGTCGGAAGAGGGTGGAGTGACGCCCGGCTCCGCGACCTCGAGGCCGAGAGCCTTTTTGTTGAACGACGTTGTAGCCATGTGTTTTAGAACCGCGTGGTTGAATCTTTCATCAACGGCATCTGTCATTAAACCGGGTTGTCTGCCAATCGTCAAGCTCCGCGTGCAACGGTCCAAACACACACATCGCCCGCGCCGGCCTTGCGCAATACCCGCGCGCAGGCGCTGGTGGTCGCGCCCGTCGTCAATACATCATCCAACAAAATAATTTTTTCTCCATTTAATTTTTTGCGGCCGCGCGGGGCAAAGGCGGCCTGGACATTGCCGGCCCGCTCCGCCCGGTTCAATTGCGTCTGGGTTTGGGTGGGTTTGACACGGCGGACCAGTTCTGTGTTCACCGGAATCTGCGTGGCACGGCTGAGATGGCGGGCCAGGCGTTCGGCCTGGTTGAATTCGCGCTCCCGTTCTTTGGCCGGGTGCAAGGGCACAGGAACAATCAGGTCCCATTTCTCGTTTTTCAGGGAGGGAACAGCCTGGCGGATCAACAAATCGGCCAGAAACGGTTCAAAGCAGAGGGCGTGATTGTATTTGTAGCGGTGAATGACCTGCAAAACAAGCGGGTTGGCTATGACGGCGGAACGGGCAAAGCGGAAATGAAATTTGATGTCCGCGCAATTGCCGCACACGAAAGGTTGCGTCATGCTCCCGGCATAGGGCAACCCGCACCGATGACAAAAAGGCGCGGTGACAAAGCGCACTTGAGACCAGCATTCGCCGCCGACGTAGCCTTCCTTGATCCCGGCGCGTTCTTCATGGCAGATTTGACAAACGGGCGGATAGACGAGATTCAACAAAGCGTCCCATGCGCCGCTGAGGCGCGCTTTCATGTCGTTTGCCCCCCGGGCTTTTCTCCGGCAATTTTCATTCTCGAGACGATCCAGAAGACGCAGCCCAGAATGGGCAACGCCAGCCAGCCATCAATGAGGGTGTCCGTGCCCCATAAGGACGGGTTGGCGCCTGGTGTTTTTACGGTGAGGAAACCATAAGATTTCAGCCAAAAAATCCAGCCGGCGTGAAGTCCCATGGAGAAAAACAAGGCGCCGGTCCGTTGATAAGCCAGGGCAAGGATGGCTCCGGCCACAAACAGCGTAAAAACCGCCGGGATGAAAGGCGGCCCGCCCTGAAACATTTTGGGCAGGAGCGCCAAACCGGACCACCAATCAACGGGGCCGGGCGAATCGGCCTTTTGCAGGAAATGCGCCAGGGCATAGACCGCGCTGCTCAAGACGAGCGCCACGGGCCAGGATAGCGCTTTGCGCAGTATGCCAAACAGCGCGCCGCGAAAAACCAGCTCTTCAAGGATGGACACGATGATCGCGGCCAGCGCGGCGCCGAAAACATGCTCCAAGATTTGCGCGCTTGAATGAGCCGGATTGAAGGAGCGTCCACCCAGGGCAATGGCCGGCAGAGCGACACAGGCAAGAGAACCGAAACCGAGCAAAAACCCGAAGGCAACGCCCGCCAGCGACCGGCCCCCGGCCTTCAAACCGAGATCGCGGCAGTGCAACATCCGGCAGGAGCGCAACAGCGGCCAGAGACCCAGCAAAGCCGCTCCGAGCCAGGCGCGACCGACAAAGCGATGAAACGGGTTTGAAGCCAGTTTTTCGAAAACAGGCCAATGATGCGCCGCCAAACCGAGGGTGAACCAATACAGCCAGGGCGCGAGCAAGGCGCCTCCCACAAAAACGAGGACAATATAAATGAGCAGCGAACGGACAGGCCGCATTGCCTGAGATTTAAAATTGATTTCAGGCCCAGGCCAAGAACAATCGCAGGGGGAATGCAAGACCGATTTTGCATCGCTCCTTTTCTGACTCGATGCCGGCGGCCAAAGCTTGCCATTTGTAATGCAGGTTTGATTTTCTCAAGAGAATCAGGCCGGAACAAACCGTAAAATTTTCCGCATTTTATCCTTAAATAGTTGTCAGCAAGGGATTTATGAGTTTTCATTCATCACTCTGCACTCCCCACTCGCCACTCTAATGATATGTAGGTCTGGAAAACCCGTAACATCCGCTACAATGTTGATAGTCAACGAGTTAGCCCGCTACACGACCCGCTACAGACCAGCAACATGTAGCGGCTTTTGTCCGCCAAGCCAATCTCCACCACGAAGGGCACGAAGAGCGCGAAGCACTGACAGATCATGGAAAACCGGGGAAACCGCGAAATCATTTTGCCACAAGGAGCGCAGCGCGGCCAACCGCAACCCAAAAAATTCAACCACGGATAAACACCGATCGGCACGGATCAGAAGTCTTTGCCACATACCCGGCAAGTTGCACGTTAGAATGACACCATCGAGTTCGTTGATCATATTTGCTTGCGGTCAACCTTCTCCGGCAAGCGCAAATTGCATCTCGCGTGTGCGGTCCACCACTTTCGAAGCGTCGAGCACCTCAAAACGAACCACCCCGCCATCATATCCGAAATCAGCGATTACTCCCGGGCGAACCTCATCACTCTCCCGGATGCGCGCATCGCGGAGCGTGATCGTGAGCGTGTCCGTTTGTGCGTCGTATTCCACTTTCATGTCGTTTCCTTCGGCAGATATTTTTTCAATTTCGATGTTTTATAGAGCGTGATGACGGCTATTTTCATGGCCGAGCAAAGGCTAAAGTCGAATTCTCCCGGAAATTTCACGCGGTTTGGAATTGGAGCTCCTCGAGGTTAAGGCCGGGGGCGCGCTTGGAGAGATCGAGCATCTCGACACCGACCACCTGATTCTGCGCGCTGAAGTTCAACACGACTCATGGGGACACTTCCTCGGACTCCATGATGGGCGAGTCGTCCAGGCGGAGATGAAGGGCGTCGGCTTCACGGTCAATCTTCAATCTCATAGTTTGCCTTTCATCGTACGGTCGAAATATACACTCACAACCCGTTCGGGGACAACTGTCTTGTTTATTACGACGCGCAACACCCGGTCGCCGGACTCAATAAACCACACGCACTGAACTTGAGCTGGAAAAGGCAATCTGTCAATCAATAATAAAGCAATGCTCGTTTACGCTTTTCCTTGGTTCCGAGGACCGACCCTTTTCCGATCCCGGAGGTCAGGCAGTTTTACCGGCAGTTCCAGCAGGCTTGGCCGTATTGGTTTTACTTTTGCAATCTGGACCAGGACGGACTAAAGCCGATGGTTTTCTCCTGCCTGAGCAGGATAACGGCGATCAAGGACGACGACGCACCGGAGCGTGTCGTGACGAATCCTGACGACAAATTGGAATTCGTCGGATTTCTCGCCCAAAACCTCGGAACGATGAACACCATCTGCGAAAGGGCCAAAATGTTCGACGCCCTAATTTACGACCGCTCAAAAGCGGTGTTCGAGTATTTCGGCCTGCCGTATGTGGCGGAAAGGCCGCTGGACCCAAAAGTCCGTTGAGCGTTACCCGCAAGAATGTTGGCGATGCTATTGCGTTCAATGGTTAATAAGGCCTGCTCTCCTGGTGATAATGGGCCTCTGCGACAACTAAACAACGAGCGGGACGATCTATAGTCTCAAAGGCCAGCGCGGTAAGCCTACCCTTCTTGTCTTTAATTTGGGCTATCCTAAACCCCCAAAGGCGCTCTTGCATCATTGGATATAACGACTTGTTGTCTGACATTTCGTCCTGCCATAATTTCTCGGTGGGGAAGGCGCGCTCCAAGCTACTATCTGCATGGAGAACGAGTTGTCCATCGACGACCACGTTGACTTGTTCCCTATCAATTGTCCATGTGTGCTGTATGCCTCGAAGATCCTCAAGCGCCGCATTAAAATCCTCCTTACCTCGGAGAATTTGAACACTTTGTCTTAATCTGCCGAGTGCCAAGTTAACGCTAACGGTAATTCGCTGGTTCAAAAAATCCGCAACAGGGCTGTCCTCGCTCATCTTTTCGGCAACTTTTATGTAGTGCCCCAAGTCAGCGGTGAACTTGGGCAAGTCCTGCCCTCTATACGAAAGTATCCCATAGTTGCTAATGTCGAAAGGCCGTTGACCCTCCTCTTCAAGAATCATAATTGTTCCTTGCCGCAGACTATGGCGGACACCAAGCTCATAGAACACATTGGGCTTGCCGTCAGTTAAAACGGCGAGAACGAGGTCAGCCATCGCCAACTCTCGAACGATCTGCTTTGTGATATTGTTCGGTGCAGCGACCGATTTTTCCGCAATGTATCCGTTTTCATGAAGCGCAGGTTTGATAAAATTCTCGAAGAATTGAAACCAATAAGCTTCATTATGCGCGGGAGTGGTTTGCGAAAATGGCATTATTACAAAGCACTTTTTCATATAAGATTCAGCCATGAGCCGAAAATACCAAAATGAAGTTGTTTTGGAAGAAGATTTCTCCTGTCCCCGGCACGTCATTTCAAGTCCGCCCCTCGTTCCGCTTACCCCCTTCCCTTTCCCCTTTAAACCCCTCCATGCAGAAATACCGGGGCACCCGCAGAAGCGACGGCCTGGCCGCCCTTCCCCCGCTCCCCGCTCCGATTTGCGGAACCACAGCCCCAACGGTTTTGAATGGGGATATTCCGGCAGCGGCCCGGCACAACTGGCGCTGGCTTCCGCCTATGGCTTCCCCTACTGCGGTTGTGGCACTGCAACAAAGACTGCACCGATATTGGTGACAGATGAATAATCCACAAATACGTACGGCTGATTTATTCCAAGGGTAATATTGGTGACTGGCGTCCAGTTCGTTAGATTCCCAATGGATGCCTCTTCAATCGTGTAGTTCTGCCCCACAGGGCCATATAACACTAACCCTGGAAAACATTGCATATTCAAAAAGGACAAACTTGCTGTATTGCTGACATTTGTGCCGACGGAATTGGACGCCACCACATCATAGAGGCCGAGATTTGTGATGCCTGTCGAAGAAAGGCTGTAGTTCGAATTTGTCGCATTGGCGATGTTTGTTCCATCAAACTGCCATTGATACGTTGGGGCGGGATAACCCGTGGCCGAGGCACTGAAAGCAACCGGTTGGCCTGCACTAATGACCTGGCCGACCGGTTGCAGAGTGAACGTTGGCGCAGCCAATTGGACAGCCTGCCCTGAAACTGTCCACCACCACCCGCCCCAGAGCCCGTGGCCATTATCGACCGTCAAACCGCCGGGACATCCTTGACCACCGCACATAGCTCCATTGGCAGTGATGCCACCACTGAAACCTAGCCAACCTTCATATCCTCCAAAATAGGGATTTTCGTTGAAGTCAATACTTGAACCAGAAACTGTGCCGGTTATTGCGTTACCATCACTGTCAGATCCAGCAATGAAGCCATTACTGTAGGTTTCGCTTGCTATGTTTATGTACAAATCGATTTGAAGGTCTTCATAAATATACTTTATGTGTCAGTTTCCTAAGACGCTCCATCCTGGTTGCGCATAAGATATTGAAGACGAAGCAAACAAGACCATTCCCAGAATAAGCAGTGTGGAATGCGGAGCTTTAAGTGTTTTTATAATCGTATTCATACGTATCTCCTACAGTTTTTAAGTGTGAAGCGCCTTTTCATCTGACTGGAATTTATGCAGGTATCCGCCCCCCCCTGGCTCTCCAATTCTTGGGAAATTCTAAATGTATTTTGCCCCGTCGTGTGCGATCTTCGTATGCCAAATGTCACTCCAAGTCTGCACCTTCGCCTTTCTCCCCGATTGCTTTTGAACCTTTCCATAAACGACTAGCGGGGCATCCGCACACGCGACGGCGTGGCCGTAACGGCCAGCGGTCAACCCCTCAATCCCCGCCACGATTTGCGAAACCACAGCCTCGGAGGTATTGGTCTGACGGATTGTGTAAGCCTTCAGTTGTCAGGCCCCTTGCTCTAGACGTTTCAGGGATTTGCTAGGCGGAAGAATAAATCTCCCGTAGGCGGTGTGATGGTGATACTGTTGGTTCCGTTGAGAGTGGTGATAGTGAAAGTGCTCGTTGACCAGTTGCTCGAAGCAGCAAGATTATTAGTTTGCTGCAACGTATAGCTGCCGGTGTTGGGCCAGGACACAATGACACTGTTGCCCGAATTCTGAATGGTGAGGTTGGGGGGAACCGATGTGGCAATGACCCAGGGATCGGTTGCTCCCAAAAATGGTTCTTGCGAAGTGTCAAACCATTCGGTTTCAGAATACTGGCCTGGCTCTGTCCAAGTCATTTCCGAGTAGTAGTTACCTGAAAGCGTACCCATCCTGTCTTCTTGGAAATCGCCGCGATAATCATACAACTCGAATCCGTCAAAGTTTGTGGGTGCTGATGGCAAATAAAGCGACGTGAGGGTGGCTACTACGCCATTAATGCCGGCGCTCGCTGCCGGGTTCACAGAGGAGCCTGACCAAGTACCTCCCGCCTGCCAGGACCAACTGACTATGTTTGTGCTGCTCAGGTTTCCTAACGTGCCATCCGTCGTAACTGTCCCAGTTAGGGCGTAGCCACTCTGCGCCGTCGGATACGAAACCAGGTCGTACGTAATCTCACCTTCCTGCGCCACGTATGTTCCAGTTGCCGCAGCAGTCGAATTGGCACTGACCAAAACACCTTGATTGGCTGGTGTTGTCCAGCCGCTAACCGTGCTGAACATCACCGTATGGTTGCCTGCCGACAGCCTGGAAACCGTTGCGCTGTTGCTTTGAAACGCTCCTCCGTCAACCTGCCATTGCGCGCCGGAGGTGACAGCTCCAGCTGGGCTAATGGTCACTTGCAACGAGCCCATTTGCGCCACGCCGATTTCCACCGCCGGAATACCACCATACGCAGAACCCCAACCGCTAGTGCCAGAATAGTAATAAGCGGTCGCACTCTGGTCATTGAAGAACGCCCGCGAACCAGCGCTGCTGGGAGCGTTGCCATCGAAATAAACGCTGGTCAGGCTGGAACAGTAAGCAAACGCATCAATCGCGATGTTGGTGACGCTGTTTGGGATAGTGACGCTGGTCAGGCTGGTGCAATAGATGAACGCGGTCTGCTCGATGCTGGCGACGCTGTTGGGGATAGTGACGCTGGTCAGGTTGATGCAGCCCCAGAACATACCATAAACGACGCTGGTGACGTTGCTGGGAATCGCAGCGCTGGCGAGGCCGCTTCCCGCGAACGCCCACTGCCCGATGCTGGTGACAGTGCTCGGAATCGTGACAGTAGCCACGCTTGAGCACTCAGCGAACGCATCCTGCCCGATGTTGGTGACGCCGTTTGGAATAGTGACGCTGGTCACGTTGGTGAGGTCATAGAACGCGTAGTCTCCGATACTGGTGACCGTCAGGTTGTTGATGTTGCTCGGAATTGTCACAATTATATTAGTACAGGTGTACCCGGTGATTGTAATCGTGTTCGTATCGCTGGCATTTATGCTGTAGCTGAAACAATCATCTGATTGGGCTTGGACCGCTTTCGGGGCGACCAAAAGCAGCAACATAAATAATTTAAAGCTTAGAACTGTAAATCCTTTTATGATTGTATTCATACGTGTCCCTTCATTGTTGAATGGTCAATTGCCACCTGTATTTGATGCAGCGAGATATTGCTTTCATTGCATGATAAGGAACCTGTCCTTTCTGTTTTCTACCGTACGGCATTGCTACACCGCCCCAACGCCAAAGCGTTATTGATTCGAATAACCGATGTTTCTAATTTTGCTTTTTGACAGCCTAAAGAATGCCAACAAGCTTTGACGGCGATGGAAAAGAAGTTTTCGTCGTGCTTTTGCGCGGACGCCGGTTCTGTTCATATACTGTGGGCAGCAATTTCACGCTTAATGCGTGATTTTTGCGGGGAGACTTGAACTTGAGCGTGCCGCAATCCGAAGCGTGGCCCGATAGTGCATTGTATAAGTGACAATGGGATGTTTCGAGGCAATGCCTGAGATGCAATGCCCCAATCGGCGACTATGTCACTCCATGTCTGCACCCCCTTTTTCCGCTTGCCCTCCTTCCCCTTTCCTTTTGAACAGCTCCATGAAAGGATTCACCCCCCCTTATTGACTCCCACCGCCGCGCCCTTTTATGATTGAGGGAACCCCGCTTCTTCCGTGCCGTTCCTTTGCTCCACCCCCGCCGTTCAAATGGCCAATGGCGCTGCCATGGACTACCGCTTCTTTGTCGCCGCCTCGACTGGATATTTTGCCGTTGAGAATCCCGCCGGGGAGCTTCACGTTTGCCGCGCTGGCCGGCCCCAGGTGGTTCCGGCCTGTCAGGCGATTGCCCTTTGGCCGTGTGCCGGAGCTTTTGACCCAACACCGGCCGGCGAGATCACGGCGCTGGATTGCCACGGCATAGCCTTGACGGCCTTGGATGTTCGCGGGCTTGCCGCCCTCAAAACCCTTGATTGCTCCCAAAACCAACTGCCCGACCTCGATCTGGGCGGCCTCGTTGCCCTCGAAAACCTCTACTGCGAACAAAACCCGTTTATCACCCTCGACCTCAGACCCTGCCATTCGCTCACTTTCGTCAGATATGCCTCAAGTCTTTTTGGTTACTCGGACTTGGCCCGCCCCACCGGCTATCTTGCCTGCCACGACTGGCCGTTGTTTTCCCTCTGCCAAAACCGCGCCGCCGACCTTCTCCATACGACCAACGACACCCTCTGCGCGGCAAAGTATATCACCCTCTCCCCGCATGGCGGGGAGAGGGCAGGGAGAGGGGCTCAATGTAAAGCCATGGCTGTAACAGAACCCCAGGCGGCGGCGCCGCCCGTCTGTCAATCGAATAGAGGAAAAAATTAAAAAATGCCAAAAATGCCAAAATCCGTGCAATTCATGAAAGGGGTCGCCTATGTATCAGTTTTGCGTTTCCGGCCAGTCCTGGCGGCGAATGCGTGGTTCGATAATGGCCAAAGCCGTGCCCCTGCGGAACAGCCCGGGCAAATTCCACGCTCGTCAAATGGAGAAAAGTTTATAAGGTGAAGCCAGCACATGGGGCCACAGCCGGAAACATACAAGCGTTTTTTCGCAACGACCCGCCAACTCCTGCGCCAACATTGGCAAAAGGCTTTGCGGGTGCGGGAAAAGTTGTGGTTGAGCGAGGAGGCCCTGCACCTGGTCATGGCCGGCGTTGTCGGGTCGATGGGCGGGGTGATCAATGTGCTTTTCTACCTTGCGGTGGAGAAAGTTCAGGCGCTTCTGGTCGGTTACCCGGGCCATAACATTGTCGAGATTGCGGAGAAAATGCCCTTGGGGTGGCGGTTCATTACGCCGGCGTTGGGCGGCCTGGCGGCGGGGGCCGTGTTGTTTTGGGGACTGCGTTTGGCGGGGAAACAGCGGACGACAAACTTGCTGGAAGTGGTGGTGGCGGGGGATGGACGACTGCCTTTGCGGAGCGGGATCATCCGGGCGGTGTCGTCGCTCATAAGCATTGGCAGCGGGGGATCGATTGGACGCGAAGGGGGCATTACGCAATTATCGGCCACCGTGGCCTCGAAGTGGGGGCAACTGGCGCGCTGGCAGCCGTACCGGCTGCGGCTGTTGGTGGCGTGCGGGGCGGCGGGAGGAATGGCGGCGGCGTACAACGCGCCCATCACCGGGGCGATTTTCGCGGCGCATATTGTTTTGGGGAATTTTTCGATGAATTTGTTCGCGCCGCTGCTCTGTTCCTCCGTGGTGGCGACGATGGTTTCGCGGAGTTTTTTTGGAATCAAGCAGTGGTATGAAGTGCCGGCTTTCGATTTCACGCACATTGCGCAGTTGCCATGGTTCCTGGTTCTGGGCCTCCTGGCCGGGGTGATGGGGGCGGTGTTTCTCAAACTGTTGCGCGTCAGCCAGGAAGCGTTCAAGCGGGTGCCGGCGTTGCCGCTGCGCATGGCCGTGGGCGGGTTGTTGGTTGGAACCATCGCGCTGGCATACCCGGAGGTCTGGGGCAACGGATACACGGTGACCAACGGGTTCATCCAACATCCGCTTGCGGCCAAACTGCTGCTGGGAATTTTCCTGGCCAAACTGCTGGCCACGGCGGTGACGGTTGGCTCGGGCGCGGTGGGAGGGGTGATCACGCCGACGTTGTTCCTGGGCGCGGGCCTGGGCAGTTTGTTTGGCATGAGTTTGGAGGAGATGGGGCTGGCGCCGGAGCATTTGCCCATCGGGATTTTTGCGCTGGTTGGGATGGGGAGCGTCTTTTCGGCCACAACCCGTTCTCCATTGCTGGCGATTGTCATGATCCTGGAAATCTCGCTGAATTATTCGCTCATGCCGGCGCTGATGCTGGGCTGCGCGGTGTCCACTTTGGTCTCGCAGCGACTGCACCCCAATTCCATTTATACCGAGCCACTGAGATTGCGCGGCCTAGAGGTGGAGAGTTACCGGCTGGGCGCGGCGACCGAACAAACCATCGGCGACTTGATGAGGGCGCCGGTGGCGCCGGTGCGGGAGAACACGACCCTGCCGCAGATTGCGGTGAGGTTTCTGGGCAGCCAGAACAACTTTATTCCTGTAGTTGACGCGCAATTCCGGCTGGTCGGGGTGGTGGCTTTGCAGGATTTAAAAGGGCACCTGGGGGCGGGGCAGGAATTGAACGCCATCATCGCCGGTGATGTGATGCGGGCCATCCCGCCCTGTTTGCGGCCGGGGCAAAAGCTGCTGGACGCATTGCCTGTCTTGCTGGCCAGCGAGCAGCGGAACGTCGCGGTCATCAACACGTTTGAGGAGAAGCGGCTGATTGGCTCGGTGCCGCGCGCAGAAGCCCTGGCCGCTCTTTCGGAAGCCATTGCCGCCGGCACGTCCACCACCTCTTCCACTGAAATCATTGCCAAAGAAAAGCCAGCGCGCCCAAAGCAGCCGCCAGCAGCCAGATAACCAGCACCGATTGCGAGGCGCTCAAGCCGCGTCGCACCAAACGGTGGGACAAATGATTTGTGTCGCCGAGGTAGAAGGGCCGGCCCGCGCGCCAGCGCAGCAGGACGACCCAGGCCAGGTCTCCGAGCGGGATGGCGAGAATCAGCAACGGGGTAAAAACGGCCAGTATCTGCCGGTGCCTGGGGGTGTAGAAATGGGGCAATATGCCCAGAACAGCCAGGAGGTAGCCCACCAAGTGGCTTCCGGAATCGCCGAGGAAGGCGCTTGCCTTGGGGAAATTATAGGGCAGAAAACCGAGCAAAGCGCCGGCGATTAAAAACGCCATCGTTGCCACCAGGTATTGGGGCGGGTTGGCTTGGGCCGCGATCAAACCAAACCAGGCCGCCCCAATGGCACCGAGTCCGGCGCAAAGCCCGTTCATGTTGTCCATGAAATTGAACGCATTGACGACGGTCAAAATCCACAGCGCCGTCATGGCGTAGCTGAAGACGATATTATGAACGAAAAGAGTGATTCGAACACCGGTTGCGGCGACAGCCAGGGCCGCCAGCAATTGGCCGCCAAATTTTGCCGCCGGCTGCAACTCGACTTTGTCATCGCGCAAACCGATCAGCAACATGCCAAAGGCGCCGGCGGTTATGCCGAGGAGCTGGGTGGCTCTGCGGCCCAAGCCGTATTGGAAAAGCCCCATCGTGCCGGACGCGGAGTGGAGGAAGGCAAAGGCCGTTCCACCCAGCAATGCGGCCAGCAAGCCGGTCATGACGGCCAACCCGCCTGCCAGGGGAATGGGGGCCGCATGGATTTTGCGATGCCCCGGATCATCCACCGCGCCGTGGCGCCGGCACCAATGGCGCCAAAACGGCATCGTTGCCGCCGTGGCCAGGGCCGCCGCCAGCATGGCCAAAAATATAGGGTTGTTTGATTCACTTTTGCCGCGCCGCCGCCAACTGTCGATACAGTGTGCAAAGCTTTTCCACCATTGTCTCGATTGAAAAGGATTGGCGAACGAATTCACGGCCGCGCGCCCCCATGCGTTCCCGCAAGGCGGGGTCCCGGGCCAGTTGGACCAGGCGTTCCGCCAATGTGGCCAAGTCGCCGGGACGCACCAGAAAACCAGTCTCATCGGGGAAACAAACTTCATTGGCGCCGTCGCAATCATAAGCGATCACGGGACGGCCCGCCGCCAGGGCCTGTGGCAAGGCCCGGGGCAAACCTTCCCGCCGCGAAAGATGGACCAATATATCCATGATGCCGAGGTAACGCGGTATCTCCTCCGGAGGAACCAGTCCGGTGAATATAAAATGCTTTTGCAATCCGAGTGACTTTGCCCGGAATTGCAGGCGCTCGCGCCAAGCCCCGTCTCCGATGAGGAGGAACTTCAAGCGCGGGCAGCGGCGGAGCGCAGGGAGAGCGGCCGCCAGCAAGTCGTCATGGCCTTTGAGTTTGAAGAGGCGGGAAACTTTCCCGATGACAATATCGCCGGCATCGATCCGCAAACGACGACGCAAGGCGGGATCATTTTGCGCCTCCAGAAACGGAGCGAGGGCAAAGCCGCTGAAGATGCGGCTGTATTGTTCGGGCCGTCCGATGCCGGCGGCAAGGTATTGCCGGGTCATGGCCTGGGCGACACTGACGAAATGGGTCGTGACGCTGGCAGCGAAACGCTCGGCGCCTTTGAAGAGGAAATTGGGAATGGGGCCCTGAAAGTTGCCAAAGGAAGGGCCATGAATGGTGTGAACGATAATGGGCACTCCGGCGCGGGAGGCGGCCAACCGGCCGAGAATTCCCGCCTTGCCGCTGTGGGTGTGGACGATTTGGGGAAGGGTGGACCGGAAAATTCGGGTGAGGCGCAGCAGTGTGGCACAATCGTAGATGGGATGGACCGCGCGCACCAAAGTCGGCACCAGGCTCAACAGGTCCGGCTCTTCGCCAAAGAGGGAGGCCAGGGAACCTTCCGGGCCGGTCGTTGGCCCGCTGATGAGATGGACCTGGAAATCCGGCCTGCGCCGCAGGCCAAGGACCGATGCCACCGTGTTTTCCTGTGCGCCACCGATGACCAACCGGGTAATGACGTGCGTGACCCGCATCCGGTCGAGCCGTGTTACTGGCTTTCCAGCTTTTTCAACTGCAGCTTGACCTGCTGATATTCAGGGAGCTCATCCGGGGCGGAATCCAGATAGCGTTTGAGGCAGCGGATTTCCTCGGCGGTATTCTTTTGCCGGGCAGCTATTTCGGCCAGCCCGTAGTCAACCACATAGGACTGATGAGGCATCAACCGGCGCAAGGCTTTGTAGTCGTCTTTGGCCGCGTGCATTTGATTGAGCTGAATCTCGGCAATCGCGCGATTTAAAAGCGCGGTCGCGTTGCCCGGCTGGAGATCCATGATTTGAGTCAGCGTTGCGATGGCGGGTTCGAATGATTTGAGCATCATTTGCACTTCGGCCTTCTTGAGCAGGGTGTCGGGAACACTGTTCGGACCGGTGGCTTTTGTGCTGGCTGGCTTCAGTAATTGCAATTCCTGGTCGATGTAGGAGAGCGCAATCTTGAAGCGGCGGACGGCTTCGTTCGCGCTCTTCTCCGCCAAAGCCTGGTTTTTCTGGCGCAAAGCTTCGTTCGCCTCGCGCAAAGCGGTGTAGGCGGTGACGCGATAAAACTCGGCCAGAATGCCCACGCGCCTTTCGTCATGCGGATCCTCCTTGAGCGCATCCTGCATGAGCCTTTCCGCCGATGGGAAATCGTTTTTGGCATAGTAGGCCAGAGCTTCAACACGGGCGACTTCCCACTTGCTGGCGGTGGGATTGGCGTGGAGTTTCCGAATCAACTCCATCGCCCTGTCAGTCAGGCCCGAGTCCACAAAAACTTTGGCGAGGTTCAATTCGGCGCTGGCATCGCCCGGCAGCAGTTGCAAGCGCCGTTCAAACAAAGCGGCGGCTTGCCGCAGATCATGGCCATCGGCCATCAGTGTGCCAAAGACCAAATTCACGTCCGGTTCGTCCACGGGTCCGTTGAATTTGAGGATGGGCACCATCCCCCGGTACAGGTTGATCGCTTTGTAAATGAGATCCCCTGAGTCGATGGCCCGATGATCGTTTTTCTGCAAACGCTCGTTGTATTCCTTGTTGATTTTGGCGATGAAGTTTTGCGGATTGATCCGCACCGCTTCCGCAAATTGGGCGTTGGCCTCCTTAAGATAGCCGGCCTTTTGCAGATCGACGCCCCAGAAATTCATGGCGACGGAGTAATTGCCGCCAATTGTGGCCACATTCGGGTCCAGCTTGGCCAGGGACGGGAGCGCGGCCAGCGATTTTTTCCCAATTTTTGCCCAAATATCCTGGTTTTGCCTGATGTCCTCGCTGGTGGGCAGGGGTGGCTGGATGGCTTCTTTTGCGTAGGTTTGAAGCTCATAAACCAAACCATGCGGTCTCAAATAAAAGGCCTCGAAATAATACCCAAAGCTTGGATTCAGATAATAAAGGGAGTGCTTCTGGCTGAGACCATACAGATATTTTATCAGCGAGTCGGCAGGAAGGAGATGAGGCAGATTCTCGGGCGGGGTTGTCTCTTTTTTAAGCTCCGGATAACGGGAAACCAAATAGGCGATATATTCGCGGTGCGCCAGCGACCCTGTCTCGATAAGGATGTTCTTATTGGGCTTTCCTTCCCGGCAGAAAGCCGCCTGCAATAAATCCAAACGCACGGGATCATCGGCCAGTATAATGACGGGTTTGGCCGGCAAATCCTGCATGACTTCCCTGGAATAATCCGTCAGGACGTTGCGCTTGCCCGCGTTAATGTGGGAAATGTTCTGGTAGAAAAGCCTGCAGGGCGCGGCCACCGCCAGCACCCAGAGCAATCCCACGATCAGCAGGTTGAAGGCCCTGGTCAGAAGGCCCCGCCTCTCCCAGGCCTGGGCGGCACTCCTGCCAAAGACAAGCAGAATGTAACCACTGTAATAACCGATGCACAATGCTCCCATGTAGTAAAACGTCAAAAAACCAACCGGCACCTCTTGCAGTCGCAAACTGGGGCTGAATTTGAAATCGAAAAACATGATGAGCGCCAACAGCAGAAAGACCACGTGCAACAAACGAAACATGAGTCTGGTCAGGTTGTTGCCCGCCGCGCTCACTTCCCCTTCGAAGGAAGGCCAGCGGATTCCGGCAAAGAACAGCGGCAGGAGGGTCGGCAGCGCCGCCACCGCCACTATCCAGCGCGGAACCAGGCGGAGGCTGTAACTCTGCACGCCCAACTCCAGGCGCAGAAGCGACAGAAAATTGGTCCGCTCGCCGCCCAGGCTGCCGAAGGCTGGAACGAGCAAATACAGCAATAAACCCAAAAATCCGCATCCGGCCAGGCGCGCCAGAAATCTCCAATTGAAGAAGTTGACGCCTTTGATCCAAACCAGGGCAATGAGAGCGAAAGGAAAGAACCCGATCAACGCCCAGTCATTGGCCGTCCCCAAGCCATAGACGAAGGCGAAACCCGCCAGCCAGCCGTCATTTTGCGAAATGCGGAATTTGAGGAGGCAAAAAATCAAGAAGGCAAAGACCAGCACGTCCAAAATGTCCCCGGTGGCGGCAATGGCGTTCCGCCAAAAGGTCAATTGCAAGCCCATCATGAGCACGGCGAACAGCGCCGGCAGAAATGCCGCCGGCAGCGAGAGCAGGGAAAACTCTCCGCTCTCCCGTTGCCGCTGTTCCCGCGTGCGATCATGCGGCAGCAGGCGCACCGAGGCGGCCAACAGACCCAGTGCCAGCGCGGCGCATAATGCGGCGAAGGCGTTCAAGGCGGCTGGCTGCCATGCGACCGGCAGCAGCCGGATCGGACAGGTCAAAACTAGAAACAGCGGAGCCACCGGGACCTGGCGCCATGGCAATGGGATGGGGTGCCAATCCCACCCCGTGATCCTCGAAATGACGGGCAGGCTGTTAAGCGTGACCCAGTGATTGAGTGTAAACCCGTACAAGAGCAATGCCCCCAATACAACCAGCCAGGGAGACGGGATGATCGCCCGCTTTTGGGGAGGGCTGACTTTTTCTTCTGTTGTCATGAAGGCGCAGTTTGCAGCATGGCGCGTCCTATAAGCAAGGTTTATGAGCGGCCCCGTCCGGAGCCGTTTTCTTGCGCACGTCGGCCACACATTCAATGTGTTGTGTCTGAGGAAACATATCCAATGGAACAATTTTTGTTAATTCAAAGACATCCTCCGCGCACAAAACGTTCAAGTCCCGCGCCAGGGTGGCCGGATGACATGAGACATACAATATCTGGGCCGGCTGAAGCCGCCTCATGGCCTGGAGCATTTCAGCCGGACAACCCGTGCGCGGCGGGTCCAGAATGAGCGTGGTGGCTTCGGCATCAAAACGCCCCAGCATCCCGGGCAAAAGGTCTTCGGCGCGCCCCACCACGAATTCGCCATTGGTCACGTTTCGTCTGGCTGCGTTCTGTCTGGCTGCTTTAATTGCGGCAACATCCACTTCCACACCCGCAAACTGCATGACCATGCCGGCCAACTCAATGCTGAAGAAGCCGACACCGCAATAGGCATCAATCAAAAACCGGCTGCCGCTGTCCTTGACCCGCGTTCGCACCACGTCCGCCAGCCTGGGCAGGAGGAAGAAATTGGTTTGAAAAAAGGAATCCGGCGGCAGGGCCCAGCCATCGGGCGCGACGCGCAGCACCACTTTCAAGCCTCCCTTTGGCGGGGGATGCCGGCGGACATGCTGGATTTGCCGGTTCAAGGCGGGTTCGGCAATTTTGCACTCTTCGATATCAACCACCAGGCGATTGTCAGCGCGGATGAAACCAATGTTCAATCCTTGTTTGAACTTGTCCCACTGGCTGCGAATCATGATGCGGTTGCGGTAGCCAAACGGCTCGGGGCAGGGCAGCACCGGGTCGATCACCGCGCGGTCAAAGCCGCCAATGCGCTGGAATAAATCGCTGATTTGTTTGTGCTTGAGACGAAGTTGTTCCGGGTAGGCAATGTGTTGATATTGGCATCCGCCGCAATCGCCGAAGTAGCGGCATGGCGGCACGACGCGCTCTGCCGCGGGTTGCAGGACTCGCAGCAGACGCGCCCGCGCGAAACGGGTTTTGACCTCTGTCAGTTCCACTTCCACCGTTTCGCCGCGCGCCACAAACGGGACAAAGACCACGAAATCACCCCATCGACCGACGCCGTCGCCGCCGAAGGCGATGTCGTCGATGGTCAATGTCAGTTTCGCGCCTGGGGCGGGAAGCGGTTGGTCCACAGAATTCTTACGCGACGGCGGTCAAACGGGCCTGTTCGTGTCTGGCCAAAAGGGCCTGGACCTGGGCGGCGGCGTTGGCGGCGGTCAGCCCGTATTTCTCGCGCAAATGATCCACGGTGGTGGCGTGCTCGATGAATTGATCGGGCCAGCCGATGCGCGCCACAGGGGTGGAAATGCCTTTTTCATTGAGCAGTTCCAACACGCTGGCGCCATAGCCGCCGGAGAGCACATGATCTTCCAGGGTGACGACCGCTTCGGCGGCGCGCGCAAAAAATTCATGGGCGCCGGCGTCGAGCGGCTTGGTGAAACGAGGGTTGATGACCGCGCAATCAAAACCTTCCGCCAGCAACAGTTCGGCCGCCTGCTCCGCCAGGTGATGCATGTTGCCCAAACCAAACAGGGCCACTTTGCGCCCCTTGTTGCCGGCGAATTTCCGCGTGATTTCCGCGTGGCCGATTTCCATCAGGGCCGGTTGATCTTTGACCGCCACGCCTTCCGCCGCGCCGCGCGGATAGCGAATGAACGCGGGATGCTTCTGGTGCGTCGCCGTAAACATCATGTCGGCCAGTTCGTCCTCATTTCGCGGCGCCATGGCGATGATGTTGGGCACACAACGAAGGTAGGCGATGTCGAACAGACCGTGATGAGTCGGTCCGTCATTGGCGGACAAGCCGGCGCGGTCCATGCAAAAAATCACGGGCAAATCCTGCAGGGCCACGTCATGCACGATGCAGTCATAGGCCCGCTGCAAGAAAGTCGAGTAGATGGCGCAGACGGGATGGAAGCCCATGGTGGCCATGCCGGCGGCAAATAAAACGGCGTGCTCTTCGGCGATGCCCACATCGTAATAGCGGTGGGGCATGGCCTTTTCCAGGAACTTGAGGCCCGTGCCGGTGGGCATGGCTGCGGTAATCCCAACAATGGAATTATCCTTTTGGCACAGTTTGACCATGGTTTGACCAAAAACATCCTGGTAATTCGGGGGAGTGCCGGGCCGGGCCGCCGGCGTGTTGCCAGTCACCGGGTCGTAAGGCCCCAAGCCGTGGAACTTTTCCGGATAATTCAAGGCGGCTTCGTAGCCTTTGCCTTTCTTTGTCAAGACATGCAGCAGCACCGGCAATTCGCTGGCCCTGGCATATTCAAGCGTGCTGATGAGCAGCGGCAAATTATGTCCATCTATCGGTCCAAGGTAGCGCAATCCCATTTCCTCAAAAATAAGGCTGTTGCCATAGCCGCCGCGCCCGTCGGACTCCGGTTGCTCCGGGTTTTGCTCCAGGGAAACCCCGGCCAGAACGTTTTTGAGGATCTCTTCGGCTTTATGGCCGAGCTTGATGGCCAACGCTCCTTTGGGCATGCGTTTGACCCAACGTTCCAAATCCTTCTGCACGCGGTTGTAGTGCGGATGGGTGATGATTTTGTTGAGGTGGGAGGAAATCGCGCCGACGTTCTTGGCGATGCTCCACTCATTGTCGTTTAGAACTCCAATGAACCGCTTGGTGGTGTGCGCGATGTTGTTGAGGGCCTCAAAGGAAATCCCGTTGGTCAGGGCCGCGTCCCCAAAAATGCAGACCACGTTTTCATCCGACCCGCGCTGATCGCGCGCCGCGCACATGCCCAGCGCAGCGGACAAGGCGGTGCCGGCGTGCCCCGCCCCGTAACAATCGTGCTGGCTCTCGGTGCGGAGCGAGAACCCGTTCAAGCCGTCGGTCGTGCGGATGGTGTGGAAGCGGTCTTTTCGTCCGGTCAGCAACTTATGCACGTAACTTTGATGGCTGACGTCCCAGACAAATTTGTCGTGCGGAGTGGAGAAGACAAAGTGCAGGGCGATGGTCAATTCGACCACGCCGAGGTTCGGCCCCAAATGGCCTCCATTCTTGGCCAGTTTGGTGATGAGGTCGTGGCGGATTTCCCCGGCCAGTTGCTGCAACTGTTCCAGAGTCAGTTTTTTGACGTGTGAAGGATGGTCAACCATGTCCAGATAACGGCTCATAAATTCTCTTCGGCAATGGGCGCGGGTGTCAAACTCAATTCCCCTTTGGGACCTTTTTCCAATTGTTGAATTTTCAACTCGGCCTCGTTCAATTTGGCCTGGCAAAGCTGCGACAAGCGCGTGCCTTCGGCGTAACGCGCCAGCAATGTTTCCAAAGGCAGGTCCTGCGCTTCCATTGACTCGACGATTGTTTCGAGCCTTTTCAGCGCTTCTTCGAACGGCAGCTTCTGTATGTCGTCAAGAGCGCCCTCGGCGCCTTTGGCCTTCGGCATGAGCGCAAGTTAGGGGAAACGCGCCGCGGCGTCCAGCCTGAAGATTTGTGGGACAGCTCCGGTTTTGTGCGGACCGCTTCCCCACCGGAGCCTGCAAACTGCCAAACTACGATTAGAGGTAACCAGCCGGATCAACCCCACCGAAAAAACAGTGAAATTTTCAGCATTTAGCCGAGTCATAACACGTTGTAGTACAGTAATTTACATAAATGAAGCTATTTGCAGTTGACATGTAGCAGTCTGCGGCGCTCTGACTGGCAGTTTTCGGAAGTTCAGTTCCCGGCCTTTTCCTTTGACCAGGCATCATCACGGCGTCTTTAGAATTCGCATTACGTCCGGGCCGAATTGTCCATGTCGCAAGTGGTGTTTTGCGGACGACACCGGTGCCGGGCTTGAAGGAGACGTGTGCGCCTCAACGGGTCATAACATACCAGCGAACGTTTCGGAGGCGGCATGGTTTGGCCGGAAATTAGAGTCTGAACCTCAATTGTGCTCGGGGAGATCAGGCGTCGCGGTTGGCAACCGCCTGGCTCCCGGAAAATCGGGAAAAGGCGGCTTGGGTTGCGCCATTGTGTTAGTCGCGGCGGGTTTGGATGCCGCGGTGGTCCCTTTCGTGCTTGAGCAGGCGGATAGCGAAGCAAGGGCAACGGCGGCAACGCATGCAATAATGAGATTTTTCATATTTACAATGAGAAATTACACCATCGCCTGGTCATACGCAATTGAGTTTAACCTTTCGGTGTGAGGGTGGTTCCCCGCCGGATTGAAAACCAGCCACTTCAGAACATCAAATATCACTCAATGAAAGGAGACCCAAGCTTTGGCGCAGCGAATGCGGCGATTCCGTTTGGAGTTTGGAAGAAAATGCCGGGGGTCTTGCCTTGATTTTCAGCCGGTTGGGGCCACGCTTGGGCAGCAGGCTCTAAAACACAATGGTTATCAAAATATGAAATCAAAACAATTGGCGAACGTCTTAATCAAGATTCTGGGACTCTCTGTATGCACGCAAAGTGTCATGCACTTTCTTAATGGCATATTCAACATTCTTGCAGCCAGCAGAATTCAGATCCTGGGGGTGAACTTCTTGTCGGGAGCGATTTTGGCGGTCATCGGGATTTTCCTGATCGTCAAGAGCCAGGTTATTGCGGGACTTTTGTTCAAGAACGAAGAGGATTAGTTTTTAGCCTTTCGGCTCGTGCCGGCCCGGGGGATGTTGCCTGAAAGATTGCCCCATTCCTTCCGAAGCGATAGAGCCATGTTTTCAAGGCTGCCAAACGGCGCGGTAGAATTGTTGCGGGAAATTCGTTGGAATCGGGATGGTTATGTTCAAAGTGCTTCCCACGAGGGTGTTGGTGGAGACGGAGGTCCACGCGGCCGTCAAATCCGGCGAACTTTGAATGACATAAGGCGTGCCGGGCTGGCCTCGAAGGAGAAGCTCCACTTGTCCGGACTGGACGCCCGACACGGAAAACGTCGAAGGTCCTGGTGCAAAGGTAAACAGCGTCAGGGACAGGGGTGGAAATGACCACGTGAAGTTCGCGCCGGCCGTTGGAATGTTCGTTGTCGCGATATCTTGCAGTGACGCACCGGCATTGGCCTCCGCCGCCTGATCCTGCGGGATGCCGTAGGATTGAATCGTTGCGTTCATCCACGGCACAAAATTTGTGAGCGTGATTTGCGCGGCAAGGTTCGTGGTCATGTCCTTGTTTATGACGAGCAGCGTGAGAGCGCCGTTGGTGCGATGAATGGCATAGGCGGAAAGCAAAAGAGAGTCGCTGGTGGCATTGAGGACCGAATCCGCGGGCCGCGCGAAATAATGAAGCAGTTTTTTGGCGTAATAGGTGGGATACGGATTGTTTGAGCCGTTCACGATTCCATAATCCCCAACCGCCTGCCAGCCATAGATCGTTGGGTCAAAATCGCCGTCCGTTTCCGGTGCATCATTTTGGAAATCCCAAAAGAGGCAAGATCTGAATTCGGTTTTCATGAGCTGGCCGGTGCTGTCGGCGAGGTAAAGAGCGTTGACCAGACTGGTGGATTGCCGGCCCATGGCCCCGGCGTCGCTGTTGTTTTCAGTGACGCACAACTCGATGTTGGCGCCCGCGGATCCAATGTAGTCGGTGATTTGCCGGCGCAAGTCGGCGGCGGCGCTGGCCCAGTCGCTCCAAACGAGGGGACAGGGATTGCCCGCCACCTGCAAGAGCAGGGGGTCACTGTCTGGAGACTCAGAGTAAGGACTCCAGCCGGAGGCGGTCCATTGCCAGTAGAAATGATAAATGAGGAAATCGGGCATGACGCCGAGGCTGTTCAACTCGGACAACACGATGGGGGTCCACCCGTAGTTCGTAGTGTGGGTGCGCGGATTAATGGCAAAATGCGTCGCGTTGTTGGAATAGCTTCCCTCACCCGGCGCGACGACGATGCCGACTTTGATGGGCACGGCCGGGTAAGCGGCCTTCATTTGCTGAATGCAGGCCGCGGCGTTGGTGGCATAAGTGTAGGGATCATGAGGAACCACATTGGAATCGGTTTCCCACGTGCCATAGCATTCATTGCCAATTTCCCAGTACTTGAAACCGCAATTGTTGGTTTTGTTGGCCGAGAGCACCCAGGCGACCGCCTCACCGACGGTGCCGGTGCCGTAATTGACGGTGGTGAAAACTTGAGCGCCCAGATTGGTGGCGATATACCTGAAGGTGGAATTCCCGGCCGGGTCACTGGCCCAATGATATTGGTCAGAAGTGGAGCCACCCGGCCAGCGCAAGGCCAAGCAACCGATTGCTTCAAGCAGCGGCAGGGTTTGGGCATTGCCCAAATCTCCGTCCCAGGTTCCGGTGTTGAGTCCAAACTGGCGCACATCCACTGTTTGCACGGCTTGCCCCGCATCCACTCCCAGGTGAACCAGTGCCGGCACAGGCGCGGCCAAAAGTTGAACGTCGTCCATGTAGAATGTGGGTTGTGCCGCGCCGCCATCGTCGCCCTGAATCAGAAAGCCGGTACAGTTCGGCTTGTTGGCCACGCCCAAGATGGAAAGTGGAATGGTGAATTGCTGCCAGGTATTTGTCTTCAAAGTTCCCAAGTAATCGGAGGACTGATTGGTACCATCGAGCATACCCCACACTTGCAGTTTTTGTCCGCCAACGCTGCCGCCATTGAGCCAAAAACTGAGATTGGTGTAGAGGCTGGTGTTAAAATCCGAATGTTCAAGAGAAAGCGCCTGGTAGTTGCCGCCATCGGTAACACTGATGGAATAAATGCCCGAATGAACCGGCGAAGTATTTTCCAAGTTCACCGTCGCCCAACCCCAATTTTGGAACCCATTCACCAGATTGTCGGTGTAAATCGGGAGATTGTCCTGCACAATGCCTGAAACCGGCGCGTCGATGACGATTTGGTTCAGCGTATTGCTGCTGCCCGGATAGTTGCCGCCGGAATAGACGGCGGTGATCAGGTCCGTGCCCACCGGCAGATTGGTAATTACAGAACTGGTGGCGCTGCCACCACTCAGCGTGTTGGTGCTGAACGGGCCGCCGGGTGAAGAAAACACGACCTCGCCTGTGGCGTTGCTGACGGTGATTCCATTGGTCTGCACCGCAACGGTAAAGGCGACACTGCCGCCGTCGGTGGAAGGGTTGAACGACGAAGTGAGCACAACGGGATTGCCAATACACACCAGCTTAATATTGTCAATTGTGAGGGTGTCGGTGAAGCCGGGGCCACTCCACTGCCAGGAATTGAGCGGGAAGATCAATTGCCAGGTTGCGCCGATCGGCATGGCCTGGGTGATGGTGCCCAAGTTTACGCTGAAAGACTGCCAGGTATTGGCGGCAGTCAATTGGTCGTTGACCGTCGCGTTTATGACCGGCCCGGAGCCGCCATAATAATTGTACGGCCAGGTTTGGATGACAAGCTGGATGTTGGCCGCCTGGCTGCCATAAGCATCGAAGGAAAACACGTAGTCCGACGGGTTTGGATCAGTGTTCCCGGAAACCGTCATCAACTGCACCATCCCGGCGTAATAGTCACTCCAGGTTGTTGTCGTCATGGTTTCCTGCCAGGCGCCGTTCGGGTTTCCGCCAGTGGCTATGACAGCATTGTTTGTGGCGGTGGGGCTGCCACCGGAATACGAACCGGTGCCGAAATAGCCCGTATATCCGCCGTCAAAATTCTCATCGAAAATTGTGGTCTGGGCAGTGGCAGTCAGGCCGCCGAGCAAGATTGCCAGGGCTGCCATGCAACATCGGGATTTCATAGGCGGGATCGAATGGGCAAGGTTAGGAGAGGATTGAGGGGTTTTTGGTCACTGTTCAAAATTTGACGGATGCCGGCGACTTTAATTGAACTCCGTCATTGGCTGGATCGAGCAAAAAGCACCCATTCATTAATGATAAGATAGCATTTTTGCTTGAAGGGTCAAACAGCAGTTGGCCTAACAAAGAGCGGCTCCATCATTTGAGTGAGAGCGGCCAGAGGCAGGCTTGCAGCAAAACCAGAATCCCGACCAACACCGCCAGCGCCAGGCTGTGCCAAAAAACGTAGCGCAGTATCTTTCCTTCATGGCCGTACCAATCCGTCGCGGTGCTGGCCACGACGATGCTCTGGGCGTCCACCATTTTTCCCATCACGCCGCCCGAACTGTTGGCCGCCGCCATCAATACCGGATTGACCCCCACTTGTCTGGCGGTGATGGTTTGCAAATTGCCGAACAACACATTGGAGGCTGTGTCCGATCCGGTCAGCGCCACGCCGAGCCAGCCCAAAAGCGTGCCGAAAAAGGGATAGAGCACCCCCGTCCGGGCCAGCGCCAGGCCCAGGGTGGCGTCAGCCCCGGAGTATCGGGTCACATAACCCAAGGACAACATTGCGCTTATGGTGATGAGCGAGAAGCGCAGGCGCACGATGGTTTCGAGGTAAACCCGCACAATCTCCCGCCATCTGTATCCCAACAACAGGCTGGCGCATAAAGCGGCCAGCAGAATTCCGCTGCCTGTGGCCGACAGCCATTCCATTTTGTAAATGGCTTTTTCGGGGCCGGTTCCCGCCGCGACGACCTCGGGGCCGCGCACGATCCGGTTATGCAGCAAGGGCACGGCCCATTCCGCTTTGGCGCAGCCATTGAAGCAGTCCCGCACTTTTGGAATTCCCCAAACGAAAACGAATACTGTCAATAATACCCACGGCGCCCAGGCCCGCGCCAGTTCCGCCCGGCTGTAAACCGGCCGGGGCGCAATGCGGGGGGCGTCCCCCTCCAGCGCCCAAATGCGTTTAGGCTGCCAATATTTCAACAAGACCAGCAGGGCGACGATTGATGAAGCGGCCGCGACGATGTCCACCAGCCAGGGACCGTGAAAGTTTGAGATCAAGAATTGCGGCACGGCGAAAGCGGCCCCCGCCGTCAATGCCGCCGGCCACACTGCCCACATGCCGCGAAATCCAGCCATGGCCCAGACCACCCAGAACGGAATGAGAAAGGAAAAAAAGGTCAATTGACGGCCCACCATGACCGACAATTTCAAGGCGTCAATGCCGGTCACTCCGCTCAGGGCGAGAATCGGCGTGCCCAAGGCGCCAAAGGCGACCGGGGCGGTATTGGCAATGAGCGAAAGTCCGGAAGCCGCCAGCGGCCGAAAGCCCAGTTGAATGAGAATGGCGCTGGTGATGGCGACGGGCGTGCCGAAGCCGGCTGCTCCCTCGAAAAACGCGCCAAGGCAAAACGCGATGAGGATGACTTGAATCCGCGGGTCCGGGGCGAGCGACGCCAGGCTGCCGCGCAGGACGGCAAATGTTCCTTTTTGAACCGTCAATTGGTAAAGAAAGATCAGATTGAGAATGATCCACCCAATGGGAAAGAGGCCGTAAGCCGCCCCGAAAATGGCCGAGGCCGCCGCCGCCCCCGGCGGCATGCGATAGACGGCAACGGCAATGACGAGGGCCAGGGCCAGGGCCAGCAAGGCCGCAAAGTGAATGCGGACGCGCAGGATGGCAATCGACCCGAGCAACAGGGCGATCGGCAACACGGCAACAATGGTGGAGAGAACCATCCGGCCAAGCGGATCATAATGTTGCTGCCAGACGGGAGGCATGGGGCGATGGCGGTTGGCTGGCCGGCCCGGCCCTCAGCCGGGGTGGCCGCTTTCCAATGTATTCTTGACGCCTTGCAGCAGCAGGCGCTTTTTCTGGGAGAGAAGGGGAATGAAATCCGGGTTCTTGAACATTTCCGGACGGAGCACCCCCACAAAGGGGAGGTTGCGGTAGCGCTCGGCGTAATCCAGTCCGTAGCCGACCACAAAATGATTCGGAATTACGAACCCGACGTAATGGGCGCTGACCGGCTCGACCCGGCGGGAAGGCTTGTCCAGCAGCACGCAAATTTTCATGCGGCGCGGCCGCAGCTTGCGCAGTTTGACCTTGACTTGCGACAGCGTTTTGCCGGTGTCCAATATATCGTCCACCAGGAGGACATCGCGGCCGCTGACGTCCAGGCGCAGTTCCTTGGTGAAGACCAGTTCAGCCGATTCGGTCCCGCCCCCGTAGCTGGAAACGCCGATGAAATCCAGGCGCAGCGGCAGGGAAAGGCGCCGGAGCAAATCCGCCAAAAAGACAACGGTGCCGTTCAAGAGCGCGACAATGACCAAATCCCGTCCGGCGAAGTCCTTTTCGATCTGGCGGGCCAGGGCGTGGACGCGGCGGGCCAGTTGCTCCTGGGAAATTAAAATGCACTTGATTTCCTTGCGCCAATGGCGCGGCGGCTTTTGGATGCGTTTAGGCATTGCATGGAATTTAAGGACAAAGCGGCCGGTGGGAAGTTTAAATTTATGCCGCGAAAATGACGAATGACGAAATCCGAATGACCAATCAAGGCTCAAATGGCGCTGGGACGAACGGGACCAATAGGACGCATGGGAGCAAATGGGACAGCATCGGTGCGCCGTCATTGATTGGGCCTGCTTCGTCATTAGTCATTTTTTTTGGCCTGGAAACATTTTGCAAATTCTTCTGAGGCGCATTACAGGTTTTCGGGTGTGCAATCAGTGTTTACAATGAACTCGCGTAATATCCTGCGCCCGGTTTTGCCGGTGTCTGCGCTGGTCTGCGTCCTGAATCTACTTTGCGGCGCGGCTTTTGCGCAGAACCCGCCCATCACGCTTCAGGTCGATGCGACGGACGCGCCGCGCAACATGCTGCGGGCGCGATTGCGCATACCCGCCCAGCCCGGGCCGTTGACGCTGGTTTACCCAAAATGGATTCCAGGCGAGCACGGCCCGACCGGTCCGATCACGGACCTGGCTGGCTTGAAAATGAGCGCCGCCGGACACACGGTCGAGTGGCGGCGCGATGCCGAAGACATGTTCGCGTTCCATCTCGAAGTGCCCGCCGGCGCGGACGCGGTGGAGGTGGCGCTGGATTTTTTGCTGCCGCCGAACTCGGGCGAGTTCTCATCGGGCGCTTCGGCCACGGCGCAGTTGCTGGATTTGAATTGGAACCAGGTGCTCCTTTACCCGCAGGGCAGCAAACCGGGCGAACTGCAATACGCGGCAGCGCTGGTTTTGCCCGAGGGTTGGAAATTCGGCACGGCGCTTACGCTGGCCAGCCAAAGCGGAGCCGGCCTGCAATTTGCGCCGGTGTCGTTGGAAACGCTGGTGGATTCGCCGGTCATCGCGGGCGCTTATTATCGCAGCCTCGATTTATCGCCGCAGGCCGGTCCAGCGCATGAATTGGACATCGTGGCCGACAGCGCGGCGGCGCTGGAGATAAAGCCGGAGGATTCACGCCATTTCGCGCATCTGGTGACGGAAACGGGAGCGCTCTTTGGGGCGCGGCATTATCGGAGTTACCATTTTCTGCTCACGCTCAGCGAGCACGTCGCGCATTTCGGGCTGGAACATCATGAGAGCAGCGACAATCGCGAGGGGGAAAAGTATTTGACGGATGAAGACGACCTGATGCGGGGCGCGTTTCTGTTGTGCCATGAGATGGTCCATTCCTGGAACGGGAAGTATCGCCGGCCGACGGGCCTGGCGACGGCCGATTTCCAGCAGCCGATGAAGGGGGAGCTGCTGTGGGTGTATGAAGGTCTGACGGATTATTTGGGGATTCTCCTGGCCGCGCGGAGTGGGCTGTGGACAAACGAGAATTTCCGCGAGTACATCGCGTTGGAAGCCGCCCTGCTGGATCGCACGCCCGGCCGCAACTGGCGGCCATTGGCCGACACGGCCGTGGCGGCGCAGTTGCTTTATGAGTCGCGGGAGGAGGGGGAGTCGTGGCGGCGCGGCACGGATTTTTATGAAGAAGGGGATTTGATCTGGCTGGAGGCAGACGTCCTCATCCGCCAGCAGACGCAGGGACGCCGTTCGCTGGACGATTTTTGCAGGAAATTTTACGGCGGCCAGAGCGGTCCGCCCCAAGTTGTTCCGTACACACGGGAAGACGTGGTTGCCGCTCTGAACGAGATCGCGCCGTATGATTGGGGTGAGTTTTTCCAGAAGCGGGTCTATGCCGCCAACCCGCGCGCCCCGCTGGGCGGGATCGAAGGAGGGGGCTGGCGCCTGACCTACACCAACGCCGTGCCCGCCCTGCTCAAGGCCCGCGAAAGCGCGCGCAAATATACGGACATGCGCATGTCCCTTGGCCTGATCGTCAAGGAGGACGGTTACATAATGGACGTCATCCCCGGTTCGGCCGCCGGCAACGCCGGCCTGGGGGCGGCGATGAAACTGGTGGCGGTGAACGGACGGCGTTGGACGCCGGAGATACTGCGCGCCGCTGTAAAATCCGCCATGACCGGCGCCGCGCCGGTGGAATTGCTGGTCGAGAACGAAGATTACTTCAAGACGTGCAAGCTGGATTATCACGGCGGCGAAAAGTACGCGCAATTGGAACGCGACCCGGCCAAACCGGATTTGCTGGGGGAAATCTTGAAGCCATTGACGCCCGGGCCGTGAGGACTGTGGGGCATTTTTTGGTGCAGCCGTTCTTAATCTTAATCTTGATCCTAATCCTAATTTCCTTTTCCCACGCATTCGGACCGAGATTAAGATTAGGATTAGGATTAGGAACAAGAAACGGCCACGCGCAGTTAAACATTGCGCTGGCGGGGGGTTGCCCCTAAACTGGGCGGCGGTGGAAAAACATGCCGCGCTTGAGAGCGCGGTGGAACTTTTTTGAAATTATGTCACAGCATCGAAGTCTGCGCGCAACGAGCACCCTTGGCGCCAAGCGCAATGTCCTGAAACGGTTTGAACGGGTCGCCATCCTGAAAAGGCGCGGCCAATGGAAGACAGGCGACAGGGTCACCGGTCTGCGCAAGACCAAGGCCGATGTGTGAGTTGCACTTGTGGTTCGTCTGCAAAAGTTTCTGGCCGAAGCAGGCATTGCCTCGCGGCGGGCCAGTGAACAGGTCATTATCGCCGGCCGGGTGACGGTCAATGGCGCAGTGGCATCGCAACTGGGCGCCAAGGTGGACCCGCAGCAGGATCGTGTCGCTGTGGATGGCCGGGTCGTGGCCCGGAAGCGCAAACTGTATATAGCGCTAAACAAACCACCCGGCTTTGTCTGCACCCGGGGAACGGAAGACGAACGGAAGAGAATTGGCGACCTGTTGCCGCGGGAATGGACGGAGCTGTTTTCGGTTGGCCGGCTGGATTACCAGAGCGAAGGGTTGATATTTTTGACAAATGACGGTGATTTTTGCTTGAAATTGACGCATCCCCGTTATGGCATTCCCCGGATATACGTGGCTTGGATTGAAGGCCGGGTCACGACAGAAATGATAAAGAACTTTACACAAGGCGTGGTGAGCGCGGGCGAGAAATTGCAGGCCCGGCGCGCCCGGCTCATTTCGGCCAACAATTCCACCAGCATCGTGGAACTGGAATTGACTGAAGGGAAAAACCGCGAAGTCCGCCGCCTTTTTGAATCCCAACACCTCGCCGTGCGCCGCTTGCAACGTGTCCAAATCGGTCCGATAAAGCTCGGCCAATTGCCAACCGGCAAATGGCGGGTGTTGACAGAACCAGAGATTAAGTCCCTACTTCCCGTGTTATGAAACATACAGCTTGGTTTTTATCCGCGCTGGCTCCTTTGACCGCTGTGTCGGTCCTGGCGCAGGCGTCGAACCCCGTGCCGCCCGTGATGAGCCCCCCGCCCCCCCCCGCCGCTTCCGCCGCGCCCGCCGCGCCCACCGGACTCGCCGTCGAGCCCGCCGCGAAACCGGTGCGGGAACCCAAGGCGAAGGCCAAACACGCCAGAGTGCCTACTGTCAAAAGCAGTGTGGTTCTGAATCCGCCCGCCACAGCCATCGTCAAGTGCGATGTGCTGGATGTTCGGGGCCAGGGATCGTTCGCCGGCGAAGTGATCACTCATGTGAAGAAGGGCGAGAGCGTCACTGTTCTGGAAGAAATCACCCTGGGCCACGTTCGCCCGAGTGAGCCTGGCCAATGGTCCCGCATCGTCATGCCCACCAACGCGACGGTCTGGGTGGATGCCGACTTTATTGATGCTGAAACCAAGGCCGTGCGCGTCAAGAAAGTCAATGTGCGGGGCGGCCCCGGAGAGAACTACAGCATTGTCGGCCGGTTGGACAAGGGGACCGCTGTCAATGAAATCCGCAAGAAAGAAGGCTGGCTGGAAATCGAAACGCCGACCAACGCCTTTGCTTTTGTCGCTTCTGAATATTTGGACAAACAGGCGGCTGCAACGCCGGCTCCCGAGCTGGCGGCCGCGCCGCCGCCCGGCACTCCTCCTCCGACCGCGGCTGCGCCCGCGCCTCCACCAGCCCCTGAAGCGCCTGTGGTGGTGAACGTGCCGGCGGAGACGGCTCCGGCTCCCGCCAAGCCGGTCGAAACAGCGCCGGCTGCGCCTGTCGCGCCCGCGCCGACGGCCGCGAGCCAGGCCGACCAGGAACTTGCGGCGTTGCGCCGGGCGACCGCGGCCGAGCCAATAATGACTCCGACCGCTCCCGCCCCCGCGGCAGCGGCGGCCCAGCCGGAATCTCCGCGCACCGTGACGCGGGAAGGATTTGTCCACAGGGCGCATAACATTCAAGCGCCGGCGGGTTATGAGTTGCACGACATCAAAACCGGCGAGCTGATCGAGTATTTGCAACCCGCGCCCGGGCAAAAGAAGTTCAAGATATTCGTTGGCACACGAGTGAGAATCACCGGCTCCGAGTTTTTGGATCCAAGCTGGCCGCGCACGCCGGTATTGCACGTCCAAACGGTTGATCTCATGCCCTGATGCCACCCGGCAATCTTATCGACGGTCGCGCCATCGCTGAGCAGATTCACCAGGAAACTGTCCGGCGGATTGCGCGGCTCCAGGTTCGCGGGATCACGCCCCGCGTGGTCTTTGTTCGCGTCGGCGACGATGAGGCTTCCCGCATTTATGTCGGCATGAAGGAAAAAACCAGCGCGCGCCTGGGCATTTCCTCGCAGACCTACGCGCTGGCGGCGTCGGCGCCGGAAAAGGAGTTGCTGGAATTAATGGCGCGCCTGAACGCGGATCGCAGCGTGCATGGCATTCTCGTGCAGGCCCCGCTGCCCAGGCATATCTCAGCGGCCAAGATTTTCGGGTCGGTTGCCCCGGAAAAAGACGTGGACGGTTTTCATCCGGTGAACGCGGGCAAGCTGATGCTGGGGGATGCCACGGGTTTTCGTCCCTGCACCCCGGCCGGGATTCACGAATTGTTGATCCGCTCGCAAGTACCCGTGGAAGGCGCGGAGGCGGTCGTGCTGGGGCGGGGGAACATCGTGGGCAAACCGATGGCGGCGATATTGCTGCAAAAGGCCCCGCACGCCGGTGCCACGGTCACCGTTTGCCATTCCCAGACGCGCGATCTTGCCGCGCACTGCCGCCGGGCCGACATTCTGATTGCCGCCCTGGGTTTGCCGGAATTTGTCAAGGCCAACATGGTCAAGCCCGGCGCGGTGGTGATTGATGTGGGAGTCACCCGCGTTCCGGACGCGTCGGCCAGGAACGGCTGGCGATTGACGGGCGATGTTGACTTTGCCGGCGTCCAGCCTGTCGCGGGAAAGATCACGCCCAATCCCGGCGGCGTCGGGCCCATGACCATTGCCATGCTTTTGCAAAACACCGTGCGCGCCGCCGAACAATTTGCCAACATCCAACATCCAAATCCCTAACTTCAACCCAACGATGCCATGAAGCCTTCACGAATCCTGCCTGATCTGCAATGCTCTCTTTTGTGCGAAGATGTCCGCCAGGAGGCAAACGGCAATTTTTTTCTCGTTGGTGTGATCGGTTTTGTCCGTGTTCCGCAACTTCCGGTCACCGCGCTCAAGCTCTGTTTGTTTAACCGCTGGGCGGCCGGCTACGGACAATTTCTGGAGTCGGTGCGGCTGATCGCGCCGGACCAAACCACCGTGCTGCGCAAGAGCGAAATGAAATTCGCGCTGCAAGATGTCATCCACAATGCGACCACGGTCACGGTCTGGAGTCCGATCAAATTTGAAGCGGCCGGCGCTTATTACGTCGAGATCCTGGTGGATGACGTAATGAAACTGCGCTTTCCCATAGCCATTATCCTGGCGCCGCCGGAGCAGCGGCCCGAAGGCGGGCCGAAGAAGGAACCATGAGCCTTGCCGCGGATGGGGCAACGCCGCCCCGGGCGGCGTGGCAGCCATTTACGTTCGGCGGGTTGGCCGCTTTTGCCCGGGCCGGGCTGGGCCGGTTGCTGCTGGCCGAATTTCTGTTCACGGTCCTGGTCAGCGGCAGCGCCGTCTGGTTTCTCCGCCACGCCTGCTCGCCGGTCATCCTCCAAGCCATTCAAAAAATGCCGGAGACGGCCAAAATAGCCAATGGACGCCTCGCCGGTTTTGACGCGACGGTCATTGCCGAAACGAAATTCCTCGCCATCGCGGTTACGCCGGAGACTTCCGGGCAGATCGGGCAAAGCGCCGATATTCAGATTCAGTTTCGGCCCACCGATTTTCGCGTTGGTTCGGTCTTCCGACCCGACTTGGGTTGGGAATTCGATTATGGGCCGGGCGCAACGCTGAACCTGAGCCGTTCCACTCTGGAACCGTGGTGGGGCGCGTGGCATCCGATTCTGCTGGCGGCTGCCGGCCTGGTAATATTGGCACTGTTGTTCTGTATTTGGGCGGTGTTGGCCTTAATCTATACAGTGCCCGCGAAATTCATCGCCTGGTTCGCAGATCGCCAATTATCATGGGTCGGGGCCTGGCGGATGAGTTCAGCCGCGCAGCTTCCGGGGGCAATCCTCATGGGTGCGGCCATTTTTCTTTACGGCTGGCAGGCGGTGGATTTGATCGGCCTGGCCTCCTTTTTTGTGGCACACCTGCTAATAGGATGGGTTTACGTCGCCGGGGGCACTTGGGCCTGCCCACGGCTTTATCCGAATGTTCTCAAGCAGAACCCGTTCATTGCCTGATACTTGCGCATCTTTTCCGGCAAACGTCCCTGATTTGCGTTTTTGATGGTGGCACGGCGCTTGCTGAAACAACAGTAGAAGATTGAACTCTTTGCGAAGCCGGTGAGACCCCGCGAAGGGAAGAAACTGAATACTGGAATTTATGCCAAACAAGAACGACCCTCGGAGACAGCACGACGAGTCTTTTAAGCGCGCCGCGGTTGATTACCTTCAAAAAACGGGCAGCACTGTGGAAGAGGCCGCCGCCGAACTGGGCGTTAATTCAAATGACCTGCGGAATTGGAACAAGAAGGCGGCATCGAAACAGCGTCCGGCCAAAAACATGACGGGCATTGCCCGATTGAAAGCGGAAAACGAAGCCCTGCGCAACGAAGTTCTGAATTTGCAGGTGCAGTGGGATATTTTGAAGACCACCCTGGGCGTCCTTTCCACGACCGTTGGCACGCACGAACCGGTCTGAGCGCGGCGGGCAAGGACGCCTTTTCTGTGACTTGACAATCGTTGCGCGCGCCGTTGATCACCCTAATTTCCCGGCGCGAACCATCCGGGCCATTTTGCGCGGTGTCATCATACCGGCCCTCCCAGCAATTCGTCCCGCTGGAAGAGGGAAAGCAACGGATACCCCATGGCCTCGATTTTCTCCCGTCCTCCTTCCTGCCGGTCCACCAGCACGGCGGCAAAAGCCACCCGACCGCCTTCTTTGAGCACGGCGTTGATCGCTGTGATGGTGGAGTTGCCGCTCGTCACCACGTCGTCAACCACCACCACCGTGTCGCCTGCTTTGAAATTGCCTTCGATCAGCCTGGTCTGCCCGTGCCCCTTGGGCGCCTTGCGAACACAAAAGATCCGCAGCGCCTCCGCGTCCCCGGCCCAACAGGAAATCATCCCCGTCGCCAGCGCCACGGGATCAGCCCCCATCGTCAATCCGCCCACGGCATTGATGCGCAGGCTTCTGCGCTTCTCCTCTCTGCGCACCAGCGCGTGCATGAGTTGGCCGATAAGCCATGCGCCGCGGGCGTCGAGCGTCGTCAACCGGCAATCGACGTAGTATTTGCTTTTGGCCCCGGACGACAGCGTGAAATCGCCGTGAAACACAGATTTCGTCCGCAGAATGCCCAGCAATTCCGCCCGCAAATTGTCAATACTACCTGTTAGCTCCATCGTTGCCTTCGCCCTTCGTCCCGCCTCAAGCGTCCCAGCCGCCGCGGTTCTGCCTGGTCACGAAGCGCGCCGCTTCGGGATGGTTCGGCGACTTCATGTTCGGCCCGTCCCATTCCATCCGCCGCCCCTCCCCGAGGCGCAACGCCACGCAGCCGAGCAGGATCACCTCCGCCAGGCAGGCGGCGATGTCGAAATTGGAGTAAGCGGGCACGCCTTCCTTCATCATGCGGAACCATTCCCGCATGTGGCCTGGCGAACGCGGGATCGTCTGTGCAACGGCCCTGGCCGCTTCGTGCTGATCCCCCGGCACAAATTCCTTCTCACCGTTGAGCGCCACAAAAAACTCCGCGCCGTAGTCATCGGGCGAGAACAACTGTCCCTTGTCGCCAATGATGAGCGCGCCGCTGCGGGGCAGCTCATCGTACATGCCCATCACCTCATGCAGGACACTCGTATTCGGGCGCAGAGGTTTCATCTCATCCTTGGGATTGCCATCATACCACCAGAACTTCAGCGGCGGCAGCCCGTCGCGTTCAGGAAACTCAAAGCGGATGCGCGAAGTCTTGGGAAAAGTCTCCGGATAGATGCGCGAGGCCAATTCGCATTCCACCACGTCTGGATAACCCAGCTTCAATCCGCGGAACGGCATGTTCACCGTGTGACAGGCCATGTCGCCGAGGGCTCCGGTGCCGAAGTCAAACCAGCCGCGCCACTTGAACGGATGATAACAATCTTTCGTAAACGGCCGCTCCTGCGCGGGACCGAGCCACGAATCCCAGTCGAGCGAAGCCGGCACAATATCCCGGCCGGCGGGACGATCCAGGCCCTGGGGCCAAATCGGGCGGTTGGTCCAGACATGCAATTCCCGGGGATGGCCGATCACCCCGGCCTGGATCACCTCCACAGCCCGGCGCAAGCCGCCCGCGGCACTGCCCTGGTTGCCCATTTGCGTCGCCAAAATTTTTTCTTTGGCCAGTTGTCGCACAAGGCGCGCTTCGTTGACCGTTTGCACCAGCGGTTTTTGGCAGAAGCAATGCTTGCCCATTTTCATTGCCCGGATCGCCGCCACGCCGTGATTGTGGTCGGGAATGGAAATTGTCACCGCGTCGATGTCCTTGCCCATCTTGTCCAGCAATTGGCGGTAATCGTGAAACTGCTTCAAGCCCGGAAACTTCTCTGAAAACTCCCGGGTCTTTTTATTCAACGTCTCTTCGTCCACATCGCACAGCGCGATGATATTGGCCCCGCACCTTGCCGCGTCGTCCGTATCGCTGTCCCCTTTGCCGCCGCAGCCGATGCAGGCGAGATTGATGCGATCGTTCGCCCCCAGAACCTTTCCGACATAAGGAAAGGAAAAGGCGGCGACGCTGGCCGCCAGGGTGGTGCGCCGGATGAATTTGCGGCGGGACAATCCGTTAACCGGCGCAGAATTTGTAGAGTTCAACTTTTTCATGACGTGGCTGATTAAACCAGCTTTGAGGCTCTCATGCAATCCTCCAATCCGCGATATCCTCCATCGGGCCGCATTTCAAAAAGGAATGGGGGATGCCTGGACGCTTGCACGAAGCAATTGTCCACAGATGGAGTTCAACCCATTTGACGGCTACTCTTGAGGAGCCAACTCAAGCGTGACGGGTGGGGAACTGTTATAACCGTCATTAGCGGTCACCCGTATTTGGTTTGTCAACCGATTATTGACCTGATTGGACGTCAAGGTAAGGTTGGTCTCTGGCATCCCGATGGCAATTGTTTGCCAAGTCTTGCCCTGGTCTGAACTGATCTGCACCATATACGTCAGCTTGGCCCCATCAGGATGGCTGCCTTGCCATGTGAGGGTGACTTCCCCGGGCTGGGCCTTGGCAATGTTGGCTGCTGTGACCACCGGCGCATGTTTGCTTATCTGGATGCGGTCCACAATCTTTCCCGACAGAACCAACTCGACTGCAGCCGCCGTCGCCAAATCCGGAATCACGGCATCAATCAGCGCGGTGCGATCCTCACCCGCAGGAATATCTGTATCCTCGAGTATGGCGACTGGATAACTGCCAATAGCTTTGCCTGTTGCGTCAGTGACCTGCAAAGATGCGCGAGGATCGACCACCTGGCCCGGAATCATTGCTCTGGAGACACGATTGGCATATTGGATTTTCGCGGAATTGCGCGTGAGATTCACAGTGGCAATGATGCTCACGAAGTTTCCGTTTTTTAGGGCTTTGGCCATTGGCACGGAGTTGGTTTCGACAGCCGCCTGGGCGAGAGACATTATTGGACGCTCGATTTCCGCAGGTTTCGTTGCCGCAGGCGCAGGGTTGGGTTGGTAAGGCCCCTGGATGAAATAAGAGTCGGGTGATTTTGGAGCCTCACGCGATGGCTGCGGAATTCCCGGGGGAGCTTCCCGCCCCACTATTGGAGTGGCCGACCGGTCAAGAGCCGTAATGACCTTGGGACGGGCGGCCAAGCCGTGCATCACTAACGGTTCGTGGGGATGCGCGGGGTCGAATTCCACGCCGCTCGAAATCCGCAGTCGCGGGCCTGGCGAGGGCGCTGGCTGGCCCGCGGGGCCATTTCCCGATGGATCCTCGGCATTGAGCCTTGTCTGAACCCCCTCATACGCGTATGCGCTGAGCCATTGAGGCTGATTGCAATACGTCATAATGTCATACCGCGCCGCGCCGGGCAACACTGCCGGATTAATTCCGTTGGCGGCGTCCCCGACATCCAATCCGCAGAACGTGCCCGCGTTGTCCGAGATTTGGCCGTTTGGATACGGAAAGCTCGAGTCATCGGCTGAATTGCCGTTGCAAAACCCCGGGTGGAAGCGGCCAAAAGTATGCGCGAGTTCGTGGCCGCCATACCAATCGCCATAGGACGCGTCGGTGTCCCCACTGACATTGACGGGAACACTTCCCGGACCTGTAGGGCTGCCAGTCGGCGCAGAGCAGACGACGGAAGGATCAGGGCTTGTCGGGATCGACGCGGCCGAGCCTCTCATGTAAAATCCAGAGCCTCCGCCTCCAGTGCTCTCCACCAAACCAATGTAATGGGTGCGCGAATCGGCCCCATTGTTGATGTCATTGGCACGGATGGAAGCGATTTGAGAATTCGCCGAGCCGCTAGTGAAAGGCGGCGTGGCGGTGGCGTTGACGGTCGTCTGTGACGCGAAAAGCTGGGCAATGGGATAAGCTCGTTGCAACCAAGATTGAAGGAGGGTGAAATCAATGGCCCTTGGCGCGAAGACGACCGTATTGGGCGGAGTGCCCGCGGTATATTGAAGCCCTATCATGCGGACCCTCATTGGAGCCGAAGCAACAAAGGAGACTGCGGTGTCGTCAAACCCGCAATTTGCACACCCCAGCGCAGCGCCACTGGGACTGGGGATCACACTTGTTAAAGTGAATTCATAGGAACCTGCGGCGGTAAAGTTCGCTGGAATAATAAAATTCAGGCTTCCAGTTATAGATTCCCGCTTGGGACGAATTTGGCCGTTTTGGACGGGATTGATCGTGGTCGTTGAAGTGGAGTTGATGGTGGTGGTCACGCCGCTCGCGGTGTTTCTGGCCGTCAAGACGCCGCGGACAGTCAACGGTTGGGTGGAGTTGATGCTCAGATAGGCCCTGGCCCACGTTTGCTTGTCCGCTACCAGCGTTACTGTCTGCTGCATATCCTGGATTGCTTGTGTAATCTCGATGCCATCGACCGCAACTTGTCCAGGCGTTGGGAAAACGGATATCCAGGAATTGATGTAGTCTGTGTTCTGCACAGCATGGATAACGTCCGTTTTGCCATTGCCAATGATATTTCCTGTAAGCCACAGCCCGTTCGGGATTGCGTAGCCAGCCCATGGCGAATACGAACTGACGTTGAAAGTTCCATCGCCTTTGGAGAGCCAGAGATTGGCATAATCCGTGTTGGCCACAGCGTGAAAAATGTCCGATTTGCCGTCACCATCGAAATCACCCACCAGCCAGACGCCATTCGGAATCGCGTAACCGCTCCACGGACTGAAGGATTTAACATCAAAGGTGCCATCGCCTTTGGAGAGCCAGACATTGGCATAATCAGTCCCGGCCACGGCGTGAAGGATGTCCGATTTGCCGTCACCGTTGAAATCACCCACCAGCCAGTCGCCATTCGGAATCGCGTAACCGCTCCACGGACTGAAGGATTTGACATCAAAGGTGCCATCGCCTTTGGAGAGCCAGACATTGGCATAGTCAGTGCCGGCAACGGCGTGAAGGATGTCCGATTTGCCGTCACCATTGAAATCGCCCACCAGCCAGACGCCATTGGGAATTGCGTAACCTTTCCACGGACTGAAGGATTTGACATCAAAGGTGCCATCGCCTTTGGAGAGCCAGATATTGGCATAATCAGTGCCGGCAACGGCGTGGAATATGTCCGATTTGCCGTCACCATTGAAATCACCCACCAGCCAGACACCATCGGGAATCGCGTAACCGTTCCACGGACTGAAGGATTTGACATCAAAGGTGCCATCGCCTTTGGAGAGCCAAATATTGGCATAATCAGTGCCGGCAACGGCGTGAAATACGTCCGACTTGCCGTCACCATTGAAATCACCCACCAGCCAGACGCCATCGGGAATTGCGTAACCAGCCCAGGGCGAAAATGAACTGACACTGAAAGTTCCATCGCCTTTGGAAAGCCAGACATTCGCATAGTCGGTGTTGGCGACGGCATGGAAGATGTCCGATTTGCCGTCACCGTTGAAATCACCCGTCAGCCAGACGCCATCGGGAATTGCGTAACCGCTCCACGGACTGAAGGATTTGACCGTGAACGGGGCGGCTTGTGTGCTGCCGCGCATAGAAAGCAGTGACACTAAAACCGCTCCCAAGGCGACAAAACGCCGAATATGTGAGGATTCAAAAACGCTCCGCATATTGATATGTACAGTTGCAGTGCTCATATATTATATCCATTCTCAAACTTATCTGTTGAATTTAAGACTGCCTGAGTTTCGCCGATGTTTTTGACAATCGGACAAAAACTGCGGCTTTGTCAATGGAATTATGCAGCCAGAACAAGATTTTAGTTTCGCTAATAGTGAGTTAGTAGACGAATGTTGCGATTAGGGTTAAGAATAAGTTTGGGATTAGGAAAAAACACCCCGGGCGCGAAAAAAACTCGTCAGCGGCGCGGGTGGAATCATACATTTGCGGCGTTGTTGGAAATCAAAAATCTTCGGCTCGAATTCGGCTCGGGCGAACAGGCGGTCCGCGCTGTCGATGGCGTGTCGCTATCCATCAGCGCCGGGGAAACACTTTGCCTGGTGGGCGAGAGCGGTTCGGGCAAGAGCGTGACGGCGCTGTCCATCGCGCGGTTGCTGCCCAGCCCGCCCGCCCATTATCCGGGAGGGGAGATTTTGCTCGAGGGCCGGGATGTGTTGCGGGCGTCGACGAGCGAGTTGCGCCGGCTGCGGGGCGGGGTGGTCAGTTATATTTTTCAGGAGCCGGGCGCGTCGCTCAACCCGGTGTTTCGCGTGGGCCGGCAATTCAAGGAATCGCTCAAACTGCACCGTCCAAAGGCGGCGACGGATGCGGAGGTGATCCGGTTGCTGAAACTGGTGGGGATTCCGGCGGCGGAATCGCGCTTTAGGAATTATCCACACGAAATGTCCGGCGGCATGCAGCAGCGGGTGATGATTGCGCTGGCGCTGGCTTCGGAACCGAAGTTGCTCGTGGCCGATGAGCCGACCACGGCGCTGGATGTGACGATCCAGGCACAAATCCTCGATCTGCTCCGGGAATTGAAGGAACGCCTCGGCATGAGCATGCTCCTCATCACCCACAATCTGGGCATCGTCGGCCAGATGGCCGACCGGGTGGCGGTGATGTACGCGGGACAGATCGTGGAGGTGGCTCCCACGGCGGAATTGTTGCGGCGTCCCTTGCATCCTTACACCCAGGCGCTGATCAATTCGGTGCCGAAACTGGGCGGCGGCGCGGTGCGACTGACCGCGATTGCCGGCACGGTGCCCAACCCTGGCTCGATGCCGCCGGGATGCCGGTTTGAACCGCGCTGCGCCAAGGCCCGTCCGGATTGCGCACGGCACATTCCGCAACTCATCGAAGTGGAACCCGGCCGATGGGTGCGTTGTCCTTATTGGAATGCGGGAAACTGAAAGCCACTCATGCTGGAGGTCAAAAATCTCAAGGTCCATTATCCTGTGCAACCCGGGATGTTCCGCGGCGTCCGCCAGCACGTGAAAGCGGTGGATGATGTGAGCTTCAGCATCGGTCCTGGTGAAGCCCTCGGCCTGGTTGGCGAAAGCGGCTGCGGCAAGACAACCCTGGGCCGGGCCATCGTTAAATTGGTCGAGGCAACAGCCGGCAGTGTCTGGTTGGAAGGGGAGGACATCGCCCGCCTGACCAGGGCGGAGTTGCGCGCGCGCCGCCGAAAAATTCAGATGATTTTCCAGGACCCGTATAATTCCCTGGATCCGCGCATGACGGTGGGCGAGATCATCGGCGAAGCCCTGGATATTCATCAATTGGCCCGGGACAGGGCGGACCGGGAGGCGCGCATCGAAGCATTGCTCAAATCCGTCGGGCTGGATGCGATGCACGCGCAACGCTACCCGCACGAGTTCAGCGGGGGCCAGCGGCAGCGCATTGGCATCGCCCGCGCCCTGGCGGTGGAGCCGAAGCTGATCGTGTGCGATGAACCGGTCAGCGCCCTGGACGTCTCCGTGCAGGCGCAGATCATTAATTTGTTGCAAGACCTCCAACGCGAACGCGGGGTGGCTTATCTTTTTGTGGCGCACGATCTGGCCGTGGTCGAACACATCAGCCGGCGCGTCATGGTGATGTATCTGGGCAGGATCGTCGAGTTGGGCGGAGCGAAAGCCGTCGTGCAGACGCCCAAACATCCTTACACGCAGGCCCTGGTTTCGGCCGTGCCGCAGCTTGATCCGGCAGGGGAACGGACGCGAATCGTTTTGGCGGGGGAAATGCCGTCGCCCATTGACCCGCCGCCCGGATGCCCATTTCACCCGCGATGTCCGCTGGCGGAAGCGCGTTGCCGGAGCGAGCCGCCGGCGTTGCGGGAAGTGGCGCCCGGCCATTGGGCATCGTGCCATTTTGCGAAATAGGCAGGGTTATTTCATAAGATTGTAAGCGGTAAAGGAGCGTCCCCCTGTTGATCAGCGGGTGGCGGTGGTAAAAATGGGGCCATGAAGACATCCAATGGTTCGTTTCTCCGCCGCCGGGCTCCACGCCTCGACGCCGCCCG
>Ga0181526_10000323_pt1 | contig 52122 bp, 51 predicted proteins | sample PEATcosm2014_Bin_35_FD_119750 | JGI IMG/M metagenome (GOLD analysis project Ga0181526, IMG submission 119750) | Peatland microbial communities from MTU Mesocosm Facility, Houghton, MI, USA - PEATcosm2014_Bin06_30_metaG | ecosystem: Environmental > Terrestrial > Soil > Wetlands > Peat | place... | reverse complement strand
AGGCGATTTCCGTCGGCGCTCAACACCGCGATGCGCGGCTCTTCGCCCACGGCGATTTCGTTCGCCGCAACGCCGGTTGTAAGATCGATCGGCGTCACGCTGTTGCCGAAGCGATTGGTCGCATACGCCATCGTCGGCCAATCGTCTCTGCGCGCGACCCGCACGGGCAGATCGAGGTGCTCGAGGCGCGCGCCGCTCTGCGCGCTGCCGTCGAAGCGAACGTCGTAGTAGCCGGGGCCCAGCGCTCCGTCCGCGGTGAAGCGAAGGTCGACCGCGCGTTCGGCGTGTGGTTCGACCGAGATTCTTCCGCCGGCGTCGTCGACGGTCAAACCGTGCGGCAGCGTTGCGCGCCAGGTGAGATCGGCCGCCGTTTCGCCGAGGCGATTCGAAACGTCAAGTGTGACCGGCGTTCCGAGCCCGTCGCCGGCGCGAACGACGATGGCACTGGTGGGCTCGACGAACGCCGCAGCCGTCGATGCCGGAATCGCCGGCGCGCGTAGCGCGTACGATGGCGGTGCATCCGCACCGTCGGTGGCCCAGCGTTCTGCGGTCGTGGCGCCGAGCGTGACGTCCAGCCGCAGGTTTCCGCGGTCGGGAAGCGCGATCCAGCTCTTGTTGCTCGCGCGTCCGTCGACGCGTAACGCCTCGACATATTGTGCGTTGCTTGCCGCGTTCGATGCCGAGATTTCGAGCGTGAAGCCGCTCGGAGACTCGACGCGAACCGAGCGGAAGAGCGGTGCGCCAATATCGAGGTAGCGCATTGCGGGATTCTGCGGGTACAGGCCCATCGCGCACCAGACATACCACGCGCTCATCGTGCCGAGATCGTCGTTGCCGGGCAGGCCATCGGGTGTGTCGTTGTAGAGCGTCGTCATCGCTTGGCGCAGGATCGCTTGCGCGCGCCACGGCTCGCCGGCGGAGAGATAGACCCACGGCGTGCCGATGCTGGGCTCGTTTCCGAGCCAGGCGTACGGCTTATCTTCCCCAGCGTTCAGTTGGGTGAAGAAGGCGTCGAGTTTTGCAACGGCGGCACGCGCGCCGCCCATTGCGTTGACGAGATCGCGGAGATCTTGCGGCACCATCCAGGTGTACTGCGCCGCGTTACCCTCTTGAAAGCCGCTCTGCCCATTTTCGGTAAGCGGCGTTTGCATGAAGGCACCGTCCGGATCGCGCGGCGCAATCCAGCCGGTCGCCGCGTCAAAGAGCGTCGCCCAGTTCGACGATCGCGCGAAGAAATCGCGATAGGCCGAACGGTCGCCGATCGCCAGCGCGAGCCGTGAGATTGCGAAGTCGTCCAGCGCGTATTCGAGCGTTTCGGAAGCGCCGTTGGGGACCGGAGCGACCGACGTCGTGTGCGTGTTGACCACGTATCCGCGCTGCAAGTACTGGTCGTGCAGCTCCCAGCGCTCGAAGTACCAGCCTTGCGCGGGCGGTGGTTGCGTACTCGTCGCGCCCTTGATCATCGCCGCGAGCGCGCCGCGCGCATCGAAAGCGCGCGCGCCGAACGCGTAGGCGCCCCCGATAACCGCGTCGACGGAATCGCCGCCCATCACGCTGGTCGTGCCGGCGACCAGCGGCCAGCGCGGCAGCCAGCCCTCATGACGATACGCGTCGACCAGCGACTGCATCATGTCGCTGGTTTCACCCGGCGCAATTAACGCCAGCAGCGGCACTTCGGTGCGGTAGATATCCCAGTCGGAGTAGTTCGCGTACTCGGCGTGGCCCGCGGCGACGTGATGCACGCGGCCGTCGAAGCCGCGGTACGCTCCCGTGACGTCGCTGATGACGTTGGGATGCAGCAGCGTGTGATAGAAGGCCGTGTAAAATATCTTTTGCTGCACCGTCGTGCCGCCGTCGATGGCGATGCGACGCAGCATCGCGCTCCACTTTTCCGTCGCGCGATCGCGCACGCCGATCAGGTTCCAGCCGGAGTTCTCCGCCGCAAGGTTTGCGCGCGCGCCGGCCGCGCTGACGAAGGAGAGGCCGACCTTCATTTGGACCTGGCGGTTCTGGGTCGCATCGAAGGTCAGCCAGGTTCCCGCGGCGGGGCCTTGTGCTGACGATGCATCCGGGAAGAGGCGGCCGGCCTGCCACGTTCCGTGCGCGCGAAACGGCCGGTCGAACTGCGCGACGAAATAGACGGTATATTGATCGGGCATCCCGCAGAAGAAACCGCTCGTCGCCGAACCGGAGATTTCGTTGGAGCCGTCGATGCGCACCTCGGAGCCGAGAACGCCCGCCTGATTCGACGCGACGTTGACGAGCAGATTTGCCTGCGACGTCGCGGGAAAGGTGAAGCGGCCGATTCCGGTACGCATCGTCACCGTAAGCTCGGCACGAACGGCAGGCTCACCGAGCGAGACCACATACCATCCGGGCGCGCTCTCTTCGCTTGCGTGCGAGAACGGCGCAGATGCCGTTGCCGGCGACGACGGTAGCGCTCCGGCTATCGGCAAGATGCCGAAATCGCCGAAGACGTTACAACCCGGCCCGCTCAGATGCGTTAGGCTCAGGCCCGTGATCTGCTCGTCGTTGTACTCGTAGCCGCCGCCGGCATTTTGCGACGGCGTGTCCGGGCTCCACTGCACCATGCCGAAAGGCAGGTCGGCGCCCGGGAACGTGTCGATTGGGCCGCCCACCGGCGTTCCCGACGTGCCGACGAACGTATCGACCAGTGTGGTTGGCGCGGCCAACGCAAGGAGCATCGCAAAGAAAAACGGCACGCGCGCTTGTTCGCCCGCGCGATAGGCGCGCCTCCCGCAGGGGTCCCTTAGGCCGCGAAGCCGAGCCGCTCCAAACTGCGGTACTGAATCGCTTCGGCGACGTGCTCCGATTGGATCGCGTCGACGTCCGCGAGATCGGCGATCGTACGCGCAACGCGCGCGATGCGATCGAGAGCGCGGGCGGAGAACTGGCGCTTTGCGCTCGCGAGCGAGAGCACGTGCATCGCCGCGGCGTGCAGCGCGCAGTAGCGCTGCATCGCGTTTCCGGGAACTTCCGCATTGCAGCTAAACAACGTTCCCCTAAAGCGCAAGCGCTGACGTTCGCGGGCGGCGACGACGCGCGCTCGAATCGTTGGCGAGCGTTCACCGCCATCGTAACGGACCATGTCGTCGAACGGCACGCGACTCATCTCGATCTGTAAGTCGATGCGGTCGAGGAGCGGGCCGGATAGCTTGCTGACGTATTTGGCGACCATCGCATCGTCGCAGCGGCACTCCGCGTTGCGCGTGCCGCGATAACCGCAAGGACAGGGATTCATCGATGCAACGAGTTGAAAGCGGGCCGGATACGTAAAGGTTCCGGCAGCTCGCGCAATGGTTACGGTGCCCTCTTCCAATGGCTGCCGCATCACTTCGATCGCGCTTCGCGTGAACTCCGGCAACTCGTCGAGAAAGAGCACGCCATGATGCGCCAGGGAAATCTCTCCGGGTTTTACGAGCGCGCCGCCGCCGACCAACGCGGTTTGGCTGATCGTATGGTGCGGAAAGCGAAACGGCCGCGCTCGAACGATGCCGGGCCGCCCCACGAGCAATCCGGCGACGCTATAGATTTTGGTGACCTCGAGTGCTTCGTGCAGAGACATCGGCGGAAGAATGCATGGCAGCCTCCGGGCCAGCATCGTCTTTCCGCATCCCGGCGGCCCGACGAGCAGGAGATTGTGTCCCCCGGCCGCCGCGATTTCCAGCGCGCGTTTAGCGGCCAGTTGTCCGCGCACGTCGACGAGGTCGCCGTGAACCGCTTCGTCGTTTGCGTCGAGGAGCACAGGGGCGGTGCGCCGGCGCCATTTCGCACCGTTACCCATCAACACCGCGACGGCCGAACGCAGCGAGTCGATGGCGTAGAGTTCGATCCCGGAGACGAGCGCAGCTTCGTCGGCATTGCAAGCGGGAACGATCAACTTTGAAAACCCGGCATTGTGCGCGCCGAGCACCATTGGGAGAATGCCGCTAATGGGTTGCAGCCGGCCATCGAGCGCGAGCTCGCCCAGCGCGATAAACTCTTGCAATGCGGTCCGGCCGACTTGTTCGTCCATCCCCAGCAGCGCCAGCGCGATTGCAAGATCGAAGGACGGCCCGGCCTTGCGAACGTCGGCCGGCGAGAGATTGACCAGCAACCGGCCCGCCGGATAGGAAAACCCTGAGTTAAAAATTGCGGCCCGCACGCGTTCTCGCGCCTCGCCCAACGCGCGGTCGGGCAGGCCGATGATGGCAAAGCCCGGCGTCCCGGGCGCACTGTCGGCTTCGACGCGCACGACGTAGCCCTCGATGCCGAGCATCGCGGCTGAATAGGCGAGCGAGAGCATATGCAGCATCTGCGCACGGCGGCCCCGGCGTCTAGGGGTCGCGCCACGCGGTCAAGAATGCGCCAAGCCGTGAATGCCGAGACGGTAAACGCCTGGGCGTCAGTGGCGAGCGCGCTGGGTCAGGTCGGGACGTTCGTGGTGGTCGGCGGCAGCGTCATCGCCGCGCTCATTCAACTGCGGCACATGCGTGGCGGCAATCAGTTGCAAGCGTTGCTCTCACTCGAGCACGATTTTCGCGGTCCCGAAATGCAGGCGGCGCTTAGCTACGTCCAAGAGCATCTGCCCCACCGATTGGAGGATCCGGCCTACCGCCGGGACCTCGACCAGCTCGGATTCATTGATCCAAAAGTGCATCCGGAGATGGTCGCCTGCAACTGGCTCAATGAAATGGGCACCTTGGTCAAGCGCGATCTCGTTTCAGAAGATACGTTTATGGATCTTTTTGGTCGGTTAATCGTCCATTGCTGGAAGCACCTATCGCCGGCCATCGCCATCATGCGGCGTAAACGCGGGCAAGCCCAATACCACGATTTCGAGTACCTGGCGGTTCTAGCGGCGGCGTGGCTCAAACAAAATCCTGAGGGCACGGCGCCCCGGCCCTTTGCTCGCGCGGAGATAGCGGATCCTTGGCTGGCGGCAGATACGGCGCTGGCCGCCGAAAGCAAGGAAAACTAAGCCGGCGTTAAGCCGATGCGGGAATCGGGCCATAAAATACGAGAGAATCGGCGCAAAAAGCAGCCTTTTCCACAGTTTGCACAAGACCAATGTCACAGGCTGTGGACAATATCCAAGAGGCCGGATATAGCGGGGCGTTCAAAGGACCGCCGTTAGCCGTCCGTTACTGCAAGGGAGAAATCGATTGAAAAGAGCGCTCGCTCGGGTTGCGGCAACGCTCGCCGCGCTTGCTTCGCTCGGGGCCTGTTCCCATGGCACTTCCCAGACGGCGGCCTCGGCGCAGCCCGGTTCCGCCACGGCGGCGCATAAGACGATCGGGGTTTCCATCCAAAACCGTGAGGCGCAGTTTTACCAGGACATGGAATCTGGTATGCGTGCTGAAGCCGCGAAATACGGCTACTCGCTGATCGTCGTAGATGCCAACCGCGACAACGCTCGGCAGCAGAGTCAAGTCGAGGATTTTATCTCCAAGCGCGTCGATGCCGTCGTCCTGACGCCGTACGACTCGGCGGCGATCGGCAGCGCGATCGCCGAGGCGAACTCCGCGAACATTCCCGTCTTCACGGCGGACATTGCGAGTCAGAGCAATCAAGGACACGTCGTGGCGCACATTGCCAGCGACAACGTGCAGGGTGGATTTGAGGCGGGCAAACTGATCTGCGCGGCCGTCGGAAAGAGCGGCACGGTTGCAATCGTCGACGAGCCCGAAGTCTCCAGCGTTCAGCAGCGGGTCGAAGGTTTCAAGAAAGCGATCGCGCAGCTCTGCCCGGGTGTTACCATTGTCGCCGACGTCGACTCGGGTGGAACGCGCGACAAGGCGAACAGCGACACCGGCGACATTCTGCAAGCGCATCGCGATCTCAAAGGCATCTTTGGAATCAACGACGATTCCGCGCTCGGCGCGCTCGCCGCGGTTCGCGCCGCGGGATTAACCGGAAAGGTTGCAATCGTCGGTTACGATGCAACGCCGGAAGCGCGCCGCGCAATCGCGGCCGGCGAAATGTACGGTGACGCCGTTCAGTATCCGGTTAAGATCGGTTCGACGACGATCGACGTCATCCACGATTACTTCGCCGGGAAGAAGCCGCCGGCGTTCGTCAAGATTCCCGTCGGCGCGTTTACGAAGTCCTCATAGCGTGCCGGCGCCGCTGCTCGAGATGCGCGGCATCGGGAAAAGCTTTCCCGGAGTTCGAGCGCTCTCCGACGTCTCCCTGACGCTCGCGGCCGGTGAAGTGCTGGTCTTGGTTGGCGAAAACGGAGCCGGAAAATCCACGCTGATGAAGATTCTGGCCGGCGCGCTTCGTGCCGACAGCGGGCAGATCTCGATCGACGGCGCACCGGTGGAAATCGACTCGCCCCAGCGCGCGCAGCATTTGGGCATCGGCATGATCTACCAAGAGTTTACCCTCGTGCCGCAGTTGACGGCGGTTGCGAACGTCACGCTTGGAGCCGAGCCGACTCGTGGAGGCTTGATCGATACGAGAGCGGCCGTGCAACGCGCGATGCAAGTATTCGACGAGCTGGGCCTGCGCGTGCCGCTCGACGTGCCGGTCGCCAAACTCTCGGTTGGACAGCAGCAGCTCGTCGAGATCGCCAAGGTCTTAGCGAGATCCGCCCGTATCATCGTCATGGACGAGCCGACGGCCGCGCTGGCCGATCGGGAGATCGAAGGGCTTTTTGCCGTCGTTGCGAGGCTGCGGAGCGCCGGGGCCGGCATTATCTATATCTCGCATCGGATGGAAGAGCTCTCACGAATCGCCGACCGCATCGCGGTGATGCGCGATGGAAGCATCGTGGAGACGCGTCCGGGCAAGGATTTCTCCGGCGAAGATATTATTCGCGCGATGGTCGGGCGCAAGCTCGACTCGCACTTTCCAAAGCTGCCCGCATACGCAGAAGACGCAGCCGTGCGATTGCAAGTGCAAGGGCTGACGCGAACGCCCGCCTTTGAGGACGTTACCTTTGGCGTGCGCGCCGGCGAAGTCGTCGGTTTGGCTGGGCTTATCGGCGCCGGGAGGACGGAAATTCTGCGAACCATCGCCGGCGCCGACGAGCCGGATCGTGGCGAAGTGCGCGTCGACGACCGGCGCTTACGGCCGGGCGACATCGCCGGCGCGATTGCGGCGGGCGTCGCGTTCATCACCGAGGACCGCAAGGCGCAGGGTTTGGTGCTCGGGATGAGCGTCCGCGAGAACGTCTCGCTCGCGCATCTAGCCGACTTTGTCGACCGGGATCTCCTGGTCAACACCGCTCGCGAGCGCGATGCCGCGACGCGGATGATCGGCGAGTTGCAGATTCGGACGCCGAGTACCGAGCAGCTGGTACGAAATCTCTCGGGCGGAACGCAGCAGAAGGTCGTGCTCGCAAAGTGGCTGCTGGGTAGGGCCGGGGTCTTTCTCTTCGACGAGCCCACGCGCGGAATCGACATTGGGGCGAAGACCGAAATCTATAAACTGATGGTCGAGCTCCTTACCCGCGGCGCGGCAATCGTCATCGTGTCGAGCGATCTTCCGGAAGTCTTGGGCATGGCCCATCGCGTTCTGGTCGTTCGCGAAGGCCGAATTCGAGCGGAGTTCGTGCGCGACGACGCGACCCCCGAGAAGGTCATCGCCGTGGCCACGGGGGCGGCGGCATGACGCAGCGCGACCGGCTGTGGTACTGGCTGCGGATCGCGGCGGCGCTGGGATTCTTGATCGCGATGATTGCGATCGTGGATGTCGCATCGCACGGCTCGTTCCTCGAGCCGAGCAACATCGTTCGCGTACTTCGTCAGATCACGTACAACTGCGTGCTGGGCATCGGCCAAACGTTCGTCATCATTACCTCCGGCATCGATCTTTCGGTGGGGTCGCTGGTGGCGTTGACGGGCGTCGTCGCGGCCATCTTCGCCAACTCGGTGCATTTAAGCGGCTTTCCGCTAATCGCCGCGACGTTGATCGTGGCCATCGCGGTTGGCTGCGCGGCCGGCTGGGTCAACGCGTTGCCGGTCGTCAAGCTCAACCTGCCACCGTTCATAACGACGCTTGCGATGCTCGAGATGGCGCTCGGAGCCTCGTTCATTCTCTCGCACGGCCGCCCGGTCGCACTCCAGAGCTCGGACTTCGAGAACACCGGAATCGGCTCGTTTATGGGCGGCGTCACGAGCGCCTTGCATCTGCCGAGCATTCCCATTCCGGTCGTTTGGATGCTCGTCGTCATCGTCGCGGCATCGGTGCTCTTGAATCGGACGCGCTTTGGGCGCTACGTCTTCGCTATCGGCGGCAACGAAGAGGCGGCGCGCCTCGCCGGGATCAACGTCGCCCGCGTCAAGACGATCGTGTACATGATCAGCGGCGGTTGCGCCGCGATCGTGGGCTTCTTATACATGGCGCTCTTCTCGTCGGGTTCGCCGCAGACGGGAACCGGCGACGAACTCCTGGAGTCGATTGCCGCCGTCGTCGTGGGCGGCACGAGCCTCATGGGAGGGCGCGGCAGCATAATCGGCACGTTCTTTGGGGCGCTCCTCATCGGCGTGCTCTACAACGCGATGAACCTGCTCAACGTCGATTCGTATTTGCAGAAGGTGCTGCTGGGCGCGGTCATCCTGCTCGCCGTCGTCCTAGACGAGCTAAGAAAGCGCTACATAGCCCGGTAGCCCGGTGTCATCCTGAGCGCAGTCGAAGGACGACACCGGGAGGGCTAGTGTGACGCTGGGAGCCGCCTTAGAACGGGAAGTCGGATTGGGTTAGGCCGACGTTGGTTTTTAGATCGGTGATGTTTTCGTCGAGAACGATCTGCGACCCGGAGTACATGATCTGTCGGACCGGCCAGTGCGTTTCCTTCGATAGGTAGAGAATCTGATCGGAGACGCCGTAGTTTGAGGCCGGGTCGGCGGCCTTCAGCTCGAGGCGGTCGGTGTCGACGCCTTGCACTTTCCCACCGTCGACTTGCGTGAGTTTGCCGGGAATGGTTGCGTAGTTATCGACGATGCGCTGCATCAGGCCGTCGGGGATCGTGACGCCGCGCAGCGAGACCGCGCGCGGATCGTGCACGCTGATCTTCAGGTGGATTCCCGAAAGGAAGCCGCCCTGATGGCCGCTGACCTGATCGCCGCCCGTCCAAACGCCGCCGGAACCTTTCCCGTCGCCGTCGAGGATCAGCGTCTTGACGAAATGCGGTTTCATGAACTCGTATTGGTAGACGCGGTCTTGCGTCGCCGTGCCTTTCGCCTCGTGAACGTGCAAGACGCACGTGTAGTCGTTGATGCCGGCGAACGTCTTGTCGAATGCGTTGATCGCGGGCGCTTCGTCGGCGGCGCTTGCCGCGATGCAGCTCGCGCCGGCTAATGCAGCGAAAAACGCCAACAAACGTTTTATATTCACGGTTCTCTCCTCGAACTCTAAGCTTCTTGCGACGTCGATTGAACGCTCTCGTCCACCAGCAGTGTGCCGTGCTTGCCTTCGACGCCGATCAGCACATCGCATTTTGCGTCCGCTGCGATCTCTTCGATCACGCGACCGAGCGGCGCGCCGCTATATTTGCCTTCTCGATACGAGCCCAAGATGATCAAATTCGCCTTTTCGCGTTTGGCGACGTCGAGAACCGCTTGTTTGGTCGAACGCGCCTTGATGGTTTCGGTGCGGATCGCGACGTTGTTCTTGTTCGCGATCGTCTCGGCCGCGCCGAGCGCGTCGAGGGCCGCTCGCTCTTCCACCGTCATCTCGGCATCGGGCGGCAGCGTGTACGGCACCTCGATAACGTAGAGCGCGAGCAATTCGGACCGCTCTCCCCGCGCCAGCTTCGCAGCAAGCGCCATCACGTGAGCCGAATCGATCTCGGGCGAAAAGGCCACGATCAAGCTGCCGACGATTCGTTCCAGGTTGCGTTCGGCAGCGGCGGCAATGCGCATGACGTACGACTCCGGCGGATGGAGCATCCACCAGAGCGTCGCGCCCACGAGGCCGGCGATCAGCAATGCGACGAGCGCTCCGGCGACGGTGACGTGGACGTCGTTGGAGAACGAGATCACAGCATTCCACGCACGCGCGCAATGAGCGAGAGCCGGTGAACACCTAGCGCAATCATCGCCGCGCCCAGGACGACGCCCGGAAGAATGGCAAACCCGCCGGCGGGCAGCGCCAGGGCCATGCGCGCGAGAATCACGAGTCCGCAGACCACCATCGCTACGGCTAGCAGGGCGCGAAAAAAGAGCATCGCTTAAGTGCCTTGCCCCGCTCGCCGCGCGTCGCTCGCCTTGACGTTGGCGAGGTACTCATCCATCAACTCGAGCTCCCCGGCACGACGCAGAATCTCCGTTTGGGCGTTGCGCCAGTCGCGGGGTTGCGAGCGCAGCACCGGCAGACGCCGGTATCGACGATAGACGAGATAGAAGAGCAGCCCCAACACCAGCCAGCTCGGCCCGAAGATGCGCCCGAGCGGGTGAGTGAAGAGAGTAAACATCAAGATCGCAAAAATGCCCATGAAGCCGATGACGGCGACGAGTGGAAACTCGACGCGTTCACCGCGAAAGCGCATCGGGACGTTCAGCGGAATCTTGAACTTACGAGGACTCAGCGGGTCGGTTAGGCGCAATCCGATTAAGCCCAGAAAGACGAACGAATAGCTCGTAGCCGCACCGAACGCGTAGAGGTCTGCCAGGAAGTCGAGGCCGCTCTCGCCGCGAAAGAAGCGCGTGTAGAGTGAAGAAACCGCCGGAAAGAGCGCAGGGGCGGCGGCAAAGATCAACTCCACGACGGCGATAGCCGAGAAGAAGACGATCGAGATGACCGGCGTGCGATACTTCCGATCGACGCGCGCAAAAAGCGAGGGCAACAGATTGCTGGCGCTCATTGCGTAGGCGATCCGAGAACTCCCGAAAACGCCCGAGTTAGAGGATATCAGCAACAAGACGGCACCCAGCACCGGAACGTAAAGTGCGGCAAAGGCGCCGTAGTACGGAACCTGAGCTGCCAGCAGCGCGACCGCCTTTCCTTGGTTGTCGGGGTTGTTCGGAAAAATCTGCCAAAACTGCTGCGGGTGCCCGGCGGCATCGGTGATCGGGTGCCACGGATGCAGACCCAAGGCGAGGTTCGAGTACGCCAGCGCAAAGATCAAAATCGTGAGAATCAAAGAGACCGACGTGCGCGGAATAATCGAAGCGGGCCGCTGCGTCTCTTGAGCTGCCTGCGAGATCGATTCGAGGCCGACAAACGATATGATCGCAAGCGAGGTTCCCAGCATCAGATCGTACGAAGACGGCCAATGTATCTGCATCGTGTGAACGAGCAGCTGCGGACGAAACGCGAAGAGGAAGCCAAAGCACAGGATGCAGGTTTCGCTAATCACGTCGAGTGCCGATACCACGCCGTTGAACGTCGTGCTCTCGCGCACGCCGATCACGTTCAACAGGCAGAGACCGACGACGAGTCCGAGCACCACGCCAAAGTGCAGCCAGGGGTGAACGGAGTTTGTGAGTGCGGGCACGAGCTGGCTGGAATAGTCGACGGAGGTCCAGGCAAAGAGCGTTACGTCAATGGTGAAGTCGAGCAGCACCGCCCATCCGGCGATAAAGCCGAAGATGTCCCCGAGCCCGCGCATAACGAAATACTGACCGCCGCCGGCCACCGGATAGGTTGCCGCCAGCTCCGTATAGGCCAATCCGATGCAGACGTAGACGACGCCGGCGAACAGGAAGGCGACGTTCGAAGCTCCGGCGGCATAGGCGAGCACCAAACCCAACCCGACGAAGATGTCGGCGCCGACGTCGGAGTAGCCCCAAGAAAAGGAGCCCCAGGGCGTAACGCTGCGCCGCAGCTCCGGTTCGGCGTTCTTGGTACCGGCAGGCACTAAAATGCGTTTCGGTGCAGGCTCAAGAGTTTTCCGTCCAGCGTCACGACGTCGAACCGGATCTTTGCCGTCGGCGCGACGATTTGCGCGTAATCCGCGGCGATGCGCCGAAGGGTCGCGCGTTTTCGCGCGTCCACGGCGTGCAACGCCGGACCGAACTTTCTGGAGTCACGGCGCTTTACTTCGACGATCACGAGCGTCGGCCCGTCGAGGCAAACCGCATCGATTTCGCCGCCGGGAACGCGCACGTTGCGGGCCAGCACGCGGTAACCGCAAGCCATAAGATAGCGGCTGGCCCGGTCCTCTCCTTGCCGCCCTTTTTGGCCGTTATTATTCAATCCAGCTCGGGTCCAGAGCGAGCTGCGCGTCGCGAACGCGCGCCCAATTTGCGCGATGGTGAATGCTGGGGCCATGCACTCGCAGCGCCTCCAAATGATAGGGCGTGGCGTACCCCTTATGAAGCGCGTATCCGTAGCGGGAATCCACCAGGTCGAGCTCGACCATCAAGGCGTCGCGATGCACTTTGGCGATAATCGAGGCTGCCGCCACGAGCGCACAGCGGGCGTCGCCGTGAATCAGCGGTTCTTGCGGCCCGGCAAACGATCGGATCCGGACGGCATCGGTAATCAGGTACTCGGGCGCGGCCCCCAGCGACGCGATGGCGCGTTCCATCGCCAGCACGCTGGCCCAATAGATGTTGAGCCGGTCGATTTCGGCCACGCAGGCGCTCCCAACGGCCCAGGCCACGGCTCGCAGCTTAATGATCTCCGCGATCTCCGCTCGCAACTCCGGCCGCACTTGCTTGGAGTCGTTGAGGCCTCGGATGAACAACGGTTGCGTCGCGACCACGCAGGCCGCAATGACCGGCCCGGCCAGGGGGCCGCGTCCCACTTCGTCGATGCCGCCGACGAGCCGAAAACCCTTCGCGCGGGCTGCCTCCTCGAATCGGTGTAAACGATGCAGGCGCCGGCGCTCGCGTTCGTACGCGGTTTTGGATTTACGCTGCTTCGGTGTCATCGGGAGCCTCCAATGATATGCGCCCGAAGGCGCCTTCGTTGAACGCGCGGATATACGAACGCGCCGCGTTGTGATAATCGAGTTCGCCGCCGCGCCGCACGAAACCGCGCGCCACCGCAAACGCGTGCAGGTCCGGTACCGCGCTTCGGGGCGTGCGAGCGAGCAGCCAGCGATGAAACGCCGCCGCGACCTCTTGCGCGTCGTAGCGCTCGTACGGGACCGCGCCGCAGATCGCCAGTTTCCACTGCGCGACGGGGTTGGGAATTCGTGTCGGCAAGATGCCGGGCGTATCCATCAGCTCGACGTTTGCTTCGAGGCGAAACCAGGAGACGTGTTTGGTGACGCCCGCACGGGCTTCCGTTTTTGCCGCGGCTCGTCGCAGGAGCGCGTTGACGATGGAGGATTTGCCGGAGTTGGGAATGCCGACGATCATCGCGCGCGCGATCTTGGCGGCCTTCTCTCCCCGTGAGCTGCGGATGGCGGCGGCAATCCGGGCGACGCTGCGCGCATTTCGCCCGTCCACTGCAACGGCCGTCCAACCGCGCTGCGACAAGTGCCGCACCCAGCGCTGCGTCGTTGCCGGATCGGCGAGATCGTTGCGGTCGAGCGCGACCAGGCGCGTGCGGGTGCCGGCAAGGTCGTCAAGCAGCGGATTGCGCCCGCTTTGCGCGATGCGCGCGTCGACCACCTCGACGACGATATCGATCGAGCGCAAGTACTCGCGAATTCGGCGCATGGCCTTGGCCATGTGCCCGGGGTACCATTGAACCGGACGCTCCAACTTCGAATTCACAGTTCTCCGCACGCTCTCAATCGAGTCACAGTGCGCCCAGCAGGCTCGGAGGCCAAATGCCGGCGACGGCCCGGCCGATCAAACGGTCGTCGCTCACCGGGCCGAAGGCGCGAGAATCTTCGCTGTTGGCGCGATTGTCTCCCAAAACGTAGACCGAAGACGGGGGCACGAGTATTCCGGGAACGCTGCGATCGTCGGGGTCTTGCACGTAGGGCTCGTCTTGTTTGGTGCCGTTGACGTAGACCCGCCCACGATCGATCTGAATGCGGTCGCCCGGCAGCCCAACCACGCGTTTGATGAAGACTTCGCGCGCATCGCCTTCGTGGCGAAAGGCCACGACCTCGCCGCGCCGCGGCGTGCCGAAGCGAAACGCGAACGTGTTGATCAGCACGTATTCGCCGGAGTGGATCAGCGGCTCCATCGAGCGGCCCGAGACCTGCGGCAAGCGCATAAAGAACGCCGCGATGAGAAGGGAGAGCACGGCGAGCTGCAATGCCAGGCTCGCGACCGAGCGCCATCGCAAGAAGCGGGCCACGCGCTCGACTTCGCGCCGCGCGCTAGAGAATCTTGGCTTGCGAGGGCGGCCAGAAGATCAGAAACGCCCGCCCGGTAAAGCCGGCCGGCGTGCCGCTGCGTAGCCCCGTTGCAAAACGTCCGCCGTCCTGCGCGAAGCCCCAAATGTGCGAATCCTCGGAATCGTTGCGGTTATCGCCGAGCATGATGTAGCAATGCGGCGGAATTCGATCGGGTGCGCTCCACGACGATTTCGGGGGCACGTTCCCCGAGTTTGGATCGATTCGTTCCCAGCCGGTGCCGTAGTTGACGGAGACTCCGTAATCCCGGATCTCGAGATTGTAGGACGGCTTCTCGGCCACGTACGGCTCGTGCAGCGCGACGCCATTGATGTAGACCGTGCCGTCAGAGACGCGCATCCGGTCGCCGGGACGCCCGATCACGCGCTTGATGAAGTCGTCGGGAGTCGGGACGGGTGGCGGAAAGACGACGACGTCGCCTTCGTTGGGGCGATGGAAGCGGTATTCGAACTTGTCGACGAGCAGGACGTCGTGAATCTGCAAGGTCGGCAGCATCGACCCGGATGGAATGTAGTAGGTGCGCGCGACGAACGTAATGAGAACCCACGCGGCAAGGCCCGCAATGATGAACGGATCGAGGAACTCGCGCGCGATCGCGGTGCTGCGCCCGGAAGATCCGGCGACGACGGGCCGCAGCGAAAGGACCGCGCGGGCGGCCGCGATGACCGCGACGATTAGCAGGAGCTCGTACGGCGTCATGTCGTCTCTACTTCTCCAAAATTTGCAGCCGGTTCAAGGGCCAGATAATCGCGAAGGCACGTCCCGTGAAGCTGGCGCGCGCCTTGCGTCCCCTCAGCGGTCCGGCGGCAAAATCGCCGTGCGTTTGGGCGAATCCCCAAACGTGCGAGTCGTCGGAATAGTTCCGATTGTCGCCAAGGACGAAATAAAAGCCGGTTGGAATTCGGTCGGGCGCCTGCCACGACGCGCGCGGTGGGACGTTTGCCGTTCGCGGATCGAGCGGACGGCCGTTGACGTAGATGCCGTAGTCCCGAATTGTGAGGTCGTAGTTGGGCGCTTGATTTTCGTACGGCTCGCGCAGGGCGGCGCCGTTTCGGTAGACCTCGCCGTCGCGGATCGTAATCGTCTCTCCGGGCACGCCGATCACGCGCTTGACAAAATCGCTGCCGCCTGAATCCACCGGCGGTTCGAAGACGGCGATGTCACCATCGGCCGGCCGGTAGAGGCGATAGGCGATTTCGTTGACGAGGAGCACGTCCCGGACTTGCAGCGTCGGCACCATCGACACCGACGGAATGTAGAACGTGCGGATGACGAATGTAATCAAGAAGAGCGCGACGAGGCCCGCGACAATGAGCGCGTCCAGTACTTCTCGCGCGATCGCTTTTGCCGATAGCGCAACCCGAGCAATCGTTAAGAGGCCGAGAAGCCCTACGAGCTGCAGCGGTGTCAGAGCGGCGGGTCAGGTTCCTTTGGCTTTCTTTTCCTTGATTCGAGCCGCTTTGCCGACCTTTTCGCTCAGGTAGTAGAGCCGGCTGCGCGAAACGATGCCGCGCTTTCCGACCTCGATCCGCTCGACGCGCGGGCTGTGGAGCAGAAAAGTTTTCTCCACGCCGACGCCGTGAGCGATGCGGCGGACGGTGATGGACTCGGCCGAGCTGCCGCCCTTGCGCACGATCACCACGCCCTCGAACATTTGCGTCCGTTCCTTGCCGCCTTCGGTAACCTTGGAAAAGACCTTTACGGTATCGCCCGGCCGGAACTGCGGGACACCATCCTTGAGCTGATCTCGTTTCAGCGCGTCAATTACGTTCATTATCTGTCATCCTGATATTTCGACTTCGCCCAGCGCGGAAGCTGGCCGGAGGATTGGGCGGCGCAAGGAATAGCCGGGCGCGTAGCCCGGCAGAACCACCGTATCCTATCACGGGCTTTCCCGCGGAGGCAAGGCATCATCGAGCAGGTCGCGGCGGCGGCCGGCCGTGCGCAGGCGGGACTGCTCGCGGCGCCACTGCGCGATCTTGGCATGATCGCCCGAAAGCAGGACCGCCGGGACGTCCACACCCCGAAAGGTTGCCGGGCGCGTGAAGCTGGGACAATCGAGCATTCCCGCCGAGAACGACTCCTGCTCCAGCGACCCCGAGGCGATCGTGCCATCGAGCAGGCGAATCGTTGCGTCCATGAAGGCCAGGGCCGGGATCTCGCCTCCCGTCAGCACGAAGTCGCCGAGCGAGTACTCCTGGACGGGATAGATCGCGGCCAGCCGGTCGTCGATCCCCTCGTAATGGCCGCAGACGAGGACCAGTCGATCGAGCCGTGCTAAGCGCTCGGCTGCGCGCTGGTCGAACCGCTCGCCACTCGGGCTTGGGACGACGATGAGCCGTCGCTCGCCCGGCGCTCCGGCCACCGCGATGGTATCGAGAACTCGGGCGATCGGCTCGATGCGCAGCACCATGCCGGCTCCGCCGCCGAACGGCGCATCGTCGGCGCGCTCGCCATCCTGGAGGTGGTCGAGAAGGTGGTGGTAGCGGACGGTCACGATTCCCGCTTCGACGGCGCGTCCGACGATCGACAAGCCCACAAATGGCGCAAAGACTTCGGGAAAGAGCGTGATGACGTCGATCTCGAACATGAAGCGACAGTGTTCCGTGACCGAGATGAATTTGCTTGCGCGCTCGAGGCGCTCGATCGCCGCGATTTTGCGCGCGCGCAGAGCGAGCTCGACTCGCTGCTCGAGCGCCCTTCGTCCCGCGGAGCGGAACGCGCCTTTCTTCTCAATAAGCGAGGCGTGGCTCGCATCGGGCTCGAGCTGCGCGAACTCGCGTGGGCCGACTTCGATGCGGCCCTCGAGGCGCAGAGTCAGTACGCGCCGGCGCTGACAAACCTCGGCAATCTGTTGCTCGAAAGCGGCCGGTTACAAGACGCGATCGATCATTACGAGCGCGCGATCGCCAGCGACGGCGAGTACGCAATTGCCTACCTCAATTTGGGAGTCGCGTATAAGCGGGCCGGGCGCATCGCCGAAGGCGTTCGCGCGCTGCGTCAGGCGCAAAGGTTAGAGCAGCGCTCGCGGACTATCGGTCGACGTTATTCCCGGCCGTTTCGGCTGCGGTGATCCCTTCGAGGTATTGGAAGAGCTGCGGCAGCGTGATCTTCTCGAGCGCGGTCCGTTCGTGGATCGTTTCGGCGTCGGCTCCCTCGTCGCGAAGATAACACCGCGTCTCGACGCCCTCGCGGCTGCTGACAAAGGAAACGGCGAAGCCGCGGCCGGGAATCTCGTCATAGATCCGCATCGTCTCGGGATCGAGAATCTCGATCGAGTGCGCCGAGTTATGCGCGTCGAAGATCAGGATTTTCAAGTGCTCGAAGTGCGTGACTTCGATCAGCCCGACGACGAAAACGTTCTTTGTCGAAAAGAACTCGTGGCCGTGTTTGTTGCGGCTGGAGACTTCGTAAAAGACCCGGTGCGCAACGAACCGGTTTAGGATCTTTCGCAAGGTCGCCAGTGAGGCCAGCGTTTCGGTGCGATTGCCGCGAGTGTAGACGATCTTCACTAGGGGCACTCATGCTTGCACGGCCCTGCAGGCCAGCCCTTCTGGGCCGCGGCGGAAGTCCGAGGCCGTTGCTGAAGTTATTGGTCGCCGATGCTATCCGTACCCGACGTCGCGGTGGTTTCCGTCCTGGCGCTCCTGCTCTTTGGGCCCGACCGGCTTCCAAAGGTCATGCGCCAAGCCGGCCGCTTGATGCGGGACCTGCAAAACACGTCGCACTCGTTCATAGCCGAAATGGAACGGGCCGCCGACACGACGCCGGCGCCGCCCCTGCCGCCCCCGCCGGCGCCAGAGCCGGAAAGGGAAGCCGGGGAGAGGCTCTAGACGTTGAAGTTGCGGCGCAGGTCGGTTATTCGCTCCTGGACCATCGTGCGCACCTGGGAGTGAAGCCGCTCCCGCTGTTCGTCGGGCAGGCGCCGATAGATCAGATAGCCGACGGCTGAGAGCAGGCCGCCCAATATGCCGGCGAGCACCACCTTACCGGCTTCGCCGGCTTCCTCGTCGTTCGAAGGTTTCTCGCCGAAAGCGCTTTGATAGCCGTTCCCGGGAGTCGATGAACTCGACCACGGCTGGTCGGACGGGGTGGTTCGAAAACTTTCAGACATCCTGCGGCCTCCTTTGACCTGTCGAGCTAGTTACCCGTGACCCGTCGAGTTTGTTCCCTGTTTTCAGACTCTCTCGCGTGCCACGCTGACGTGCTCCGGGAAACGACGGGCGACCTGCGTAACCGCCAGCTCCGCGGTCAGGACGATCGCTTGAATGCTCTCGACGTCGCGACGGCCGTCGTCCAGCATCACGTCGAACTCGCCTTCCTGCTGGAATGCGGTGAGGTCCCCGCCGGCGTAGTGCTCGAGCCCCAGTCGCGCCGCCTGAAGAATGCCCGAGACCGCCGCGCACACGATGTCCTGGCCGTGTTCGGCAAAATCGACGTGACCGTAGGCAGAAATCCCGGCGAGGCGATTGCGTTCGTCGCGATAGAAAGTGACCTCGAGCACGGGGGTGTGGCGACGCGCCCGCTAGGGAAGCGTGATCTTGGTAATTTTGACTTCGGCGAAGGGCTGACGGTGGCCGTTGAGCTTACGGACGCGCTTCTTGGGCTTATAGCGGAAGACCAAGATCTTCTTGTCCTTCGCTTGGCGCAGCACGGTTCCGGTAACCGAGGCGCCGCTCAGCGTTGGGTTGCCGATGGCGATGTTATCGTCGTTTGCGGCGAGTACGACACGATCGAAGGTAACGTCGGAACCGACCTCGCTGGAAACTAGATCGCAGCGGATGACGTCGCCCTCGGCGACCCGATATTGCTTGCCGTCGGCCTCAATGATCGCGTACATAACCTCGGTACGATACCAGCCGCGAGCCTCGTCGTCAACGAAGTCGCACGCTTCGAAGGCTTGACGATGGGTATCTGGGCGTGGTAAATGTAGAGTAATCTATTAAATAGACTAATCTGGAGGCCAAAATGTACTCGGTATTTCAAAAGGATGCGCACTGCGCCGGCAAGCTGTTCCTGGTCTGGGGAGTCTTCGGGTTGGGGATGGCGGCGGTCTGGGGAGCGGCCCACGGCAACCCCGTCGCCAACGCGGCCGTATGGGCGCTCGGCCTGGTCGCCGGGCTCGGCTTGCTCCTCGGGATGCGGGAGCTATGAGCATGGAACCGCTCGACGCCGCTGCAGCCCAAGATCACCTCGAGATGGTGAATCGCATCCTAGCCGAGTCGCACCAGCGCCTTTGCAACGGCGGCGAGTACTTCGTCGTTTGGGGCATCGGGTCGGCCTATATCACGGTGCTCGCCCAGCTCGTGCACGGCGGATTGGTCCCGTTCGCAGCGACGTGGTCGCTTCCGATCGTTATCGCCGTATGCGCGGCGTTTTCGATCGTTCGCAGCAGGCAAACCCGCCTCGTGCTACAGCGCAGTTCGCTGTTGCAGCGCGAATTTTTTAACGTGCTCTGGCTAACGCTCGGCTTGGCCTTCGTCGTCGACATCGCCGGTTTCAATATCTTCACGGGTTTGGCGGGCGCGGCGATCTGGAGCGTCGCGGAGGCGATCGTGCTGCTCTATATCGGTATGCATGGCAACCGGCGCGCGCAGATCGCCGGCGTGCTCGTCGTTGTTTCGCTAGTCGCCGCGAACTTCGCGTTGCCCGGGATTGCGGGATATGTCTTGGGCGCCGGCATGCTGCTCGGGTATGCCGGTTTCGGCGCGAGCGAGTTGCTCGCGCGCGAGTAGCCGGAATCAATGGACGAGCTGTTGCTCTCGAAAGTGCGTCTCGGCGTCGTTGCCGAGCTTCTCAACTACGACTGGGTCGCTTTTTCCGAGCTCGTACGGTCGCTGGACACCACTAACGGCAATCTCGGCGCGCACCTGAGCAAGCTCGTCGATGCCGGCTACGTCGAGGAAGAGAAGAGCTTCGCCAATCGCCGTCCGCTCAGCCGGTACCGGCTGACAAAACGCGGGCGTGAAGCGTTCGCAAACCATGTGGCGCAGTTGCAATCGCTCTTGAAGGCGGCGACGTGATCCTCGCGTTTGAAGACGTCGTCAAATCGTACGGCGAGGTTCGTGCGCTCGACGGGCTTTCGTTTGCGGTGGGGGCGGACGAGATCGTTGCGCTTCTCGGTCCCAACGGCGCGGGAAAGACCACGGCGCTCGAGATTGCGCTGGGCCTGCGTAGTTGCGATTCCGGGACCGTGCGTCTCTTCGGCGTGTCGCCGCGCAGCATCGCGGTGCGCCGCCGGCTCGGCGTGACACCGCAGGAGAGCGGTTTTCCCGATATGCTTACCGTCGATGAGATAGTCGAGTTCGTGGCGCAACATTATCCTACGCCGGCGCCGGTCGCGCAGACGCTGAGCACCTTTGGATTGGAAGCGATGAAAAAACGCCGGGCCGGAACGCTCTCCGGCGGCGAATCGCGACGGCTGGCGCTGGCCCTAGCCTTCATCGCGAATCCGGAGTTTTTCGTGCTCGACGAGCCGACGACCGGCTTGGACGTGCAATCGAGGCGGCGTTTGTGGGATGCCGTGCGCGAGGCCAGCGGCAACCGTTCGATTCTCTTCACCACACACTATCTCGAGGAAGCGCAGGCGATGGCGTCGCGCATCCTCGTCGTCGATCACGGTCGGCTGCTCTTCGACGGCGACGCGCAGACGCTGCGCGGGCGCGTGGGCAATCGCCGCGTGACGTACGTTGGACAGGACGGTCCCGTCGTCGCGATGCCCGGCGACACCGACGCCTACGTTCGCGCGCTGGTCAACTCGGGCGCGCCCTTTTCCAACTTGGAGATCGCGAAGCCATCGCTTGAAGAAGCGTTTCTTCTACTTACGAAAGGCCCGGCATGAACGCGTTGTTGCTCGTGCGCGCCCATACGAAAGTCCAGTTTCTCGACCTGATACGTTGGCCGGGCTACGTCGTTCCAACGGTAGTCTTCCCGGCAATGTTCTATTCGATCTTCGATCTGCCGGTCGCAAGAATGCATCCGCAGGATGCCGATCTCTTGGCCCTCGCCTTTATCGCTTGGGCGGTCATCGGCGTCACGCTCTACCAGTTCGGCGTCGGCATCGCGCAAGAACGCGGCCGCCCGTGGGAGCGCTACGTGCGCACGCTGCCGGCCTCGGTGTTCGTGCGCTTCGGCGGGCGAATTGCGACGGCACTGCTCTTCGGCGTGATTACCGCGGCGTTCGTCGCGCTGGTTGCGCGCGTCTTTACGCCGATCGATCTCACGCTCGTGCAATGGCTGCGCGTGCTGGTTTATGCGATCGCCGGCGGCATTCCGTTCGTGTTGATCGGAATAACGATCGGCTACTGGGTCTCGGCGCGCGCCTCCGTCCCGACGGCGACGGCCGTCAATCTTTTGCTGGCCTATGCGGGCGGCTTATGGATGCCCCCGCAATATCTTCCGAGCTTCGTCGCGTCGATCTCGCCCTATCTCCCCACGCGACAGTTCGGCGACCTCTTGTGGAGCGTCGTGGGGCAGGGCGACGCGACGCGCGCAGTCGTGGGACTGGCGTCGTATACGCTGATTTTCGGCTTCATCGCCGCGATCGGCTATCACCGCGACGAGCGCAAGCGTTATGCTTGATCCTTCGACTGCGCTCAGGATGACAAGGAGTGGGCGGCGCGCAGGCCTTCGTCGAAGGCGCGAACGGCATTAAGCTCGGCGGCATCTTTGGCGCCCCCGACGACGCGATAGGGAATGCCGAGCGCGCGAATCGGTTCGACGAGCGCGTCGTTGCGCTCTTGACCCGCGGCGATCACGACCGTATCCGCTTCGATCAGGTGCGTGCCGCCGGCGTCGCGAATGCGAATGCCGCCCGGCACGATGGCTTCGTAGTCAACGTTCGGGAGCGTGGTAACGCCGGCCGCACGTAATGCGGCAATCACGGTCCAGCGCGTCGTTTTGCCGATGCCCTTGCCGATCGTCGCACCGCGGCGCATGAGTGCGACCTGTTTTCGTCCGGTTACCAGCAGCGCGCCGTTGCCGGGCGCCGCAAGTCCCTGCTCGTAGAGAAACCGCGTCGTTTCGTCGGCGTTCGCTTCGCCGTGGCTTAGGTAATGAGCGACGTCGACGCCGATTCCGCCGGCACCCACGATGGCAACGCGCTCGCCTACCTCCGGATCGCCGAGCAGAAGTTCGGCGTAGGTGAGCACGTGCGGAAGGTCGCTTCCGCTCAACGGCGGCAGCCGCGGCAGCACGCCGCTCGCGAGCACGATGCCGTCGAATCCGCGCAAGCCGGCAACATCGCCGATGCGCCGGCGCAGATGCACTACTACGCCGAGCCGAGCCAGCTCGTTGGTGTAGTAGCGGATCGTTTCGTTGAAATCGCCTTTGCCGGGAATGCGGCGAGCCATGCGAAACTGGCCGCCCAACTCGCCGTCGGCTTCGAACACCTCGACCGCATGTCCGAGCGCGGCCAACGCGCGCGCGCTCTCCATGCCGGCGGGCCCGCCGCCGACCACGGCAAAGCGGCGACGCATCGCTTTGGGTTGCGGCTCCTCGGGAAACTCCAGCTCGCGCGCCGCGCGCGGGTTGACCATGCACGAGACCGGCGCGTCCAATAACGACCGGTCGATGCAGGCCTGATTGCACGCAATGCACGTGTTGACCAGCGAAGCCTCGTTGCGCGCCGCTTTGGCGACGATGTGCGCGTCGGAGAGAAAGGGACGCGCCATCGAAATAAAATCGACGCTTCCGGCTGCGAGGACGGACTCGGCACCGGCGAGCGAGTTGATGCGATTGCTTGCGATGACCGGCAGCTCGCCGACGGCGGCTTTCACCGCGGCGGCAAACGGAACCCAAACGCCGCTGGGAACGACTTGCTGCACCGTCGGAATCGACGATTCATGCCAGCCGATGCCGACGTTGAGCGCGTCGACGCCGTCGCCGGCCAGCGCCCGTGCGAACGCGAGGGCCTCATCGGCCGTCGTCGAGTCCTTCATCAGGTCGGCGCCGGAGATGCGGAAGATCACGGGAAACTCGGCGCCGGCAAGCGCGCGGATCTCGCGGAACACCGCACGGGGGAGCCGCATGCGCCGTTCGAGATCGCCGCCCCAAGCGTCGTCGCGCCGGTTCGTCAGCGGCGAAAGAAACTGGTTGAGGAGATAACCCTCCGACGCCATCACCTCCACCGCGTCGAATCCGAGATCGCGCGCACGCACAGCGCCTCGCGCAAAATCGCCGATCGTTTCGAGGATCTCGTCTTCGGGTAGCGCGCGCGGCGGATCCGGTGAGAAGCGCGACGCGATTGCGGACGGAGCAACCGGTTGAATTCCAAACGAAGCAAAATACGCGTACCGCCCTGCGTGGAAAAGCTGCAGCGCAATCCGCCCGCCTACGGCGTGTACGGCCTCCACGGCTGCCCGCAGCGGCGCGTTCGACTCCGGTTCGTTGATAAAGCTATAGTTGCGGCCGCCGGCGCCGGCCCGATTGACGCACGACCCACCGGTGACGATCAATCCCGCGCCGCCGCGCGCGCGCTCGGCATAAAACGCGGCCAACGCGGCGCCATCGGATTCAATTCCGAGATGCATCGAACCCATGACGATGCGATTGGCAAGGCGCAGCGTGCCGATGACTCCGGCTTGCAGGGTGCGTTCGAACAACGGAGCTACAGCGAGAGCGGCGGCGTGGTGTCTGAGTAGAACGGCGGCGCGATGACGCTCAAGCCACCGTCGACGCAAATCGTTTGACCGGTGATGTACTCCGATTCCGGCGAGAGCAGGAAGGCGATCGTGTCAGCCATTTCTTGGACGGTCCCCATGCGCGCTTTTGGAAGCTTGGAGAGGACGCTTTCGATCGGCGCCATTCCCGGGACGTTTTGATAGAAATAAGCGCACGATTCCGTGTCGATCAAGCCGCCGTTGACCGCGTTGACGTTGATCCCGCGTGGCCCGAACTCGACGGCCATGTACCGCACCCACGCTTCGATCGCCGCTTTATTCGAGCCGAGGTTCGCGTAGGTCGGGTACGCACGAATGCTGCCGTAGCTCGAGAGCACGGCGATCCGGCCGCCTTGGGTCATCAGCTTCACCGCGCGCTGCGCCCCGAGAACGAAGGCGCGGACGTTGAGCGCGTAGGAGCGGTCGAGGTTGTGCGCCTTTAAGTCCAAGACTTTCTTGAACGAGCTGGCTGCGGCATTGGAGACGAAGTGATCGAGGCGTCCAAACTCGCTCGCGACGCGATCGAAGAGCCGGTCGATCTGTTCGGGCTCTTCCATGTTCGCCTGGACGGAGATCGCGCGCGTGCCCAACGATTCGATCTCACGCACGACCTCATCGGCAAGATCGGCGTTGCGATTGAAGTTGACGACGATCGAGGCGCCTTCGCGCGCCAGCGTCAGCGCGAGCGCGCGCCCGATCCCGCGCGAGCTGCCGGTGATGAGCGCGACCTTGTCTTCGAAGCGGCGCCTCACGCGGCTCCTCCGCCGAGCAGCGCGCGAGCGATGACGGTCTTTTGAATTTCGTTGGTCCCCTCTTCAAATCGTTGAGCCCGCGCGTCCCGATAGACTCGTTCGATGGCATTCGGCTGCCAATATCCCGTACCGCCATGAATCTGCAGAGCCTTATCGGTGACGCGCGTCAGCATCTCGACGGCCTGCAGCTTTGACATCGAGGAGAGCATCGCTGCCTCGGGGCTGCCGGCTTCCCATTGCGCTGCTGCATGAAGGACCAGCTGGCGCGCCGCCTCGATATCGGTTGCGTTCTCCGCGATCATGAAGCGAATAGCCTGGCGTTGCACGAGCCGCTTGCCGAACGTCTCACGCTTGCCGGCGTACTCGATCGCCAACTCCTGCGCTCGTCGCGCGAGGCCGACGCACGTCATCGCAACCGAGATCCGGCTTGGCGTCAAGAATCCGCCGAGCGCGATCTCGAGCCCCTGCCCCTCGTCGCCAAGTCGATTTCCCACGGGAACCGGAGTGCGCTCGAAGAGCAAACGTCCGTGGTCGGTTCCGCGCACGCCCATCGACTCGTCCATCTCGGTCACGGTCGCTCCGGGCGCGTGGCGATCGACGAGCAGTGCGACCGTTCCGTCGGCGCCGCGCGTTCCGGCGAGCCGCGCGAAGAGCAGCCAGTAATCGCAAATCGTTCCAAAGGTGATGAGGTGCTTCTCGCCGCTCAAGTAGTAGGTGTCGCCTTCGCGAACGACGCTGCAGCGAAGATCGGCACCCGTGCCGGCGGTCGCCTCCGTGAGCGTAAAGGCAATCTTCAGTTCGCCTTTGATCGACGGAATGACGAAGTCGCGGCGCTGTTGAGCCGTCGCAAAGCGATCCATGGCTCGCCACGTGCCGTTGACGACGTGCACGATCATGCGAATCGACGCATGCGACATCGAGAAAAGCTCGATCAAGCGCAGGTACTGGGCGAACGGAATGCCGCGGCCCCCATACTCCACCGGGGCGGCAAGCGAGAGATAGCCGCGGTTGCGAAGCTCGCCCCAAAGCTCGTGTGGAACTCGGCGCTCGCGCTCGATTCGCCGCGCCCACTCTTCGGCGGGCCCGGCAACGTATGCCGCGATCTCGCTTTCGAGCTCCGTAGAAGTCAAGAGACGCTCGCCTTGCGGCGCTCGTCCGGCCGCAACTCTCGCGCGCGCTCGCGCAGCAGATACTTCTGAACCTTCCCCGACGGCGTGCGCGGAAGTTCGCTGACGATCTCCAGCCGCTCGGGCCAATAGTGTTTGGCAGCCTGGCACGCGTAAAGATAGTGCTGCATCCGGTCGAAGTCGAGCTGAGCGCCGGCGCGCAGCACGACGAAGGCGCAGGCACGTTCGCCCAAACGCGGATCCGGCATGGCAACGATCGCGATCTGGGCGATGGCCGGGTGATCGCTCAGCAGTTGCTCCATCTCGGCGACCGGAATTTTCTCACCGCCGCGATTGATGACGTCGCGCACTCGCCCGGTGATGCGAACGTATCCCGACTCGTCAATGACGGCCAAATCGCCGGTGCGAAACCAGCCGTCGGCCGTAAAGGCGGCCGCCGTCCAGTTGGGATGATCGGCGTAGCCCACGAACATCGTCGGAGACTGGACTTCGAAGTTCCCTTCTTGTCCAGCGGGCAGCGTGCGGCCCTCGGCGTCGGTGACGCGCAGATGAATGCCGCGCAGCGCGCGGCCGTCGGTTCCCCAAACCTTCGCCGGTTCGTCCGTCGGTGCGGCGAGCGATCCCAAGCACGACTCGGTGGTGCCCCACCCGCCGCAGACCGCCGTGCCGAGGATGCGCGTCGCCCGTTCGGCTAAACCGCGCGGTACGGCAGCCCCCGTTGCAACGAAGATGCGCAGCGCGGCGGGCGCGCGTTCACCGGCTTCGACGGCGGCGACGAGGTCCGCGAGGAAGGGCGTTGCGGCTTGCACGAACGTGCCGTCCCAGTCGTTGAGCGCGCGCAGCGCGCGCGACGCGTTCCAGACCGGCTGCACGATTTGAGGAACTCCCATCAGCAGCGCCAGCCACATTCCGTAGAGGAATCCAGTTTGATGGGCAAGCGGAGACGGCACGAAGATCCGGTCCTCGGCGCCCAGCTCGAGATGCTCGATCTCCATTGCGGCGGCGCGCATCAGCACGTCGTTTCGATGCAGTACGCCCTTTGGCTCGCCCGACGTTCCCGAGGTGAAGAGCAGCTGCGCGATCGCCTCGGGATCGCTCGGCAGCGCGTCGAGCACCTTGCGGTCGACCGCGATCGTTCGCAGCGCGTCTTGGTAGCGCAGCCAGCGTACGGTGTCGTCGTATCCAGGCGCCGGAAGAGCATAGGTGTTGCGAGCGCCCGCGCATACGACCACGTGCTCCAGCTTCAGCGGAAGATCGCCGCTAAAAACGGACGCCTCTTCGAGAATTGACGCGATCTCGGCAGCGTGATTGCGGCCGCGCGCTTCGTCGGGGACGAAGAGAACGCGCGCTCGGGAACGCCGCAGGCAGAAGGCGACTTCCCTTTCGCGGAAGATCGGCATCAACGGGCAGCACACGGCGCCGACGCGCAACGTCGCCAGCGTGATGACGACGAACTCCACGGTGTTGGGCAGCTGGTAGGCGACTCGTTCGCCGGGTTGCACCCCTAGGCTCAAGAGAAGCGTCGCCGTGCGTTCCACGCGTTCGAGCAACTCTTGCCACGTGAGCGCAACGTCGCTTCCGTCGCGCGTTTCGACGACGGCCAGCCCGAGCGGCGTTTCGCGTGCGTGGTGTGCGAGAAGCCGGTCCGTCGTCATGAGTGCGGCGCGATCGGGCTTTGGCATCGCAGCCGCTCGCGTGCTGGAATGCTGGCCGTTGTGCGGCCCGTCGGAGATCGACATCGGGACGCCGATGCTTCGCATCGCGTCGAGAAAGCGAGGGTACGAGATTCGGTAGGCGTTCGGATAGGTTAGCGTGCTCTGTCCCTGCGCGCGGGATGCGGCCACCGCCAGCGACATCAGGATGCGGTGATCGTTAAAGGACGAGAGATGCGCGCCGTGAAGCTGCGACACGCCGTGCGCGATCAGTCGATCGTCGTGCAGTTCCAAGTGTCCGCCCATGCGATTGAGCTGCAGCATCGCCGCGACGCGATCGGATTCTTTAAGACGCACGTGGGCGATATTTTCCAATATGGTTTCACCTTTTGCGAACGTGCCCAGCGTCGACAAGATGGGCAGCATGTCGGGAATGTCGCGGCAGTCGACTCGAACTCCGCGCAGCTCGATGCCGGCGTGCCGTACGCGGACGGCATGCGCCTGCGCATCATACGCCATCGGGAGTCCCATCTCCCGAAGGATCTCCATAAATACGCCCTCGGGGTGGTCCGGAAGTTCTCCCGGGAGCGCTTGCAGACCGCGAAAGAGCACGTCGGAGGGATGAAGGGCCGTCGCGGCAAGCCCGAACGCGGCCGAGCCGATGTCGGGCGGAAGCTCTACCGTTGCCGGGCGCGGCGTCTGCCCGGGTTCGACTTCGAAGCGCCGCCAATCCGGCGCGATCTTTACGTGCAGATCGAAGGCGCGCATCATCTCGGCCGTCAGCGCGATGTATGGGCGTTCGTTCAGTTCGCCTTCGACCTCGATGATCGTCGGTTCTTTGGCGAAGGGAGCCAGCAAAAGAAGCCCTGAAATCCATTGCGACAAGGTGCCGGGAATGACGATCTTCCCGCCTCGCGGCTTACCGGGAAAGACGCAAATCGGCGGACAGCCGTCGTTCGATTCGAAGCGAACGCCCATCTCAGCCAGCGCTTCGAGCAGCGGTCCGACGGGACGGCGCTGGAAATACTTTTGGGCGGTGAGCGTGACCGGCGAATCGGCGAGCGACGCCAAGCCGATCATGAAATAGAGCGTCGATCCCGAACTGCCGACCGAGACGACCTTGCGCTTGACGTGATAGGGACCGCCGGCGACGAGCAGCGTCTGGCCTTCGACCTCGATCTTCGTGCCGAGCGCGCGCAAAACGTCCATCGTAAACTGCACGTGGCGAGCATCGGAGAGTCCGAGGATTCGGCTCGTTCCCGGCGCCAACGACGCCAGAATGAGCGCTCGATGCGCGTGATACTTCGAGTTGGGAACCTCGACCTCGCCGGTCAATGGCCCGCTCGTTCCTTTAACGAGAAGATTCATCGGCGTCCTACCTCAGGCGGCAAAGTTTCCGAGTTAGAATCGGAGCGCCCTGCTCGCGCGTCATCGCGAGATAACGAGCGACGCGTTTTGTCCGCCGAAGCCAAAAGCGTTCACCTGAAAAGCGGCGTAGCGATGCGAGCGCGGGCGTTCCATCACGAGGTCGAAACGCGTTGCCGGATCGAGTCGCTGCGTTCCGATCGTGGGCGGAATGCACTCTTCGTGCATCCCGGCGATGCCGGCGATCGCGCACATCGCGCCGGCGCTGGCCATACTGTGCCCAACGTGTCCTTTGATCGAGGTGACGATTGCCGGGCGATCGGCGTAGACGGCGTCGATTGCCTTGGCCTCCGCGGCGTCGCCGACGATCGTACTGGTCGCGTGCGCGTAGACGACCGCGCATTGCGCGCCGGCCTCGCCCGCGCGTTCGATCGCCTCTTGCATCGCGCGCACTTCGTAACGTGCCGACGGGTCGGGAGACGTAATGTGATACGCGTCGGAAAGCGAACCATAACCGCGAATGCGCGCCAGCACGCGCGCTCCGCGTTCCCAAGCGCGCTCGATGCGCTCCAAGACGAGTATCGCGGCACCGTCGCCCATCACGAATCCGTCCCGGTCAACGTCGAACGGTCGCGACGCGCGCGTCGCATCGGTGTTGCGCGAGAGGGCGCCGGCGCGAACGAGGCTTTCGTACACCAGCGGACTCAAGAGCGTTTCGCTGCCTCCTACGATCGCGGCGTCGATCTCGCCTCGCTCGATCATGCCCGATGCCAAGCCGATCGCGTCCAGCGATGAAGCGCAGGCCGTGCTGATCGCCAGTTGCGGTCCGTGCAGTTTCCAGTGCATGGCGATCAGTGCGCTCGGCATGTTCGGAATGACCAGCGCCATGAGTTTGGGCGATACGGTGCGGCCGCCGGATTCGAGGAGGCCCGTCTGTGCTTGGGCGACGAGGGGAACGCCACCCATCGTGTTGCCCACGATGACCGCAGTGCGCTCTTCCGGTGGATCGAGCTGGGCTTGGGCGAGCGCCTGAGCCGTGGCCACCATCGCGAACTGAGTGAAGCGGTCGGTGTTGCGCAGGGCCGCCGGTGGAACCGGGCTGCGATCCAAAAAGTCGTCCGCGACCGCTGCCCAAAGGCCGTTTCCGGAAACCTGCGGCCCAGACTCTTTCATGGGAGCAATTCCGCGCTTGCCCTCGAGTAAGTGTTGCCAGAACACGTCAATCGCCTCACCAATCGGCGATACGATCCCCATTCCGGTAACGGCGACGCGCTCCACGGCGGTCTGATTGCGGGAGCGATACGGTAGGCGCCTGCCGGGCGCGGCATGAGGGGCGGACCATGCGTCGAAGCCGAGAGTCGTGGAGCGAGGGGTTAACGTACCGCAGTCGTACCGGCTGGTCCGCCGCGATGCGCGGGCCGAACGTACGATCGTGCGCCTTAGTAGCGGTGCGACTTTTGGAGGCGACGAGATCGCCATTTGCGCCGGGCCGTGCGGTGTCGAATCGAGCGAACAGCTCGACCAGGCCGCCGCTGCCGTGGCCGCCGCGGGAGCGAACGTCCTTCGCGGCGGCGCGTATAAACCGCGCAGCTCGCCGTACTCGTTTCAAGGCCTCGGTGAAGAGGGCCTCAAGATGCTGCGCGATTCCGGCGACCGGTACGGCCTGGGCGTCGTCACCGAAGTACTCGATCCACGCGACGTCGAGAAGGTCGCGCGGTATGCCGACATGTTGCAAATCGGTACCCGTAACATGCAGAACTTTCCGTTGCTGCGGGAAGTCGGTGCCGCGCGAGTGCCCGTGCTCCTAAAGCGTGGTCTTTCCGCGACGGTGCAAGAGTGGCTGCTCGCCGCCGAATACGTCATGCTCGGCGGCAACGAGAACGTCGTTTTGTGCGAACGCGTCGTTCGCTCGTTCGATCCCGCAACTCGCAATCTGCTCGACATTGCCGTCGTGCCGTTGCTCGAAGGGATGACGCATCTTCCGGTGATCGTCGATCCGTCGCATGCCATGGGGATTGCGCGGCTCGTTCCACCGACTGCCGTCGCTAGTATCGCCGCCGGCGCCCACGGACTGTTGATCGAAGTCCATCCCGATCCGGCCAACGCGCTCTCGGACGGCGCTCAATCGTTGGATTGCGAACAGTTCGCGCTGCTGATGCAGCGACTTGCGCTGGTTGCCGAGTTCGTCGGACGCCGTCTGCCGCAGCGCGTAAAGCCCTCAGTGGCGGCGCCTAACGGTCAGCGCAATGCCGACGGGGCCGTACGATCGAGCAAGAGCGGCGTAAGGCTGGCGTAGTCGGCGTGCACGGCGCCGATATCGGTGCCCAGCGTGTCGCGGTCGGTTTCAAAGGGTGACTCCCAGGCGCGGTAGTAGCGCGTCGCTCCGCCGCGCTCTTCGCCGATCATTCGTCCGCAAATGCGCTTGCGTCCCAAACGGGTGAGTGAGATTCCGCGAATCGATTGCAGCGGGAGGTTGGGAACGTTTAAGTTCCAGTAGCACGCGGCGTCTGCCAGTCGCTCGAACTCGTCCCGAACGCAGCGATCGACGATCGCGGCCGCGCTCTCCCAGTATCGCCGGTGCAGCGGCTCTTCATGGTCGGATGCAAGCGATACCGCGAGTGCGGGAATCCCTAAGAGGCAGGCTTCAACCGCACCCGCGACGGTCCCCGAGTAGTTGACGTCGTCGGCCAGGTTCGGACCGTGATTTATGCCGCTGACGACCAGCTCCGGACGCGGTCCCAGCTCCGTGGATCCGAGGAAGACGCAATCGGCCGGAGTTCCGGAACACGCGTACGCGAGAACCTTGGAAGCGTGACGGCGCTCGATGGTAATTGCTTCGTCGGCGGTGATTGCGTGCGAGACGCCGCTTCGGTCGCCGGACGGTGCGACGACGACGACATCGTGCTCACCGGCCAGCACGTCCACAAGTGCTTCAATGCCGGGCGAGTCGATGCCGTCGTCGTTAGTGATCAGGATCCGCAGGCTATTATGCCGGCACGAAACGAAGCGCGAGACCGTCGATGCAATAGCGCAGATGCGTGGGTGGAGGTCCGTCGTCAAAGATGTGGCCGAGATGGCCGCCGCAGCGCCGGCAGTGCACCTCGGTGCGCATCTCCATAAGCGCGTAATCGTTCTGGGTTTTTATAGTGTTGGGCAGCACATCCCAAAACGACGGCCAACCATCACCGCTGTCGTATTTTTTCTTCGACGAAAAGATCACCAGCTCGCAACCGGCGCACGCATACGTGCCTGGCCGTTTTTCGCCGATCAACGGGCTCGAAAAGGCGGGCTCCGTTCCGCCCCGCCGCAGAATTTCAAAACGATCGTCGCCGAGCATCGCGCGCCACTGTGTTTCGGTGTGGGTAACTTCATACTGCTCTTCCGCGGCCGTCCCGCGAATCGCCAAACCGAAAAGGGCGAGCGTCGCCGCGGTCGTCAAGAACTCGCCGCGCTTCACCGAACGCCTCCCGGAATAACGTGGCACGCCGCGCCGCCGTTTTTCTCAAAGTACCGCTGATGGTACTCTTCGGCCGGCCAAAAACGTGGTGCCGGAACGATCTGCGTCACGATCGGCCGAGAGTATTTCTTTTGCTCCCGGTCGCGCGATGCAATCGCCTCATGTTCTTGTTCGGGTCCGTGCGTGAAGATTGCGGAGCGGTACTGATCGCCGACGTCGGGCCCCTGGCGATTGAGCTGCGTGGGATCGTGCATCTGCCAGAATAGGTCGAGCAGTTGGTCGTACGTCACGCGCTGCGGGTCGTAGGTTACTTCGACCGCCTCCGCGTGGCCCGTTCCGTGACCGCAGACCTGGCGGTACGTGGGGTTGTCGGCGTGGCCGCCCGTGTAGCCCGAAACGGCCTCTACGACCCCTGGAATCTGCCGGAACGCCGCTTCGACCCCCCAAAAGCAACCGGCGGCAAAGGTAGCAATTTTCGTTTCCATACATTCTTTAGAACGCCGCAGCCCGCCGGGCGGATGCGTCGGCCCCACCGGCTCCTAAACGTCGTTGCGAAGGACGTCGTCGATGGTTTCGCGGCGCGCCAGCAACCGGTGGGTACCCTCCGTGATGCCCACGACGGCCGGCTTAGGAAAGCGGTTATAGTTGCCGGCCATGCTGTAGGTGTACGCGCCCGTCGACCGCATCGCGAGGAGATCGCCCGGCGCGACGTCACGCGGAAGCCGCATCGTTCCAAGCTCGTCGTTTTCGCACGAGCGGCCGCAAAGGGTGATCTCTTGTTCTTCCTCGTGCCGCGGCGTGACGGCGGTAACCTGGTAGCGTGCACCGTAGAGCGCCGGCCGCGGGTTTTCCGCAATGCCCCCGTCCACGACGATGAAGGTGCGCCGCGACTGCCGCTTGATTGCCAGAACGCGATAGAGCGTCGTGCCGGCATCGGCAACAATTGCACGCCCCGGTTCGATTCCCAACCGGACCGCGCCGAGTCCGCGTTTCTGCGCCGCGTCGCGAACGCAGGCGGCGGCCGCTGCGACCGTCGCGGCAACGTCGAGCCTTTCGTGGTCGCCGTCGGGATCGGACGGCACGCCGAAACCGCCGCCGATCACGATCCGTTCGCTTTGCAGCCCGAAGCTTGCAAACCGCTGCGCCGCCGCGACGAGGGCCGACGCGTTTTCCAAATAGGCCGATTCGTCGTAGATCTGCGAGCCGATATGCGCATGCACGCCGGCAAAGCGCAACTGCGGATTGGCCAGGAGCAGCGCCGCCGCCGCAGCTTCGTCGCGCGGATGAATTCCGAACTTGCTGTCTTTTCCGCCGGTGCGCACGAACGCATGGGTGCTCGCATCGACGCCGACGTTTAACCGGAGGATCACGGTCGCCGTATTTCCGTCGCGTGAAATGTCCGCCAGCCGCCCGAGTTCCGCGACGCCGTCGACGGCGATAAGGCCGATCCGTCCCGTGCAGGCGGCAAGCAGCTCCTCGTCCGACTTTCCCGCGCCATGCAGCGTGATGCGCTCGGCTTTGAATCCGGCTCGCTCGGCGGTCACGAGCTCGCCCAGCGAACAGACGTCGACGCCGATCGGATACAACGCTAAAAAGCGGAGGAATTCAACGGTCGCGAAGGCCTTGGCGGCGTACGAAACTTCGACCCCAAGATCCTCCGAGCACCGTACCAGTTCGCTGACGGCCGCATCGACATCGTCGAGATCGATGACGAGCAGTGGCGTGCCGTAGACCGATGCGAGCGCCTCGGGGGGCGGGTTCAGAACTGCTCCATGAACCGATCGACCGAGTCTTGCGGGATGCCCGCGGCGACGAGCCGGACGGCCAGACCCTGACGGTCGTGAGGCGGCGTCACGAACATAAACGATGACGTGTCGCTTCCCGAGGCGCTGACCGTGCACCACTCCGCCGAGGCTGGAATCAGCGCCGTTTGATAGCGCGACAGCGTAACACTGGAGGCGTCGCTCGCCACTTCGAGCGGCTCGCTGAGGGACATGAGGATCAGCGGGCGCCCGTTGGTTCGCAGCGACGCAGGCTCACCCGTCGCCACGATCCGCTCGACGACGAAATGTTCGTCGGCGATGAGCGCCGTACGGTCGAGACCCTCGAAATGATAGGGAATCTGCAAGAGCGTTCCGGTCGCCGTGGCCTCGTAGTTCAAGACGTCGGCGGCTTTTTGCACGTGAAGCTCGCGCGGCTTACCGTCGAGGCCGACGCGGTTATAATCGAACATCCGATACGTGAGATCGGAGGCCTGCTGAGTTTCGAAGATCGTCACGCCGGGGCCGATCGCGTGGACGACTCCATGCGGGATGTAGACGGTATCGCCGGTTTTGAGGTCTATCTTGCGCAGAATGTCGCCAAGGGTTCCGTCGGCGACGCGCTGCAAGTATTCCTCGCGTGACGTATCGCGAGTCCAACCGTAGATAATTTGTGCTTGCGGTTGCGCATCGAGAACGTACCAGCACTCGGTCTTTCCAAACGGCTGATGCTCGACGCGCTGGGCATAGGCGTCTTCGGGATGAACCTGCACCGAGAGCCAGTCGTGCGCCGTGATAATTTTCGTCAGTACCGGAAAGATGCGCTTCGGATTGATGTCTCCCATGAGCTTGGGACCCAAGCGCATTCGTAGATAGGCGACGCTGTTGCCCGCTAGCGAGCCGTTGAGGATGCGATCGGTATCCCAGCATTCCCACGATTCGCCCAAGCGAGCTTGCGGATCGCCGTGCTTGCCGTAGACTCGCACCAGCTCGTCGCCGCCCCAGACCTGCGTCGTGAGCTTTGGATCGAGGACGTAGGGATAGAGGACGTCGCTTTGCACGGTTCGGCTACGATACGATGGGTTTGGTGGGAATTCCGCCAGCGAATATGAAGAGAGGCCGCTGTGCACGACCTTTACGTCGGAATCGGCTCGAACCTCGGCGATCGGCAGGCGAACATCTTGGCAGCGTTGCAGCGCTTGCGGGCGCGCGCAGAAATCCTAACGGTTTCGGCGTTTTACGAATCGGAGGCCGCCGAAGGAGCGCAAGGGCCGGCTTACTTGAACGTTGCGGCGGCGCTGCGCTCGCAACTCGATGCGGAAGCCTTCGCGAGCTTTGCGCGCGATGTCGAGCTTGCCGTCGGGCGAGCCCGGGGAACGCGCCGGCTCGAGGCGCGCCCGATCGATATCGATCTTCTCGTTTTCGACGGAGAGACGGTGCAAGCGCAGCTCGAGGCTCGTCCGTATAATGCCGTTCCGCTCGCGGAAATAGCGCCCCAACTCGTCCGCGCGTCCGCCAACGGCCGGGTTCGGCGGCGGGAACGCGGACTTCGGTTCGATACCGACCGTCAATCCGAGGCTCCCGAGGTCCGGCTTTCGTTGAGCCGCGCCGGCGTTTCGCGCGTGCGGCGCGTCGTTCATCTGGAAATCGACGGCCGGCCGGCGGTCTATAACGGCGAGTTCTCGATGGTCGCCGATCTTGCTGCAGACCGAGCCGGCGTTCATATGTCCCGCTTTGCAGAAATTCTCGAAGAAGCGACGCTCGACGTGCTGGCCGACGCGACGAAGCCCGCGCGCATCGAACGGCTCGCCGAAGCGATCGCGCGCGAGATCGTGCGCAGCCAGCGCGCCGTGCGTGCCGAGGTGCGCCTACGAGCCAGGTTCGGTTTGGAGCGTTGGACGCCGGTAAGCGGAAAGCGCGGTGAAGAGACGTACACGCTCGTGGGCATCGCGCATGCCGACGAAAGCGGGACGCGCCGGGTCGTCGGCGTTGAGGCCGAAGGTATGACCGCCTGCCCCTGCGCCCAGGCGATGGTGCGCGAACATTCCATGCATCAGCTCGTCGAAGCCGGCTTTAACGAGACTGACGCGCGACGGGCCCTCGACGTCCTTCCCGTGGCGACGCACAACCAACGCGGGCGCGGCAGCATTCTGATCGGCGTCCCCGATGCGCAGAGCGACGTCATCCGCGCCGAGGACCTCGTCGAAATCGTTGAAAACTCGATGTCGAGCGAAACCTACGATCTGCTCAAACGCCCCGACGAGTTCTTCGTCGTCAACAAGGCGCATCACAATCCGAAGTTCGTCGAAGACGTCGTGCGCGGAATTCTCTGGCGGACGCTCGAGATGTATGCCGATCTTGGCGAGGAGACGTTCGTATTCGCAAGCCAAGTCAACGAGGAGTCAATTCACAAGCACGACGCCTTTGCCGAAGGCTTTGGGCTCTTCGGCGAGCTGCGCACCGAGCTTCGAACCGGACTGCCGGTGGAGAAAACCGATTTAGGAGCCTTCCTCCAGCGTCGCGATGCGCGCGCGAAGTGAGGGATGCGACGAGAAGAAGAGTTCGTACCAGGGTGGCGGATCTTCGTCGGCGAGATTCTGATCTCGTAGGCGCCGAAAGGCGGCGGCTCCGCCCGCCGCGTCGCCGGTAGCAGCGATGGCAAAACGGTCCGCAGCCCACTCGCGCGAGCGCGAAAACGCAAAGAGCAGCGGGCGAAGGACCTGCGTCGCGACGACCATCGCCGCGTTGAGCCGCACGATGAGGAGCGGCCGGTCGCGCAGCTCCTCGTGTTCCTTCTTCGAGACCGCAGCGTTCGAGACGAGGAAGAGTACGAGGGCCATCACCTCGCCCAGCCCGATCAGCCGCCAGGTATCTTTGTTAACGTAGTGCCCCAGCTCGTGCGCCACTACGAACTCCGTCTCGTTCTCCGGGAAGGCCTCGATCAACGTATCGCCGAGCACGATGCGGTGCGTCTTTCCGATGCCGGTGACGAAGGCGTTGGCCTTGCGCGTCTGCCGGCTCATGTCCATGCGAAGAATCGCGGCGTCGCCGACTCCGTACCGTGAGGCGAGTGCGCGTAGGCGCTCCTCCAGCGAGCCCGTTACCGGCTCGAACTTGTTGAAGAGCGGCATCACATAGATCGGCACGATGAGGTTGCCGATGATAAAGAGCGGGAAGACGCCGATGGATGCCAGGATCGGCCATCGCCGTGGCGCGCACTTTAACGCAAAACCGACGAGCGTTGCGAGCAGCGCCGTCACACTGGCCGAAATCGCCGCGCCCTTCGCGTAGTCGCTCAACCAATCGCTCCGCGATTGATCGCTCAGCCCAAAGCGCCGTTCGAGCGAGTACTCTTCGACGAACGAGACCGGCAGCTCCACGAATGCCGTCGCAAGCGAGTATGCGGCGTAGTACGCCGCGGGACGGGCCCAAACCGGAAGGCGCGACGTGGCACCGTCGACGCGATCCGCGATCGGGCCGTAGGCAAACGCCAGGAATCCGGCCGTTCCTCTAACGGTACCGGCTACTTCGAGTGCTCGTCGAATTCGGGCGTATGCTGCCGCATCCTTGGCGACGGGCGGGGCCGGATCGCGCCACTCAAAAAACGCTTCGAACGCTCTCGCCGCGATATAACCGGCGCCTAACCCCATTCCGACGCCCAACAGCATCTTTCGACCGCTCATCAGCGCCGCGCTTCGCCGAAAACCGGTTCCCTCCGCTGGAGAACCGTTAGACGATCGAAATCGTCTCTTTGGGTTTGGGATGCGCGGCGATCGCGGCGAGCAAGCTATCGGCTAAAACGTCGCAGACCGGATCGTCCAGCTCCTCGATCCTTCCCTCGTCGGCAAGGAGGAGTTTGACCGGATCGATCGGGATGCGCGCGAAGACTGGGGCCTGCGCCAGCTCGGCAACGCGCTGGGCGTACGACGGCCCGAAGATCTCGTACTGCTTTCCCGTATCGGGCGCCACGAAGTACGACATGTTTTCGACGACGCCGAGAACCGGCTTTTTCAGTTGGTGGATCAAGTTGGCGGCCTTGCGCACGATCATCGTCGCCAGCGCTTGCGGCATCGTAACGAGCACCACTCCGTCGATGTTTAGCGACTGCAGTACGGTCAGCGGTGCGTCGGACGTACCCGGCGGAAGATCGACGAGCATAAAATCCAGCTCGCTCCAGAGCACTTGCTCGTAAAACTGACGGATCACGCTCGCCACGATCGGCCCTCGCCAGATCATCGCTTTGTCTTCCTGGTCGGTAAAGAGATTCGAGCTGACGACTTCGATCGCGCTTCGCGTAATGGCCGGATGCATGAGCGGCTGCGGTTGGCCTTGCGGCGTCGTCTTGACCGGGTCGGCCTCGATCTGCAGGGGCTGGCGCAGACCAAAAAGTCTCGGGATCGAAGGCCCGGTGATATCGGCGTCGATGATGCCGACGCGATAGTGTTTGCGCCGCAGCCCGACGGCGAGCAGCGCGGTAACCAGCGACTTCCCGACGCCGCCTTTGCCCGACATGATTGGAATCGTGTGCGCGAACTTCGTGCGGCCGCTAAAGGCTCCGGGTGCTCGCGCGGCGGGCCGGCGCGCTTCCTCGGCAATCTTGGGAACGCTTCCCGACCGCCGCGCCTCTTTGAGTGCAGCGAGGATCGGCTCGACGAGCAGGCCGTGCGCCCGCGCGCCCTGCTCGACATTCTCGTATTTGCTCACGCCGCAGCCGCTGCAGCCCAGCCCAAACGCCGTCAAGACCTCAGCGGCAATCGGCAGCTGCGCGACGAGCGCCTTGATGTTGGTCTGAGGGGCGATTTCAATTTCGGGCATGGCTTCTTGCTTGAACCTTCGAACCGCGCGGGGGATGCAAGGGTCGATCGAGCGCGCGCTCGAGGTGCTCGCCGGGGGTTGCGATTCGCCGGTCCGATCGGGCTGGAGCGCGGGCTTGCCGATGTTCGTGCAAGCGTCGGCCGGCGGCGCGCACGCGTACGACGAATCGGGCCAGCGCTACATCGACTATGTCATGGCCTACGGGCCATTGCTCTTCGGGCACACGCATCCCGAACTGGTCACGGGGCTCGACGCGTTGGCCGAGCATGGCTTCGTTTGGGGAACGACGCACGCGGAAGAGGTTCGGCTCGCGGAGCGCATTCGAGCGAATCTGCCGTCAATGCAGCGCATGCGCTTCGTCACGACCGGAACCGAAGCGATGATGAGCGCGGTCCGCGTGGCGCGCGCGTTTACAGGACGCTCGCGTATCCTGAAGTTTGCCGGCAACTATCACGGCCATTTCGATATCGCGCTGATCGATGCCGGCGCCTCGGCCGGCGCCGGAGCCGGCGGAATTCCGCAAGGCGTGCGAGCCGACGTGCTCGTCGCGCGCTACAACGATCTCGCCTCGGTTGACGAACGGCTCGAAGGAAATGAAACCGATTTAGCGGCGATCATCGTCGAGCCCGTCGGGGCCAACATGGGTCTGGTGCTGCCGGCCGATGGATTCTTGGAGGGCTTACTGCAACGCGCTCGGCGCGCCGGCGCGCTCTTGATCTTCGACGAAGTCATCACGTGGCTGCGTTTCGGATTGCACGGCGCGCAAGGCCGCACGAGCGTCGTTCCGGATTTGACGGCGCTGGGAAAGATCATGGGCGGCGGCCTGCCGATTGCCGCTTTCGGCGGACGGCGTGACGTGATGGCGGTCCTGGCACCGGACGGCACGACGTTCACCGGCGGTACGCACGGCGGAAATCCGTTCTGCGTCGCGATGGCGCATCGCGTTCTCGACTTGCTCGAAGCGCATCCGGAGTATTATTCGCAGATGGACGGGCTCGCGCAGCGTCTTGCCGCCGGTCTTCGCGAAATCTTTACGCAGCAGGGCCTGCCCTACACGGTCGTCCAGCACGAGTCGGTCGTCGATTTCAAGTTTCGAGCCGGCCCGGCTGCGCAAGACTACGACGAAGCGTGCAGCGCCGATCGCACGGCGTACGCGCGCTACTGCACGGCGATGCTCGAGCGGGGCGTGCTGCTCGCGCCCTCGCAGAATGAGGTGATGTTTCTCTCCACCGCTCACACCGCGCAGGATGTGGACGAAACGCTCGCCGCGGCGCGAGAGTCGCTGTAGTTAACACAGCGGCCTCCGTTTGACGGAGGCCGCCGCGCTTTTTCGCAGAGGTCGTTGCGCGAGGAGCCTGTCTCCTAGATCTTTACCTGTGCGTTTAAGTAGAGGTTGATCGGAGGCGCTATCCCGCCGATCGATCCGTTGTTTCCGCCGCCGGACGGGATGTAGCTCTGCGTCCATGGCGTGCTCGCCTTGTTGGCCGCCCGGTCGCCGATGCCGGTGCCGTTGTAGAAGTTGCCGGGATAGAGCGTACTGTTGAGCGCGCCACCGTCAGGTGCGTAGGCGCACGCCACGTTACTCGGTGGATTGGCGATCGTCCACGGCTCTTGCGTTCCCCCGAAGCAGACGTGGAAGAGACCGGCGCCGAGCAGCGTTAGCCGAATGCGAGGGCTCACGTCGTAGGCCACCTGAAGGTTCCCGACCACTGAGTTGGGCTGCTCGATGTTACCGAACGCGAACGTCCCGGTCTGGAAGTTGGGCGTGTACAAGTAGCCGTACGGACCCAAACCCGGGGAGGCCGCGTAGAGATAGTTGCACTGTAGCGGGTTGGTCTTCGGCGAGAGCTTGGTGATTCCGGTCTTGGCCGAGTTTAGGACGCAGGAGCGGGGATCGACACCGTTATTGTCCAGCGGGGTGCCGTAGAAGCCGCCGCTCTGGAACGAGAAGGTTGGCGTGATCGCCAGCTTATCGCGGCGCCAATTGAGGATCAACGACGAGACGTACGGCGAGATGTAGCTTACGAACGAACCGTTGAGACTCGGCGCGATCGCGGTTGAGTAGGGATTGTACCAGCCGCCGAGGTTCAACAGTCCCTGCACCGGCAGATTGTAGTACGGGTTGAAGATCGTATCGTAACCCGCCGCGATCTTGCCGTTGCGAGTGCTGCACGGAACGCCCTTTCCTTCCTGGTAGCAGGGAAATCCGCCGCCCGCTTTGGTCAGCGCGTTGTACTGCGAAATGACCCCGTTGAGCGTCGTGAGCGGATTGGGGATGATGCCGCCGGTCGAGAGGGGCACGTTCTGGAACATGACCTTTGAATTGGTGTACGTGAAGGCCAACTGTCCCGAGAATCCGTTGCGGGTGAAGTCGCCCTTACTGAACTGAAACTCCACCCCCTGGTCGCGATTGACGCCGACCGGAATCTGCGTCGCGAAGTTTGAGCCGATGAACGTTTGCTGCTGCCAGTTCGAGACCCAGGTGTAGAACGGCGTGATCTTCAGGCTCATATCGGTGCCGCGGAAGTGCCGCTCGTACGAGAGATCGTACTGCCCCGACGAGATGCCCGGGATCGGATGGAAGGGTGAGTAGAAGCCCAGGTTCATCGTGTTGTTCCACACCGACCTCTCGTCGCCCGAGAGGCTCAAGTACTGGACCGATGCGGAGATCGGCGGCTGCGTGTAGCGGCCGGCCGAGAGGCGCCAGACGACGTCGGGCGATTCTGAATAGGTCGCCGAAAAGCGCGGCTCCCAGTAGTTGAGCGTGTACGAGCCGGGCGAGGTCGCTGTGAAGTTCGGCGCTGCGACGCCGTTCTGCGTCGTGCCGTTGGGGTGGACCCAGCCGGTATGGGGACCCGCCGGATGAAGGAGCGTGGCCGCGGTGTCGCAGTTTCCGTTTACGTACTGAGCGTTTGCCGGCGGCGGTTGACCCGGCGCCAGCAGTTGCGTCAGTACTTGGTTCGTCGCCACGTAGACGCAGGTATAGTTCGCCGTCATGTTCGCGTAGAAGTCGGAAGCCGCGGTTGCCGAGTCTGGAAGTTTGTACGTGAAGTTATCGTAGCGGATCGCCGCATTGATCAGGATCTTATCGTTGGGGCGGAACTGATCGGCAAGCGAGAAGTTCTCGAACTCTGGTTTGACCGTGTTGTACGAACCGCTCGCGTTGCCACTCCAGAGACTATCCCATTGTGCTCCGGCCCTGGCGGCCGGAGTGCCCGCGGCGCCGTAGCCCGAAGGACCGCCGGATGCTGCGCCCGTCCACGTGGGATTCACGATGCACTGGGTGCTGTACGTCTTGGCGCAGTTGATGGTGCCCGACGAAGACGTCTTGATGCTCAGCGTTGTGTCGTAGTAGCTGCTGCTCAGGCACGGTACGGAGTATCCGAAGGCGCCGGTCGGGAGATTGTTCTGATTGCCGTAACAGCTAAAGCCGGCGCCGGTCTTCGCCATGTAGCCGATCGGCGAATTGTCTCCGGCGGCCGAGGCGTTGTTCCAGCGGATGACGCCGGCGGTCGTATAGTTGCCGTCAAGCGTTACGAGGTTCTGGTCGTTGAGCTGGTCTTGGAAGTCCAGCGCGCCGCCTGAGGTATGCGTAACGAGCTGGTACTGCGGGGAGGCCGGCAACGACGGGACGCCGTCTCCCGTTGCGCCGGCGATCGGGTTGTTCTGCAGCCAATCCGTGTAGAAGCTGTAGCCGTATGCGCGCAGATAGGCCGATTGGCTCAGCGCGTAGGTGTACTGCACCTTCGCGATGCCGGCGTCGTTCCGAATGGTCGCTTGCGAGTTGTCGTTGGCCGGGATCGGGCCGTTAAACGCGTGGGCCGGCGTGTCGGGAACCATATAAACGCCGGGCGACCGGACGGTACCCGTACCCGTCTTATAATCGTACGCGCCGATCGCGGTGCCGAACGGAACGTTGTAGGCGACGCCGTCGGCGTATCCCAAATAGGTCGGTCCACAGGCGGTCGTGCCAAGGATGCTCGAGGGACACTGATAGGGACCGGGTGGCAATCCCACCCGCTGCAGATAGAACTGATTCGGCTGCAGGAAGGAGACGATCTGACCAGTTCCCGAGCATCCGTTGACGGTTAGGCCGGGGGCGATCGTCTCGGGACCGCAAGTCGGAGCCGCAGCCCGCGTGCCGTACGCCGCCCAGATGAACTGGTTATTGCCGGGACCTTCATCGTCTGGACTGTTATAGCTGTAGTTGTCGAGCGCCGATCCGCTCCATAGCACCTGCACGTCGTCGCGCAAACCATTGGCCTTAGGAATACCCATGTGCAGGTTGATAATGCTCTCGCGATCGGTGACGGTCGATGGGTCGCCGGCGATACCGCTATAGTATTGCCAGCATCCCTGGTCCGGGAAGCTGAACTTCGGCCCGTACAACTGGCAGATCGGCTTCACGCCCTGACCGGTGCCGAAGACAGCGGTTGGCGATGTATCGAGCACTTGATTGCTCAGAAAACCGTAGCCGAGCGCCGTACCGGTGGTATCGCCCGATAAGAAACCGCCCGGGGTCATATACCCCGCGCCATTGGTGTTGTCGAAGAAACGGAAATTTTGGTTGTAGCCTAAAAGGCCGATGTAATAGCTGAAGTTCCGATCGGGGGTCGAGCCGCCGATTTCGACACTCGCCTGGTGATAGAACTGCGGCGTCGCGATCCCCAGGTTTGCCGTCGCGTAGCCCGGGAAGGTGCCAGTCTTGATGACCTGGTTGATGAAACCGGCCGTGCCGGCGGAGGCAACCGAGGACGGACCGCCGCCGGTGTAGACCTGCAGCTCGGAGAGACCGAGGCTCGATTCCGTTCCGGAGTTGTAGTTGTCGAAGGAGCGGTTGATCGGGATGCCGTCATACTCGAAGCCCGTGTAGTACGAGTTTTGGCCGCGAATGTAAGCCGCATTGAAATCCCAACCCATGCCACCCTGCGACGTTTGGATGCCGGGGACCGACGCCATTGCCGAGTAGGCGCTGTTGAGGTTTCCGCCGCCACCAAGCGCTGCCGCAGCGGCGGCTTGCGCGGAGTTGACGCTGTAGAGATCGCCGCCGACGCCGGCCTTTACCAGCGACGAGCCCGCTTGCGACGTTACGGACGCGATGATTTTGAGCGTCTTGGTAAGCGTATAGCTGACCGTCTGCGTTTGATCGGCAAAGACGACGGTGCCGGCAACCGATATGCCTTGATAGCCGAACTTGTTCAGACTGAGCGTATAGGTATCGGGAGTGAGCGCGAGCAGGACGAATCGACCTCCGGCATCGGTCGTCGCAGTTGCGCTCTGCGACGGCGATACCGCCTTCACGCTTACTCCGGCCAAAGGCACTCCGGTGTTATCGCGGACGATGCCGGTCACGTTTCCGGTGACTCCTGCCAGTGCCCATGTTTCCTGGAACAGGAAGGCGACCAGAAGCAGAACGGCGACGCTCGTAAACCGGAGCGTTCGTTGCTGTTTCATTTTTTGCGTACTTCCCTCTTTGTCGTAGCTCGAAGTTGCGCGCGTGAGTTCGCGCGCTATATCCGACCTTGGGACATCCTGGGAGTGCGACCTTTTGATGATCGTTGAGCAACGCGCGCATCGCGATACTTTCGCTTCAACGATCATCAAGAAGTTCAAGCAATCTCAAATCGGAGCGCCGTCAAAAGCTCGACGCGTTTTGGAGTTTCCTGAAGACGGCACGATAAAAGCTGCGTATTCTGTTAACCATGGCGGTATCGCCGATGGAACGACAAGTGCTGCGGCTATTGCACCGGGCTCGGAATCCCGGCGCGCTGGCGGCAATGTCGATTCCGGCCGGCGCGCTCGAGCAAATCGTCAAGGACGCGCTCGCCGGCGATGACGCCAGAACCGAAAGGCTACGCCGGGCAATCCTCGAGGCAGATTTCAAGCGCACCGCGACCAACGCCGAGCTGGCGCGACAAAACGGTGTCTCCCTGCGCCATTTTCAGCGCTGGAGGGCCGAGGCGGTTGCCTCGATCGCCCGGCACGCCGCCGGCCCGTTAGGATCGATTCAAGCGCCCCGCGCGCCGCGAAGTGGTGCGTGCTGGCGCTTCCGTCGTGAGGTTGCCGCATTTCTGGCCGCGCGCGACCGCGGGAATGCCTTGGAAATGCGCTGCATTGCAACCAACCTGATTCGGTTGGCCCGGGATACCGAGACGCAAACGCTTGCCGAGGCGTATCTCGGCGATGCAAACCAGCGTCTTGGCATAACCGAAGACAGGCTCGCGCCCGATCTTGCGGTTCGGGGGGTGCGCGGATCTCGTTGCTGGAGACGGATCGCTCGGGAAGTCGAGCGCGCGCGCCGGCTCGTGCTGCAAGGTGGGATTGCGCCGGCGCAAGCCCTGGCTTCGCCGGCCTGGCAACGTTGCGAACTGCGCGGCTTCCAAGGTCTGGCGGCGGGTTGCGCTGCCGTGCTTTGTGCGACGGCCGAGGCTCGCGCTGCCTTTACCGAGGCGCGATTGTGGCGGGCACGAGCGATCGAGCGTCTTCTGCCGACTCAAGACCGTCTTTTGGCAGCCGGCCTCTTCTTTCACCCGGCCTACGGCGCGGGGAGCCGTATGGATCGCGCACTCTCCGAGGTGGTGTACGAGCGGTTGTGCGTGATCGTGCCGCAAATGCTCGGCGACGGCGAACCGCAGCGCGCCGCCGTCATGGAGCTGCTGATCGAGTTGCTCGACGCGCGGGTCTCACCGGGTGCGATTGCGTCCGTCGCGCGATGCGACTCGGCTTTCGCGCATTATATCGAAAAAAACGTGGAGCCCGTCGCCGAGATGCTCGCGCTCGCGCTGACGGCGTTGACGGTTACCACGTTCGATGCCGCCTTCGACGCCTTGCGTCGCGCGCTGGCAAATTGTGCCTCCAAACTGCGCCCGGCGGTGCCGCGAACGATCGCAATTGCGGTTCCCAAGTCACATTCGGCCTCCATCGATCATTTGAAGTTTGATGATCAACGGTCAGGCAGGGTCGAATATCCCGCCGGTCTACACGTTCGGTTCCTTCCGTTTCGATCCGACACGGGGGCTGCTCACCCACGGCGCCGCAGTGACCCCGCTGCCGGACCGCCTGGCGCAGTTGCTGGTCCTGCTCATTCACGCTAACGGCGACGTCATCGACAAGGAGACGATCGCGACGCGAATTTGGCCGGATACCGCCGTCAGCGACGGAAATCTCTCGCAACATATGTACATGCTGCGGCAGCTGCTCGACGAACGCGCGACCGACCGCACCTATCTCATGACCGTGCGCGGAAAAGGGTATCGTTTCGTCGCCCCAGTCAGCATCGTTGCTCCCATCCTGGCCGAGACGGCGCTGCATGCGGCTGAGGATTCCGCAGATCGTCTCTTCAACGGCGCTCCCGAAGCATTCCACCACTACTGCCGCGGCTCGTACCTCCTGGAAAAGCGAACGGCAAGCGCGTTGACGGGGGCCGCCGAGCAGTTCGAAGCGGTCCTGCGCGTTCACCGGGATCACGTTCCGGCGCTCATTGGGCTTTCGCGCGCGCACGCGCTCCTGGCCCAGTATTGGTATGCTAGCGGCTCGTATACGTTTCCGAAAGCCAAAGCCGCAATCGTTCGGGCGCTCGAGCTCGATCCGTCTTCGGCGGAAGCCCGGGCTACGCTCGCGCTCATTTTGCTCTTTTGCGATTGGAACTGGGTCGAGGCCGAGCGCGAGATCGAGACGGCCGTTCGCCTGAACCCGACGTCTACGTTGGTCTTCATGAACGCTGCATGGCTTTATATGTGCAAAGGTTCCGGCGACAAACCCGTGCGCGAGATGCAGCGCGCCCTGCTCGGCGAGCCGTCGTCGCCCGCCTTGCAGCTCTTTCTCGCCCGAATATTCCTTCACACCGGCCAGTACCGGCGCGCAATCGGCGCGTTCTCCAATTTGATCGAAAGCGGCGCGGACTTCGCGATCGCGCGACGTCACCGGGCTCAAGCCTTCATTCTCAACGGACAGCCGGCCGAGGCGATCGCCGACTTGGCCCTCCTGCCGCACGATCGCGCCGAAGACGTCGCGCTGCGCCTGCCGCTGCTCGGCCGCGCGTACGCGGACTGCGGGGACACCGAGCGCGCCGAAAGCATCTACCAAACGCTGTTGGAGATGGCGCGCACCGAGTTCGTCGTGGGCTTCAATCTCGCGACCGTCGCCGTTGGGCTCGGACGGCTCGAAGAGGCATTGGACCAGCTCGAGCGCGCTCTGAAGGTGCGCGAGCCTGCGCTCATCATGCTGCGCAGCCTGCCGTGGTTTGAACCGATCGCCCAGCGCTCGCGGTTCAAAGCGATGCTGCGCTCGATTTGGCCGGACTACTCTCGAACCGGAACCGGATAGACGGCGGGGCTGCGAAGCCCGTTCGCATCGACGCTGCGAACCCCGAGAATATAATCGTCTTTGGATATCGGAACGGTCGCTTCGACGACGTCGCCGGCGTTGCGCGCCCCCCGCCATTGCGGCGCATCGGTGGTTCGCCAGACGACCTCGTAGGAGACGGCATCTGCGGCGCGCGTCCAACGCAGCGTCGAGTCGTATCCGAGCTTTGCGGTCACCAGACGAACGCCGCCCGGCGGTGCGGGGCCCAGCGCCAGCGTTGCCAGCGCGGCAACGTTGCCTTGCGTCGCGCGTTTCAAATACTCCGGATCGATGTATTGCGGAAGGTCGCCGTACTGCACTCCGTCCTTCATGCGAACGTCTTGGTGCTGATGGGTGAAGTTCTCGTGCGGTTCGACAAAACGTACGGCGGCGGAGTATCCCACCGATTGGAACGACTCCTGATCGCCGCCGCGCAGAAACCGGTCGGAGCGAAAAATTTGCCGCACGGTAAAGTTTGGAACGTAGACCGGCACGATCTCCGCGACGAAGCGCGAGAGTTCGCGCGACGGAGAGTCGTTTTCACTGCCGACGAGGTTGACTCGTTCGATGTCGGTTCCGGCCGGCAGACCTTCGCTGAAGACGCGAATCACGCCGGGCTCGGAGCTTCCATCGCCGCCGACGGAGTTTCCGATGATGTCGTTATTGAGCACCGCCAGCACCGGCGCGTGCATGGCCGCCAGCTCGTGCGCGTAGTGGTTGCTGCCCCATAAGCCCAGCTCTTCCCCGTCGAAACACGCAAACACGATCGTGCCGCGAAAGTGCGTCCCGGCCATCACGCGCGCCGCTTCCAAGACGGCCGCGACGCTGGAGCCGTTGTCGTCGGCGCCCGGCGCGATGCCTACGCCGTCGGTGCAATGGCCGTCGCAGTCGTCGTAGTGGCTCGACATGATATAGATTCGCCCCGGCTCGTCGCCCTTCAGGGTCGCAATGACGCTCGATTCGGTGACGGTGCGCGGCGTTTTCGGCGTTTTCGGTTGGAGATACGTGTCGAGCTCGACGCTCATGCGTCCGGGCGCCGTCGCGGCGATGGCCGCGAATCGCCCGGCGATCCAGTCCCGCGCGCCGAAGACTCCGCGCTGCGGGGTCGAGGCCGTTTCGGAGAAATCGTTGCGTGTTTTGAACGCGACGAGGCGTTCGACCGTACTCTTGAGCCGATCCGCTCGTACCGCGTCGACCATCGTTGCGACCGGTGCGTAGGCCGGCGGCTGCGGCATGGGCTCGTTGCCGGCCGCTGCGAGAAGCAGCAGCGCGCCAAGGATCGAGGCTCGCCGGCGGAAATTAGCTGCGTGTGACGGACTCATCGCGCAACCTTCCGGCCGTCTACGTCCTTGCCTGCAGCGATGGCTCGCTCTATACCGGAGCCACGGTCGACCTTGCGCGCCGGCTCGGCGCGCACCGCCGGGGCGCCGCCGCCAAATACACGCGCGGCCGTCTGCCGGTCGCGCTCATCGGATGGTGGTACCCCTCCACGTTCGGGCTTGCGAAATCGCACGAGGCTCGCTTCAAGCGCTTGCGGCGCGCGGCCAAGCTGGCCGCGCTAAGCAGCGGCCTCGTCTATGGCTGCGTCGTTCACACGGAGGCGTAGACGGCACGCGTCACCGCGCGGATCGCGGCGTACGAAGCAGCGTAGTCGTACGCGTCCTTCGTCATCACCGTGAGAATGAACGGCGAGTCGCCGAACGGGGAGACGACGGCGATGTCGTTGCGCGTTCCCTCGATCTCGCCGGTCTTATTGGCCACCGCGAGGTGCGGCGGCAACGCCGCCGGGATGGCGTCGCGGTCGGTCTGGCGCAGCATGATGTGGAGCATCGCGACGCAGTGTTGGGACGAAACGATCGTGGGAACCCCTTCGCGCGCACCGTGTTCGATGAGATAGAGCAGCCGGCCCATGTCGGCGGGCGTCGAGAGGTTATCGTTGTGGTGCGCGATCGCCGTGTAGTCGAGAAACCGGCGCGCCAGGTGTGTCCGAGTCATGCCGGCGCGGGCGCCGATTTCGTTGATCGTTGCGACGCCGAAGTGCCCGATCAAGAGATTGGCCGCCGTGTTGTCGCTCACGGTAATCATCGGAACGATCAGCTCCCGCACGGTGAAGCTCTGGCCGTCTCGAGCGCCCACCATAAAATCCGAACCGCCGATCAGGTCGTCGCTGTGGAAGGTAATTTCATCATCGAGCGCACCGGGGTGGGCTTCGTCGAGCGCGTAGGCCGTCGTCATGATCAGCACTTTGATGATCGATGCCGTGGGGAACCGCTCGGAGGCGTTGTAGGCTACCAGCGCCCGACCCTCGGCCAAGGTGCGAGCGTACACGCCGAGCACTCCCGGCAACGATCGCGCAATCAAGCCGATGCGCCCGCTCAGCGATGCCGCGGCCGCGGGCAACGCGATCAGCGCCGCGCCGGCGCAGCTCAGGAACGCAGCACGCTTCACGAGCCGGTTCCCTGATAATGCCGCAGGCCGAAGATCCAAAACGCGTACGCGGCGCCGAGCCATGCCAGCCCGATTGCCGGGGTGAGCAGGCCAACTGCCGGGTTGAGGTGCAGACCCGTTTCGGCCTTTTGCAAAAAGTACGTCGCCGGAAAGTAGTTCATGAAGGCAAACGGCAGCACGAAGGCCAGCACGACCTGGACGCCCCGCCCGTAGATGCTGATCGGATATCGCGTGAAGTCTTGTTCGAGCGACATCACGACCCAGCGCAGCGTGTCCACGCGAATGAACCAGAACGAGCAGGTCGCGATCGCCAAAGAGATGCCCAGGTCGATGAGCGCTCCACCGAAGACGATTAGCGGAACGAAGAGCGCGAAGACCCAGTCCACGCGCACGCCCGCAGTATGCGTGGCGACCGCGAGCGTGGCGATTCCCAGAATCAATCCATCGGGCACGATTTGCTGCGGGACGGTCAGCACTTGGAACAGCGTGTCGAGCGGCCGCACCAGGAAGCGGTCGAAACGCCCCTCGCGCACGTACTCCGGAACGCTGACGACCGTGAAGAAGAGCGTGTTGTGCAGCTCGTGGCCGCACATCCAGAGGGCGTACAGAAAGAAGACGTCCCGGAAGTTCCAGCCGTTCATCGACGGAAAGCGTTCCATCGTTACGAAGAGCGCTCCGAGCGCAACCCCGTGATAGACGATCGTAAAGACGAACCACATGATGAAGTTGGCACGGTATTCGAGCATCGTGAGGAGGTTGATCCGCCAGTACTGCGCATAGGCGCCGAGCATGGCTGGGCGCTTCGGTGCAACCCTCCCCCGCCCCGCCCCGGTCAGAGATGAGGCTATGACTATCGCGACCTCACGCTCGCCCGTTTTCGCCGTCGTGCCCGCCTCCGCGCGCGCGCACGCCGATCACGGCTGGCTGGATACCTATTATTCATTTAGCTTTGCCGACTATTACGATCCGGCAAACGAGAACTGGGGCGCTTTACGCGTCTTTAACGACGACACGATCGCCGGCGGCACCGGCTTCCCGACGCATCCGCATCGCGATATGGAGATCGTGACGTACGTGCTCTCCGGCGAGCTGGCCCATCGCGACAGCATGGGCAATCACGGCGTGGTCGGGTCCGGCGGCGTGCAGTTCATGAGCGCGGGTACCGGCGTCCGCCACAGCGAGTACAACAATAAAGCCGACGAACCGCTGCACCTCGTCCAAATGTGGGTGTTGCCCGGGCGCTTGGGAACGCCGCCCTCGTACGGAGAGATGGCGTTCGACGTTGGCGACCGCCGCAATCGCTGGCTCGACGTCGTCAGCGGAGACCCCGCCGTCAACGCGCCGATTCGCATCACGCAGAATGCGACCTTTCGCGTCGCGCGCCTCGAGAGTGCGACGATCGAGATGGAGTTCGCACCGGAGAGGTATGGGTTTCTTTTCGTCGCTTCGGGCACGGCCACCGCCAACGAAACGGCGCTGCACGCGGGCGATGCGGTCAAACTTTACGACGTTCCGTCCCTGCGTGTGAGCGGCGATGCCGAGCTCGTTCTCTGGGATTTACCGGGGGTGACGCCATGAACGACGACCTTTGCGAGCACATCGAAGACGCGGGCCATCCGGACCCGCGAACGCCGCAAGGCTGCGAGGAGTGCTTGAAGATCGGTGGCACGTGGGTGCATTTGCGGCTCTGCTTGACCTGCGGTCACGTCGGCTGCTGCGACTCGTCGCCCAATACACACGCCACAAAGCATTATCACGCGACGCGCCATCCCGTGATCCGCTCGTTTCAGCCCGGCGAACATTGGCGCTGGTGCTACGTTGACGAGGTCCTAGCCCAATAGATGGATGGCTAAGCCATTCGTTCGCGCGGGCCGGCCCCTATGGCTGATCCCGCTGCCGTACCTGTTGTTCGGTATGATCGCCGGTTCCGCGTTTCCCCGCCTCGAGTACGCTTACTTTCCAGGCTTTGGCCACGTAATATCGGTCGGATCGGCTCAAGCATACCTCTCGGCCGTAGCATCCGGCATGATAACGCTGACTGCGCTAGTTTTTTCGGTCATGTTCGTGATGATGCAAACGACAATGAGTGCATACTCGAAGCGTCTCATCATGCTCTTTTCCGGCAATCCCCTCGGTTTGCATGCTCTCGGCGTGTTTAGCGCAACGTTTATGTGCGCACTCTGGACGATACAGTTTGTAGATCGAAACCACAACGGCAAAGTGCCGATGCTCTCGATGGAATTCGTTATTCTTCTCCTCGTGCTAAGCATGGTGTTACTCGCTCTTCTCGTCCAGCGCATCGCCCTGCTCCGAATCACGTACGTGCTACAGTTCATCGGCGACAAGGGACGTGCCGTCATCGCAAAGATGCTCCCACGATTCGAGGACGATGCCGCTGAAGAACTCGTCGCGTTGCGAAGCCAGGCGGACGCACTGCGAACGCAAGCCTCCCGGCAAAGAGTTACCTACGATGGCGTGCCGCTCGCGATTGCGAACTTTCGAATCGATGATTTCGTGCAACAGGCTAAAGAATCT
>Ga0181526_10000322_pt1 | contig 52156 bp, 41 predicted proteins | sample PEATcosm2014_Bin_35_FD_119750 | JGI IMG/M metagenome (GOLD analysis project Ga0181526, IMG submission 119750) | Peatland microbial communities from MTU Mesocosm Facility, Houghton, MI, USA - PEATcosm2014_Bin06_30_metaG | ecosystem: Environmental > Terrestrial > Soil > Wetlands > Peat | place... | reverse complement strand
GTCGCTTTGCAGCGGGAAAGTTTGCTGGCGCAGATGGCGTTGGGAGACGCCGAGGCGGTATCAGGCGACAAAGACCGCGCGCGAGCCGCCTATGAATTGGCGCTGGCGGCGGCGCACCGATTGGAAGCTGACGCACAGCCGCTGTATGTGCCGGATTTAGAGCAGAGGTTGCAGCCATGACATAGCCCCGGGGCAGGCAACGACGCACGTGTCCGGTGTCTGCTCGCACTTGGTGTCTCTGCTGCGGCGCTTTGGCCTGAAGGCAACCCTTACTGGGAACTATCTCGGAACTCTACCGCCCTCCACGTTGCTGCCTGGCGTGCACATCACGATGTCGTTCGCACGCTCATTGCTGCCTGCACTCCCGTGAGCGCTCTCGACTTCCGCAACCGCACCGCGCTTCAGCTAGCCGTACGAGCCTGCACTAGCTCGTACTGGAAGTACCGCCGGCAGCCCGACTCCCGTTGCGGCCCTGCTCGCCGCGGGCGCCGCAACCGACGGCATTGAGCTCCCAACAGGCTACGACCACATCGATGATCTGCTGCGTGCTCCAAAAGGACCCTGTTAGAGAGTCAATTGGGATGGGGTGTCCCAAGGGGGACGGGATGAACAGAGCCGCAGCGAAAAGTAACTTCGAGCATGGCAGTCCTCCTGGTCACGGGGATGGCATCGAGCCCCGCAGATTGTGGCGGGCTCCAGATGTAATGGCTGCCGCAGCATCGACTGTCTCGACTTGAGTGTGCACGGCGACAGCGCTACGCAGCGTTTGCATGACGACGCAACTGTGTTCTGCAGCGGCAAGGAGCATCTTTATCGTGTCTTCATCGACGTGATCCTTTGTTTGCAGGCGTACACCGCAACGCATGCGCTGGAATCCCACAGGAACCGCGCCTTCTACCAGCAAGCAACCGCGCACGTCGCATTCCGCAGTGACCTTCACTTCCAAGGACTCCAGGCGAATGCCACGATGATCGGCGATCATCCGCAACGTCGAGTCGAAGCAAGCTGCCACTGCCGCGCACAGCAGATCGCCAGGATTCGGGTTGTCGTGAAAACCACCCACGGCCCGATGAATCCCGAATTGCACGGGTGCGTCGACGCCATTAGCAGGCAGAACGACGCCGTGGAACGGATCCCCACCGCACGCGCTCACGGTCTGCGCCCCGTCGCTGATCCAGGCGTCGGCCGGAACGCTGCGGTAATGCTCGCGCAGCGGGTGTTGTCGTTGCTGGACAAGGCTTACTCGTCTCGCGCTCATGGTACCTCCGTTTCGTATGAACTCGACACTTGCAAGGTGACATGGCGCTGCGGGCGTCGTCATGAGGCGACAGTCATATATCGAATCGAATTCCTGCAGGGGCAACCGCAATTATTAGGACGCAGGTCCCAGGTTGGGGCCGCTGCCGCTAGTTGTCGCGGCCGAGACCGGCCTTGCGAGCCATCACAATGGCCTGCGAGCGATGCTGCGCACCGAGCTTGGAGAAAACGCTAGTGACGTGATTGCGGACCGTCTTCTCCGCGATATGTAGGCAATGTGCAATCTGAGCGTTGGTCTGACCTCGTGCAATCCAGTCTAGAATCTCTCTCTCGCGTGCGGTCAAAGCAGCGAACTCCTCCGTCGCGGAGGTATCGATCTGCTCGTCCGCACCAAGGAACTCATTCAGCTCTTTCTTGAAATTCAGCCACGCCGGCTCATCGGCACGAAGGATGTGGTTCTTCCCCTCGAGCGGCAGGAAGCGGGCATTCGGTATCGCTGCGGCGAGGCGCCGGCCCGCCTCGAACGGCACCATGGCATCGCCTCGCACATGAAAAACGAGCGTGGGTGCAGTGACCTTCAATGCGTCGCTGCGAATGTCAAATGTGTTGAAGGCATTCCATAGTTGGCAAGCGGTTGGCGCCGACGCGCTGTGCCGCTGCAACTCACCGATCCACTTGAGCTCGGGTCCGGCGCCTTCTGGCATCAGCAGATTCGCAAATAGTTCGCGAAATGCCCCGACCTTCCTTCCCCAACCGGTTTCGATTATTTGCGAGAACGCCTGTGCCTGCCTTGCCAGCTTCTGGCCCGCGTCGTCCACGAAGGCACCATAGAGGTAGCTGTCGTAGAGCACCAGGCGACTGACACGCTCTGGATGGCGTGCCGCATACGCGACGGCGACCGCCCCGCCCTGGCACAAGCCGATCAGTGGGAAGCGACGAAGCTTGAGTGCATCGGCAACCGCCTCGAGATCCGCCAGCATGGCATCGAGGGAAAAATCGCTCACGTCCCGATCGGAAAGGCCCGAGCCTCGCGGGTCGTAACGGACAAGCATTCGCCGTTCGACGAGGGCCTGGGACCAATGGCGCCAAACCGGATTGTCCCAATCGAGTTCGAGGTGCGTGAACCAGTTGTTGACGCGCATCAGCGGAGGACCCTCGCCCGCCGTAGCAAAAGCGATCCGTACCTCGTCGCGTGACGTGCAGAAACGTATTCGTTGTTTCATCCGCCAGCCTGCCGCCCACAATCAACCGGCTCGCACTTCGCGTTGCCACATGATACAAGGATCGATCGGGGAACGATGACCGGGAAAAGGCTGAACGACCGCTATCCCCATCGTGATAACCCGACGATCTGCCAGTTCGGCAACTCGGGCCGCAACTCGCTGCGCGGGCCACACTTCAAGGATTCGGACATAATACATCACAAGAAGTTTTCCGCTGAAAGAAGGGGTCACGCTCCGTCTCGACGGGCAGTTTTTCAACGCCATCGCCTTCACGCCAACCCTTTCATGAACCGAGAATCGAGCGTTCTTCTGAGCTCCTTGTGGCCAACTCGGAAGTGACCCGGTTTTGGTGCAACTTCCGGGTGGGGGGTGATACAACCGGAACGTGGAGACGAGGACATGCGCGCAGTTCCGACTGCCCGGAATGGTGCCCCCCATGAGAAGAAAGGCGCCGCACTGCCGGACTTGGCACACGACGCCTCGGGAGACTCAAAGCCTACGAAGAGGCTTAGAGCCGAGATCTGGCTCCGATCTGCAGCTGCTAGCCTGCGGCTCAGCTTTCAGTTTTCTTCCCGCCTCTATGGTGCGACGGAAGGGGAAATGAGCTGCAAACCGATTGCGCAGGGTCAGCCCAACGTGTAGAAACGGACAAAAAATCGCCGCGGAGGAAACTTGCCGCTCGTGCTATCCTTCCAACCGATCAAGGAGAAACTATGTTCAATCGTTTTGTGAGTTTCACAGCAGTCAAGGTTCTCGCATGCTCCGTGCTTGCGATTGCCATGGTGAGCTGGGCCCCTGCGGCTCCGGCGCAGGTGGCCATCAACATTGGTGTGGCGCCAGTGTGCCCTTATGGGTACTTTGACTATGCTCCGTATGACTGCGCTCCCTACGGGTACTATGGGCCTGATTGGTTTGTGGGCGGCGTGTTCATCGGAGCAGGGCCCTGGTTCCATGGTCGGCACGGATTCTTTGGCCACGTCGACAACCGCTTCGACCCTCGCCGCGGCTACCATGGTCCGATGCCGGAGCGCGGGGCTCAGCCGTTCAACCACTTTCACGGAAACGAAGCGCGCGATGGACAAGGCCACGTCGGCCCTGCCGGGCACGATGCTGGCCAGGAGCACGCTCTGCCGGGATTCCGCGGCGGCGCATCCCATGGTGGGCATCGCTAGAGCGAGGAACCTAAAATACTCGGACCCAAGGAGTAAATGAGTGCTTCCTGGGGACTGAGTCTTTGGTAGCGTCACGGAGGCTTGTCTCGTTCGCCTTGTTACTTCCCCAGGTCTCAAGATCGAGATCTGGGGAACCCGGAAAATGTGCGGGTAGGTGCGTCGCTCGGAGGAGAAGAGCACAGGGTCAGCCGCGAAGAAAATCCTTCACGACCTGGATCGTCACGTCGCGGCTCACGTCGGAGATAGCGTTGGTCAGGGGGATCTGCTTGGGGCAGACCTCGACGCAGTTTTGCGCGAAGCCGCACTCCTGCACACCGCCGTCGCCGGCCAGAGCACGCAGCCGCTCCTCTTTGAAGACTTTGCCGGTGGGGTGATTATTGAAGAGCTTGACCTGGGCGATGGTGGCAGCACCGACGAAGTTTGTGTCTTCGTTGAACTGCGGGCAGACCTCCATGCAGCAGGTACAAGAGATGCAGTTGGAGAGAGGATAGTTGGCTTCCTGCTGCTGTGGGAAGACGCGCGGGCCTGAACCCAAATCGTAAGTCCCGTCGACGGGGACCCAGGCTTTGACGCGCATCAGGTTCTCAAAGAGAACCGACCGGTCGACTTGGAGATCGCGGACGAGAGGGAATTTACTGAGCGGTTCGACCTTGATGGGCTGTTCGAGATTATCGACGAGCGACGAGCAGGCCATGCGGGCTTTGCCGTTGATTCTCATGGCGCAGGACCCGCAGATCTCCTCGAGGCAATTGGAGTCATAGGTGATGGGTGTGGTCGCACGGCCGTCGGCGGTGACGGGATTGGCGGCGATCTCCATCATGGCGGAGATGACATTCATGCCCGGGCGCCACTCGAGCTCGAACTTCTCCCACACAGCGGGCGCATCGGGGCTGGCCTGGCGTTTGATTTCGAATTGAACTGTCTTTGCCATCGGGTCAGTCTCCCTCGATTACTTCGTTGCGTCGTAGCGGCGCGGGCGCGGCTTGATGAATTGAATGTCGACTTCTTCGAACTCGAGCTTGGGGCCGGCGATCTGGCCGGCAAAGCCGGCCTTGGTAGTTTTCAAAAACTTCTCGTCGTTGCGGTCGGGGAAGTCGGGCTTGTAGTGCGCGCCGCGCGACTCGTCGCGCAGGATGGCGCCGTGCACGACGACCCGAGAGAGCTCTAACATATTGTCGAGCTGACGGGCGAAAGCGAACGAAGTGTTCGCCCATTGGCTCTTGTCGCTTAAGTTGACTTTCTTGAAGCGATCCTGCAACTCAACGATCTTTTGATCGGCTTCTTTCAGCCCCTTGTTGTAACGGACGACCGTCGCGTGTTTCGACATGGTCTCGCCGAGCTCACGCCAGAGCTTGAAGGGATTCTCGGTGCCTTCGTTCTTCAGCAGCTTGTTGTTGATTTCGGTCTGGCGGGCAATTTCAGCTGCCACGCCGCCGTCCCCCTCAGCGGCGGTCTGACTCTTGGCGTAGGCCAATGCGTTAGGGCCCGAGCGGAATCCGCCGAAGATGCAACTGACGAGCGAGTTTGCGCCAAGTCGATTGGCGCCGTGGTATTGATACTCGCACTCGCCGGCGGCAAAGATGCCAGGGATGTTGGTCATCTGGTTGAAGTCGACCCACAGCCCGCCCATGGTGTAGTGCATGCCGGGGAAGATCTTCATCGGGATTTCGCGCGGGTCGTCGCCGACGAACTTTTCGTAAATCTCCAAAATGCCTTCGAGCTTGCGATTGAGCGTCTCGCGATCGATATGGGTCAGATCGAGGTAGACCATGGGCTGGCCATCGATGCCGAGATGGTTCTCGTAGACGACCTTGTGGATGGCGCGGGTGGCGATGTCGCGCGGAACGAGGTTGCCGTATTTCGGATACCACTCTTCGAGGAAGTAGAAGCGCTCGGACTCGGGTATCTGCTTGATGGGGCGTTTGTCGCCGGGGGTGCGCGGAACCCAGACACGGCCGCCTTCGCCGCGCGCCGATTCCGACATGAGGCGCAGCTTGTCTTCGCCGGGGATCGCCGTGGGGTGAACCTGGATGAACTCGCCGTTGGCATAGTAGGCGCCCTGCTGGAAGACGGCGGATTGCGCGGAGCCGGTGCAGACGACAGAGTTGGTGCTTTTGCCAAAGATGGCGCCAATACCGCCGGTAGCGAGGATGATGGCTTCGGCAGGGAAGGCACGGAGCTCCATGGAACGCAGGTTCAGCGCGGTGATGCCGCGAGCGGTTCCCTTGGAGTCGATGACCGCGGAGAGGAACTCCCAGCCCTCGTACTTTTTGACTTTACCGTCCGCTTCGTAGCGGCGGACCTGCTCGTCGAGTGCGTAGAGGAGTTGCTGTCCGGTGGTAGCTCCGGCGAAAGCGGTGCGGTGGTAGAGCGTGCCACCGAAGCGGCGGAAGTCGAGGAGACCTTCGGGAGTGCGGTTGAAGGGCACGCCCATGCGGTCAAGAAGGTCGATGATGCCCGGTGCGGCCTCGCACATGGCCTTGACTGGGGTCTGGTTCGCGAGGAAGTCGCCACCGTATATCGTGTCGTCGAAGTGCTTGTCGGTGGTGTCGCCTTCGCCCTTCAGGTTCTTCGCGGCGTTGATGCCGCCCTGGGCACAGACGGAGTGCGAGCGCTTGACCGGAACGATAGAGAACAGGTCCACGTTGCCGCCTGCTTCGGCGATCTTAATGACGGCTGCCAGGCCTGCGAGGCCTCCGCCTACCACGATGATTCTGGGTCCTGCCATTGAGGTTCAACTTCCTTTCAAGCACCACTAGCTTCAGCTAGAAGCAAAAAAAACTAAGAGCCGTTGGGAATCGGAGGCGTGAAGCGCAGCGGCGCAGCGATCCGGTTCCAGGCGTTGATCTGGCTAACGGCGACGGTGAGAAGCCCGATCTCGTGTTCGGAGAAATGCTCCTTGAGCGCGGCATACGCTTGGTCGTCTATGTGGTGTTGAGCGATGAGCGTGAGGCGCTCGGTCCAGTCGAGTGCGGCGCATTCACGCGCCGAGTAGATGCCCGCTTCGCGCCAGGCTGCGAGCAGGTCAAGCTTGGCAGCGGGGACGTCGATCTTGCGCGCGTCGTTGAGATGATATTGGACGCAGAAGGCGCAGCCGTTCAACTGCGAGGCGCGAATCTTGATGAGCTCGCGCAGCTCGGGCTCGATGGTCGATTTTTTGAGCGCATGGGTGATGGCAGCCATACTGGTGGCAAATTCGGGGGCAATCTCCTGAAAGGCTTTCCAGTCGATACGCGCGTGGGTGGCCTCGGCGGTGGGCATCGGGGACCTCGTGGTTATGCGACGAACGGTGGTTGAACAGGGGCTCGGTGAAGTTGCGCTGACGCGGGCGGAACGTTGTCCGGCGTGTTGGCGTATTTCGGCGAGATGAAGGCCCATATGCTGGCCAGGCCCATGACGGCAAGCAGAACCCCGAGAGCGAGACAGGCATAACCGAAGCGTTTCCGCGCGGTCTCGCCGGGCGTGATGCCCCACTTGGCTGCGAAGAGCCAGATGCCGTACGCGAAGTGCCAGCAGACAGCGATCATCGCGAGGGCGTACACAGCAAGCATCCATGGATTCGAGAGCTCGTGCTGGACTTTGGCGAAGGCCATCCCGGGATTGTTGGGTAGATCGGCTCCGGTGAAGCGCTGGCGAATGACGTGCTGAACGATGTAGAGGAACGCGACGATGCCCGTGTAGCGCTGCGCAAGGTACATCCAGTTGCCGGACCAGGGATAGTAGACGATGTTGGACTTCCCGCGCAGCCAGATGTAGACGCCGTAGAGGCCGTGATAGAGGATGGGCAGAAAGATGAAGACCCACTCGAGCACACGAACCAGCGGCAGGCTGTTGAGGAACTTGACTTGCGCGGCGTAGGCTGCTGGTCCCTTAAGCGCTTCGAAGTTCGAGAGGAGATGCTCGACGAGAAATGCTCCGATGGGGACGATTCCGAGCAGGGAATGCAGCTTGCGCCAAAGAAAAGTAGTGCCCTGACCCGCGCGGAGCGGTTGGACGCCCGTATGAAGCTTTGGCGTCGTGGGGTTTTGAACGGTTGCCATGCGGATTGCGGCTCCTAAAGCTGGTTGTTCTGCGGGGCTGGTTGCCTATGCGGCTCAGACGGCGGGTCTTAGGCGTGTCCTTCTGCATTATTGGTTTCCAAGATCAGGACCGTCAAGGAAAGCGGACCGCTATTTGCGACGTGGTCAACAACCTCCTAGAAGCTTTGGGAGCAGGGCTGCGAACGCGCGGCCTCGGTGGCTGAGCGACAGCTTGGTTTCGAGGTCGATTTCAGCCATGGTGTGTTCGAGTTCAGAGAGATAGAAGAGGGGGTCGTAGCCAAAACCGCCGGTACCGCGCGGAGCGTCGAGGATGATGCCCTCGACCGAGCCGTCTGCAACATAGCGAACTTCGCCATCGCGCGCGATGACGAGGGAGCAGTGGTAGCGGGCGGTCCGAAGCGAAGATGGGATGCCGTCGAGCCGCTGTAAGAGCACCATGTTGTTCCAGACGTCGGTGTTGTCCACGGGGGCATCGGGCGAGTCAATGAGGCCGGCGTCCGCAGCGAAGCGAGCGGAGCGCACACCGGGCGCACCGCCGAGGGCATCCACCTCGAGGCCGGAGTCATCGGCGAGAACCAGCTCACCGGGCGTGAATCGCGAGTAGTAGACAGCCTTGGTTGCAGCGTTGGCGAGGAAGGTGTCGCCGTCTTCTTCGGGCGCAGGAATTGAGCTGAGGTTGGAGATGGGTTCGATGGAGATGGAGTGGGCGGCTGCCGCGGTTTGAAAATCACGCAGTTTGCCTTGACTGGTGGTGGCAACGAACAGGCGGAGAGCCATGGGAAGAGTGTAACTGGGCGGTTGAGTGCCAAGCTGATGGGAGGGTCGTGAGCGGCTGCCGGGAGCGACAGCCGCTCACGACAGCTACTTCGATGGTGCGGGAGTGGCGGTCTTCTTCGAGCCACCACCGGTCTTGGCTGCGCGATAGCCTGCAGCTTTGGCGTCCGCCTCGGCCATAAACTTGCCGTTCTTGGTTGTTCCGTAGGTGGAGTCGGTCGAATAGTGGTAGACCTTGGTGTTCAGATTGGCCCACACCAAGCCCTTTGCCTTTGCATTGGCGATGTCCGCAGCAGAGGGAGGAGGAGCCGGAGCAGGCTTGGCGGTCTTTGCTGCGGGAGCGGCCGGTTTGGCGGCGGGGGTTTGTGCAAGAACAAGGCCGCTACTAAGGGCCGCGCCGAGAGCCAGAATGGAGAGAATTTTCATACGAGGATCGTTCCTTTCAAAGTTGTGATTCACGCAAGAATGAAGTGAAAGCGGCGTGAGTCCGGAATTCAGCTGACGCCAAATCCGCATGTCAGTGTCGCACGAGCCCGCGGCTTTGGGCGAGCCCCTTCTTTTGGTGAAGGAAATGGAGCCGGTTTGGTCTGAGCCAGCCCCATTTGCACGGTTGATCGCGAAAGACTAATCGATCGATTGGTGGAGGCGCAGATCGCGGGATGAAGCTCCGACACTCAGCACACGCGGTCCGGTCGCGGTTGTCCATTGGTGGTGAGCGGTTGACCAGTACTGCAGCTGGCGCCGGGCCACGCGCAGCTGGACGGTTTTCGACTCGTTCGGATCGAGGTGAATGCGGTCGAAGGCAACCAAGGCTCGGACAGGGAACTGGACATTGGCTGGAACGTCGACTGGAGCGCCGAGGTAGACCTGCGGGATCTCGTCCGATGAGACGCTGCCGGCGTTCTTGACCGTGACCGTGACGTCAAGTCCGCCGTCAGAGTTCTTCGCGACTTTAAGGCCGGAGTAGTCGAAGGTGGTGTAGCTGAGGCCGTGGCCGAAGGCGAACAGCGGATTTATGTTCTCTTTGTCGAACCAACGGTAGCCTACGTTGACACCTTCGCTGTAGGTGGTCTTTCCGTCAACGCCTTTGTGCGACCGCTCGGGATACTTCGGGTCGGTGGCAGCGTAATCGGTGAGGTTCCTGGCCCAGGTGACGGGCAGGCGACCCGCGGGGCTTGTCTTGCCGAGAAGAAGGCTTGCGGTCGACCATCCGCCTTCATCGCCCGGCCACCACATCTCGAGTACGGCTTTCACTTTGTCGACCCAGGGAAGAGCCACAGGCTGGCTGGTATTGAGCACGACGACGGTGTTGGGATTGACGGCGGCCACATCTTCGACGAGCTTGTTCTGATCGCCGGGCAGGCCGAAGACAGGCTCCAAGCGGGTCCACAGGAACACGACAGCGACTTTGGCGTGCTTGGCGGCGTTGATGGCTGCCTCATGATCGGCCTTGCGCTGCTCGGGGGTGTACCAAGCAAGACGAACCTGCACCGGAGCGTTGGAGCTGTCGAGACTCGTGCTGACTTCGATGGCGTGAGGGCCGGCGGTGAGGTCGACGGCGCGGCGGACGTTGTCCAGGCCGTCCGTCGTGGGGATAGCGTTGTCCTGGTTGGCCTGGAGGATGTCGCCGTGCACGCCACCCTGGAAGGCGCCGGTGGACGCGAGGTGTTTGCCGTCGAGCGAGATGCGCGCGTTGGTACCGAGAGCCTGCAGGTAGATCCAGTAATTGCCAGCAGTGGGGATGGTCAGCGTGCCCTTCCAGGTGACTACAGAGTTGGCGGGAAGAGGGTTGCCACCTTGGAGCGAGAAGTCGATCGTCGCATCGGTTTGCGCAGCTCCCGACCCTGTGCGGGTGAGCCCTGGCTGGCCATCGTGGTTCAGAGCGCTGGCTGGGATCGGCGAACCTGTCATATCGTCGTCGACAGCTAAGCCGATATCGGAATCACCGGAGATCTTCTTCATTGCGGCCAGAGGGCCGACCTGGCGCCCGGGCAGACCCACAGAGCGTTCGCCATTGATACCGATCGCATCGACCTGCCCGGCTGTTGGGCCAATCAGAACGACCGAGCTGAGGTCCGCGGCTTTCAAGGGAAGAATGCCGCCTTCATTCTTCAACAGAACGGCAGCGTCTTCTCCAGTCTTTTCGATGATCCTGGCGTTGGCCTCGATGGCCTGCGGCGTGACGTCGTGTTTGGAGAGTCCATCGAGATAGCCGAAGTGGACGATCTCATAAAGGACGCGGCCGGCAGCACGAGTGATCTCCGCTTCCTTGACCGAGCCGTCCTTGAGAGCATCGGGCATCTTTTCGGGATTGAGCTTGACTCCGAAATCGCCCATCCCTTCACGCACCGGCGCTGGCTCTTCGGGGATATGGCCGCCAAACATGGCCTCGTTCATTTCCGCAGCCTGTTTGGGGTCCATGTGGAGCGGAGGCGGAGGAGGAAGTGAGTCGAAGAACGAGGGGATGAAGGCACCCATGGGTCCAGGCTGACCGCCGGGCATTTCCATGTCCAAGCCGACATTGATGAAATTGACGGCGTGGGTCGCGCCCCAGTCCGAGGTGACGAAGCCCTTGAAACCAATTTCGTCGCGGAGGATTTTTGTCAGCGTTGACTCGTTGCCGCAGGCGAACGTGCCGTTGAGCCGGTTATACGAGCACATGATGGAGGACACGTCAGCCTTGACTGCCGCATCGAATGGCGCGACGTAGACTTCGTGGAGCGTCTGATCGTCGATGACGGTGCTGGAGCCATTTGAGTCATAGCCGACGTAGTGTTTAATCTGCGCCATGACGTGCTGCGACTGAATGCCCTTGACCTCGGCCACACCCATCTGGCTGGTGAGGAATGGATCTTCTCCGAAAGTGTTGTAGCCGCGGCCGAATTCAAGATCACGATCGATGTTGACGAAGGGCTGGAGCGAGACATCGATGCCCAGGGCGCGATCCTCGCGGCCGATCACGATGCCGTTGTCTTCGGCGTCTTTGGTGCTGAAGGTGGCGGCGACACCCATCGTCGCTGTTTCGCCCTGCGAAGGATGACGCGTTAGCACTCCAGGAGGTCCGTCGGCAAAGCGGAGGCCTGGAATGCCGAGACGCGGGATGCCAGCGAGATAGCCGGCCTGCCCCTGGTAGACGGCAGGGTCCTCTTTGGTTCCATGGATCAGCGTGAGCTTTTCTTCGAGCGTCATCTGGCTGAGGAGCTTGTCGACACGGGCATCGCCGGTCACGACGGGAACGGCCTGCGCGAGCGCAAAAGCGCCACCGAGGATCCACGCTGCTGCGGTGAAGGAAGCGCGAGCGGAGGCTCGGCACATGCATTCTGCGGACATTCTTTCGACCAATTTCACTGGTGATCCCCCTGGCAATTCGGCTACAGCGATCGAGAAGGATGGCGAACGACAGTCGCCATTTTGGGGGATGTCCGCTAGATAAACGTTTGAGCAGGACACTGTTTCCCCAACGGCATGACAGTGTACTGCATGGAGGCTTAGGCGTGCAGCGACGCGTGGGACGGGAGGCGCATAAAGCGACTTGGGCAAGGCCTGTCAGGCGGGAAGAGGGAGCTCGGAGTCCAGCCCGGTGGCGATCAGCTCGGCGCGGAGCCGTTCGACGGTTGAGAATTCCAGTGATTTCATTCCCAGGGCAATGGCCGCATCGACATTGACCTTCTTGTCGTCGAGGAAGAGCGTCTCCTCGGGCCGGGTGCCGAGTTTCTCGAGTGTGTGGAGATAGATTTGAGGGTCAGGCTTGGCGATGCGCAGCTGATAGCTCCAGACGAGCGCGTCGAATTGTTCGAGCCAATTGAATTCGCGTTGGATGCTCTCAAGGACCGAGTCGCCCATATTGGACAGGATGGCCGTGCGGATTCCGTGCTGCTTGAGGCGGAGCTGCCAGGCGACCATGGCTGGGTTTTGCGTGGTCCACATGCGTGCATCGAGTTGATTGAGTTCGTGCACGGCGTTTGGGCCGAGATCGAGTTGGGCGTCGTGGAGGAGCTTCTGCCAGAAGGTCGCGCCCGTGAGCTTGCCTTCATCGTAGGCGTGGCGGTCGGCCCAGTAGAGGCTCTCGAAGCGTTCCACAGGAAGCCCGGTGAGGCGGACCATCGCATCGTGGGCTTCCTGGTTGGGGGTTCCGGTTAAAACCATGCCGAAGTCGAAGATCACCGCGCGCAGCGCCAAGTATCCTCCTGGTGGACTCAATATAAGGTGGTTACATGCCTCTACCCCATTGTGCATGATCGCGCCCGCGCGACTGCGAGGGGAGGGGCGGCTTTGGACAATGAGATTCTCGCGCAGGACGAACTGGAACACGGAAGAGAACGATCTGGCGCGCGCCCATCGGGCGCGGATCGAGGCAGGGTTGCCGCTTGCGGACCTGACGGCGTCGAATCCGACGCGCTGCGGATTTCGTTACGAGGGGATCCTGGAGGCCCTGGGCGATGCGCATGCGATGGAGTACGATCCGCAGCCCAGGGGGCTGTTGGTCGCGTGCGAGGCTGTTTGTGCGTACTACGGGGAGCATGGCGTAAGAGTCGTGCCCGACCAGATTGTGTTGACCACGAGCACCAGCGAGGCCTACAGCTATCTGTTCCGGCTTCTCTGCGATGCGGGAGCGGATGTGCTTGTGCCCCAGCCAGGCTATCCGCTGTTCGATTTTCTCGCCGATCTGGACGATGTGCGGATCAAGCCCGTTCCGCTGGTGTACGACTATGGTTGGCAGATCGATGCGGAGGGGTTCCGGCGAGCGATTACGCCAGAGACGCGCGCGATCATGCTGGTGCATCCGAATAATCCGACGGGCAATTTCACGAAGCGGTGGGAGGCTGAGGAACTGGCTCGGCTGTGCCAGGAGTTCGATCTTTCGCTCATCGTCGACGAGGTGTTTCTGGACTATGGCTTTGAAGGCACTCGGGAGAGCTTTGCCGCTGGAATTGAGGGCGTGCCGGTTTATGTCGTGAGCGGGCTGAGCAAGGTCGCCGGTCTACCGCAGATGAAGGCCGCGTGGATCGTGGCGACGGGACCGTCGCGGGTGGAGGCGATGAGCCGGCTCGAGGTCATTGCCGACACGTTCCTTTCGATGAACGCACCTGTGCAATGGGCCCTGCCGCAGTGGCTGGCGGGACGCGGGACGATTCAGGAGCAGATCCGGGTGAGGGTAGCAGCGAATCTCGCGGAGCTGGATCGGCGGCTGGGCAGCCAGAGCATCATCGAGCGGCTTCAGGTCGAAGGAGGGTGGTATGCCACTCTGCGCATTCCTGCGTTGCAGCCCGACGAGAGGACGGTGATCGAGCTGCTTGGACGAGGTGTGTGGGTTCATCCAGGCTCCTTTTTTGGTCTACCGGGATCGGGCTGGCTCGTGCTGAGCCTGCTTGGGCTGGAAGAAGAGTTCAGCGCAGGAGTAACCACTTTGGCTGAATATTTAGGAACGAATCAAAGTGGTAACAAAATCTGAAATCCACATCAAGTTTCACTTTTATCCTTTTCGATAATTGATTGGATATATTGCTTTTAGGATCGTAATTATTACGATTGGAGAAAAGGGTTGCTCTTTCGTTCTGCACCGATGGCAGTCATCGGCCCGTGGCCGGGCACAACCTTCGTTTCGTTGGGCAGAGTGAGCAGCCGCGCGTGAATTGATTCGATGATCTGGTCTGAGTCGCCGCCCGGTAGATCAGTGCGGCCAATGCTGCCGGCGAATAGCGTGTCCCCTGCGATCACCATCTTGAGCGGCGCGAAATGCAGGCACACTGAACCCTGCGTGTGGCCGGGCGTGTGGATCACCTTTGCGGGATAGGCTTCGATGCCGACCTGCTGACCATCGATCAAGCCTTCGTCGGGAGGCGCGGTTTCAGGGGTCGCGATACCGAGCCAGGCGGCCTGCTCGTCCATCATCGCGAGCAGTGGCAGGTCATTCTCGTTGAGGAGAATTGGAGCGCCGGTGAGGCGTTTCAGCTTGAGTGCGCCGCCGACATGGTCGATGTGGGCGTGTGTGATGAGAATCTGTTTGAGTTTGAGGCCGTGTGCGGTGAGGCGCTTGTGGATGCGGGAGATCTCGTCGCCGGGATCGATGACGATAGCTTCACCGATGGCTTCATCGCCGAGCAGAGTGCAGTTGCATTGCAGCGGACCAACGGGAAAGGTCTCGAGGATCATGGGTTCATTGTAAGAGCGCGTTATTGGGCGCTTGGAGCGGTGGGGACGCAAGCGCAGGCGAGCGCACGGCCGAAGACACTCAAGCAGGCAGCCTCCTGAGTCTGTCTGCCCAACTCCCATAGGCCAATCAGAGCGAAAGCGACCAGGTTCGGGAACAGAAGCGGCGCCATCGGCGGAGCGCCGTAGACGGTGCGTTCAAATAGGCTGCCGTCCGGTGTGTAGGCATTCATGCGCACGTGGGAACCAAAAGCCGACGATCCCAACGAGAGCCTGAAGTCCGAACACGACCAGACAAACGTCCATGTAACGGCGGCCGACGCACATCGTGACGGGCAGGATTTGGGAAGCGACTTTTGTCATGCTGACTGGCTTGATTCCGGAAGTCGCCCCAAAAGCACAAAGCAGGCCCGAAAGCCTGCATTTGTGTTCTGCCCTGCCAATATGGGTAAGAGCTTATTTGCTCGATTTTGCCGGAGCTGAGGTCTTGGTGTCGTCGAGAACTGAGTGGCTATGGTTGGCGCCTCGCACGTAGAGGATTGTCAGGGTCAGCGATGTGCACATGAAGATTACCGCCGACCAGGTGGTGAGGCGCGTGAGCACATTGGCGGCGGCGCGGGGACCAAAGGCGGTTTGCGAGCCCTGGCCGCCGAAGGCGCCTGCGAGGTCAGCCGAGCGGCCCTGCTGCAAGAGGACAACACCGATCAGAAACAGGCTGACCATGACGTGGATGACGACGACGAAGTAAAAGAGGATCTGCATTTGCGGTAGCTGCTTTCAGTGTCTGCCGGAGGCCGGCAGAAGAATCTTGGTGCGGAAGGCGGGACTTGAACCCGCATGCCTCTCGGCGCCACCCCCTCAAGATGGTGTGTCTGCCAATTTCACCACTTCCGCTTGAGGCCAACCCTACAAGTATAGCAAAGGTTGGGGTCTGGAGTTGAGGCGGGGATGCTGTTCAACTCAGGTAGGTTAGCAAGGCAAAAGGACTCCGAATACCCGCCGTGTTAGACATCTAGTCGTTGCATCCAAGCGGCCAGCGATTGCTGGTCGCGAGTTCCGGCTGCGTGTGCGCGACGCACGTTGGCGCGTTCAGTTTGATTGCGATTCTGGCTGAGCTTGAACTTGCCTTCGATGCGCTCAATGGGGATACGAAAGCCAACGATTCCCGCCAGCATGGTGCGTTTGAAGCCGTCGGGAAGATCGCGCCAGCGCTCAGCATAAGCAGGCTCGTGCATGGCGATCAGATCTTTCAGGAGCGCATCTTTCGCATGGTGATCCTCGATTGTCTCCAGAGTCCCGTACGCGTGGATGGCGATGTAGTTCCAAGTAGGAACCGAAAGGTCTTCGGTGTACAAGGTCGGCGAAACGTAGCTGTGTGGGCCAGAGAAGACGACGAGTGTTTCCTGGCCGGCCAACGCCTGCCAATGACGATTTGCCTTGGCAAAGTGGCCCTCGATCAAGCCGTGCTCACCTTGGTCCTTCACGATGAGGGGAAGATGGGTGGCTGTGGGCTGACCAGACTCCATGCCGCAAGGCCCGAAGAGTACCGCAAACGAATTCTCGCGCATGGCCTGGAGAAGGACGGAGCGATCGGCGATCTGGTTGAACCGTGGAGTGTACATGGATTGTTTACTGGATCCGTTCGAACCGGAAACCTGCTTCGCGGAGGGCGTGGCTAATCGCGGTGATATGCGTCGCCCCGCGTGTTTCCAGAGTTACATCGATGACGGTCTCGCCTAAGCTGACCCCATAATAAGCGCGGTTGTGCAGGGTTTCGACGATGTTGGCGCGCTCCCGTGCAAGTATCTCCGTGAGATGAAGCAGAGCGCCGGGGCGGTCCTGCAAATACACGCGGATGCGGAGCAAACGTCCATCTTTCACCAAGCCTCGTTCGATGATCTTTGCGAGCAGTGTCACGTCGATGTTGCCGCCGCAAACGAGCACTACGGTGCGGCGGTGACGGAGATTGGCTTTTGCCTGCACAACCGCGGCCAACGCGGCGGCTCCGGCGCCCTCGGCGAGGGTCTTTTCTTGCTCGAGAAGCATGAGGATGGCGCTGGCGATTTCCTCGTCGTCGACGGTGACGATTTCATCGACATAGCGCCTGACCAGAGGGAGCGTTACGTCGCCGGCACGGCGTACTGCGATGCCATCTGCAATGGTCGCTTCGGGTGCAATGGTGACGGGCTTGCCGGCCTCGCGTGCGCGCAACATGGAGGGAAGGCGCTCCGGCTCGACTCCAATGACGCGGATACGCGGGTTGGTTTCTTTGAGAGCGCAACCGATACCGGAGATGAGCCCGCCGCCACCGATGGGCACGACGACAGCTTCGATGTCCGGGACCTGTTCGAGCAATTCGAGCGCGATGGTGCCTTGGCCAGAGATGACATCGGGATCGTCGAAGGGATGAATGAACGTGCAGCCGTCTTCGAGGCGACGGCGCATGGCCTCTTCGCAGGCCTCGTCGTAGCTCGCACCGTGGAGGATCACCTCCGCGCCGTAACCGCGTGTGGCGGCGACCTTAACGAGGGGCGTGGCGAGAGGCATCACGATTTGCGCACGGATACCTCGAGCCGCCGCATGAAACGCGACACCCTGCGCGTGATTGCCTGCGCTGGCTGCGATCACTCCACGTTTGCGCTCGGACTCAGAGAGGGTGAGGAGCTTGTTGAGCGCACCTCTTTCCTTGAAGGATCCAGTGCGTTGCAGGTTTTCCAGTTTCAAATGCAGTGGCAAGCCAACAAGTTCCGAAAGATGGTGAGAAAGGTGGCAGGGAGAAACATGGATTGCCTCACCAATACGGGCTCGCGCGACCTGAATGCTGGCGAGACTTACAGAGTCCAAGGAAGATTCCTCCATTAGAATTGCAGACCAGAAAGTGAAAGCCACCAACCGCGCTGTCGGGGAGGTGGCCTGAAATCCAGTGACGCTTCGCAGGTTTCTTCAGGTTCCGATCCCGTCCAACTTGTCCTCTGTAATTCGGATGGACGCTGCAGGAGCCCAAGCGCCATTAGCCTGCGGCGACATGGAATTGGAATGAAGCGGGTTCATCCTTCCCATTGAAACACATCGGCTTTGTTCGATGCGAGCCGCCGTCTGTACCGAGAGTCCGATTTGAACGGGAGCGGAGGTTACTCTTCCAAGTCGGTGAGGATGAATTCGAAGCCTTCTCCATCCGATCCCCAGCGCACGATGCGCGAGTTGACGGTGATCGTGTCGGCAGGATCGTCTCCCTTTGAGCCGAGACGCTGCAGGGTCATGCGCACCACGGTACCGGGCATCCAGCGTTCGTCGGTTTGAAGGTAGAACCCCGTGACGCTGATATTTGAGATACGCTGCGGCGCAGGGGACCCGCCCGTGAAGTAGTAAGCAACCAAGCCCGAAAGAGACTGCCGATCCGCGCGCCTGCGGTCCTCGGGCTCGTCAGGCTCCTGGATGACTAAGTGCGGGAACAGCCATCGGAGCAGTCGTACCTTCCAGGGGTATTTCTGGGGGGATGCCGGGGCACGCCTGTAGGTTGTGGGTGCAACCTCCGGGGCGGGAGCTATGCCTGCCGGCGCTTCAAATGTCGGTTCGGCTTTGGAGGGACTGCGAACGAGCGAGGGCTGAGAAATCTGAATAGAAGAGGCTTGCGCGGCTCCAGCGGGGGCGGCCTGCACATGCAGTCGATCGGGCAGCGGTGTGACAATCAGCTCTGACTCTGCAGGATGTTCTTCACGCGGCGGGGTGGGTCTCACGCTCGGGGTAAAGAAGTCCTGTGCGCTGGGAGGGGCTTGGGCTGAGGCCTGCGGGTTCTGGGAGGTGAATTCAGCAGCCGCGGATTCCTGCATCCACGGGGTCGGATCTGAGTGTTCGACGGCGGATTCGAGCCCGGTCGATGGAGCGGCCCCTTCGGTTGGTTGCCGCTCTTTGAGCTCGGTTTGAGGTTCCGTTTGTGGAGGAGCAGGCAGCGAAGAGAAGAAATGCTGTGAGAACTCAGGACTCGGCTGGAGCGCCGTTTCAAGAACAGGAGCCGATATTGTCGGTGCTACCGCAGGCGCCAGAGATTTCGCGACGGCTGGCGGTTCTACCTCGGCCGGGGCGGCCTCAAACTCGAGTCGATCGCCCTCGCGGGTCTGCGATTGAGTGACCGAGGCGGGGGGAAGCACGAGGGCGCTGGCTGGACGGCCCTTGAAAGGTGCGAACTCGCCATCTTTGGACAGTGCCACCGCATGGAGAACGAGGTTTTCTTTGTCCAGATAGACCAGATCGAAGGGAGAGAGCGTTCTGGCAACGGGTACACCCTTGAAATTCGTGAGCCACAAACCAGTGCGGGATTCCGCCGGTAAGCCCTCGATCAGAACCTTCAGAACCTTCAGGGGCTCGAGGGCAGCATTCACTGAAGTGACCGAAGTGCTCACTTGGCTGTCCCGGGTCTGGTTCTTGACGATGAATTTCCTGGCTACCATAGGCCCCCAAAGAGAATAAACACCTCAACTCGCCGAATCGAGCTCGATTCTGTCCGTCTTTACAGAGACACAGTCCGGGGAGCGAACTTGAGCGAAACAGGAGAGCAAATCTGTTGACATGCGCGAGCCGTCCTTACTCTCGTATGGTTTCGATCAATCCTACAGTCAAAGCAGATTTAGAATGGCGACGTCTGTAATCAATGGGTCGATCTTTTCGTGGGCGTCATGCGCTTTTGCGTTGGGTTGCTCCACGCAAGGCGTGCGGTATTCACGCATCCATCGTTGCGGCTCGTGCTGAACATTTTCCTCTTTCCGAAGAAATACCGTCAAGCAGTGCGGGCGAGGCGATGCCTGAAGCACAGCGCGGGGTCCCCGGCAGCGTCGGCGTCCCGATGTTTTCTCAAACCCGGGATGCGCATGACCGCAAACCTCATTCCGGCGCGGACCGTCCGTTGGCCACCAGCTCTGAGGCTTGCTGCCTCTTCTCCCGGGCAATCCGGTTGAGGTGATACTGAAAGTAGACGAAGGAAAAGAGGGCAGTCATGATCAGATTCAGGCGAAGACCGACGGGCTCGCGGCGGTTGTAGTGATCAAGGAGTTCTTCGCGGATCTCGAAGATTGCAACGATCCACAGGAGCCATGAGAAGAGAAAGCCTGTAGCGAAGGAAGCAAGGGCCCAATAGAGAGACAAGGAACGCTCGTCGATTCTGCGAATCCAGATGCAGAGATAGATGGGCCAGGCGGCGATCACGAGGTTCACCAGGAACTCGCGATAGGGTTGCGGCACAAGCCAGAGCACTAACCCCTCAGAACCGGCCATAGCAACAAGGAGCAGAGCCCAATGCAAGCGAGGAGGAGGCGGGTAGGAGGCCTTGTATCTTGCAACATGCGGGATCGGGCTCCGGTCCATCTTCTGGATCACCTAACCATTCCACTGAGCTAGAAAATAGCACATAGCTTAGAGAAGGAATCGAGTTCAAGTAAGTGCTGTCCCTCGGGAGCAGGATCGATCTCAGCGTGCTCCAGGACCCATGTGTCCTTGTGAAAGAGGAAGACAGCGTGTAGTCCGGCGGCCAACGCGGGATTGATATCGCTCTTCGGGCTATTGCCGATCATCCATCCTGAGCCATGACTGAGTTCGTGACGCTGCATCACGGAATGATAGGCTGCAGGATCTTTCTCGGCGACAATCTCGACGGCAGAGAACATATCTGCGAGCCCAGAGCGAGCTAACTTGTCGGCTTGCTCTGCGTGGTTCCCCTTGGTCATGAGAATGAGTTTGTGACGCGCGGACAGCTCGCCGAGAGTGGGAGCTACTCCGGGCAGAAGCTCAATCTCCTGGTCTGCGATGGCTTGAGCAAATCCTAGAATTCGATGACGGTTCTCGTCCGTCATGGGCGCAGGACTTAGGCGTTCGAAGCAAGTGACAAGAGACTGCTTAAAGCTGTGGAGGCCATAGCCGTGCGCGAGGATGGTCTCGCGTTCCACTGCGTTCAGCTCTTGACGCACCTGAGCAGGGGAGTAATCACGATGGTTCACGTAGCTGATAAAGGCGGCGATTGCGCGCTCGAAGTAGACGTTGTTCTCCCAGAGCGTATCGTCGGCATCGATCAGCAACGTCTGGCCGGAGAGGAATTGAGCCATAACTCCATCGTAGCGAATCGAGTACGGTGCGCTCGACGCTTTGGAATGTGAATAACGAGGGCCCTTCTTTCCTTAGGTAAGGACGCAATGCGCGAGGAAAATCCTTTTCTTCGAGCGAGCGCAAAGAAAGCGCTGCAAGTCCTTTGCTTTTGGGACCTATGCTAGATTTTGCGGATTTTGACCGGGCCAAAGTATTGAAAATAAAAATAGTAGAAAAAGTAATTGACAATCGTTTTGAATTAGAAGTAAATTGGTGATGGTCACCCTTGACCAATTGGAGAATAAACATGCGCAGTATTCTTGTATCCACGCTTTTTCTCTCCACCGTGCTCCTCCACGGCCAGACCAGCACGAACGGCCAGAGTGCCACCCTGGAGGCTCGCAACACCACCGCCAACACTCTTTCCTCAGGCACCGATGCAGGCATCGCGCCCCAGGCGCGAAGGGTCAGCACCGGGGTCGTCTATCCCAAGCTGATTTCCGGTCCGAAGGTGGCTGTCTCGACCAGCGATTTCGCCACCCCCAACCTTTCCACTCAGCAGGCGATCGTGAGCTTCCGCGTCGATGAAAACGGCGTCCCGCAGAACGTTCACCTCGTCAAGTCCGTGAACCAGGCCGTGGATTCGCGCGTGCTTGCGGCGGTACGTGAGTATCACTTTGTCCCTGGCATGCTCGACGATCGTACTGTGCCGGTCGACGTGAACCTGGTGATGAACTTCGAACAGAGGTAAATCCGTCAGGCGATCAACCGAGAACCCCTCCGTGGCGATGTCACGGAGGGGTCTTCATTTCCGGAGGACCGCAGCCCTAACGCAACGCAGGCCGAGTGGCTCCCGAGGCTTCAGGCTGTGCCCGCAGCCACGACCGAAGTTCGGGCTCCTGCAGCGATCGCAGTTCAATGCAGCCATTGATGTGCTCGATGGCATGTCGGAGGGACACGTCTGCGGCGGCGACTTTATGCGTGGTGAAAAACTGTTCCACGTTGTCTCGATCTGCGGACGAACAGAACGTGTCGGTCGAGTCCACCAAGGCTGCACCCATATTGGCGGTGAACTGAGCCTGGACCTTGTCCCAGTGCGTCTGGATGAACTGCCAGGTTTGAGCACGATTCTGCTCAATCGCCATTTCGATCGCAAGCTGAAACACCGCATCCTGATTGCGGACTTGACTCGAAACGGCCAGGTCGAGGGCACGCGCCACCAGTTCTGGATCCTCGAAGACGGCAAGGCGCCGAAGCGCGTCTGTCTGGAGCTCCGGATTGGTCGAAGTTTCGTAGATGTGGAGCAGTCTGTCAAAGAGTGCGCTGTCGCCGTGGCTTGACGCGAGAGAGAGCGCCGACTCCCGCAATGTAGGTTCGATGGAGGTCGGATCAGACAGGTACTTCTCCGTGAGTTCGTGTGCCTGGGCAAGGGTCACAGGATCTTTGCCATAGAAGCCGAGCACTGTGAAGAGCTGCCCGCGCAACTCACGCAGGTTCGGTGAGTCGCTGGGCGACGGGGGCGGAAGTTTCGCATAGCGCGGCGAGAAGGTGTGTCGAACCCAGGCCGAGAGGGCGCTCTTCTCCTCGGGTGAAGCGGCAACTCGTTCGTAGAGTGTGCCTACTCCGTCGACAGCGCTCGCGATCACGGCCGCACTGGGATCGTCTTTGACTGCGGCGACCAGATCGAGGAAATCGCCTGCGGACGCCTTGTCGGCGCGCAACTTTGCCCATTCATCGCCGATCAGACTGATCCGCTCCGCAGGTGCGAGCGCCGTTTCGGCATTGGCAACGAGTGCTAGATAGACGGACGGCGGGTACAGGCTCCGGTAGTATCCAAGCCCGCCAGCGTTCGCAAATAGGATGCCGTCTGCTGGGATGCGCAGAGAATCGATCCGCGGAGTCAGCACTGCGCAATCCTCGGCCGGGCCGCCGGTGTTGAAACAAACCGGAAGAACCCATTTCTGTGCCGGATTCGGCTTGACTCCTGGGCTGAGGAAGAATCGCGTCTGGGCAACGCCAACCCGACCGTTGGCAGGTTCGCTGAAGGTGAGAACCGGGACACCTGGCTGGGCAACCAGACTCTCCATAATGCGGTCGACCGGCTTGTGACTCACCGCGGTCTCAGCATTCCAGAAGTCTTCCGCCGTCGCATTCCCGTAAAGATGAGCGGCCAGATAGTTGTGCACTCCCTGGCGGAAAGTTTCCTGACCGATGTAGTTCTCGATGGAGTCGAGGACGTGGCCTGCCTTGCCGTAGGCGATTCCATCGAACATCTGGTTGATCTCGTCGGGCGTGTCGGCTCGGGCGCGAATCGGCCGTGTGGTCGGCTGTGCGTCGATGTTGAGCGTCTTGTCGAAGTCGACTGCGACAGCTTCCTCCATGTGCCATTCGGGGTACATCACGCCGACGGCCTTGGCCTCCATCCAGGTCGCGAATCCCTCGTTGAGCCAAACATTGTCCCACCACTGCATGGTGACAAGATCTCCGAACCACTGGTGGGCCATCTCATGCGCGATGTCGACTGCGACGACTTGACGGGCATCCATCGAGGCGGTCTTCTCATCGAGGAGCATGGTCGTTTCGCGATAGGTGATCGCGCCGAAGTTCTCCATCGCTCCGGCTTCAAAGTCGGGCAGGGCAATCAGATCGAGCTTCTTTAGTGGATAAGGGATGCCGAAGTAGGTGTTGTAGTAGTGGAGCATGAACTTGGCGACTTTAACGCTGTAGGGAGTCAGGCCAACCTTCTCGGGAGTTGCACAGCCCCGAATGGCGACGCCGTCTTGCTCTCCGCTGGTGCACTGAAAATCTCCGACGAGAAAGGCAAGGAGATACGTCGACATCTTCGGAGTCGTGAAGAAGTGGAGCATGTGCTTGCCTGCAACAGGCCCGGGAGTGTCGCTTTCGATCGCGGTGTTCGAGATCGCTGTGTCGCCGGAGTCGACGATGAGCGAGACATCGAAGGTAGCCTTGAGCGCGGGCTCGTCGAAGGATGGAAAGGCGCGCCGTGCATCTGTCGATTCGAACTGAGTGACGGCGTAGTTGCGGCGTGTGGTTTTGGAGAGATAGAAGCCACGCAGCTCGTTGTTCAGAATGCCGGTGTACTGGATTCGAAGGGTTGCTTTGCCGGCGGGGATTGGGTGAGGGAAGCGCAGAGTCGCTTGCTGCTTATCGGCGTCGAGCGACACGGTCGCGGTTTCCTCTGTTCCATGATCCGTTGCCCATGCGGATTGGAAAGCGATCTCTGCGGAGTTGAGCGTGATGGTGTCGGTCGCGTTCTTGAGAACGACATCGATCGATTCGGTGCCGGAGAATGTGGCGTTCTTCAGATCCGGCGTCAAGGTGAGTTGGTAGTGTTCGGGAACGGCAGTCGAGGGAAGCCGCTGCGCGTTGACCCGCGATGTGGAGGCTCCAAGAAGACAAGCGAGCACCGTCGCGGCCGAGAGCGCCGCAGGTGCGCAAGAGGGGGGACAACTTCTTTTCATTTACTCCTCGTGTGTGTCGTGTATGGCAACATGGGCCCGGATTGTGGCTTCAAAAAAGTACATCAAAGTGAGTGTTCCGTCGGCAGATCGCTGCTCGATTCCACGGTCTTCTTCGAACGCAGGGAATCCAGCAGTAACAGACATGCTCCGGTAACGATCGAGCTGTCGGCAACATTGAAATCAGGCCAGTGGTAACCGAAGATATGGACCTCGATGAAGTCAACGACCGAGCCCAAGACGATGCGATCGTGAACGTTTCCGAGTGCTCCGGCCAAAACGAGCGCAAGCGCGATGGTGGTCAGATTGAACTGGCTGCCAAGGCGAATCATGGCGAGGAGCACTACGACCGCTGCCAGAAGGGAGAAGCCGATCAGCACCCAGCGGACGGTGCCCGGCGCTGCGGAATCGGCAAAGAGCGAGAATGCGGCGCCTTCGTTGGTCCAATGCGTGATGCGGAGGAGGCCCGGGATCACGGGGATGGCGCCGCCGATCGGAATCCGGGCCGTCACGGCGGTCTTTGTCAGCCGGTCGAGAAAGATGAGAGCGGCAGAGATCAAAAGCAGCCAAGGCAGGCGGCGCGGTGCGGCGAAGCTCACTAGGCTCCCTCCTCCGGCGGATCGATCCCCATCTCTCTCAAAGCCGAATTGCAGCGCGAGCAGACGTTCTCCCATAAGCCATATTTCGACACTTCCGGCATGAAGTTCCAGCAGCGAGCGCACTTGTGGCCGGAGGCGGGGAGGATCTTGGCGACAAGCTCTTTGCCCTCGAAGACACGGACTCGGGAGACGTTGACGATCTCTTTCAGGCCGGCTGCATGGCGTTTGAGGAGTCGAAGCAACTCACCCGGGGCAGCAATCTCGACATCTGCCTCGAGGCCTTTGCCAATGCGCTTGGCCTGACGCTCTTCTTCGAGTAGGCGGAGCACCTCGTCGCGCACGGCGAAGATCTGCTTCCACTCCTCGAGGAGCTTCCCAGGTTCTTCGGAGAAGATCTCTTCGGGTTTCGGAAAGAGGGCGAGGTGGACGCTTGCCTGCCGGCCCTCGACTTTGGGCAGGTGCTCCCACACTTCGTCGGCGGTGAAGCTGAGGATGGGCGCGACGAGGCGGACGAGAGCTTCGGTGATCTGCCAGAGAACGGTCTGCGCAGAACGGCGTGCAGAGTTCGAGGGCGCGAAGGTGTACATCCGATCCTTCAAGATGTCGAGATAGAAAGCGCTCAAGTCGACGATGGCGAATTCGTTCACTGCCTGATAGACACGGTGGAACTCGAACGCCTCATACCAGGTGAGGATCTTTTCGGCCAGATCGCGGGTGCGTGCGAGCATGTACCGATCGAGCGGCAGGAGGTCGGCTTCGGCGATGCGATCGCGGGCCGGATCGAATCCGTTCAAATTGCCGAGCAGGAAACGGAAAGTATTCCGCAGCTTGCGATAGAGCTCAGCGCAACGCTGCATGAGGTTTTCGCTGGCGGCCATGTCTTCGCGGAAGTCCACCGAGGCGACCCAAAGGCGCACGATCTCCCCGCCCAAGCGTTCGGCGATGTCGACGGGATCGACGCCGTTGCCGAGGGATTTCGCCATGGCGCGACCCTGCTCGTCGAGGGTCCAGCCGGCTGTCGAGACGTGGGAATAGGGAGCGCGGCCACGCAGTGCGACCGAGGTGAGCAGAGAAGAGTGGAACCAACCGCGGTGCTGATCACCGCCCTCGAGGTAGAGGCACTGGGTGCCCTTTCCCTCTTGAAATTCCTTGTAGGGGGATCTCAGGTCGCGATCCGATTCGCAGACGGCAAACCAGCTTGTGCCGGAGTCAAACCAGACGTCGAGAATGTCGGTCTCCTTCCGAAACTCGGTGTCGCCGCAATGACTGCACTTGGCGCCGCCGGTCACGAGAGGCACGACATCCGCGGTATACCAGGCTTCGGCGCCTTCCCGATCGAAGAGGTCGACGATCTTGCGGTTCAGGGCGGGATCGAGGATCGGCTGATGGCATCCTTCGCACAGGAAGACGGCGATGGGCACGCCCCAGATGCGTTGGCGGCTGATGCACCAGTCGGGTCGCGTCGCGATCATGTTAGTGATACGTTCTTTGCCCCACGAAGGATCCCAGACCACCTTGTCGATCTCTTCGATCGCCAGTTGACGAAAGGTCGTCTCCGAGCCGTCGGCGCGCTTCACCTTGGTCTCGAGCGAGATGAACCACTGCTCGGTAGCGCGGAAGATGACGGGGTGGTGGCAGCGCCAGCAGTGCGGATAGGAGTGCTCGAGGTCAGAGGAACCGAGCAATGCGCGCTGCTCTTCGAGCATGGCCAGGACGATCGGGTTGGCGGCCCAGACGGTCAGCCCCTCGAACGGCGGCAAGGCAGCCAGCGGCCAGGCATCGTGGTCGACGTGCATTCTGCCGGCAGCGTCCACGCGTGTGGTCTGATCGAGGCCGTAGCGCTGACCTGTGTAGAAGTCGTCGGCGCCGTGCGAAGGAGCAGTGTGGACCGCGCCGGTACCGGTGTCGGCGGTGACATAGGTGGCCAGCACACCCAGAATGCTGCGCTCGAGGAAGGGGTGCTTGAAGGTGGCGTGCTCGAGCTTCGCCCCTTTGAAACGGGCGACCTCCTGGGTCTTGCCGAGCCGGCAGGCGGAGATGACCGAAGCGGCCAGTTCCGCTGCGACGATATACACCGGGTCAGTGGCGGAAGCCGGGCTCTTGGGATCGCCGCTGGCGGTCACGGCGACATACTCAAAGTCGGGGTGGAAGGCGACGGCCATCGACGCGGGCAGCGTCCACGGCGTCGTGGTCCAGATGATGGTGTAGACTTCGCGATCCTTGAGGGACGGGTCCAGGGCCTCTGGGGGGGACGTCAACCGATAGCGCACATAGATCGAGGGGCTGGTATGCATCTCGTATTCGACTTCGGCCTCGGCAAGCGCGGTTTGGTCGTGGGTGCACCAGTAGACGGGTTTGAGCCCGCGGTAGACGAATCCCTTCTCAAGAAAGCCGTAGAAGGCTTCAAGGGTGCGAGCCTCGTAGTCACGCGCCATGGTCCTGTACGGTTGATCCCAGCGGCCGAAACAGCCGATGCGCTGGAATTGTGAGGTCTGCATTTCGATGTACTTTTGCGCGTAGGCACGGCAGGCATCCAGCACATCGGGCACCGGCATCTCAAGCTTCTTTCGGCCCAGTTCCTCATCGACCTTGATTTCGATGGGGAGGCCGTGGCAATCGTAGCCCGGCACGTAGGGAGAATCGAAGCCGGCCATGGTTTTCGATTTGACGACGAAGTCTTTGAGTCCCTTGTTGAGGGCGTGCCCAAGGTGGATTGGCCCGTTGGCATAGGGAGGGCCGTCGTGGAGAAGATAAACAGGACGTCCTTTGGCAGCTTTGCGCAGCTCATCGTAGAGGCGCAGTTCGGTCCAGCGAGCGAGCCGAAGTGGTTCATTCTGTGGCAAGTTCGCCTTCATCGGGAAGGCAGTTTGAGGCAAGGTTAAGGTCGCCTTCAACTCCGGCGCTGGAGACATGGACACTCCCAGATTCTTCAAGCAAAGGTGTTCTCTGTCAGTGTAAATGTTGAGGAAAGTTTTCGGTAACGAGTACCAAGATCACTCGTCTATTGTTTATGGGAATCTTGTACCCTACGGTGTATGAGACCCGGGAGGGTAGCAAGAATGAGCCCGGGGTCTCGGTGCTGCAGACATCGACAGGCAGTGTCGAGCATAATGATGGGAATGGCCTCCCGTCCGGGCGCTTCCCAAGAGAGCAAGAGCAGGCGATAAGGCCGCCGGCAGACATGGCAAACGATTTACTGACCCAGCCACAAGCGATCTCCGAAGCCACACGCGTGACGAGCGGGCACGAGCTCGACGCCTTTCTTGGCAAAGCTTTCGAGGAGAAGCCTGTCTGGCAAACGCTCTACGAGAACCTTCGGGATGTCTTCTTCCCGGTGAAGCTTCCCCCTCTGCAGTTGACGTCCACGCCGATCCCGGTTCCTGACCGGATGGCTGTGAAGGCCAACCCCTGGGCGATCGGGATTTCCACCACATTCAACGTGATCGTAGTGCTTCTGGCGATTTGGCTGGGGATTCACGTGGTGCAGAACATCGTGAAGCCTCCGTTGCAGGCGACCAACATCGACGTTGGAACGTTCGATCTGAAGGCGCCGAAGGCTGGTGTCGCTGCGGGCGGTGGTGGCGGCGGCGGTTCGCACGACATTGTCGATCCGATTAAGGGCAAACTCCCGCCGCGGATGAAGGACCCGATCACGCCGCCGATGACTCCGATTCTGGAGCAGCCGAAGCTTGCGGTGCCTTCGGCGATCAACGTCCAGCAGAACATTCAACTGCCCGACAATCCGAACCTGCCGAACATCGGCGTGACGAGGTCGGCCAACGTAACGCTGGCGTCGAATGGGCAGGGCGGCGGCAGCGGCATGGGCACAGGATATGGCGGTGGTCTGGGATCGGGGACTGGGAACGGATTTGGACCCGGAACCGGAGGCAACGCGGGCGGCGGCGTCTACCAGATTGGCGGCGGCGTCTCGGCGCCCGTGGCGATCTTCACGCCCGAAGCTGAGTTTTCCGATGAAGCGCGCCGCGCCAAGTATCAGGGCGTTTGCCTGATCTCGTTGATCGTCGACGCGCAAGGGAATCCTCAGGACCCGCGCGTGATTCGCGCGCTCGGCATGGGACTGGACGAGAAGGCTCTGGAAGCGGTCCGCAAATACAAGTTCAAGCCGGCAATGAAGGATGGGCGGACGCCTGTACCAGTTCGCATCACCATCGAGGTCAATTTCAGACTGTACTGAGGTTTCCTGACCAAGAGGAGCAAAGGGCGAGGCGCAATGCGCTTCGCCCTTTTGCTTTTGCACCTGGCACCGAGTGAATCGATTGAGCTGTGATACCCTTCGCTCGTAAAAAGGGGATCGGTATCGGCGATGCGTAGTTTGCGTAGGGCTCGATTTCTATGGGGAATGGTGGTCTTGGTGTGGCTTGGTGCTGCCCGGTTTGGTTCCGGACAGGATGATCCGTTTCGCGATCCGAAGCTGGGGGACGATCAACGGATTGCCGATCTGCTGGGGCGGCTGACGATCGCAGAGAAGATCGACCTGATGTCGGACCATCCGAAGATTCCTCGACTGGGCATCGTGTTTTCAGGCCAGGTGGAGGGGCTGCACGGCTTGGCGCTGGGCGGCCCAGCAGGCTGGGGTGGACGCGGACGACAGCCGGTGCCCACGACGACGTTTCCGCAGGAGAAGGGGCTGGGGGCGACCTGGGATCCAGATTTGCTCGAAAAGATCGGGGCGCTGGAGGGCTACGAGGCTCGCTACTACTACCAGAATCCGGTCTTCGATCGAGGAGGCGTGGTGGTACGCGCGCCCAACGCTGATCTGAGCCGCGATCCGCGCTGGGGCAGGACGGAAGAGTCCTATGGAGAAGACCCGTTTCTCGTCGGGAGGCTCACCGTGGCCTTCGCCCGCGGCCTGCAGGGCCCCGATTCGAAGCACTGGCAGGCAGCTTCGCTGATGAAGCACTTTCTGGCCAACGAGAACGAGGACGGGCGCGCTCACAGTTCGTCCGATTTCGACGAGCGGCTCTTTCGGGAGTATTACTCGGTGCCGTTTCGAATGGGGTTCGAAGAGGGCGGCTCCCGCGCAGTGATGGCCGCGTACAACTCGTGGAATGGAATCCCGATGATGATTCATCCCGTGCTCAAGGACGTGATGATCAAGGAGTGGGGCAACGACGGACTGATCTGTACGGATGGCGGGGCGCTCGGTTTGCTGATCACCGCTCACAAGACGTTCCCCGACAAGGAGCATGGCGCGGCGGCTGCGGTGAAGGCCGGGATCAATCACTTTCTCGATACCTACAAAGACGATCTGACGCAAGCGGTGAAGGACGGGCTGATCACGGAAGGCGAGATCGACGCGTCGTTGAAGAACTTGCTGCGCCTTTATCTACGACTCGGAGAGATGGACCCTCCGGGCGTCGATCCCTACGAAAAGATCGGCCGCGAGACAGGTGGAGAACTGCCCCCATGGGAGCGCGCATCGAGCAAGGCTTTGGCGCGGCTGGCGACCGATGAGTCGATCGCGCTTCTCAAGAATGAGGCCGGCGTGCTGCCGCTCGATCGCACGAAGCTGAAGACGATTGCGGTGATCGGCCCATGGATCGACCAGGTGCTGCAGGACTGGTACAGCGGAACGTGGCCTTATTCGGTCACGATTCTCGACGGGATACGCGAGGCGGCCGGACAGGGGATCAAGGTGACGTTCGCGGATGGCTCGAATCCTGAAGAGGCCGCGAAGGTAGCGCATGCGGCGGACGTAGCGATCGTCGTCGTGGGCAATCATCCCGAATGCAACGCGGGTTGGGACGTGTGCCCCACGCCTTCGAATGGCAAAGAGGACATGGATCGCAAGACGATCGCGCTGGAGCAGGAGGATTTGGTCAAGAGGGTTTTCGCCGCAAATCCCAACACCGTCGAAGTGCTGCGGTCGAGCTTTCCCTATGCAATTGTGTGGAGCCAGCAGAATGTACCGGCGATCGTGCACATGACGCACAACAGCCAGGAAGAGGGGCACGGATTAGCCGATGTGCTCTTCGGTGCGTACTCACCCGCCGGAAGGCTGACGCAGACCTGGCCGACGGAAGATGCGCGGCTGTTGCCGATCATGGACTACAACTTGCTCGACGGGCGAACCTATCTCTACAGCAAGGAAAAACCGCTCTACGCGTTTGGATTTGGCCTGAGTTACGCGAAGTTTTCGTATGAGAGCCTGGATTTGAGCGCGCCGAGTGTGAGCGCCGATGGACGTGTCACCGTGAGCGTGAAGGTGAAGAATATGGGAGATCGAGCAAGCGATGAGGTTGTGCAGCTCTACCTGCAACACCTCGGCTCTGCGGTGACGAGGCCTCGGTTGGAGTTGAAGGGATTCAAGCGGGTGCGGATCGAGGCTGGATCGGAGAATACGGTCACGATGGAACTGAAGGCGCGCGACCTCGCGTATTGGGATGTTGCTGCTCATGCGTGGCGCGTGGAAAAGGAAAGAGTCCGTCTTCTCGCGGGCGGCTCGAGCGACAGTTTGCCCGTGAACGCCGATCTCGAGATCAGCAGCACGCAGACGTTAGGTCCTTAGTTTCCGATCCACGAAGTCGATCTGAATTGACAGCAGGCCGGGTCGATTCGCACCATGGAAGGGAATCCAGGAGCAATATTTTGAAGTCGCTCGAACATCGTTGCAGTTCGCCGTTTCATTTTGTTCTCATCTCCCTTCTTTTCGCTTCATCGACAAGCAGCGCGCAGAGTGCTGTGACGCTCGACCTGATGCCCTTGCCGGCCCACGTGGTGATGGGCGCCGGGCAACTCCCGGTCAATGGGAGCTTTTCAGTTGAACTCAAGGGATATACGGAAACACGCCTTGTGGCAGCGAAGGAGAGATTCCTGGCGACGCTCGGCCGCGAGACCGGGATTCCGTTCGGGAAGGACGCCCAACCCGACGGGGCGACGCTGACGATTCAGACCGTTGGCGCCAGTGAGGCCGTGCAGAGGTTGGGCGAAGACGAGTCGTACAAGCTCGAGGTCACGGCGGACCACGCCCGGCTGACGGCGCCGAATCCGCTCGGGGTTCTGCATGGGTTGCAGACCTTTCTTCAGCTGGTCCGCATCACACCCACTGGGTTCGCGGTTCCCTCTGTGACGATCGACGACCAACCGCGCTTTCCATGGCGGGGGTTGATGATCGACGCGGGTCGGCATTTCATGCCGATCGACGTGATCGAGCGGAATCTCGACGGCATGGAAGCCGTGAAGATGAACGTCTTTCACTGGCATCTCTCCGAGGACCAGGGTTTTCGCGTCGAGAGCAAGCTCTTCCCTCTGCTCCAGGAGAAGGGATCGAACGGGCTCTATTACACACAGGCGCAGGTTCGCGCGGTTGTGCAGTATGCGCATGACCGCGCGATTCGCGTGGTTCCGGAGTTTGACGTGCCATGCCACACGACGGCCTGGTTTGCGGGGTATCCGGATTTGGCAAGCGGCAAGGGTCCATATGAGGTCGAAACGCGCTGGGGAGTCATGGACCCGGCGATGGATCCGACGCGCGAGAGCACGTACCGGTTCCTGGATCGTTTCTTCGGCGAGATGACGGCGCTCTTTCCGGATGCCTACTTTCATATTGGTGGGGACGAGTGCGACGGGAAAGAGTGGAACGCCAACCCAGCAATCGATGCCTTCAAGAAAGCTCATGGCCTGAAGGACAATGCCGCGCTTCAGTCGTACTTCAGCGCGCGCGTGCAGAAGCTCGTTGCCGGACACGGCAAGATTATGGAGGGCTGGGACGAAGTGCTGCAGCCGGACACGCCAAAGGACGTGGTCATCCAGTCGTGGCGCGGGCCGACGGCGTTGGCTGCGGCGGCGAAGCAGGGAAACCGTGGCCTCCTCTCGACTGGGTACTACATCGATCTGAACCAGTCGGCGGCCGAGCACTATCTGGCGGACCCATTGGCGGGAGATGCGGCATCGCTGACGCCGGACGAGAAGGCGCGTATCCTCGGCGGGGAAGCGACCATGTGGAGCGAGTTTGTGACACCCGAGAACGTCGACAGCCGCATCTGGCCGCGCACGGCCGCGATCGCCGAGCGCTTATGGTCGCCGCAGGACGTCCGCGATTTGACTTCGATGTATCTGAGGCTTGGAGTTGTGTCGCACAAGCTGCAGTCCTACGGTCTCGATCATCTATCGTCGACGGAGCCGATGCTGGAGAGAATGGCCGGCGACCCCTATCCCAAGGCACTCCGGATTCTCGCCGCAGCCGTGCAGCCGCCCGTGGGGTATCAACGAGAGCAACTGCGGCACTACGATGCGACCTCTCCGCTGAACCGGCTGATTGACGCGGTTCCACCCGAGAGCGAGACGGCGCGGGAATTTGCCGAAGCCGTGAAGGCTGTTGTAGGCGGCGACGCTTTGCCCGGACAGCGGAGCGAAGTCCGCCATTGGCTCGTGGTCTGGCGAGCGAACGATGCGAGGCTCGAGCCCGGGCTGGCCAAGTCCGATCTGACGGCGGAACTGGCGCCGGTCTCGCAGACGCTGTCTCAGGTAGCAAGTTTCGGACTCGAAGCGCTCGACGATCTCGAGAATCACCGAACGCTCGATGCGGGGATCGCCCAGCGCGAACTTGAGATTCTCAAGGAGGCAGAGAAGCCTCAGGCGGTTTTACTCGACATGGTCGTGGCGCCCGTAGAGTCGCTGGTGCAGGCGGCTGCAGCAAAGTGATGGCGGGGTGGGGTTGTTCGTCAGGCGAGCGCCCCGCCTGATATCAACCTGCTGACGGCAGGACCGGAAATCGGAGCAGCTCGGATCAGAATGGCCACGGAAACAGGAGGCCAGGTGAGAGCGTTGTGGTTCAGGTCAACCATCCGCACAAACACCATCATTCCGATCTCCGGCCAAGCTCAGGTGCGGCCCGATCCATGCGTTTTAGCTTTTCCTCAATCGCGCCTAGGACAAACTGATTTCGAGAAACGTTCTGCAGGCGCACGCACGCGTCCAGTGCGGCACGCAAGGAGACGGGCAGCCGCAACAAGAACAAGATGCGCTCTTCCTGCTGACTCGGCATATCTACTCCTTTCCCCATGCAGCCTTATGGGTAGCGTTGGGCGCGTAACTTGGTTGTCGGGACGTGTACTTATACACTAGCAGATCACTTATGCAGTCGTTGTTTGCTCATATATATCGCCTGTGATATCACATTCAGATCTACCAATGTGGACTTAGTCGCCGGTAGTGGTATTCGTCTACCTGATGGTCGAAGCGAAAGATCCATTTGGTGAGCTTTTGCTAGATATAGCCGACGATATCTAGTGATGCATGAGAGTTAGCTTCCGTCTTACTAGCGCACGCGGCCCGCAGGGATCGTACGCTTGAGAGTGATATCACCAATGATCTCTCGTTTATGCAACGTATATCTCAAAGCACTAATTGTTGATTAGTTATAGATTAGAAAGAACTAACTATCAAGGCGTGGCCAAGCGCTCCAATGCGCCATTCCATCAAAAATGATTACCGTTGAATTCAGTGACATATATGGTCTTATGTTAATCGCGAGTTAGCAATGACCGCGTAGCGGGGCGCTTGTTCGATCAAATGGAACGCCGATTGCTATGCAGGCTATCGGGGGACGACGTGTCCCCCAGCGTCACGATCTTCCCGAGAGGCCCAAGGCTAATAGAAACCCAGGAGAATAGCGGTCCGCCGTGGCGCAGCGGTTGTCCATCAAAGAAAAGGAGCAGCAAAGTGCTAACCATCCTAAACAGCATCTCGTCCCTCACTGCCGAAGACGCCCTGTCCAACACCCAGGCGAGCCTGCAGAAGACGCTGACCCAACTCTCGCCCGGCCTGAAGATCGACTCCGGTTCAGACGACGCTGCGGGCCTGTCGATCGCGAACGGTCTGCAGGCAAACATCGCGGCTCCATGACAACGATGAGGCCTTCCAATGGCTCGATCTGGCTTTGAAAGCCCGTGACAAAGGCATTCTTTATATAAAGATCGATCCATGTCTCGACCCTCTGCGCTCCGACCCGCGATTCGCCGCGCTGCTTAAGAGCGCTGGCTTCCCCTCCTGACTCACCTGAGGGGACAACGGTGCCAGAACAACATCCTCCACGGCGATCGCTGCGGCTCCACAGCCAAGTATCCACGTTGGCCGTCGACCCTACTTGGGCTATTCAAAACCCCTGTTTTGGAGAATTCGAGATCTGGCAAACGCAGATGGTACTTGGGGAGCTTACCCTTCTATAGGGAACCTGACTTCAGCTTCACCGCCCGGTGGCCTCCTCGCACTCAGACAATCATGCAACAATTTGCGGCCTACTTTCGGTTGGAGCGTCATCCACCCGCAATGCGCAAACAAGGTTGGGAAAATTGCAGTTCCTGCAGTTCAGGTCATTTCGGGTTCATCGGTGTGGTTAGAATTCGTGCATTGGACCCGAATCGCCGGTATTCCCGAAATTCGATCTGGTTCAGAATCGTCTCGGAGCGACCCAGCCTGGTGCTCACTTGACCGCCCACCGGGAGTAAATAGTCGTGATTATTGATCAGAATGTAATCGTAATCGACGCTGACCGAAGTTGCCTGCAGTGGAAACTTATCGATCTTGTCTGCAGCCATCGTTACGCGCCGGACGCTTCGGGTTGCGCTGTCGATGAAGACTTGGCCGTGAAACCCGGCCACGACCTGCTGCAACGTGGGGCCGATATAAAAAGTTGAGTTTTCACGAGCGACCTTATAGTCGAAGATCTGCACCGTTCCGTCCCCCAGGGTGCCGGTCGACTTCCATTGAAAATCGGCTTTTGACGACGGCTGAAAAATAGACTTGAGCGCTCCCCCAAACTCTCCGTACGAAGTCATCGCCTCAAGGTCATTGCGATCCAGCTTTGTTTTGCTCCCGTCCACTTCGATCAGTTTGCGGGTTTCAGTGCCGTCTCGAAATTCGAGCAGCTCGACATAGTTATCACGATGCCGCCATTTCATCGCATCGCGAGCATAGGAAGCGCGGTCGGTCACCTGCACGCACATAAAATTCGGCAAGGTCTCGCTGAATTCGCTTGCGCGCCGAGCCGCATCTGCGAGGATCGCCTTGAGTTCGTCCGGCGCGGGAGGTGGAACAGCGGCCTGGGGCGGTTCAATTTTGAATGGGCCGGCGGGGAAGGATCCAATCTCGAGGGCGGGAAGGTCGGCATCGTCTGTTTCCGTATCAGCCGTCTGCTCCACACTGCCCGGCACGGTGAACGGCGCTGCGGATTCCGCCGATTCGCCGCCCTGCTTTACCGCAACCCTCACTTCATACTTGCCGGCCGGAAGCCGGTTCATTGAGAAATTGACAAGGGACGTGGCGGCTCCGGCGCTGCCCACGGGCGTGGGTGCCTCTGGTGCCGGACGGAGCGGCTTGCCTTCCCGGAACAATTGAATTGTGTACGTCGCCTGCTCGGCCGCTTTGGGATCTGGACGCGTGATGAAAAAGACCGAGATTTGTTTTGCATCGTGGGGTACTTGGCCGGAGATATCGGCCAGCACCTTTTCGTTTCCTTGCCGCATTGGCTCAAGCGAATCGCTCCTGGCATCGAAGGATTGCAGGCTCCGCACCAGGACCAGGTCGCTCAACGAGAGTGGGGCTGGATTTGGAATCTCGAAGGCAATGTGCACAGCGCCGGCCTTTCCGCTTATCGAATCGAGGATCGCGGCATTCAGAAAATACCTCCCTGGAGGCACGTTGAAATGGCGCTGAAACGTGATTACCTCGGTCCGCGCCACTTCAACCGCTTCGAGTGCTCCGCGTCGGGGCATGTCCTCGCTGAAGGTTTCTAATACATTCCCCCCGTCGTCTTTGATCTGAGCCAGAATTGACAGGTGCGCGTAATAGAGACCGGTGCTCGGGTCCTCCCGAATCTCCGCATTGCGCAGCGGCATTTCGATGGCCAGCAGATCGCCATCGAGATTTGGGAGTTGCCCCAGGTGCCGGACCGCGGCTTGGAAGGCAATGTCGGCCGAGAGCTCTTGCGCATTCAGGATCTTCAGAAGAGGTATTTCGAAGGGCCGTATATCCCTTCCGGAATTCGGAGGCGACGCGAAATAGCCCGAACTGGTGCGAACCGTGAGCCCTGTTCGCAACGGCTTGACAACCACCGACCGAAAACCCCCATCGTTGTCTTGAGTCGGTGGAATGTATTTGGCCTCATAGTAGATCGACATCCCTTGAATCATCCGCTCCAGCGCTTTGCGGAGGCTGTCGTCGGCTCCGACATAGATACCTGCCGTGTTCTCCGCCAGTTCCCTGAGCGGTCTGTCATTGATCAGATCTTCCGGGCTGGCGGCCATCGGAGCCGAGCCTACGAACTCGTCGCCGATGGTCCCGGTCACTTCTCTCCACATCTCGGTCTTCATGCCAGTTCCCGCGCCGAGAACGTCGAAGTACTGATGGTGGAGCTTGTTATAAGTGTTGCGGTCCAGACCTTTCAGGTCGACCACGTAGATGCTGATGCCGCTTCGGTTCGCCTCCCCGATCATCGATTGCAGCGCCTCCTTTGCCCGCGAATCCATCGGCCGTCCGTGGGTGAAATAGAGAATCGCCTTTCGCTGTGCAATCTGCTGCTGCGACCGAACCAATGCCAGAATTCCCGCATACGAAGGCGGAATATGCTGGTCCTGAGCGATGTGTCCGCCGTCTTCAAGGGCTGAAAACAAGGTTTGAGAAAGTGTGCGATCCCTGGCGCTCGCTGGTTTGCCGGAGGAGTCTGAACCGGTTCGAGCCACAGAAATGAGTTCCTGTTCCTGTGGGCTGGCAGCTTCCTCATGCGCGGTGGTGTCCGACCCCTTCCCCGCCGCTTTCGGCATATCTTTCAGAGGTTCCGGCTCCGTGGCGGCGATCAAGCCCTTTTCGATCAATTTGCGATCGGACGTAAATCGCTCACAAAGATGCATGCGGCCATCCACGTTCAGCACGGCGATTGAAAATCCCTGCGCCGGCAGTATTTTGAGTATTTGCGCCGCCGCATCCCGCGCGGTTTGCATTGCATTCGGCTGGAGCCGGTCAAAGAGCACGGTGATCAGATTGTCGTCTCCGGATGTGCCGTTGATCGGCCGAAGGCTGGTGAAAGTTACGGGAGAGCCGTTGTCAGTGATCGAGAATTCCTCCGGCTTGAGATCGACAACGGGCTTTAGCTTCTTGTCGTGAACGACAAGATTGAGAGAGATTTCGTGTCCAATTGCCGATCCTTGAGGCGATTGGCTTGTCGGATTCGTCTGGCCGTGCGCTCTGACCATGGGGAAGGTAGCGACAAGGACCGCGATCGCCGCGCCGGCTCCAGACGAGCGCCATCGCTGCCCAGCCGCGCCTACCTTGCGAGCGCTTCCTCGCACGTGATTCCCCTCGAAGGTCCTGAGATTGTCAAGCTCGGTCACGGTCACGACAGAGCGATCATTTCATGATCGGAAAGGATAAAGTCGTTCAGCCTCAAAAGTCGTCCCTTCAAACCAGATGCCATGGATCGATTCACGTTCAAAGTACACCGCTCGCTCTTCATCTTAACGTTGCTGCCATCGATCCCACACAAGCAATGAACATAGGATTCTGCGGTGAGCGCAATGAGAAGGGGAATTGGGACATGGGACTGGTCATCTTGACGGGTGCATCGGGTTCCGGGAAAACGACAATAGCAAAAACGATCGAGGTGGAGCATCCTTCAATCGCGGTTTTCCGTGTTGACACAATCGGAGTCCCTTCTGCGGCCGTCATGCCCACCTATGGAGCGGGTTTTCAACCTGGAGGTGCCTGGCAACGAGCGGCGACTCTCCAATGGTTGGAACGAATCGCGCCGATCGTTGCAGCCGGTCAAACGGTTCTGTTCGAGGGACAAATGCGAAATCGCTTTCATACAAGAGGCGCTCACTACCTCCGCAATCGAGAACGCGCGTATTCTCTGTGTCGAATGTGATGACGCCACCCGAACACGCCGTTTGACTCAAGACAGACTTCAGCCTGAACTTGCGGACGAAAGCATGAGGGGCTGGGTCGTTACCTGCATCAGGAAGCCGTCGAGGCTGGTTGCCAGATCCCGGACACCACGCACGTTGCATGAAGAGACAGCGTGAACGAGGTGCTCCGCCTCTTGGAAGAAATGCCCAAATAAAGGAACGAGTTAGGTTCTCAGAATCCCCAAGGTCCAGACCCGAACCGTGCCATGGAGCCGTGATCGACTCAAAGATACTTTTCGAAGCTTTGAATCTGACGCGCGTGATACTCCCGGCGTTCCACGGGCGACGACAAGACTGTTGAAGTCGACGTTGCCCCCAGTGCCGAGAGCCGGTCTATCAGCGACTCCAAATGCCGAATGGACACGACATGCGCTTCGATCACAAATGACTCCGATCCGGTAATTCGGTGGCACCGGCCGATTTCGACAAGATCTTTGATAGCCGTCACTGTGCGGCTGATTTGCAGATCGCCGCCGGGAATCGTGAGCCGCATCCAGACGTGAATCGATACACCCAACGATGCCATGTTTAACGACGCGTGATACCCAGTGATCACGCCGGCATCCTCGAGGCGGCGGACTCGTTCCGCTACCGCAGGGGTGGATAGTCCAACCTTTCTGCCCAATTCGGCAAACGAAAGGCGAGCGTTATGTTGCAGACACTCAAGGAGTTTCCAGGAGATGTCATCCAGTTCGAGGCGGTTCGGTACGGTCTTGTGGGTCATATTAAGGGATTCATAAGGCTTCAAATTCATTATGCCTAAGATTGTTAGGCTGTTGGCAAATTTTTCCTTCTGATCGCTATTTCCAGCTTTATTGAGACAGGCCTATTCTTCGCCTAGTTGGTGAGCGCCTCATCCCCGGTTTTTCCCGTGCTGCTCCCGACGAAGGAGGTTCCTCCATGAACGCCAATCCCCGTTCGGTTTCGCATGCATCCCCATCGAATGCCGTACTCGAGCTTCCAGTCCCGGAACAGGATTTCCTGCCGTTGTTGGGCACAGACCACGTCGAGTTCTACGTGGGCAATGCGCGCCAGGCAGCCCACTTCTATCGCACTGCATTCGGCATGTCGCTGGTTGCGTATGCCGGGCCAGAGACTGGGCAACGCGACCGGGCCTCCTATGTCGTTCAGCAGGGCAAGGTTCGTTTCGTGCTCACCACGCCGTTGCAAAGCAGCGGTCCTATTGCAGAGCACATCCAGCGGCATGGGGATGGAGTCCGAGTCATCGCGCTCCAGGTTGACGATGCAGCGCGTGCCTGGCGCGAGACGACAAGTCGCGGAGCGACCAGCTTTGCCGAACCCAGGGCTTTTTCCGACGAACATGGGCCCGTTGTCTTATCCAGCATTCGCACCTATGGCGATACGATTCACACATTTGTGGAGCGCCGTGACTACCGGGGTGCGTTCCTGCCCGGATACCGTACCGTGGATTCCGACCCGATTGCGCGTCCGACTGGCCTGCTCCATATCGATCACATGGTGGGCAACGTCGGTTGGCACGAGATGAACGCATGGGTCGATTTTTATTCGCACGTGATGGGATTCCATCTCTTCCAGCACTTTGACGACAAGGACATCTCCACTGAGTATTCATCCCTCATGTCGAAGGTGATGGCCAATGGGAACGGCTATGTCAAGTTTCCGATCAATGAGCCGGCGCAAGGAAAACGAAAATCGCAGGTGGAAGAGTATCTCGATTTTTACGCTGGGCCTGGAGTCCAACACATTGCCCTGGCGACCAACGACATTCTGCATACGGTGAAGAGTCTGCGTGCGCAGGGGATCGATTTCCTCCATGTTCCACACACGTACTACACCGATCTGCAGGGCCGCGTCGGCACGATTGACGAGCCTGTCGACGAACTCGAGGAAGTCGGCATTCTGGTGGACCGCGACAACGAAGGATACATGCTTCAGATCTTCACCCGGCCGGTCGAGGACCGTCCCACGCTCTTCTTCGAAATCATCCAGCGGAAGGGAAGTCGCAGTTTCGGCAGAGGCAACTTCAAAGCGCTGTTTGAGGCCATCGAACGCGAACAGCGGGAACGCGGCAACCTTTAGTTCTGCGAAGGTGAACCATGCATCTTGCAGCACCATCGACCGCAGCGCCCTTCATGATCGTGCAGGATTACTCGGCCTACAACGATGAGCAGCACGCTGTCTGGGCGGAGCTCGTTAACCGCATGTTGCCCGAATTGGAGAAACATGCGGCCCACGCGTATCTTGATGGATTTGAGACGATCGGCCTCGAGCGAGATCGTCTGCCCAATCTGGAGTCGATCAGCGCGCGCCTCGCACCTAGAACAGGTTGGAGTTCCACGCCAGTGAGCGGATTCCTGCCCGCACCCGCTTTTTTTGAGATGCTTGCTTCCCGCCGGTTCCCAACCACGACCTGGATACGCGATCGAGACTCTCTCGAATACACGCCGGAGCCCGATATCTTTCACGATGTCTTCGGACACGTGCCGATGCACGCGCATCCGGTATTTGCCGATTTTCTTGGGCACTATGGCCGCGTGTGTGCAGGCATCGAGGACGCCGACGTTCTCGAAAAGCTCGGCCGCCTGTTCTGGTATACCGTCGAATTCGGGCTGATTCGTGAGCGCGGAGAGATCAAGGTCTACGGGAGCGGCCTGATCAGCTCGCACGGGGAATGCCGGAATGTCATGGAAGGCCAATGCGCCGTTCATGAATTCTCGTTGCATGAAGTCTTGAACACTCCGGTTAAAGTGGATGAGCTGCACAAACTGTTGTTTGCTGTGAGCAGTTTCGACCAGATCTACGAAGCCATGCGGGAAGCCGAACAACTGGCTTTAGGTGGTGAATTGTGAAAAAGGAATCGATTGCGGAAGAAGTGAAATACCAATCGGGCTTCGGAAACGAATTCGCGACGGAGGCTGTTCCTGGAGCGCTGCCGGTGGGACAAAACGCACCTCAGCGGCACCCCCTTGGCTTGTACACGGAGCAGTTCAGCGGCACCCCGTTTACCGCGCCACGCGCCGTCAATCGCCGCACCTGGACCTATCGGATCCGCCCCTCGGTGACGCACCGGCCTTATGAAGAAATCGACACGAAGCTGATTCGGAGCGGCCCGTTTGCCGAAGTTCCCACAACGCCGAATCAACTTCGCTGGGATCCGCTGCCGATCCCCGCGAAGAAGACGGATTTCGTCGACGGGATCGTCACATTGGGGGGAAATGGCGATCCCGCGATGCAAGTGGGAGTGGCGATCCATCTCTACGCATTCAATACGTCGATGAAGGATCGGTTTTTCTATAGCGCCGATGGAGAACTGCTGATCGTCCCTCAATTGGGGAGACTGCGTTTTCACACGGAACTGGGGATTCTGGATGTCGGGCCGGGCGAGATTTGTGTGATCCCGCGTGGGGTATTGTTCCGCGTAGAACAACTTGAAAGCCAGTCGTCGCGCGGCTATCTCTGTGAGAACTACGGATTGTCGTTTCGTCTTCCCGAACTCGGCGCCATCGGGGCCAACGGGTTGGCAAATCCGCGCGACTTCGAAGTTCCGGTCGCAGCCTTTGACGACCGCGAGGGTGAGTTTCGCATCACGGCAAAGTTCATGGGGCGACTCTGGTCCGCAAGGATCGATCACTCGCCGCTGAATGTGGTTGCTTGGCACGGTAACTACGCACCGTACAAATATGACCTCGCCCGATTCAACTGCATCAACACTGTTTCCTTCGATCATCCCGACCCCTCGATCTACACGGTCTTGAGCGCTCCGTCGTCTGTCCCGGGCACGGCCAACTGCGATTTCGCCATATTCCCCCCGCGGTGGATGGTTGCCGAGCATACCTTCAGGCCGCCTTGGTTCCATCGCAACCTGATGAACGAGTTCATGGGATTGGTGTTCGGTGCCTATGATGCAAAAGCCGAAGGCTTCGTGCCTGGCGGCGCCAGTCTCCACAATTGCATGGCTGGCCATGGTCCCGACGCGGAGACCTTCGAGCGCGCCAGCGGCGCCGAATTGAAGCCACAGTATCTCGAGAACACGCTGGCCTTTATGTTCGAAACCCAGCTTGTGGTGCGGCCAACCGACTTTGCCATGCGGGCGAGGATTCTGCAGCACGAATACTTCGAATGCTGGCAGGGACTGAAGAAACACTTCGCGCCGGGTAAAGGCGCGCACCGGTCAACAAACGGGAAAAAGGTGCCTTCCGCGAAAAAATGAGCGTTATCGGCCGCGTTGCCTGAAGGCTCGATCGTCTACGCTGGTCTCTATCCTCCCGCTGGTCTCGATATGCCGGCAGTCGTGCGCAAGTGCGCTGGCTGCCGGAGAGGAAGTCAACAGAGATGTTTCTGTGGCATCGACTCCTGTTCGTTCACGCGGCCAAAGAGGAGATGGAGGCATCGAGATAGCTGTGAGCCAACGAAGCTGGATCGAGTCCGCAAACGAAACTGGATGCGATTTTCCGCTCGCAAACCTGCCCTACGGAGTCGTTCGCCATCGCGAAGATTCGTTTATCGGCATGGCGATCGGCGACCAGATATTGAATCTGAAGTCCTGTGTCCACACGGGGCTCTTCTCTTCTCTGCCCGAGACGATTCTGAGCGCTTGCTGCGCGGATCGACTCAATCCGTTGATGTCGCTCGGAAAAGTGTCATGGTCTTCGCTTCGGAGCCGTGTCACAGAGCTTCTGGATGTAAGTGGTCCGAACGGGAAGATCCAAGAACGTGTCCTTCCATGCCTGATCCCGATGCACGGAACAGAGATGATGCTGCCGGCGCAGATTGGCGACTATACAGACTTTTACGCGTCTATCGATCATGCCAGGCGCGTGGGCAAATTATTCCGTCCGGACACCCCGCTCTTGCCGAACTATAAATATCTTCCGATTGGGTATCATGGTCGCGCGTCATCGATTGTGGTGAGCGGAACGGAAATTCAGAGGCCGTCCGGGCAAATCAAAAATGCGGATGCGAAGCCGGTGTACGCTAGCTCGCAAGCGCTGGACTACGAACTCGAGATCGGAGTATTCATCGGGACGGGCAATGCGCTGGGACAACCGATTGCGATCGCTGAAGCAGAAGAACATGTGTTCGGCTTATGCCTGGTGAACGACTGGTCTGCGCGCGATTTGCAGTCGTGGGAGTATCAGCCGTTGGGACCATTTTTGGCAAAGAGTTTTTCGACCACGATCTCGCCTTGGATTGTGCCAATGGAGGCGTTGGCACCCTATCGGGTCGCGTCCGGTGTTCGCTCGCCAGGTGACCCGATGCCCTTGCCCTATCTTGCATCCCCGACCGCCGAACGGGACGGTATTCACGTCGCGCTTGAGGTTCTTCTTCAATCTCAGAAGATGCGCGAGGCTCAGATGGGAGCCGTGCTTGTCAGCCAAGGCAATCTGTGCGATCTGTACTGGACTATTCGACAATTGGTGACCCATCATGCGAGCAACGGGTGTAACCTGCGCCCCGGCGATCTGCTTGCGACCGGTACGGTCTCCGGATTGAGCGAGGGGTCCGAGGGTTGTCTTTTGGAGATGAGGCATCGATTCGAGCCGCTCCGCCTGCCGAGTGGAGAAGTACGCGGGTTCCTCGAACATGGAGATCGAGTCATCCTACGCGCCTTTGCGTCGAAAGACGGCTTGCCCAGGATCGGATTTGGTGACTGCACAGGGACGATCGTGTGATTCATGACAGAGGTTGCGGTCGCGATGAGCCTCTTGTGCCGGACACATCGCCGAGCAGGCCACCCGTCCCCGTTCCGCTCTGAGGGCGTTCGATGTCCACGATTCGACGGGCCGGAACAAATCATTACGCACGAATCAACGGGATCTGTATCGGTCCGGTTGTGATCCTCGGCTTTGGTCTCTACGGGTTCCTCGCAGATCTAATCTCGACAAGGTTTGTGTCCGGTTATTGGAATTGCTTCTGTTCGCTGGGGCAGTATCAACTTTGAGAAGGCCTTTTTCTCGCATCTCAGATTCTTTCCCCCGTCTTCGGCCGGCGCCTGGGCGCACGCCGATTTCGATCTCCGCCGGCGACAGAGTTCCTGGACTCTGCATGCACAGGAATAAAGGCACGGAACGAGGAAGGCGCTGGTCGAGCGAGCAGGAACCGCCGCGGAGCGTCGGTTCCCGCCCAAGAGGATCTTCGACCGTCTGGGTGAGGGTTCTGGCTCAGAGGCCATGCGATCGGAATCCGGAGCGAGTCGGTCCGTGTGAAAACATGGAGGAAACGCGCGTCCCAAGGGGTGTTTGCCATGCACGAAGCAGCAGGAAACCAGCGCTTTGTCTCCCAGAGCATACTTCATGTCCGACACCAGTTGGCGAATCCGACTTCCGAACTGACGGATGCGATCAGCAGTGGAATTGGTTCGACCGACGTCGAATCCATCGAGGACAAGAGGGCTCGGCTCGCGGCACAGTTCGATGAGATTGCCAAAGCGTCTCAAGAAGAGCCATTGCGCGCAGATCAGCACTACGTTTCCAGATTCGACGGTGTAGGACTGTTTCAATCCGCTCTCTCGAAAATCTTTGCCGCTGTTCCGAATCTTCAGGGCTACGGTGATTGGAATCCGCTCTGGGCGATCACGGAGATCGAGAAGTTTGCCTACGAAGTGAAGGGATTCATGACGCGTGTCCATCAGGATGATGCGGGCAAGGAGCAGTCCGTCTGGGCTGCAATTCTCACCGAATTTCTCCGTCTCAAGACCGTAGACGATCGAGCGCCGTATCCGACCGGGGTTCCGGACACCGTCAAAATCCCAGATCATTGCGCTGTCGCTTTGCTGGCGGACTGGGGTGGCGATAACGACGCCGCAAAAAGGGTTGCCGATGTCACGCGCAAGCAGAATCCGGATGTCGCGGTCCATCTCGGGGACATCTACTATGGCGGCACGGAAGCCGAATGCAGACACTTCCTGAATCTGTGGCCGATGCGAGAGGCGATGGATGACATGAATTCTCCTATTCACACGGAAGGAAGTTGGGCCTTGAACGGGAACCACGAGATGTATTGCGGCGGAGAGTACTTTTTTAAAACGGTCCTTCCGGCCTTTGCTCAGCAGCAGCCATTCTTCTGCCTGGAGAATGACCATTGGCGGATGATCGGATTGGATACGGCGTACTCGAGCGGACGGCTCAAACCGCAGTCGGACAGTGATCCGATCTTCGCCCAATGGAAATGGCTCATTGACACCCTTCGCTCGAACAAGAAGGCGACGATACTTCTAACCCATCATCAACCGGTCTCCGCTCATCAGCAGGAGTTTAAGGATTCAGAGCAGCTCCGGAACGACATCGAAGAATTGTTGCGGCTCGATGGAGTCGGAGAGGATGCCATCTTCGGGTGGTTCTTCGGACATGAACACCGCTGTGCTGTGTATCGAGACAGCGCGCTGAAATTCAATGCGCGCTTGATCGGCAATGGCTGCATTCCTCATGAAGTGGAAAAGGCGAAGTCTGCCGACCCCGGCTGCACTGAAGTGGATTTCTTCAATAGGAGGGAAGCGGCCCCGGGAACGAATACTGCAGCGTCGATGTTCGCCCAGCTCACATTCATGGGACCGAAGGTGCTCATCGAATACGTGGATGAAACCAATTCTCTCTGGGGCCAGGAAGTGTGGGATTCCACGAAGAAGCGTCTGGACGGAGATCCCGCCGACAGATTTGCCGAGTACGAGAGTGTCAAGCCGTAGGCCACTTCTCAAAGCAGCAAACTGTCGACCGATACGACGCGGGGATCGGGCGGGTTGCCGGTTTGGTCTTCGGTCCGACCAACTTGTCCGGCTCGAGGCTAGGCCAACCGGGCAGAGATCCGCAAGGCAAGGTCGCCGGAAAGATCTGCTCGTCCCCTCCACGGCACATGACTTGCGCGCGACAAGCATCCTCGTTGCGGCGGAACTCGGGCAGGGAGCGGCCGAGAGCGGTTCGTCAAGGACACGCATCGCGCGACTCTCCGTCCGGGTAGGGGTGTCGGACCGGAGGCGAGCAGGGGTCAGAATCAGACCCATGCGACCGTGGATCGTTCGGCAGGGTCGTGTGATCCCTGCGGGACCGAAAGTCATCCGTTACTTAAGACAGTCAAAATGCGACGTATACGCCACTCCTTTGCTGTACACGGAGCCTTGCTTTCGCGTTCAATTGATGCTGGCCGGCTCAAGCTTCCTTGAAAAGGGAGAGCCGTTTGGCACCAACGCGAGGGATCGTGAGAATGGACAGGAATCGAAAGGATCGCGACGCCGGTGCGGGCGGAAAGCGCATCCTGGCGGAGACAGCATTGCTTCTTGTGGCGGAGGTGGCAGCATACCTCCTGCTACGGCGCACCTTCCTGCCTGCCCAAGTGGCCGCACATTCGGATCTCGTCGCCTGCGCCATCCTTCTGTTGTGGACGTGGCCCGTCTACCGCCTCGTCCTTCGCCATCGAGCGCACGCCGAGCAGCCTCCAGAAAGCCCGAACGAATCTGAACTTCAGATGCTCCGCGCGGTCATCGATACTCTGCCCGACCTGATCTACTTTAAGGACACGCAGAGCCGATTCCTTCTGGCCAATCCGGCACAGAAGAAGTTCATCAGCGGTGACCCGGAGAAGGACGTAGTCGGTCTTACCGATGCCGCATTTTTTCCGGAAGAGAACGCGGCGGCGTTTTTCAAGGATGAGCAGGAGATTCTTCGCACCGGTGTGCCCGTGGTGAGTCAGGCCGAACGGATGCACGATTTTGACGGGAACGAAGTCTGGATCCTTACCACCAAGGTCCCCTTCCACGAGAAAGATGGATCCGTGCAAGGGATCATCGGTATCGGACGCAATGTCACGGGACAGAAGCAGGTCGAAGCGGAGTTAATTCAATCGCGCGCCCAGGCCGAAGCAGCGAATCGGGCCAAGAGCGAGTTTCTGGCCAACATGAGTCACGAAATCCGCACACCCCTCAACGGCGTGATCGGCATGACGGAGCTGGCGTTGGACACAGAAATGACGGCCGAACAGCGCGAGTATCTTGACACCGTCAAACTATCGGCTGGTGCGCTGCTCACGGTGATCAATGACATTCTCGATTTTTCGAAGATCGAAGCGGGCAAGATCGATATCGAGACCATCGCCTTTGATGTGAGGGAGTGTGTGGAGACGACACTGAAGACCCTGGCTCTGCGCGCGGACGAGAAGGGGATTGAGTTGCTCTGCGACATCGTGGAGGACGTTCCAGCGACCGTGCGCGGAGACTCTGTACGTCTCGGTCAGATGCTGGTGAACCTGGTGGGCAACGCCATCAAATTCACCAACGAAGGTCAGGTTGCGGTGAGGGTTGAGGTCGAGCCAAAGCATGGCGAGGACGCAGTCCTGCATTTCGTCGTCGCCGACACCGGCATCGGAATTCCGAAAGAGAAACAACAGGCGATCTTCGAATCGTTCACGCAAGCCGACACTTCAACCACGCGAGAATTCGGCGGAACCGGGCTGGGGTTGACGATTACTTCCCGCCTGGCCGCAATGATGGGTGGAAGAATCTGGGTCGAGAGCGAGCCCGGCAAAGGCAGTGAGTTCCACTTCACCATCAGTGTAGGTGTGGGCACCGAACAGATCCAGCAACCTGAATCAGATCTGCCCTACAATTTGTTGCCGGGCACGCGCGTCCTGGTGGTGGATGATAACGAAACGAACCGCAGGATTCTGGACAGGATGCTGACGCGGTGGGAGATGCGCCCGACCTCGGTTGAGGGCGGAGCAGATGCTCTGCGGGAGTTGGTGTCCGCATGCGAACAGAGGGATCCCTATCGGCTCGTGCTGACCGACATGCACATGCCGGGCATGGACGGCTTTGGTCTCGTGGAGCGGATTCGCAGGGAGAGCGAGTTCGCTACGGCAACGGTGATGATGCTGAGTTCCGGTGCGCGGCGAGGTGAAATGGCACGCTTCCGGGAACTTGGCCTCTTCGCCTACCTTGTGAAACCGATTCGCCAAAATGAGCTGCGCGATGCCATTGCGCGCTCGCTCGATCGAAGAGACCCGCAAAACGCGTCGAAGATTGTTCCGCCGGCGCTGGAACGCCGTTTCCCAAAGTCTGCCGCAGCTCTTCACGTTTTGCTTGCGGAAGACAACACGGTTAACCAACGCCTCGCGAGCCGGCTGCTTGAAAAGCGTGGCCATCTCGTCACCGTTGCCAACAACGGACAAGAGGCACTGAACCTGCTGGACCGCTCATCCTACGACCTCGTACTGATGGATGTGCAGATGCCGCTTGTCGACGGGCTCGAAGCTACACGGTTAATTCGCGACCGTGAGAAAGGCACGGGGACACACCAGCCGATTGTGGCGCTTACGGCTCACGCGGTGAAAGGCGACGAGGAACGGTGCCGCGCGGCAGGAATGGACGGCTACCTTGCAAAACCGATTCGCCCCCAGGAACTGGACGCTGTTCTCGAAGCCTATACGGGAACAGAAGCCCCGGAACTGAGCCTGAACTGAGTATGGGCGCGAAGGAAATGTCATGAACTCGTTCTCTGCTCTCGCTGAATTCCTGAATCTGCCGGAACTGCTCGATCGCGTCGAGGGTGACGAGGATCTTCTCAGAGAACTGCTCGCGTTGTTTCAAGAGGATCTTCCCGCGAGCCGCGAAGCCTTGCAAGCTGCGATCGCTGGAGGCGATCTCGGCGAGATCGAACGGGCAGCGCACCGTTTGAAAGGGATGCTGGCCAACCTTTCGGCCGGGGGCGCAGCTTCGTTCGCGGCGGAGATCGAGTCCGCGGCCCGGGTCGGGAATGCTCCGAAGATCCCAGGACTGGTGCAACTGTTTGATCCTCAGATCATCGCCCTTTCGGCAGCGTTGGACTCGTTTATGGCGAGTGCATAAGCATGAGGATCTTAATCGCAGACGATGACCCGCTCTCTTTGCGGCTGCTCGAGAGGACCCTTGAGCGCGTAGGCTATGAGGTGACGGCCGTCAAGAATGGCCGCCGCGCCGCGGAGGAAATGTGTCAGCCCGAGGGCCCCCGGCTGGCACTTCTCGATTGGGTGATGCCGGAGCTCGACGGCCCGGCCGTATGCCGTCAGATACGTAAGGATCGCGGTGGGCATCATGTGCACATTATTCTGATTACGTCGAAAGACTCGAAGCAGGATATTGTCTGCGGTCTGGAGTCCGGCGCGGACGACTATCTTGTGAAGCCGTTTGATCCCGAAGAGCTCAAAGCACGGTTGCGGACCGGTCAGCGGATTCTGCAACTTGAAGACAACCTCGTTGAAGCCCGAGAGCAGATGCACTACAAGGCCACGCATGACCCTCTAACCTCTCTTTTGAATCGCGGGATGATTGTCGATCTGCTGGTGCGCGAATTGATCCGCGCGCGACGCGAAAAAACCTGCACAGTCGTGATCCTGGGAGATGTGGACCATTTCAAGGCAGTGAACGACACGTACGGACACCCGGTCGGAGACGAGGTGCTTCGGGAGCTTAGCCGCAGACTGTTGGGATCGGTTCGCTCCTATGATTTTGTCGGGCGATATGGAGGCGAGGAGTTTCTCGTGGTTTTGAATAACTGTAACCCCGCAAACGCCATGAGTAGAGCAGAACAGATTCGCCAAGCGGTAGGCCAGACTCCCGTAACGACAGCGAAAGGCCCTCTTCCGATCACGATGAGTCTGGGCGTCCTTGCAAGTCTCGGCGGAGAACCGAAGCTCGTCGACGAGATACTCTCCGATGTGGATCATGCCCTTTATGAAGCCAAGGGCGCAGGACGGAATTGCTGCCGCCAGGCCGGCGCGCCAGTCTTGACCCGATAAACCTCGGCTTCGGAACGATCAGAAATGAGAGCATTCGGATGCGCCAGAAGGGGCGCAGGCGACAGGCTTCAGATGGATCCTTTGAGAATAGGATAGCCCTGCGAGGCCGAGAGATTCCCAGCCCATCCGCAACCCCTGGGCGTGCCGATCTTCATGCACGTTAATCCTTCGATCACTGGATCGGTTCCGGGAACCTGCTGTTCCCAATCAAAGACAACGAGGATCAGCTTGCCACACTGCGGACATCTGAAGAAGTAGTTGGGCAATCTATCCCTCTTCAATGATTGAACGCAAAGCGCCGCCAAAATCCTTTTTCAGGATCCACAACAGAACGATAAACTGGCTCGTCGCCAGGAAGCGCTGAATCCACACTCCGCCGGGATTCACTTTTTTAGCTTATGTCCGACGAGGTTGCAGGGTGAATTGCGGGAGGACTGAGAAATGGACCGACGCAGGCGTGATTTTTTGAAGACCATCGCAGGGTCGGGAATGCTCGCCCTTGCTCCGCGCTCGGTGGAAGCCGAGGAACAAGTTGTGCGGGCGACGCGGGGAACCCCGCAGCCGCGAATCAAGGATGTCAGCGTGATCGAATGTCAGCCCGCGGGTGTGCGCCTGACGGTGGTCAAGATCAACACGGATCAGGACGGGCTCTATGGCTACGGTTGCGCGACGTTTACGCAGCGGGCGGATCTGGTCAAACCCGCGGTCGAAAAGTATCTCAAGCCATTCCTTCTGAACAAGACGACGGACCGGATCGAAGATATTTGGCAGTCTTGTTACGACAGCTCGTATTGGAAGAATGGCCCGGTGCTGAACAACGCCCTCAGCGGCATCGATCAGGCGCTCTGGGATATCAAGGGCCGGCAAGCCGGATTGCCCGTCTATCAGCTCGCCGGCGGGAAATGCCGCGAAGCTGTCGATTGCTACACCCACGCCAGTGGCGCTGAGTTTCAGGATGTGGTCGAGAGCGCGAAGAAGTCGATCGAACAAGGCTTCCGCAACGTGCGCGTTCAGGTGGAGCTTCCCGGAATGGCGGGCTATGGCGCAGCCCATACAAGCGACAAACGTCCGAAGGCTCTTCACGATCAACCGCTGTTCGATCCCGCCTCCGCCATGCGCCGGAATTTGAAACTGCTTGAGTTCTGCCGGCGGGAACTGGGCGAAGAGATCGAGTTGCTCCATGACATGCATGAACGCCTGACGCCCAACGAGGCGGTCGAGTTTTGCAAGGAGGCCGAGCAGTATCGAATGTTCTTCCTTGAGGACCCGCTTTCACCGGAAGATCTGGATTACTTTCGGCAGATTCGCCAGAATTGCGCCACACCGATCGCCATGGGCGAACTCTTCAACAACCCGCATGAATGGCAGCCGCTGATTGAAGGACGACTGATTGACTACATCCGGGTGCACCTGTCGCAAGTGGGCGGTTTCAGTCCGGCACGCAAGATCGCAATCCTCGCCGAGCAGTTTGGCGTGAAAACGGCATGGCACGGTCCCGGCGATGTTTCACCGGTTGGGCATATGGCGAACGCCACGTTAGATCTGGTCAGCTATAACTTCGGCATTCAGGAGTACTCACCGTTCAATGAGCGGACGCAAGCGATTTTTCAAGGGTGTCCAGAGATGAAGGACGGATATCTGTGGGTAAGTGAAAAGCCTGGGTGGGGGATTGAAGTGGACGAGAAGGAAGCTGCCAAGTCGCCGTTTACGGCAAGCCCGTTGAATG
>Ga0181526_10000318_pt1 | contig 52452 bp, 48 predicted proteins | sample PEATcosm2014_Bin_35_FD_119750 | JGI IMG/M metagenome (GOLD analysis project Ga0181526, IMG submission 119750) | Peatland microbial communities from MTU Mesocosm Facility, Houghton, MI, USA - PEATcosm2014_Bin06_30_metaG | ecosystem: Environmental > Terrestrial > Soil > Wetlands > Peat | place... | reverse complement strand
CCGAAACGCCGGCACTCGACGATCGGATATCTGAGTCCGGTGGAGTTCGAGATGCAGGCGGGATTAGCTTAGGCGGGTGTCAACCAAACCGGGTACAGGCCAGAGAGAAAGTCCAGGATCGTAGATTTTCCAGCATTATTTGGACCGATAAAAAAATTAAAACCTCTGAACGGGCTTAGCTTTTGGATGCTGGGCCCGATACCCCTGTAGTACTGAAGTGCTAGTGCATGAAGATAAACAGACATCAGATCCTCACAGTCATAGCCGCGACCTTTCGTCCACGCACGTTGCACTGCCGGCTAGCGTTTACGGCCCCACCTCCGTCACCAGCCCCAGCCTCCCCCACGCATCCCGCGTGAGCTGCGTGGTGCGCCCCGTCTCCGCGTTCTGATCGATCATATCGACGATATCGGTGCGCACGCCCATCTGGGTCAGATAAAGCCGGTATTGATCGCCGAAGCGCGCCTGCAGGCCTTGCTGGCGTTCGGCGGAGACGTTGGGGGCGAGGCGGTTCTGGATGTGGGTCGGACCGATGACGAGCGTGGTGCCGGGCGGCAGCGTGCGGTGCACGCCGCCCGCCAGGATCAGCGTACAGACGACGTCACAGAGGACGAAGGAGCGGTCGATCCTGGCATCGAGCGGCTCGCCGCTGCGCTTGAGCGCGAAGCAGGCGGCTTCGGTGGCGTTGATGCAGCCGGCGACGCGCGTCGTGCCGGCGCTGACGTCGAGCCCATGCTCGCGGATGATCTTGCCGAGCGTGGTGGCGACGATGAGATTGCCCTCGCCCCAGACGTTCAGCACCACCGGAAGCTTGCTCGCCGGCCCGAGCCGGTCGAGGAAGGCGAACAGCCGCTTGAACGTATCCCATTCGACGACGCCTTCGGCCGCGATCCATTGCGAACAGCCGGGCCCGCAGGCGCCGTCCGCGCCCTTCGCCAGATAAAAGATCATGGCGCCCGGCGGGGACGCCACCCCGCCGACCGGAGGCCGCGCGTCATCTTGCGAATGCGCGGGGGTGGCGAGCAAACCTACGAGAATGAACAATGTGCCGAGCAGGCTCGATCGAGGCATGACTACACTGTCAGATTATCGCGCCGCGTCTTGGAGATCGGACTCTTCGAGCAGCCGCTTGACCGATGCCGATGTCACGACCTCGCCCCGCGACGGCAGCACGTAGAACCCGTTGCGTTCGATCAAAGGTCCCTGCGGCGGGCGCGTTAATTCGCGCCGCGCCAGCTCGGAGATTACTTCTCCGGGCGTAGTGCCGCGTTCGGCCGCCAATCGCTCGACCGCGCGCATTACGTCGTCGTCGATCTGCGCCGTCTTGCCCATACGAAGAATTTACCCACGAAGGAGGTCTGTGACAACTTAAACTGGAAGATTATCGTGCTTCCTTGCCGGCATCTCCACCGTCTTGCCGCGCAGCATCGCCAGCGCCCGGGCGATGCGCGAGCGGGTGGCGTGCGGCATGATCACGTCGGCGGTGGCATCCCTGTAAATCGGCTCGCACCCGGCACCTTCCCCCCAACCGCCTGATAGAAATTGGTCAATTGCCGCGCTAGGAGTGCGCCGAGCAATCCTTCCATTTTTGAAACATCCAATTGCCCTGCTCTCCAGCTGATATCTGCCGCGTCCAGAGCATCAAAATACGGGTTTCGATTATCAACGATCTGATCGGGGATCGTAGGCGTACCCGGCAGAACAACGCCTGCGCGGATCGATAGGACCACGTAAGAAACGATGCGCGATGTCCTTCCGTTCCCGTCCGCGAATGGATGTATCCAGTTCAGCCTCCACATGACGTAAGAGGCCAAATGGATTGGCGTAGCTTGCTCCCAATGTTCGTTGACGTAATCGCAGAGGTCTTCGACCAATTCGGGAACGAGGTGAGCACCGGGCGGCTGATGCCTGCTACCCTCGATTTCCACTCCGGCTGGCCGATAGTTGCCGGCGAACGTACTGATACCGGCTAACGCCTCGCGGTGGAGCGCCAGGATGAGCGACGGCCGAAGCTTGAAAGGACGTCGGTCCAACGCGCTTTGGATCGCCGCAATACCAGCGTCATACTGCCGAAGGACATTTCGTGCCTCGGCCTCCGCTCTCGCGTGAGGGTCCGTGATTCGCTGCGGCTCTAACGCCCGGCTATCCCGCTTCTCGATCGGTTCGCGCGCCATCACCCTCTCGCGAGAGCTTTTCCGCCTCACGGTCGATCATTTCCCGCGTGATCAACTCGTTCTCGAACGCAGCGTTGCCATAGGCAAAGCTACGCCGCTGCTGCTCCCGTTGCTCTGGGGTGGGCTGCGCCTGTTTGGCAGCTTCGATCAGTTCTTTAAGGGCATCGGTCATGGTTGTTCATATATACCGAATCGCTGGGGCCCGCCACTTTACATTCGATCGTTTAAGAGTCGCTACACCGGCAAATTATCGTGCTTCCTTGCCGGCATCTCCACGGTCTTCCCCCGCAGCATCGCGAGCGCGCGGGCGATGCGCGAGCGGGTGGCGTGCGGCATGATCACGTCGTCGATATAGCCGCGCTCGGCGGCGATGAAGGGGGAGAGGAAGCGCTCCTCGTATTCCTTGGTGCGCGCCGAGATTTTTTCCGGGTCGCCGATGTCGGCGCGGAAGATGATCTCGACGGCGCCCTTGGCGCCCATCACCGCGATCTGCGCCGTCGGCCAGGCGTAATTGACGTCGGCGCCGATATGTTTCGACGCCATGACATCGTAAGCGCCGCCGAAGGCCTTGCGGGTGATGACGGTGACGAGCGGCACCGTCGCCTGCGAATAGGCGAAGAGCAACTTTGCGCCGTGCTTGATCAGCCCGCCATATTCCTGCGCGGTGCCCGGCAGAAATCCCGGCACGTCGACGAAAGTGACGATCGGGATGTTGAAGGCGTCGCAGAAGCGCACGAAGCGCGCCGCCTTGCGGCTCGCGTCACTGTCGAGCACGCCGGCGAGCACCATCGGCTGATTGGCGACAAAGCCCACGCTGCGGCCGGCGATGCGGCCGAAGCCGATCACCATGTTGCGGGCGAACTGCTCGGACAATTCGAAGAAGTCGCCCTCGTCCACGACCTTTAGGATCAGTTCCTTGATGTCATAGGGTTTGTTGGGATTGTCGGGCACGAGTGAATCGAGCGACGGCTCGATGCGCTCGACATCGTCGAAGGACGGCCATTCCGGCACGCCGGCCGTGGCGTTCGCCGGCAGGAAGTCGAGGAGGCGGCGCATCTGCAGCAGCGTCTCGACGTCGTTGTCGTAAGCGCCGTCGGCGATCGAGGATTTCGCCGCATGCACCGAGGCGCCGCCGAGCTCTTCGGCGGTGACGATCTCGTTGGTCACCGTCTTCACCACGTCGGGCCCGGTGACGAACATGTAGCTCGTGTCGCGCACCATGAAGATGAAATCGGTCATGGCCGGCGAATAGACGTCGCCGCCGGCGCAGGGCCCCATGATCACGGAAATCTGCGGGATGACGCCGGAGGAGAGTACGTTCCTCTTGAACACCTCGCCATAGCCGCCGAGCGCCGCCACGCCCTCCTGGATGCGGGCGCCGCCGGCATCGAACAGGCCAACGATCGGCGCGCGGGCGCGCATCGCCATGTCCTGGATCTTGATGATTTTCTGCGCGTGGGTCTCCGACAGCGAGCCGCCGAACACGGTAAAGTCCTTGGAGAAGACGAACACGGTGCGGCCGTTGACGGTGCCGAAGCCCGTCACCACGCCGTCGCCCGCGATATGCGACTGCTCCATGCCGAAATCGACCGAGCGGTGCTCGACGAACATGTCGAGCTCCTCGAACGAGCCGCGGTCCATCAGAAGCTCGATGCGCTCACGCGCGGTGAGCTTGCCGCGTTTGTGCTGCGCATCGATGCGGCGCTCGCCGCCGCCCTGCCGCGCGCTGACGCGGCGGTCCTCAAGCCTGTCGAGAATGTCTTTCATTATTCTTCTCCGAGCGGGCCCCGGCCGGCCGGATGGTTATAGCGTTTTGTAGCAAGACCTGAGCCAAGGGTCACGTTCAGGCGCGTTCCCCTCCCCCTTGTGGGGAGGGGTTAGGGGCGGGGGTCGGGAGGGAAAAGCGCGTGCGTCAACGCCAGTAACTTCCCTCCCGACCCCCCACCCTCCCCTCCCCCGACAAGTATGCACTCGAGCGCGCGCGAGCGCGGCCCGGGTGGGGGGAGGGAAAGATTGGCCCTACCGCTCGTCAGACACGTCATTCCCGCAGCAGGCGAAGATGATGCTGACGGTGGGAGAGTTGGGAAGCGAAAAAGCCGGGCCACGCGCCGCGGCTTCGAGCGCGGCGTCGGACACCTCGAAAGCGAGGATGGCTTCGTCGTTTTGCTCGGAATTGCCGGAGTTGGGATTCATGCCGATCACCCGTTCACGCTGCATGGCCAATTGACGCCGCGATCTTAGCGGACTGGTCCCGAGAAACCAAAAGCCATTCAGCCGCCGCCCGCCACCTCCTCGACCGCCGCGACAATGCCCGCATAGCCGGTGCAGCGGCACAGATGCCCGCTCAGGACTTCGCGGATTTCCGCGGTGGTCGGATGCGGATGGCGGGCGAGATAATCGGTAAACGACATCAGGATGCCGGGCGTGCAGAAGCCGCATTGCAGCGCGTGATTGTTGCGGAAGGCCTGTTGCAGCGGATTGAGCGTGCCGTCAGGCGCGGCGAGCGATTCCACGGTCGTGATCTCGCGGCCCTCGGCCTGCACGGCAAGCGTGAGGCAGGAGCGCGTGGCGATGCCGTCGATCAGCACCGTGCAGGCGCCGCAAATGCCGTGCTCGCAGCCGACATGGGTGCCGGTAGCGCCGAGCACCTGGCGCAGGAAGTCGGAGAGCAGAAGGCGCGGCTCGGCGTCGCCCGAAAGCTTGCGGCCGTTGAGCGTCAGCGTCACGCGCATTTTTTCGTCGCGGTTCACGCGGCGCATTTTTGGGCCTCCTCGATGACGAGCGGCGCGAGATTGCGGAACAGATCGCGCCGCAGCGCGGGCGAGGCGTGCAAATCCTCAAAACCTTCGAGCGCTTCGGCCCATTCGTGGACAGCGGAGGCACCATCGCCCTCGATCCGGCGCACCATCGGCTTCCCCGCCATGCCGCCGACGCCGAGCCGCAGCGTGCCGTCCTGCTCGACGACGGCTGCCACCGCGACGATGGCGAAATCGCCATGCCGACGCGCCACTTCACGAAATGCTACGCCCTGGCCGGCTAACAGCGGAAAGCGCACCGCGACGATCAGCTCGTCCGGCGCGCGCGCCGTCGTCAGCATGTCCTCTTGAAACTCGCCCGCCGCCAGCACCCGCGTGCCGCGCCGTGAGCGCAGCACGACTTCGCCGCCCAGCACCGCAAGCGTCAGCGCCAATTCCGAGCTCGGATCGGCATGGGCGATCGAGCCGCAGACCGTGCCTTTATTGCGGGTCTGGAAATGGCCGACGAAGGGCAACGCCGCGGCGGCGAGCGGCAGCTTTTGCGCAAGCGCCGGCCAGGCCATCAATTTGTTCTGCGTCACCGCGGCGCCGATCTCGATGCCGCCGGCATGCTCGCCGATGCTGTCGAGTTCGGCGATGCGCGAAATATCAATCAGAACGCCGACATCGAGGAGCCGCAGATTGAGCATCGGCAGCAACGACTGCCCGCCGGCGAGAATGCGCGCCTCGTCGCCGTAGTCGGCGAGGAGCGCCACCGCCTGTTCGACGGTATCCGGCCGCACATAATCGAACGGCCGCGGCTTCATTTGCTCATGCTCTGCATCATGGCGTGGATGCGCCGCGGCGTCGCCGGCAGCGGCACGTCGGCCGAGCCGAGCGCATCCGCAATGGCATTGGCGATACAGACCGGCGTCGACATGCAATTGCCTTCGGCGAGCCCCTTGGCGCCGAGCGGAGTGAGCGGCGACGGCGATTCATAATGCAGGATTTCGAGCGCCGGGATTTCGCTCACCGTCGGCACCAGATAATCGGCAAAAGTGCCGGAGAGGAACGCGCCCTCCTCGTTGTACGTAAACTCCTCGTAGAGCGCGGCCGCCACGCCTTGCGCGAAGGCGCCGCGGATCTGCCCGGTGGCGATCATCGGATTCATGATGCGGCCGGCATCGTGCATCGACACATAGCGGTCGACGCGCACTTGATACGTCAGCGGGTCGATCTCGACGCCGCAGAGGTCGAAGATGAAGCCGTAGGTGAGCGAAGTATTGATGCGGTCGTCATGCGCGGGCGCTTCGAGCTCGGGTGGCGTCCACACGCCGGTCTCGCTCAAGGCGGGCGTCATGCCGTCCGGCAACAGCCCCGGCGCCCAGTTCGAGGTCGCGGCGACCCGGCTGACCGGCAGCGCATTGTCGGGGTTGGAACGGCTGCGCACCTTGCCGGCCGCAAGCTCGACATCGTCGGGCAAGACGTTGAGCTGTTTCGCGGCGATCGCCCTGATCTTGTCGCGCATCTGCACCGCGGCCATATGGGCCGCCACCGCGGTGCCCGAGGCGAAGCGGCTCGAATAGGTGCCGGCCGCGATCGACCATTGGTCTTTCGCGGTGTCCAATTCCAGAACCACTTCGACATCGTCGGGATCGAGGCCGAGCGTTTCGGCGACGATCTGCGCCAGCACCGTTTCATGGCTCTGGCCCTGCACCGTGACGTCGGCGGTGACGGTGACGGCGCCGAGCGGATCGACATTCACCGTCGCCATCGACACCGCGCCGTTCTTAGGTCCGGCCCTGTCGCGCGCGGCCGGCGTCATCAGCGTTGAGAGATAGCCCATATTCGACATCGCGGGCTCGACCACGGCGGCGAAGCCGATGCCGTATTTCCGGCCGGCGGCACGCGCCGCGGCGCGGCGGTGTTTCAGATCGTCGAGCCGGCCGGAGCCAACGGCGACCTCGACCGCCTTGGCGTAATCGCCGGAGTCGTAAAGCGCGCCGGCGGCAGTGCGGTAGGGAAATTTCCGCGCCGGGACGAGATTGCGGCGGATGACATCGAGCGGATCGAGGTCAAGCTCGACGGCGATGCGCTGCATCAGCCGCTCGATCGCCAGATAAAGCTGCGGCCCGCCGAAACCGCGGATGAGGCTCGCCGGCATTTTGTTGGTCAGCACGACACGGTTTCGCACCGCGACATGCTCGATGTCGTAGGCTCCCGTCACCGCGCCATGCATGCGATAGAGCGGCCCCGGCATCGGTGCGCGCAGGAAGGCGCCGTAGTCTTCGAGCTGATCGAGCTTCAGCGCCAGAATGCGGCCGTCTTTGGTGACTGCCGCTTCGATCTCGGTGACGCGGTTCGGCCCCGAGCTCGCAGCGACCAGATGTTCGATGCGGTCCTCGACCCATTTCACCGGCCGCCCGGTGATTTTGGCGGCGAGCGCCATCAGCACGACATAAGGAAACACCGAAAGCTTTATGCCGAAACTGCCGCCGGAATCGGGGGGAATGCGCAGGCGCAATTTCGGCCCGGCAACGCGGAGCGCCCGCGCCATCACCGGATGCATCGAAAACGGCCCCTGGAAATTCGCCAGCACGTCAAAACTTTTCTCGGCCGGATTGTGCTGGGCGACGACCACATAGCATTCGATCGGCGTGAACGACTGCCGCGGGAATTCAACTGTCAGCGCGACGCGGCGATCCGCGCGCGCGAAGGCTGATTCGGGATCGCCATAACGGAAGTCGCGCACCGAGATTTCGTTGGTCTTCGCCGCCGGATGCAGCAGCGGCGCCGAGCTATCGCAAGCCGCAACCGGGTCGATCACCGCTTCGAGCGGCGCATAATCGACCGTCACCAATTCGGCCGCGTCCTCGGCGATATAGCGGCTCTCGGCAACGACCAGCGCCACCGGCTCGCCGACATAGCGCACGCGCTCCACCGCCAGCGCCCATTGCTGGATCGGCGTCTTCACCACCGCCAGGAATGGATCGGAGAGTTTTTGGATATCCTCGCCGGTGATGACGCCCCAGACGCCGTCATGCTTAAGCGCGGCATCGGCATCGATACGCAGGATCTCGGCATGCGCATGCGGCGAGCGGATAACATGGGCCTGCAGCGTGCCGACCGGCACCGGCAGATCGTCCGCATAGCGGCCGCGGCCCGACAGCAAGGCGGGGTCCTCCTTGCGGAGGATCGATTTGCCGAGCTCTCCGGACATATTCTTACGTCTTTCTCCCTCGCCTTCCTCTCTACATCCGCGCCCCGCTATTGTCAGCACGGGCGGCCGCGGGATATCTCCCCCAACGGAAAGGAACGTCGATGGATCAAGCAGCAACCGGGTCCGGCATCGGCCAGCCGGTGCGCCGCCGCGAGGATTTGCGGCTGGTGCGCGGCGGCGGCCGCTACACCGCGGACGAGAACCTGCCGGGCCAGGTCTATGCCGTGATGGTGCGTTCGCCGCATGCACATGCGCGCCTCCGCGCCATCGCGACCGAGAAGGCCAAGGCCCTACCCGGCGTGCTCGCGGTGCTCACCGGCGCCGATTGCGTGGCCGACGGCCTGATGCCCATTCCGCACAAGCCGTGGTCGCCGCACCCGGCGGAAGCCAAGCTGACGAATAAAGGCGGCGTGCCGCCGTTCGAAGCGCCGCATTATGCGCTGCCGACTGAGAAAGCGCGTTTCGTCGGCGAGGCGATAGCGATGGTCGTCGCCGAGACCGTCAACGCGGCGAAGAACGGCGCCGAAGCTGTCGAGATCGAGTACGAGGTCTTACCCGCGGTGGTCGAGACCGCGGCAGCGGCGCGGCAGGACGCGCCGATCGTTCACGAGCCGGCGCGGACGAATGTCTGTTTCGATTCCGATCTCGGCGATGCGGCGGCGACCGAGGCCGCCTTCGCCCGCGCCGCGCAGGTGACGCGCTTCGAGACCTGGGTGCAGCGCGTCACCGGCGTGCCGATGGAGCCGCGCGCGGCGCTCGCGGATTTCGATCGCGAGACCGGGCGCTTCACCGTCTATGCCGGCAATGGCGGCGCGGTGCGGCTGAAGAACGACCTCGCCACCATGCTGGGCGTGCCGCCCGAACAGGTCCGCGTGCTGATGCAAGACGTCGGCGGCAATTTCGGCACCCGCGGCATGATCTATCCGGAATTCGCGCTGGTGGCCTGGGCTTCGCGCAAACTCGGCCGGCCGGTGAAATGGATCATCGACCGCAGCGAGTCATTTCTGAGCGACTATCAGGCCCGCGATCTCGTGGTCGAAGCCGAATTGGCGCTCGACGCCAAGGGCAAGTTTCTGGCGATGCGCGGCTCCAATCTCGGCAATCTCGGCGCCCACACCACCAATTTCGCCATGGTGCAAAAGGGCGTGCAGATGATGTCGAGCATCTATCGGATGCCGGCGGCGCATTTCCGCGCCCGCGCCACGCTCTCCAACACCTCGCCGACGCGGCCCTATCGCAGCGCCGGCCGCCCCGAAGTGATCTTCGTCATGGAGCGGCTGATCGATCTCGCCGCCCACGACGGCGGCTATGATCGCGTCGCACTGCGCCGCCGCAATCTGGTGACGCAAAAGGAGCTGCCGTACAAGAATCCGTTCGGCGTGATCTACGACAATGGCGATTATATCGGCGCCATGGATAGTGCGCTGAAGCTCGGCGACTGGGCGGGTTTCAGGCGCCGCGCCGCCGAAGCGAAGAAACGCGGCAAGCGGCGCGGCATCGCGGTCGGCAATTACGTCGACATCTCGACGGGGGTGCCGCGCGAGAAAGCCGAGATCACCGTCAAGCCCGATGGCGCGGTCGAGCTCGTCATCGGCATCGTCTCGCAGGGCCAGGGCCATGAGACGAGCTTTGCGCAACTTGTGACGGAATGGCTCGGCGTGCCGATCGAATGCGTGCGCTTCGTCGCCGGCGATACCGATCGCGTGTCAGTCGGCGGCGGCGCGCATTCCGGCCGCGGCATGCGGCTCGGCTCGATCGTCATCAAAAAGTCCTCCGACCGCATCATCGAGAAAGGCTTGCGCATCGCCGAGCATCTGCTCGAAACCGCGGCCGCCGATATCGAATTCAACAACGGCGCCTTCGCGGTGAAGGGCACCAATCACGCCGCGGGATTATTTGAAGTCGCGCGCGCCGCATTGGAGCGCACCGATTTGCCGGAAGATTTGCGCGGCCCGCTCTATGCCGATTGCGATGAGACCGTGCTCGACGCGAGCTATCCTTACGGCGCCCATGTCTGCGAAGTCGAGGTCGATCCCGATACCGGCAAGGTCGCGCTGATCAATTACGTCGCCGTCGACGATGTAGGCCTTGCCGTGAACCCGATGATCATCCACGGCCAGGTCCATGGCGGCATCGCGCAAGGCGTCGGCCAAGCGCTTTTGGAGCACGCGCATTACGATCCCGAAAGCGGGCAGATGCTCGCGGGCTCGCTGATGGACTACGCCATGCCGCGCGCGACCGATATGGTGAACTACATCACCGAGATCAGCGAAGTGCCCTCCTCGACCCATCCGCTCGGCATCCGCCCCGCCGGCGAAGGCGGCACGGTGCCGGCGCTCGCGGTCACGGTGAACGCCATCGTCGACGCCTTGTGGGAATTCGGCGTGCGCCATGTCGAAATGCCGGCGACGCCGCAGCGGGTGTGGCAGGCGATCCAGGCGGGGCGCCGGCATTAAGGGCCGGGCGCCGACATAAGCGCGCCTCGCTTACATTCCAAGCCGCCTGGTGCTAAGCCGTGCGGAGATTCGGAGCTTTGGGCGAGCGTGGCAGAAGCAGACCTTCGCACCCGCGATTTCAAGAAAATTCTGCTGATCAAGCTGTCGGCGCTGGGCGACGTCGTGCACACGCTGCCGCTGTTGAACAAATTGCGGCATCGCTACCCGGTGGCGCGGATCGATTGGCTGGTGACGGCAGCGTTCGGCGAGTTCCTGCGCGACAATCCTGCCATCAACAATGTCATCGAATTTCCGCGCGACGAATGGTCGGCGCCGTGGCGCGCGGCGCCCTATGTGAGCGCCGCCAAACTGATCGCCATGTTGCGCGCCAGCGAATACGATCTGGTGCTCGATCTGCAAGGCCAGTTCCGCAGCGCCTTGTTTGCTTTCGCCTCCGGCGCGCCGGTGCGGATCGGCTTCGACAAGCCGCGCGCGGATCGATGGAAAACCTTGTCGCGGAAAATTCCGGACGAGGCGAAGAAACACGCCTGGCAGGGCGCGCGCGAAGGCAGCTATCTCGCCTATACGCATCACATCGCGCTGCCGACGCTCGATATGCACCCGGTCGAGCGCTATCTCGGCATAGCCCCGCTCCTTGGCCTCGACGACGGCGCGCCGGACTTTTCGTTTCCGATTCCGCCGGAGGCCGCAACGCGCATCGAGGGCCTGCTCGATTATTACGACATCGCCAAACAAAAACTCATTGTGATTGCGCCCGGCACTAATTGGGACACCAAACAATGGCAGGCCAGCGGCTTCGCCGACGTCGCGCGGCACTTTCTGAGAAAGAGCCGCGTCGTGGCCTTGATCGGCTCGGACGGCGAGCGCGCGCTGTGCGAACAGATCGCGCAACTCGCGCCGGGCGCCATCAATCTCTCAGGTGAAACGACGCTCGCCGAACTCGCGGCGCTGCTCCGCCGCTCAGCCGTCTGCGTCACCAACGATTCCGGCCCGATGCATCTTGCGGTCGCGCTCGACCGCGCGGTGGTCAGCGTGTTCGGGCCGACCGACCGTGTCTGGGCCGGCCCGTTCCAGCGCGACGGCGCGGTGGTGCGGGCGGGCGTGGCGTGCTCGCCCTGTTATTTGCGGCAACTGAGCCAATGCCCGCACGAGCATATCTGTATGCGGGATGTCGCCGCCGCGACGGTGATCGAAAAAATCGAGGCTTTGCTCGGCAAACAAACCGGCAAGCCGGGCGCCACCGCGCGGTCGACGAACCTGCGCTAGCCTGACAGATTGGGCAATTTTTCGCCGATGCCGAGCGTGACGGCCTTCTCGTAGGCCCGGGCCGCAAGCGCCACGTCTTCGATGGCGACGCCGAGCGACTTGAACAGCGTGATGTCTTCCTTGGCGGCGCGACCTTCGCGGCGGCCGGCCACGACATCTCCCAGCGGCGCGACTTGATGCCAGTCCAACAGGCCTTCGTTCACCGGAGCCACAAGGTCGGTCGCCTCGTATCGCACCTGGTCGGTGTCGTCCGTGGCGATGAACTTGGCACGCGCCACGGCACTCGAATCGAGTTCGCGTCGGTGCTCGTAATTGGCGCCGATCGCATTAATGTGAGTTCCAGGAGAGAGCCATTCGCCGAGCAGCACGGGCGTCGTCGACGTGGTCGATGTCACGACGATATCGCAGCCGGTGACGGCTTGTTGCGCGATTTCGACGGGCTTCGCCTCGATCCCGAAGCTCGCTCGGATGTCCTGGCAAAACTTGATCCGTTTCTCCGGGCTTCGACTAAAGGTGCGGACCTCCTTGATGGCGCGCACAGCCGCGATCGCCTCGACCTGTGTGCGCGCCTGCCGGCCCGATCCTATCACCCCAAGAATGCTCGAATCCGGATTCGACAGATAACGGGTCGCCACCCCACTCGCCGCACCGGTGCGCAGCGCGCCCATGGCGAACACTTGGACGATGGCGCAGAGTTCTCCGCCTGCTTCCTTGTAGAGACAGAACACCCGTCCGGCATTGTGCCCGAATACAGTGGTGCTCGAGACCTTGACGCCGTAATAGCCGCGATAGCCGAGGACCGCCGCCGTGATCCGCAGCGTGCCGTCGCTCAACGGCACGCGGACACGCGGCACATTGGTCACATTGCCCTTGCCTGCTTCGCGAAAAACTTCCTCGGTCGCTTCGAGCGCATCACTCATGCCCACGAGGCGCATGACCGTCGTCTCGTCGAGAAAAATCGTCATTTCCGTTGTCCGTGATGAGCAGGAGGTTCGCGGGCGGGCGTGATATTCTCTTGGTTCTCAGCCGGCCTTGATGCCGGCCGCTTTGACCACCTTGCCCCATTTGTCGGTTTCGTCGGCGATGAGCTTGGCAAAATCGGCGGGCGCGCCGGGCATCACCATTCCGCCGAGGTCGGCGACCCGTGCTTTCATTGTCGGGTCCGAGAGGCCCGCATTGATCTGAGAATTGAGCTGATCCACGATCTCGGCGGGCGTGCCGGCCGGCGTACCGACGACGAACCACGCGCTCGCCTCGTAACCCGGCAACACGTCGGCCACCGTCGGCAAGCCGGGCAGCGCGTCCCAGCGGGTTGCCGACGTTACCGCGAGCGCACGCAGCTGGCCCTGCCTGACATATTCGGTGGCCGACAACATGGAGGCGAACGTCATCTGGACCCTGCCGGCGAGCAAGTCGGTGATGGCGGGCCCGGTGCCGCGATACGGCACGTGAATCATGTTGATGCCCGCCATCATGTTGAGCAGTTCCCCCGCCAAATGCGGCGTCGTGCCGATGCCGGGAGAAGCCATGTTGATCTTGCCCGGGTTGGCTTTGGCATAGGCGATGAACTCGACCAGGCTTTGAGCCGGGAACGATGGATTGATCACCATCACGAACGGGCCGCGAAACACGCCCACGACCGGAGCGATGTCGCGGATCAAATTGAAATTGAGGTTGTCGTAGAGCGTCGCGTTGATGGCGTTCGACGAATTGATCAGGAGCAGCGTGTAACCGTCGCGCGGCGCACGCGCGACCAGCTCGGCGCCGACATTGCCGGCGGCGCCCGGACGATTTTCCACGATGAACGGTTGGCCCATTCGCGCGGACAACCACTCGGCCGTCAAGCGTGCAGCGAGATCGGCGCCCGCGCCCGCCGGAAAGCCGACGACGACGCGCACCGGCCGGACCGGATAGGGCTCTGCCGCTTCGAGCCGGCTCGTTGCGGCGAAAGTAGCGGCGCCCGCGACAATGCGCAGAAATCGGCGGCGTGGAAGCGTCATGCTGATACTGGGTCGACCGGATTGCAACGTGCAAACTACACTGAGCGCCCGCCGAGTGCCATCCGACAGCGGCCGCACGGGCGCAAGCGCTCCGCGACCGATCCGATACCCCTGGAGCATGATCCCGAAAAGTGGAAGCCGGTTTTCGGAAAAGATCATGCTAAAATGAAAGCCCTAGCGAGCGGGCCACGGCGGCGCGACCTCAATCCCGCGCAAGCTGCTTTGGGCGATGGCGCGCTGAACAACGCCCGAAGCCTTGGCCTCCTCGACGAAACCGCTGATATAGTCGAGCCGGCCGGGTTCGTCCTTTTTTATCGCGATGCCGAGGCGGTTGACGCCATAGGCGCCCTCCAGAATGCGGGAACCGGGGAGTCTCGCCAAGAAATCAACCAGCATCGGACGCGCGAGCGCCAACGCGTCGGCCTTTCCGGTCCGTAGCAGGTCGAAGGCAGTTTCAGGAAGGTCTGCACCAACCAGTTCCGCACGCTTTACGACGCGCTCGAGCGCCAGGCTCGCAGCGTGATGGCGCACAAATACGATGCGAATCCCCGGCCGATCGGCCTCCGCCGCGCTGTGGATGGCCGAGCCGGCCGGCACCAGGAAAGTGTAGTCGAACTGGATCACCGGCGGAGTGAAATCGAGCTCTTCGGCGCGCGATGGCTCGATGCCCATGAAAGCGATGTCGCTTGCGCCGGACTTGAGGCTCGCGGTTGCATCGGCCGGCGTGGCATATCCGATGAGCTCCGCGCCGACGCCGAGCCGGATCGCGAGAAGGCGAGCCACTTCAATGCCGACGAGCCCGGTGCCCTTTCCGTGCAGCTCTCCGGTCGCGGGATCCTTCGTGTACTGCGGCAGAAACAGCGCGGTGCGAATTTTGCCGGCCTGCACGACGTCCGCGACGCGCGGGTCCGCCGCGAGCGACGGCAGCATCGACGACGCCAATCCCAGAACGAGAAGTGCAGTGCCGGCTGCCAGTCTGGATAAATGCTTCATGATCCGCCTTCCTTATTTTCCCTATTGGCGTCCTTCATTGCGGCCGCGCACTACAATTTAAAGAACGCCGGCAGATATCGATTTGGACATCTGCTGCTGTGACTGATTGCATTAGTAGGTTAGAATAGCTTCACGCGGGAAACACAAATGCAGTGTCGGAGCCGCGCTCTCACGACCCAAATCAAGCGAGGATTGACGGTGCCATTAGCGTCAGTGAATGTCGCCTGATGGAACCGCATGACGTGGATAAATTTGCCAAGGGAGCCGCACCCGACTCGGGCCAGGCTTGGCTCCGGCTCGGTGCATCGATCCTTGTCTCCACCATTGGCGGGGTCGGGATGTGGTCGGTGGTGGTGGCGCTCCCTGCCGTGCAAGCGGAATTCGGCGTGCCGCGGGCGGAAGCCTCGTTGCCGTTCACGCTGGCGATGCTGGGTTTTGCATTCGGCGGCGTGCTCATGGGCCGGCTCCTCGATATCGCCGGCATTTTGGGGCCGGTCAGTCTCGGGGCGGTCATGCTCGGCGTGGGCTATCTTGGCGCCGCCAGTGCCGGCAGCCTGACGACCTTCGCGCTGGCACACGCGGTGATCGGGTTCGGCAGCTCGGTTTCGCTCGGTCCGTTGATGGCGGACATTTCACACTGGTTCGTTCGCCGGCGCGGATTGGCGATCACGCTGTGCTCGGCCGGCAATTATCTCGCCGGCACGGTGTGGCCGCCGCTCGTGCAGCGATCGATCGCGCTCCACGGCTGGCGCGCGACCCATCTCGGCATCGGGCTTGCCTGCGGGATCGCGATGCTCGCGGTCGGCTTCATCGCATTGCGCCAACGCTCGCCGGCCGCGGCGCAGCAGGCGACGGAAGTCGGCATGCGGTCGCCCGGAACACTCGGAACGCTCGGGCTTTCGCCTAATATGCTGCAGGCGCTCCTTGCGATAGCGTCGGTGTGCTGTTGCGTGGCGATGTCCATGCCGCAGGTCCACATCGTCGCTTACTGCGGCGATCTCGGCTATGGCGTCGCCCACGGCGCCGACATGCTTGCTGTGATGATGGCTTGCGGGATTTTAGGCCGCATCGGGTCGGGTGTTATCGCCGACCACATCGGCGGCTTGCGCACCTTGATGCTCGGATCGGCTCTGCAAGGCGTGGCGCTGCTCCTCTATCTGCTCTACGACGGCTTGGTCTCGCTTTACGTCATCTCGGCGGTGTTCGGCCTGTTCCAGGGCGGCATCGTTCCGAGCTACGCGCTCATCATCCGAGAATACCTGCCGCCGAAAGAAGCCGGCACCCGCGTCGGCATCGTGTTGATGGCGAGCCTGTTCGGCATGGCGCTGGGCGGTTGGATGTCGGGCTACATTTTCGATGTGACCGGCTCGTATGGCGCTGCCTTCGTCAACGGGCTGGGCTGGAATGCGGTCAACGCCTCGATCGTGCTTTGGATCTTGTTCCGGCGCCGCTCCCGCATGGCCTATGCCTAAGGCTTGTCCTGGTCAGCCCTGTTTCTCATTCGTCGGGATCGCCCCGATCTCCGTCACCCAGGCCCGCGCCGAGCGGTACCAATTCTGCCGCCGCGGCACGAATTGATCGCGCTGCCGCAAAATGCCGACGCGAACCATATAGGACGGCTGCACGCCCTCGCCCGGCGTCGTCGAATAGATCGGCGAACCGCAGCTCGGGCAGAACGCCTGCAGCCGCGGCTTGCCGCTGTCCGCCGTGGTCTTGAGGAAAAGCGTCGGCGTGCCGGTCATCTTGAAACTCGCGCCGGGCACCGGCACGGACACGCGAAAGGCCGAGCCGGTTCCTGACTGGCAATCGGTGCAATGGCAAATCTGGGTCTTCTCCGGATCGGCTTCGCCCTCGATCCGGATTGCGCCACAGCCGCAAGACCCGTCGATTTTCATCGCACCGCTCCTCTATTCGTTCCGGCCGTGCTATTACGCCCGTTCGTCGATACGCGCAAAAAAATACGAATACTCAAAAAGAGATGGCGATTACTCGCCGCAGGGGAAGGACCGCCATGCCGAAATTTATCACTGCGTTTGTTCTCCTTGTCGCGGCGTCAACCTCGGCTTTCGCGCAATCGGCTCCCTCCCCCGACGTCATCAAGGACCTCGCCCCGACCGGCAAGCTCCGCGCCGCGATGAATTTCGGCAATCCGGTGCTGGTGCAGAAGGGTCCGAACGGCGAGCCGGTCGGCGTCACGCCCGAATTGGCTGCCGCGCTCGCAAAGCGGCTCGGCGTGCCGGTTGAGTTCGTGACCTATACGGCGGCCGGAAAAGTATTCGACGGCGCCACCAAGAACGAATGGGACATCGGCTTCATCGCCATCGAGCCGGTGCGCTCGGCCGAGGTCGATTTCAGCCCGCCCTATGTCATCATTCAGGGCGCCTATCTGGTGCGCAAAGATTCGCCGCTCAAGGACGTCGCCGCGGTCGATGCGCCGGGCATAAAGATCGGCGTCGGGCTCGGCTCGGTGTACGATCTCTATCTGACCCGCACGCTGAAAAACGCCATGCTCATCCGCAATCCCAAGGGCGGCGCCGCGGGGGGCATCGAGCCCTTCCTCGATCAGCATCTCGATGCCGCGGCGGGCGTCCGTGAGCCGCTCGATGCCTATGCCAAGGATCATCCCGACACGCGCGTGCTGCCGGGCTCGTTCGAGGAAATCCGCCAGGCCATCGGTACGCCGAAGGGCCGCGCGGCCGGCGCCGCCTATCTGCGCAAATTCGTCGAAGAGATGAAGGCGAGCGGTTTTGTCGCCGACGCGCTGAAACGTTCCGGACAGACCGCGCCGGTGGCGCCGCCGGAAGGCTGAGCTTTTACTTACAGGGAGTGAAAAATGAGCATCACACGACGGTCGCTCGTGACCACCGCGCTGGCGTCGCCGCTTGTGCTGTCGCTTGCCGACATCGCGCGGGGACAATCCTGGCCGTCCGGTATCATCAAGATCGTGGTGCCGTTTCCGCCCGGCGGCACGGTCGATCCGATCGCCCGCATGGCGCAGCCTGGCCTGCAGCAAAAGCTCGGCGCCACCATCGTCATCGAAAACCGGCCCGGCTCCTCGGGCAGTCTCGGCACCGAGCTCGTCGCCAAATCGCCGCCAGACGGCAATAGCTGGGTGTTCGTGTTCGACACCCACGCGGTCAATCCGTTTTTGTTCGATCTGCATTTCGACACCGTGAAGGATCTCGAGCCGGTGATGCTGATCGGCACCGCGCCGAACGTGCTCGCGACGCATCCGTCGCGGCCGTACAAATCCTTCGCCGACGTGGTGGCGGCCGCCAAGGCAAAGCCCGACACCATCACCTATGCGTCGATCGGCAGTGGCAGCGTCGGCCATCTGACCATGACGCTTTTGAGCGAGCGCGCCGGCTGTAAGCTCGTGCACGTGCCCTATCGCGGCGGCGGCCCGGCGATGAACGACGCCATCGCCGGTCATGTCGATATGATCATCGGCAGCGCGGCGCTCGTCATGCCACAGGTCAATGCCAAGACCATCGTGCCGCTATTGCAGACCGGCAAGACACGCATGCCGACGCTGACGAGCGTCCCGACCGCGATCGAGAGCGGCTTTGCGGGCTTTGAATCCTACGCCTGGTGGGGCGTCTTCGCGCCTGCCGAGACGCCGAAACCCATCGTCGAGCGTTTCGCGTCGGCGCTCGCCGACAGCCTGCGCGACCCGACCGTCAGCAAAACGCTAACCGAAAGCCTGCAGATCACGCTTCGCCTCGGTGACGGCGCGGAAGAAGCAAAATTCCTCGCCGCGCAGATGGCGCTGTGGGGGCCGGTGGTGAAGGAGAATAATATCAAGTCGGAGTGAGGGGGGCGCCGCCGACGCCCCAAGTTGGAGGCCGGCGGCCGATTTCGGCTGATCGCGATCTTCCAACTCACGCCGCGATTTTGGGGCTCACGCTCTCCGCGGCTTCGGCAATGAGTGAGGCCACGGCCTCCGGCTTCGAAATATAGATTGCGTGGCTGCCGGCGGCTTCCGCGATCGTCGCGCCGGCGCGCATCGCCATTTGGCGCTGCGCAGGAGGCGGGATCATCTTGTCCTCGGTCGCGACCAGATACCAGCTCGGCTTGGTCCTCCAGGCCGGCGCGCTGATCGCGCCGGACAGCGCCGCGACGCCCCACGGCACCTGAGAGTCGCCCAAGAACGCGGCCTTGGCCTCGCTGACGTCCGCCGCGAAAGAAGCGCGGAACTTCGTCGTGTCGAGGAACAGATAACCGTCCTGCGGCGGCATGATCGGCGGGACCGGCGCGCCGGGCGGCGCACTTTTGATCAGGGTCTCGACGGATTCGCCCTTATCCGGCGCGAATGCGGTGATGTAGACGAGCGCTGCCACCTTCGGGTCCGTGCCGGCTTCGGTGATGACGGCACCGCCGTAGGAATGACCGACCAACACGACAGGCCCCTGCGCCCGGGCGATCACAAGCCGCGTCGTGGTCACATCGTCAGCCAGGGATGTCGTTGGGTTCTGCACGATGCTGACATTGTAGCCGTCCTTCTTCAGGAGGTTGTAGACGCTTTCCCAGCCGGCGCCGTCGACGAAACCGCCATGCACGAGGACGACGGAGACCGGTGATGCTGAATGTTCAACCATGGCAATTCTCCCTTCGGGTTCGCCGCGTGCGAGCCATGCGCACTCGGAACTTGCAGGTCGTACTTGCCAGAACTTGATATAGCTGTTTAGTTCTATTTTATGCTGATACCCCTCGGTGTTTGGCTATGTCTGGAATGAAATGGACCGATCGGATCGGTCGCCGCCTGAAACTGCGCGACCTTCATATTGTGCTTGCGGTCGCCGAGGCGGGCAGCATGACCCGGGCGGCCGAAGGATTGGCCGTGTCCTATCCGGTCGTGTCCAAGACGATTTCGGAATTGGAGCGCACGCTTGGCGTCAAACTCTTCGATCGCAGCATCTCGGGCGTCGAGCCGACGCATTACGGCCGCGCGCTACTCAAATCCGGCGTCGCGGTGTTCGACGAAATGCGTAAAGGCCTGCAGCAAATCCAATCCATCAAAGAGCCGGACACAGGCGAGCTGCGGATCGGCTCGTCAATCGTGACTGATGCCGGTTTGCTTCCGGTGGTCATCAACCGGTTTTCGCAAGATTTTCCGCGCGCGGTCCTCTACGTGCTGCATGAAGACATCGCGATTCAGCAATATGACAATCTGCGCAATCGAAAAGCCGAGGTGGTGTTCGGGCGGATACCTACGACAATGAGCGAGCCCGATTTGGTTGCGGAACCGTTATTTGATGAGCCGACTTTAGTGGTCGCGGGATCCGAGAGTCGTTGGGCGAAGCGGAGAGGCCTGACGCTGGCCGATTTGATTGGAGAGCCATGGGTGTTGGCGCAACCCGGCAGTCTGGCAAGATCGCTGCATGAAGAAGTGTTCCGCAGAAGCGGCCTTGACGTTCCGTCCGCCAAAGTCTTGACGGTGTCGCTCCATCTTCATATGCGCTTACTGGAAACGGGGAGCTGGCTTGGTCTCATCCCCGCCTCGGTCATGCGCTTTGGCGGCAAGCACATGCGCCTCAAAATTCTGCCGATCAAAGTCTCGCCGCCTCCCGCGCCGGTCGGCTTCGTCACGGTCAAGGATCGGACGCTCTCTCCGCTGGCGGAGCGTTTTATCGATTGCGCCCGCAAAATCGCCAGTCCGGATACCGCTCGCGCGTCGATGCGGCGCCCGTAATCTTGGCTTCCAGCCCTTAGCGGGGACGCCCTACTGCCAATACGGCGGCCACCCCGAACTCTTCTCCTCCGCCGCCAACAGCCGCAGCATCGCCGGCCATTCCAAGACGCCATAGGGCCGCCGCGCGCCGGGCTGATAGAGATGCGCGGTATGCGCCAGCACGTTTTCGCCCGGCATAGTCAGATCGGTGCGCGCCGCCATGGCGTCGACCTGCGAGCGGCACGACAATTCGAGCTGATACATGGTGTTGAAGGCTTGCTGGATAGTGGCGCCGCAGGTCAGGAGCCCGTGATTGCGCATGATCAGCGCGTCGTGCGGGCCGAGATCGGCGACGATGCGCTCGCGCTCGTCGGTGTCGATCGCCGGCCCCTCGTAGTCGTGATAGCCGATGTGGCCGACGAAGCGGATCGAGGTCTGCGATAGCGGCAACAGCCCGCATTTCATCGCCGAGACCGCGATGCCGGCGCGGGTATGGGTGTGCAGCACGCAAGACACGTCCGGCCGCGCCTTGTGGATGGCGCCGTGGATGACATAGCCCGAGACGTTGAGGCCGTAATCGGTGTCGGGCTTGGCGATGATATTGCCCTCGACGTCGATCTTGACCAGGTTCGAGGCCGTGATCTCCTTGTAGAGGAGACCATACAGATTGATCAAAAGATGCTCGGTGCCGGGGATGCGCGCGGTGATGTGGTTATAGATCAGGTCGGTCATCTCATAGGCGTCGACCAGCCGGTAGCAGGCGGCGAGATCGAGCCTAGTCTGCCACTCTTGCGCGGATACCTCGTTGCGGATTGACTTGAAGTCTGTCGTGTAATTCACGGCGATTTCTCCCTGCCCTCATCATAGCAATCCGGTCTCCCGCTGTCAGGGGCGAAACCGGCTAAGACTTTGGGTGAGATCGGGCTTAAGAGATCGGATGAAGGTCCAGTTAAGAGGTCACTTTAAGAGAGGATGGGCCAATGCCGGGCATAATCGCCGAGACTTTAAGAAATCACATGAAGGAAAAGCTCGCCCGCGGCGAGGTGGTGTCCTCGATCACGGTGCGGCTCGTGCGCGGCATCGAAATCGCCCGCATCGCCAAGACCGCGGGCTTTGACAGCCTTTATGTCGACCTCGAGCATTCGAGCTTTTCGCTCGAAACCACCGGCCAGATCTGCATGGCGGCGCTCGCGGCCGGCGTCACCCCGCTGGTGCGGGTGCCGGGCATTGCCACGGTGTCGCGGGTCCTCGACGGCGGCGCGCTGGGCGTGATCGCGCCGCATGTGCGCTCGGCCGCCGACGCGCGCGCCTATGTGGCCGCGGCAAAATTCCCGCCGCTCGGCGACCGCTCGGCGGCGGGGCCGCTGCCGCACCTGAACTACCGGACCTTTCCGGCCGCGGAAGCCGATGCCGCGCTGAACGCCGCAACGCTGCTCATGGTGCAGTTCGAAAGCGATGCCGCACTCGCCAAAGCCGACGAGATCGCCGCCGTCGACGGCGTCGACATGGTGATGATCGGCACCAACGATCTCCTCGCCGATTGGGGGCTTGCCGGCCAATACGAACATCCCCGGGTGCGCGAGGCCTATGCGGCGACCATTGCCGCTTGCCGCCGCCACGGCAAACATGTCGGCGTCGGCGGATTGTCGTCGCGGCCCGAGCTTGCCGCAGAGTTCGTGCGCATGGGCGCGCGCTATGTCTCGACCGGCACCGATCTCGGCTTTCTCCTTGCCGCCGCGACCGCCAAGGCCAAGGAAGTGCGCGACATCGTGACGGAATGACTCTTGGTCATTCCACGGCGCGGGCACGAGCCTGCGAGCCCGGAATGACGGCGGGGACGCATTAGTGTAAGAACTTCGCGCCATGTAAAACTGCGGAGGATGCGGGTGAGGAAGTTTCATCGAGCGCTAGTGCCGGCCTTCGGTTTCCTACTGGCGCTTGCGGCCATCGCCGCGCCCGCCCGAGCGGACGACTACCCTGCCCGCACCATCCGCCTGATCATTCCCTTCGCGCCCGGCGGCAGTAACGACGTGGTCGGGCGCATCGTCGCCAATCAGCTCGGCCAGAAGCTCGGCCAGCAGGTCTTTGTCGACAACCGGCCCGGCGCCGGCGGCGTGCTCGGCTCCGACATGGCGGCAAAGGCCGCGCCCGACGGCTATACGCTATTGATCATTTCGATTGCGCATGCGGTCGACCCTTGGATCTACAAAGAGCCGTTCGACCCGATCAAGGATTTCGTCCCGATCAGCATCCTCGGCACCGGAACCAATGTGCTCACCGTCAATCCGAAAGTGCCGGTGCATTCGCTGAAGGAATTGCTCGATCTGGCCAAAGATAAGCCGGGCTTCCTGAACTACGCCTCGGCCGGCATCGGCAGTTTTCAGAACCTCTCCGGCGAACTGTTCAAGCTCATGGCCAATGTCGACATCGTGCACGTGCCCTATAAAGGCGGCGGACCGGCGATGCTCGCCGTCATCGCCGGCGAAGACCAGGTGATGTTCTCCTCGATCGTGCAGACCGTGCCCAGCATCCAGTCGGGCGCCTTGCGGGCGCTGGCGACCGGCGGCGAACAGCGCAGTCCGATCCTGCCCGATCTGCCGACCGTCGCCGAAGCGGGAGTGCCCGGCTATGTGGCGTCGAACTGGTGGGGGATCATCGCGCCCGCCGGCACGCCGCAACCCATCGTCGACAAATTGCACGACGCCATCGCCGAGGTGCTGAAATCGGCCGACACGCAAAAATATCTCAATAACGAGGGTGCGGTGCCGGTGCAGATGGGCTCGGCCGAATTCGGCAAATTCATCGCCTCCGAGGTCGCCAAATGGGGACCGGTCGTGAAGCGGGCCGGGATGAAAGCGGAGTGAGTGCCCTGCAAAGCGCCGGCCGCTTCACCTACCACTCCGACCCGGTCCGCATTGTGTTCGGCGCGGGCGCCATCGCTTCGCTGGCCGCCGAAGCCGATTTCCACAAAATGTCGCGCGTATTGGTGCTGTGCTCGAAGACGCGTATCGACTTGGGCCGCCGCGTCACCGCGCCGATTGCGCAGCGCATCGTCGGCTTCTGCGACACCGCCGGCCAGAACATGCCGCGCGATGCCTTTGACACCATTCTCGCCGACCTCAAGCGTCACAACGCCAACGGTTTCGTTGTCATCGGCGGCGGCTCGCCGATCGGTCTTGCCAAAGCGGCCGGCGCGACCACCAAGCTGCCTTACATCGGCATCATCACCACCTATTCGGGTTCCGAGATGGCGGCGCGCTGGTATATCGGCGTCGCCGAAAATCGCGTGACCGGCGAGGGTCCGGCGGCGCTGCCGGCGACCGCGATCTACGATCCCGAGCTCACGCTCGACCTGCCGCCTAAGGTGTCGGCGGCGAGCGGCATGAACGCCATGGCGCATGCGGTCGAGAGCCTCTACGGCATCGACACCAATCCGGTGGTCGAGACCATGGCCGAAGAGGCGGTGCGGCTGTTAGGCGCGAGCCTGCCGCGCATCGTGCAAAACCCGCGCGATCTCGAAGCGCGGAGCGATGCGCTCTACGGCGCCTGGCTGGCGGCGAATTTCCGCGCCAAGGTCGGCCTTGAGCATGCCATCGCGCAACGGGTGCGGCAGTGGTTCAATCTCGAACACGCCCAGACGCACGCGATCTCGACACCCTATGCGATCGGATTCAATGCCGAGGCGGCGCCCGACGCCATGGCGCGCATCAAGCGCGCGCTCAAGACCGACGACGCCGCGCGCGGGCTTTACGATCTCAATGTTCGGCTTGGGCTGCCGACCGGCTTCAAACATCTCGGCATGCGCGAGGAAGATATCGCCAAGGCCGTCGAGGTCGTGTCCGCCGTCAAGATCGCGCACCCGAAGGCCGTCAGCAAAGCCGACCTCGTCAACGTGATCGGCCAGGCCTATGCGGGCGCGGCGCCGCGATTTTAGGTCTGTCACGCCGGCCGTTCGCGCGCCGACATGATGGCGAGGAATAGATAGGCGAAGAGCAGCAGCATTTCGAGCAGCACGATGAGCAGGCTGCCGCCGTAGACTTTGGGAAAGAACACTTCCACCACCGCCATCGAGACGACGGAACTCAGCCACACCACGGCGCCCCAGGCCGCGGCAAGCCAGAGCCCGACGGCCGCCACGAGATCGAGCACGGCGAAAAACACCGTCGCGGTCTGCCAGGCGATGGTGTGCGCCTCAAAACCCTGGTCTGGCGCGACGCCGATGCCGCAGACCTGGGCCCAATGATAGAGCCCCTTGATCAGCGAAATTCCGGCCATGACGCGGAGGAACAGGACCAGATATTCGGTCCAGGTCTGCCGCCGCGCCACCGCCTGAACCGGTTCGAGCATGTCGCTCGGCCGGGTCGGTCGCCGCTGCGATTGGTCGCTCATGTCATCTCCAAAACCATGCGATGACGGCAGAATTCGGTGGCCGGGTCCCGTTCGCAGCGATAGAGGGGCCCCTTGGGCCCGTCAACGCCGCCCCGGCAAGTGACTGGCGGCGGGCCGACACTCCGTCATGCGCCCGAGTGGCGGGGCCGGGGCGAAAGCGCTAAAAGAGGCCGACCAAGGAGAGCTTTATGGCGATCAAATTCGGCCGCCCGCTCGAACGCAGCCGCCTGGCGCCGGTCGAGACCGAGGCGCCCAACAAGGGGCTGCACCTCGCGATCCGGCCGCGGCGCAATCGCCGCGCCGAATGGGCGCGCCGCATGGTGCGCGAAAGCGTGCTGACCACCAACGATCTGATCTGGCCGCTATTCGTGGTCGACGGCGTAAAAATCCGCGCCGGCGTTGATTCCATGCCGGGGGTCGAGCGGCTCTCGGTGGACGAGGCGGTGCGCAGCGCCGAACGCGCCGCCGAACTGCATATTCCTTGCCTCGCGCTGTTTCCCTATACGGATCCGGTGCGGCGCGACGACGTCGGCTCCGAAGCGCTCAATCCCGACAATCTCGTCTGCCGTGCCATTCGCGCCATCAAAAAAGAAGTACCCGACATCGGCATTCTCTGCGACGTGGCGCTCGATCCCTATACCAGTCACGGCCACGACGGGCTCCTTCGCGACGGCGTCATCCTCAATGACGAGACGGTCGAAGTTCTGGTCCGCCAAGCCTTGGTCGAAGCCGAAGCCGGCTGCGATATCATCGCGCCGTCCGACATGATGGACGGCCGCGTCGGCGCCATTCGCCTAGGCCTCGATCAATCCGGCTTCGGCGACGTCCAGATCATGGCCTACGCGGCCAAATATGCGTCGGCCTTCTACGGCCCGTTCCGCGACGCCGTCGGTTCGAGCGTGACGCTCGTCGGCGACAAGCGCACCTATCAGATGGACCCGGCCAATACCGACGAGGCGCTGCGCGAGGTCGAACTCGACATCGCCGAGGGCGCCGACATGGTGATGGTCAAGCCCGGCCTGCCCTATCTCGATATCCTGCAGCGCGTTAAGGACACTTTCGGGATGCCGACCTTCGCCTACCAAGTGTCCGGCGAGTATGCGATGATCATGGCCGCGGCGGGGAACGGCTGGCTCGACGGCGACAAGGCGATGACCGAAAGCCTGATCGCTTTCAAGCGCGCCGGCGCGGATGGGGTGCTGACTTATTTCGCGCCAAAGATCGCGGAGAAACTGAAGAAGGGTAGCGCCTAACCAGCTCTTCCCGCCCAAACAAAGTGGCGGATGTGATGCGTGATGAAGACGATATCCGGCTTTACATGCCGGTACTGCAGCGAATTATCATCCTGGTGGCGGTGATCGTCGCCGTTCCGGTGGTGCTTTGGACCATCACCGCCTTCGTCCGCACCTATGTGGGCGCGCCGCAAGTGCCGACCTTCCAGCGCATGAGCGATGCGCAGCCGACGGATAACACCGCGGCGAGCCCACAGCCCGATTCAACATCCACTGCGGTATCGCCGAACGCTCCGTCCAATCCGGCTCCCGCCAACCCCGCGCCCACCACGTCAGCCGATGAGGCGGCGTCCGGGGCGGCCGCAACGCCGGTCGCTCCGCCGAGCGAGCCGATGGCAACGGACCGAAACGCTGCCGCTCCGCCGCCCGCGGCCCCGACCGCGGTAGCGAATGCGATGCCGCCGGCGACGCAGCAGATCGCCACCGCACAACCGAATAATTCTCCGTCGCCATTCCCGCCGCCGCCCATAACGGCGCCGATGGCAGCATCCACGCCCAGCGCCAATACGCCGCCGTCGGCCGCTGCATCCGCGCCGTGGCCAAATCCACAAAACCCATCGCCGACCGACGCTGTGGCGGACGGCACTCCCGCGGTTGAAGCGCAGTCGCCGCCGACGAGCGAGGCGAGCGAAGAGTTACCGAACATCGCGCCGCTGAAGGGCCCGGTGCCGCTGCCGCGGCGGCGGCCGAATGTCGTCGCGATGGCGGAACCGAGCGGCATCACGCAAACCGGCGCACCCTTGGCGGGTGTGCCGCTGCCAAGGGCGCGGCCGGCCGACGCCCCCGCGGCGGCGCCTGCCGATGCGCCGCCGAGCGACGCGCCGAGCTTCGACCGCGACGTCGCGCATTGATCGGTCGCGGTCCGCCGCGGCAGCCGTGTTACCAAAGATAGCGGACAGTGCCGGCGCGACTGGCGTAAAACCGGTCTATTTTTCCCGCTGCTCACCGCATCGGCTCAACAAAAGGAGAAGGCCGCCAAGCGTGGCGGCCTTTTGAAGTCGATCGGGGGCAGTATCAAATTCAGGCGGCGGCCAAACCGGAAGCGTTCGGCTTTCGCCGCAGCGTCACCCAACCGAACCCGGCCAGACCGATCAGCATGAAGGTCCACGACGCCGGTAGCGGCGTCGGCGCAAAGGCGACGCCGCGGATGGACTCACCGGGAGTGGACGAAACCAGTGTGGTAAACAGTTCGCCGCTCGAGCAACTGCCCTGCGTATTCGGGCTGTCCACGCAGGATAGAGAGTCAGTGATTTCGTACAAGAAGCTCGGCGACAATTCGTTCAGGCCGTAGCTGGTAGCGAACAATTCGACCTGATCGCCCACGACCTCGCCGGTGAGACCGAAGAGACCGGTAACGCCCGCAGCCGTAGGCGTCGCCGAGTTGGCGCTGTCGTTGTTCACTAAGCCTAATCCGGCAACGAGATCGTAGTCGAGCGACCACACCCCAGTGGTCGTGTTGAGCGACCATTTCTGCAGGCCGCCTTCGCCTTCAGCGGCGGCATCCGTGCTGCCGTTCTTCGGTTGGCCGCTATCGGCGACATACATTGTGGTCGAATTAGCGAAAAAGAACTCCTCGGGGCTGAGGTAAACAAACTTGCCAATGCGATTGGTTTGATTGGGATCGGACAGCGGTGCTTTGAAGTTGTTAACGCCATTCCCCAGGCCTGCGGTAAGATCAATCGAACCGGTATTGCCGCCGTTGACCGAGTTAACGGAAGGCAGCACCCGGGTGACGGTCAACCCGGTGGACGAAGTCGGAAGGGTTCCGCCGGGACCGGTCAGCGAGCGAATGTCGGTGGCGTCGTTCGGGGTACCGCTCACCTTGAAGTCGCGTGAAACATAGAGCTGGCCATTGTAAATCTCGACCGAGCGCGTCTCAGTGGCCACGGCGGGGTTACTGGTGCCTGATGGCGTGGTGGTATTGGCATTGATCGGGGTGGCGGTCGTGGCGCCCAGCGTTGCGTAGAAAACCCCGCCGGTTCCGTCGCCGGTCACGCCTTGGCCGGACACGTAGAAGGATTTGCCATCCACCGTCGCGACGCTGCGCGGATTGTTCTGGTTGAACACGCCGGTCAGAGCCGTGGTGGTGTCGACGCTTCCATTGGCGCCGATCAGCGCTACGACACGCGGAACAGTCGTCACAGTCTGGCCGGTCAAGCTGGTCGTCTGACCTAGCGCCGCAGTGCCGTAAGTCGAGAGCGGCGCATTATTGAACGTGTTGGCATTTACGCCGTAGCCCATGACCGTGAGGTACTGCCCATTCGCCGACTGTTGGAGAATGCCTTCCGAGGCAGAGCCATACTCACCCGAGATCGGCGAATTCCCAACTCCTCCCTGGTTTGTCGTCTGAGGCAGGACCAGGGAACCGACCGAGGTCGCCGAGGTGCCGCCGGCGCCGAGGCTGAACTCCTGCAGCGTCATGGGCGACGCGGTGTCAAGCGTCGTTCCACTGACCGTGCTGATGACGAGGTCGCCCGGAGTAAAGGACGAAATAACTTGCGCGTTGGCGGCGCCATAGCTGCCGAGCCAGAACGCAACAGCGCTCAAGGCGACGCCGCCAAGCGGGCGCCGGTGCGAGCGACCAATAGCAGAACGAACAACATGCGCGCCGTAGATTTTACGAGTGTTTCGGCTTAACATCACACCCCCCGTTTCTAGTCTGCCGCAGCGTCAATAAAGCGGCGTTGCATGACCTCTGCGTGACACAACGCGATGCCCGCTTAAGCGCAAAAAAATCGGGGGCGATGGAACCAGAATCTGTCGACGGTGCCGGCCATGCTTTGAAAATCACTGGATCTTCTGCAAGGCGTCGGCAAAATTAGCCAGGGGCACCGGCAGCACCACATTATTCTTGGCCATATTCTGGAACGTCAGCGAAAGCCGCTTGCCGGTCTTGAGCGCCGTCAACACGCTCGCGCTCAACGGCGCCTCGCCGTAACAGCCTTGCTGGTCGCAGGTCTGCAGCGGCACGGGTTGCGGCTTGCCGTCGTCGACGCTCATCGTGAGCCCCGCCGGCAGGTAAAGCCCGACCGGAATCCGGATCGTCATTACGGGATCGTGGGTATCGGGCCGCATCCGCACCGCGACATCCGCCACGAACTGCCCGGTATTCGCCAACACCAGCGTTTCTTCCACCGAACACTCGAGCGGGCCCTTGCGCGATTCACTGGCGCATTTCGCAATCCAGCCCGGACCGCTCGGCGGCTTGGCGCCTGCTTGTTCCGGCGATTGATTGGCCGACGACGCGGTTTGTGGCTGACCCGCTGGCGGGGCGAGCGTCTCGGGCGCAAGCGTCGCGGCGTGAACGATGCCGTTGCAGAAGACCACGGCGAACACAATGCGAACGCAGACGTTACTCTTATACATCTAAATCAAATCCCGCGAGCTTGTGGATTTTATAACGAGTTCTAACAGGAGCTCATAGTAGCCCGCGTCCCGACGTGTCGATTGGGGTAGTGACGTCGTGTGACGGATTTGCGACGGCTCGTTCCGGCAATGGTGCGACCGGGCGAGACGGTCGAAGCCATCACATGAGCGCCGCGCCGCCTTGCATGCGCACCGGCTGATAGCCGTCGGCCATCAGCGCGCGAAAAATTTCTTCGGCGTGTACGGCATCGCGCGTTTCCATCGTCACATCGAGCTTGGCGCCTTTGGCCGGCACGTCGAGGAACAGCCGATGGTGCTCGACGCCGAGAATATTCGCACCGAGTTCGCCGAGCCGGCTGGCGATTTGTCCCAGAACACCGGGCCGGTCCGGAATGGTCAAGCGGAACGACACGATGCGGACCTCGCGCTCGAGTTCGCGCACCATGACGGACGCGAGCATGCGCGGATCGATATTGCCGCCGCAAAGGACGAGGCCGACCTTGCGTCCGGCAAAACGTTCGGGTGCCGCCAGCATTCCGGCAAGGCCCGCTGCGCCTGCCCCTTCCGCCATGGTCTTCTGCAATGTCAGGAAGCCGTTGACCGCACGCTCGATCAAGGCTTCCTCGACCAGGATAATGTCGCTGACGAGATCGCGCACCACCGGCAGCGTCAGCGCGCCGGCTTTGCTCACGGCGATGCCTTCGGCGAGGGTCGCGCCGCCGCAGGGCATGTTGCCGCGATGGATCGCGTTCCACATCGACGGATAAAGCGCGCATTCGACGCCGACGATTTCGAGCGACGGCCGTATCGCGCGCGCCGCAATGGCATTGCCGGCGATCAGCCCGCCGCCGCCGATCGGCAGCACCAGCACGTCGAGATCGGGCGCCTCCTCCAGCATTTCGAGCGCGATAGTGCCCTGGCCGGCCATGATGGCGGCATCGTCATAGGGGTGGACCCAGACGAGGTCGCGCTCGGCCGCGAGCGCCGCAGCGCGTTCCTCCGCTTGCGTGACCGTCTCGCCGGAAAGGACCACGGTCGCCCCGAGCGCTTCGGTGGCCTTCACCTTCACGAAAGGGGTCGTCACCGGCATCACGATGGTGGCGGGGATCGCGAGCCGCTTGGCATGATAGGCCACGGCCTGGGCGTGATTGCCCGCCGACATGGCTATGACGCCGCGTCGGCGTTCGTCGGCGCCGAGCGCCGCGAGCTTCACGCAGGCGCCGCGTTCCTTGAACGAATTGGTGACCTGCAGGTTCTCGTATTTCACGAACACAGTGGCGCCGGTCAGCGCCGACAGCGGCGGCGCCGGCAGAAGCGGCGTGCGCAAGACATGACCCGCCATGGTGCGGCGGGCCGCCTCGATATCGCCAAGCGAAAGCCGCACTGGACCTCCCGCAATGCCCGCATTATCGGCCATTTCCAATGACACACTCGGCCGGTCGGATTATAGTGCCAACCTAATCATGACAGATTCGGCAACAAGCCCTTCTGGGACAAGCGCTTCCGGCGCCAGCGCCGGCCGGATGGGATTCTCGGCCGACATCAAGCCGCACGCCTACGACCCCGCCGTCGATCCGGAACTGTTCGAGGGCGTGATGGCGCGCCGCGTCGTCGCCTTCGTCATCGACGTCGTCATCATTGCGGCCCCCTTGATCACGGCGTCGGTGTTCATCTTCGTTTTGGGCATCGTCACCTTCGGCTTGGGCTGGGCGCTGTATTGGCTGCTCTCGCCCGCTTCGGTGCTCTGGGCGCTGGTCTATTACGGGATTACGCTTGGCGGCCCGGCTTCCGCAACCATCGGCATGCGCGCCATGGAGATCGAGATGCGCACCTGGTACGGTTCGCCGGCCTATTTTGTGCTCGGCGCGGTTCATGCCGTGGTATTCTGGATCAGCGTCAGCATGCTCAGCCCGTTCATCCTCATGGTCGGCTTTTTCAACACCAGGCGGCGGCTTCTGCACGATCTTCTGGTCGGGACGGTCCTTATCAACAATGCCAGCCGGGCGGCTTTATTGCGGGCCCGCGCGGTCCGCTGACGCGTTTTGGCCTTTGACGCAGGCTTGCCGCCGCGCGATGCTGGGCGGCTGCCGGATTCGACGGACGGCCGTAAAGACCGGCCGAGCGCCTTGCCTGACAACCACGCCGTGTAACACCCCTTGACCCAGCATTCTCGCGATACGCCGCAATTCTACCTGACCGCGCCCTCGCCCTGCCCCTATCTCGCCGGCAAGGAAGAGCGAAAGGTCTTTACCCACCTCGTCGGCGAACGCGCGGCCGATCTCAATAATATCCTGACCCAAGGCGGATTCCGGCGCAGCCAATCCATCGCCTACCGGCCGGCCTGCGAGAACTGCCGCGCCTGCGTATCGGTCCGGGTCGTCGCCCAGGATTTTCGTCCGTCGCAAAGCATGCGCCGGATCGTGCGGCGCAATGCCGACATCGCAAGCGACATGCGGATTGCGGTGCCGACCTCGGAACAATATGCGATCTTCCGCGGCTATCTCGATTCCCGGCATCGCGACGGCGGCATGGCCGACATGACCGTGCTCGACTATGCGATGATGGTCGAGGACAGCCATATCGAGACGCGGATCATCGAATATCGGAGGCGCGAGCTACCCTCCCCTCCCCCACATGTGGGCGACGGATGGGTGGGGGCGTCGCGATCCGCGGGCGATCTCGTCGCCATTGCGCTGACCGATGTGCTCGGCGACGGGCTGTCGATGGTCTATTCGTTTTTCGAACCCGACGAAGCCGCGCGATCGCTCGGCACCTTCATGGTGCTCGACCACATCGCCCGCGCCCAGCGCATGGGCCTGTCCTATGTCTATCTCGGCTACTGGGTTCGCGGCTCGCGCAAGATGGACTATAAGAGCCGCTTCCTGCCGCAAGAACGCCTGATGCCGGACGGCTGGGCGAGAGTCGAATGAGAAGCGTGCAATAGAAGATTGCGACGCAAGGATCGATTAAGATCGAGTCAACGAACCCGGCCCGGCTTGGCGCCAGATCGCGTAGTCTGGGCGCTACAGCAGCCGACCTCAGGGAGATCGTTCATGCAAATGTCCATGCGACTATCGATATTGGTTTGCTTCGCCGCAGGCGCGTTGTCGTTGAGCGTCGCGGCACAAGCCCAGACCGCGCCCGCGACCCCGGCCACCACCGCCAAGGGCAAGGCGCTCGCCGACGCCAAGGGCATGACGCTGTATGTCTTCGACCGCGATGTGGCGGGAAAATCGAACTGCAACGGGCCATGCGTCACCAACTGGCCGCCGCTCGCGGCAGGCGCCGACGCCAAAGCCTCGGGCGATTGGACCATCGTCACCCGCGACGACGGCGGCAAGCAATGGGCCTACAAGTCAAAGCCGCTCTACACCTTCAGCAAAGACACCAAGCCCGGCGACGCCGCAGGCGATGGCGTCAACAATGTCTGGCACCTCGCTACGCCGTAGCATGCGTTGCCCCTCGCAGCGGCTGGGCGCCACCGTCTAACCAGCGGGCATTTGGACCGCAGCGACGCCAAGTCGCGTCCCGCGGCGCAGCCGTTTTGCAACATGAACCGTGTGGCGCGTCGCGGAACCCGACCACGCTCATCTGGCAAGCAGGGTCGTGTCGCAGCGGCCGAATATTTCCGATAGACATCGACCGCGCCGCGGCGCATTCCCAATCCCGCTTGTCACGACCCCGACCTCGGCTGTTATTGATCTTGACGTCAATATTAGTCCACACTAATATAGTGATGTCTAAATAAAAAAGCTCTGAAAGCCGCGGCGTCTTTTCTGGCGAACGCGCAAAAACATTTCGGAGCGATCGACAGGGGGGGAACGATGCCGGACTCAGCGCATCACCAAGTTCTGATTGTTGGTGGCGGCACTGCCGGCATCACCGTTGCAGCAATCCTGAAGCGACGCGCACCGGGCTCGGATATCGCCATTATAGAGCCGTCGCAGGACCACTATTATCAACCGGCATTTACACTTGTCGGAGCCGGCGTCTATGACCTGCCGCAGACGCGCCGCGCGGAAAACAACCTGATCCCGCCGGGGGTTCGTTGGATTCAAGATGCAGCGCAGACGTTCGAGCCGGACAAGAATACGGTGCGCCTCAAGAACGGCGATGCTTTGACCTATGATTATCTCGTAGTTTGCACCGGCGTGAAGCTCGATTGGGCCAAGATTGGCGGCTTGGCGGAGACCCTCGGCAAGAACGGCGTCTGCAGTAATTATTCCCCGACCTACGTCCTCTACACTTGGCAATGCCTGCAAAGCATCAGGGCTGGCAGTCGCGCTGTCTTCACGCAGCCACCACTGCCGTTCAAGTGCCCGGGGGCGCCGCAGAAGATCGCCTATCTGACTGCCGACTACCTTCGGCGCCGCGGCATACTCAAAGATTGCAGCTTGGATTACTACGTCCACGCACCGGCTATCTTCGGCGTTCCGTTCTTCGCACGCCAGCTCGTGAAGATCGCGGAACGATATGGCATCACTGTCCATTACCAGCACAATTTGGTGGCAGTTGACGGGGTGGCGAAGACCGCAACTTTCGAGAAAGTGGGCGACCAGACCAAGGGCGAGCGGGTGACAGTGCCATTCGACATGCTCCACGTTTCGCCGCCGCAGAGCCCATCCGATGAGATCAAGTCGAGCCCGTTCGTCAATGCGGCCGGGTGGGTCGAGGTCAACCAGAATTCGATGCAGCACGTGCGCTACGCCAATGTTTTCGGTTTGGGCGACGTTTCGTCGTCACCGAACTCGAAGACTGCCGCAGCGGTCCGTAAACAAGCGCCCGTCGTTGTCGACAATATCCTGCGCTTGATACGAAAGACGGCGGTGGTCGGCGGCTATGACGGCTATGCATCCTGCCCGCTGACGACCGGCTTCGGCAAAGCCATTCTTGCCGAATTCATCTATGGCGGGAAGGTAACGCCGACCCTGCCGCTCAATCCCGCGAAGGAGCATTGGGCTGGCTGGTGGATCAAAAAGACCGGCCTGCCGCTCATGTATTGGAACTACATGCTCAAGGGACACGTGATGTTCCCAAAGCACAATACTGCCTTCAAGGGAGACGCCGCATGATGCGACGGCCCGCGGCGCAGAATTGGCTCCGGTTCTAAATTGCCAGCCCGGCCAGCGTCCGCAAGGCATAGAATTCGACCGGCTCCTTGCGTCCTTTGACCGGCGCCTGATGCAAGGGCTCGCCCGCAAGCGTCAGTCCGGCGGCCTCGGCGGCCTGGCGCGAGATCACCACCGAACAATCGTATTCTTTGGTCAGGCTTTCGAGCCGCGCGCAGGTGTTCACGGTGTCGCCGATCGCGGTGATGATTTGCGAACGCGGCGGGCCCATGGCGCCGACGATCGCCTCGCTGTAGTGGATACCGATGCCGATCCGCAACGGCTCGGGCAAATCGTTGCGCATCTGGTAATTCAGCTGTTCGAGCCGCTGCAGCATTTCGCGCGCGCCGCGAATGGCTTCGGCGGCGCCGGTCTTGGGATCCGTCGCATGGAGACCGTAGAGTGCCATCAGCCCGTCGCCGGTAAATTGCGAATAATGCCCGCTTGTATCGGTGAGCGCCTTGGTCATCTCGTGGAAGAACTGATTGAGAATGAACAGCACGTCATAGGGCAGTCGCGCTTCGCCCAATGTGGTCGAACCGCGCAGGTCGACGAACACTACGGTGATCAGCCGCTCGCTGCCTTCGAGCCCGCCGCGCACGCTGCCATCGGCGGCGCCGGCATCCGCGGCCAATAGCGGCATCACGGAAATGTCGGCGGCGGGCCGGATCTGGCAGGCAAGCCGCATGCCGGAAGACGCACCGATGCGCGCCAGCGCCTCGGCTTCAAGATCCGACGGCGCTGCGAGCTGATCGAGACCCTTGGTCACCAGGATGCGGCAGGTGGTGCAGCGGCCTCTGCCGCCGCACACCGAGGCATGCGCGATGCCGTGCGCGCGCAGCGTTTCGAGAACCGTGGCGCCGGGAAGAACCGGCACATGACGGCCATTGGCATGCGTCAACAGTGGCGGCCGCCGCCGGCGATAGCGCCAGCTGCGCAAGCCGCGCCCGGCGAAGGGCAACAGCGTCAAGCCGAGGCAGAGACCCCAACCCGTATAGGCGATCGCCTTGATGTCGGCCGCCGTCGTCGCGGTCACATTGGAGTCGTCGAGCGACGATTTTACAAAATCGGGATCGGCGGCGGCGCGCACCACCTGATTGCCGCCGGTGACATAGCCGGCGAGCGCCAAGGTCGGCAGCAACAGACCGACGGTGAAGAACAGCGGCCGCCAGTGTGGGTACCAGCGCTTGGTGCGCAGCCAATAATGCATGCCAACGCAGGCATGGATCCAGATGACGGTCAGGGCTGTGACCTGCACCAGGCCGAGCCAGGGCGAAACCAGCCACTGGCCGATGAAAATCGTGTTGTAGAAGGTGTTGACGTCGAGCGCGCTTTCGGCGATCCGCGTCCCCACCACGTGATGCATCAAGAGGAACGGGATGCACAGCCCGAGCGAGACTTGCGTCCATTCCCAGCGGCTCAGCCGCAGCGATCGCCTTATATAGATCGACCATAGCGCATTGCTGTAGTGGGTCAGGAATGCGGCGATCAGCACGCCGGTGCCGACCAGCGTCCGCCAGGGATACATCAGTATCTTGAGCGCGGTCTCGGCGGCATCGAACGACACCAGGAGAAAACTGTGCGCGGTCAGGTGGCTGACCACGAAGGTCAGCATCACCAGCGCGCTTCCGAGCCGCAACCGGCCACGCCAGATCCGATGGTTCCAGTTCCAATAATGTCCCGGCATCGGCATGGTCTCGGGTTTCGACGAATCGGGCGCTAAACGAAGACTGCCAGAGGCCAGCAAAAATTCCCGGCCGAATCAATTATACGCGGCTTTTCCCGAGAAATTCGTGGAGCGCGGACGAATGAGCGACGCCGCCAATGGCGGCGGCGGCATCTCGATCGAGCCTCTTGTGCGTTACCCAAACCTGGATCAATTACGCCGCGGCAACCTTCTTCTGCGGCTGTTTGGCAAGTATCTGGCTCAGCTCCCGCATCGGCACCGGCGGGCTGTAATAGAAGCCCTGCACGTCGGTGCAGCCGAGGCTGCGGACGAGATCGAGCTGCGCGCGGGTTTCGACGCCTTCGGCGGTGGTCGTCATGCCGAGACTGTCGGCGAGGCCGGCGACGGCATGGACGATGGCGTCGGCTTCCGAACTGTCGCCGAGGCCTTTGATGAAGCAGCGATCGATCTTGATCTTGTCGAACGGGAAGCTGCGCAAATAGCTCAGTGACGAGTAGCCGGTGCCGAAATCGTCCATCGAAATGCGGATGCCGAGTTCGCGCAGTTGATGCAGCGTGCGCAGGTTCACTTCGCTGTTCTGCATCAGCACCGCTTCGGTGATTTCGAGCTCGAGCCGGTGCGGCGACAGCCCCGACGACGCCAGCGCGCCCAGCACCGTGGGCAACAGGTTCTTGCTCGCCAATTGGGTCGGCGACAGGTTGACCGCGACGCAGACGTCGTCGGGCCATTTGGCGGCGTCTTCGCAGGCCCAGCGGATCACCCGTTCGCCGAGCGCCACGATCAAGCCGATCTCCTCGGCAACGGGAATGAATTCCACGGGTGAGACCATGCCGCGCTCGGGGTGATGCCAGCGCAGCAGCGCTTCGCAACAGCGGACGTCGCCCTTGTCCAGATTGAGCACCGGCTGATAGTAGAGCTCGAACTGATTATCGTCGAACGCCTGGCGCAGCGCGAGTTCGAGCGCGCGGCGATCCTTCATGCGGGCGTCCATATGCGGCTCGAAAAACCGGTAGATGCCGCGGCCGCTGGCCTTGGCGCCGTAGAGCGCCATATCGGCGTTCTTGAGCAGCTCGTTGGCATCGCTGCCGTCGGTCGGCGCCAGCGCGATGCCGATGCTGGCATCGATCACCACCAAATGACCGTGCAGATCGTAAGGCGCCTTGACGGCTTCGGAAATGCGGCGGGCCAGCCGCTCGGCGTCGGTGGCGTCGCCGATATTGGTCTGGATAATGAAGAACTCGTCGCCGCCGACCCGCGAAATCGTGTCGTTCGCCGCGACGCAGCGGCGCAACCGGTCGCCCACTTGGCGCAGCAGTTCGTCGCCGGTCGGATGGCCGAGCGAATCGTTGACGTTCTTGAACAGATCGAGGTCGAGATAGAGCACGGCGAGCTTGTGGCCGCGCTCGACCAGCGCTAGCGCCTCGTTCAAGCGCTCGCGCAGCAGGACGCGGTTCGGCAGATCGGTCAGCGCATCGTGACGCGCCATATGGGCGATCTTGTTTTCGGCTTGGCGGCGCTCGGTAATGTCTTCGTGGGTCGCCACCCAGCCGCCGCTGGCGAGGCGTTGGCGCACAATCGCGACCGTGCGTCCGTCGGTCAGTTCGAGAAATTGCGTGGTCTGCAGGCCAGCTTCGATCGCCGTCGATAGATTGCGCGCGTAGTGCCCGGCGTCCGCAGAGAACGTGCCGTTGGCCGCACGGCGGTCGAGAATATGCTCCAGCGTGTCGCCCGGTTTGATGTTTTCGTTATCGAGGCGATACATCGAAATGAATTGTTGATTGCAGATGACGAGGCGCGCGTCGCGGTCGAACATCACCAGGCCCTGCGACATATTGGCGAGCGCCACGTCGAGACGCACGTTCTGCGCCTCGAGCTCCGCTTCCCGTGCCCTAAGCTCCTTGGTGCGCGCGATGACGGTCTGCTCGAGGTTGTGCTGAACCCCGTCGAGCTCCTCGATCATCAGCGACATCGAGCGGTCGGTGCGCCGCCGGTCGCGGTCGGCGTCTTCATAGGCGGCGCCGACGAGAGTCCAGAGCTTGTCGAGATCGAGCGACCCGTTGTCGTCGGTCGCCTTGGCGACCTGCTGCGCAAGAAGTTTGTGCACGACGATCACCTACCCCAACAAATCTCGAATTCAGGCAACTTCGGCCAAAGTCGTGACCGTCATGGTCTGATTATGCAGTTCGCAAAGGCCGGATTTGGCGTGTGGCGAAATCTCGCCATACGAATAAAAGCCGAGCCGCAACGTGTCGGTGCCAAGCTCGGCGCCGGCCGCCTCGACTTCCTCGATGGTGCGCTGTCCCATCAGCAAGCGGCGGCCGATGCAGCTGACAAGAATAGAAAGACATTCATTGCCGGGCCGCCCGCCAAGATCTTGTACGGCAAGGCCGTCGCGGGCCTGCCGCGCCGCATCCGCGGCACCCGCCGCCAGCCGATCCAAATTTCCACGCATCAGTTGCGCCGTCCAGCCCTGCGGCACGTCGCCCGCAAAGGTCATCGAGCGCGCCTCGCGATCGATCGCCAGCACCGTACGAACGACCGCGGAATCGGGGGCCTTCACGTCGTAAACCTGAATCGGGAACAGTAGAGCCGAGCTCGGCAGTCCCTTGGATTCCTCCGGCCCGAGATAGCGCTCGTAGAGGTCGAGCGCCGGCTCGCCATCGAGCTCGAACAGCACGTTACCGACCGAGCGCGTCACCTGACGGCGCGGTCCGAACAGATCCCAGCCGCCGGCGCTGCCGTGACCGACCCGGATGGCTGAGCCGTAAAAGCCGATCGCCGCGATGCTGCGCGGCCGCGGCGCGCAGTCGCCGCCGACCAGCGTCTCCTTGAAATCGGCGCCGTCACCGGCAAGGCCGCCGGTCAAGGGGATGGACGGGCCGATCACGCTGCCGATGCCCGCCACCAATTCGCTGCCGTTGACGTTCAGACCGTCGGAGAGCACGAACACGCCCGCGAGCTCATCCCCCGCGAGCGCGTGCCCGATCGCCTCGCCGGCCGTTCGCGAATTATTCGGATCGCTGATTTCTTCGCGGCACAGAAGCAGCCGGGTGGCGTCGAAGCTTATCGCGGCGGCGACAATTTCGTCGTCGTTGACGTCGTTATTGTTGATCTGTCCGCCGGTGCTGCAGCCTAAAATATGAGCAGCAGGGAACATGATGCGCAATTCGTTAAAGCGCACACCGTTTGACAGCGCTTCGCGCGTGCCGAAATAGAGCACAAGCGGAACCTTGTCGGCCCCGGCCTCCGCCGGCGTCCAACCCGAGCGATGATTCCAGACGACCTGCTGCGCACGCATCCGATGATCTCACCTTCGTTCGGCAGAGTGGCTGGCCTCGCCTCAACCCTGGCCCCATTCAACCGGACCGGGACATGATCCGGATCTCTCACATGACAACGGTCTTCTCCGAAAAATGCTTTCCACTTTTCGGGATCATGCTCTAAAATCAGTAGTTGGCGCGTCTGAAAATTTGGTTATGTGGCGCGAGGTTCGGAGAACTTTCGCGGAAAACCATCCGTGAAGATTGACGTTTGCCTAACGGCGGATGGCGCTTCGATGTCATTTGCGGCCCGGAACGGGATAACATTTCGTCAAACCGGTATCGCGGTCTGGCTACTTGTTTGAGCATGTCGTTTTCGCAAAACCGGTCCCCGCTTTCGCGGCACATGCTCTAAAGACGGCCGGAACCGCCGCCGTTTGCCGCCGCGCCGGGCGTATTGTCGAATTTGTTGGTTTTCGGAAATCCCTTTGGCGCGAGACGCCCGGCGTCGGCGCGATTGCCGCGCCAGTCGGCAAGTTCCTTGAGCGTCAGATTGAAGACACGCCCGGCGCCATCGGTCCAGTTCAGGCCATCGGCGGATTTGAATGTTTTCAGGTCGCAAAGACCGCCATCCTTGTGGCGCTGCAGGCGCACGCCGCGGCCGCGGGTCATCTCCGGCGTCTGATCGAGCGGGAAGATCAGGAGTTTGCGGTTGTCGCCGATCGCCGCTACGAGGTCGCCTTCGACCGGCGCGATGGCCCGCGCCGCGTCGGGCGGTTTGACGTTGAGGACCTGCTTTCCCTTGCGGGTATTGCCGAGGCATTCGTCCTCCACAACGACGAAGCCCCTGCCCTCTTTGCTGCCGAGGATGAGCTTGCGGCCGCCCTGATAGCGGAACACCGTGACGACGTCGGCTTCCTGCTCGATGTCGATAAAGAGCCGGATCGGCTCGCCGTGGCCGCGGCCGCCCGGCAGTTTCGCGGCCTCAAGCGTGTAGAAGCGGCCATTGCTGGCAAACGCGAGGATTTTCGACGTGGTCTCGGCGAAGAAGGCAAGCTTCAAACCGTCGTCGGTCTTGAAGGCGAGCGTCGAGAGGTCGGCGACCTGGCCGCGCAGCGCGCGAATCCAGCCCTTCTCGGAAACCACCACCGTGATCGGCTCGCGCTCGACCAGAGCTTCCTCGATGGCGGCCTCGTCATGGGCCGGCGCTTCGGCGAAGCCGGTGCGGCGCTTACCGAGCGGCGTCTTCGGCCCAAAACTGTCGCGCACTTTGCGGACTTCTTCGGCAATCGTCTTCCACTGCTGCTTCTCGGAGCGGACCAGGTCTTCGAGCGACTTCTTCTCGGTGCGGAGATCCTTTTCCTCCTGGCGGATCTCCATCTCTTCGAGCCGGCGCAAATTGCGCAGCCGCATGTTGAGAATGGCGTCGGCCTGCACGTCGGTGAGCTTGAACGTCTTCATCAGCACCGGCTTCGGCTCATCCTCTTGACGGATGATCTTGATCACTCTGTCGAGGTTGAGATAGGCGACAAGATAGCCGCCCAACACTTCGAGGCGGTGTTCGATCTGACCGAGGCGAAAGCGCGAGCGGCGCAGCAACACGTCGCGGCGATGAGCGAGCCATTCGCTGAGCGCCTCGGCGAGCCCGACGACTTTCGGGATGCGGCCGCGCACCAATACGTTCATGTTCAGCGGCACCCGGCTTTCGAGCTCGGTGAGCTTGAACAGGCTTTCCATCAACAGCGCCGGGTCGACCGTGCGCGAGCGCGGCTCGAACACGATACGCACGTCTTCGGCCGACTCATCGCGCATATCGGCGAGCAGCGGCAGTTTCTTTTCGTTCATCAGCTCGGCGATGCGCTCGATCAGGCGCATCTTCTGGACCTGCCAGGGAATTTCCGTGACCACCACGTTATAGGTGCCGCGGCCGGTATCCTCGGTGGTCCAGCGCGCGCGCAGCCGGAACGAGCCGCGGCCTGTCGCATAGGCCTCCGCGATCGCCTCCGGCGGATCGACGATCAACCCGCCGGTCGGAAAATCCGGACCGGGCACATATTTCAGCAGGGTCTTCGAGCGCGCGTTGGGCTGCTCGATCAGATAAAGCGCAGCGTCGCACAATTCGGCGACGTTATGCGGCGGGATCGACGTCGCCATGCCGACGGCGATGCCTTGCGAGCCGTTGGCGAGAAGATTCGGGAACGCCGCCGGCAGCACCACCGGCTCTCGCGAAACGCCGTCGTAATTCGCCCGGAAGTCGACGGCATCCTCATCGATGCCGTCGAGCAGAAGCCGCGCGACTTCGGTCAAGCGCGCTTCGGTATAGCGGTAGGCCGCGGCATTATCGCCGTCGATATTGCCGAAATTGCCCTGCCCGTCGACCAGCGGATAGCGTGAGGAGAAATCCTGCGCCAGCCGCACCAGCGCGTCATAGATCGCTTGGTCGCCGTGCGGATGAAAATTGCCCATCACGTCGCCGACGATTTTTGCCGATTTCTTGAAGGTCGAACCCGGGTCGAGCCGCAGGAGCCGCATGCCGTAGAGGATGCGGCGATGCACGGGTTTGAGCCCATCGCGCGCATCGGGCAGCGCCCGGTGCATGATGGTCGACAGCGCATAGGCGAGGTAGCGCTCCTCGAGCGCCTCGCGCAGTGCGATTTCCGTAACCCCGCTCGGTTCCGGGGGAATCACTTTCTTGTTCATGGAGGCAAAGCGCTAGCGCGGTTGGGGGGCCGGAACAAGGGATGAACGACAGCGTGGCCGATCTTGCCTTTTACTGGCTGACCCGCGTCAGCGCGGTGACGAAATGCCCCCGCGCTTCGGGCAACGCCAGCCCGCGCGGCGCAAAGGCGTGGCGGTCGAGAAAAAAGCCGGTGAGCGCGAAGGCGTCGGCGAGGTCGTCCGCCGTCGCCGGCTCCGAGCCGCTCTGCAAAAACCCGGGCAGCCGCAGCAGCCGGTCGCGATAGGCCTCGCCGGCCGAGCGCGAGACGGCGCGGCCGGATTTTGGCGACACATAAATGAGCTCTTCCTTCGCGCCGGTCGCGGCGCAGGAGGAAAGGTCGAGGCCGAAACCCAGTTCCGCCAGGAAGTCGAGCTCGAAGCGCGCGATCATGGCCGCGGCGGTACTGGGGTCGCCGAGCGCAACAAGGATGGTGTCGAGCGCATGATAGATCGCGGCATGCGGCTCGCGCTCGGCAAGGAGCCGGCACAGCGCCGCGAGATGGGTGACGCCGTGAACCGCATGCGCCGCCGGCAGGAACGCGCCGGCGCGCAGATTAAGCCCCTCGACCGCATAATGGCCGAGATGCTCGTCGAGCCGCGCCCGCCAGGTCGCGCGCAAAGCGTTGCCAGGCTGAAGCACCCCGCGCAACCGCCGGCCGGCGCCGCCGCGCACCAGGCCGAGATGGCGGCCGTGAGTTTCCGTCATCAGTTCAAGAATGACGCTCGTCTCGCCGTGGCGCTTGACGCCGAGCACGATGCCTTCGTCGATCCATTCCATGGAAGTCATGTAATGCAATTGCACGCATCATGGGAACACGTGTCCCGGGCGCGGTGCATCACGAAGCGCAGCGAAGCGGTGGGCCGTAGAACCGGGACCGCCACGAACGTTGATCCGGGAAACCAAAGAGACCACTACTCCTTCGGGAACTCCAAGCCCATCTCGCGGTAGCGCTCCGGATCGTCGGCCCAGCCTTCGCGCACTTTGACGTGGAGGAAGAGATGCACCGGCTGCTCGATCTCCTTGGCAATGTCGGCCCGCGCGGCGGCGCCGATCGCCTTGATGGCCTGGCCGGCCTTGCCGAGCACGATTTTGCGCTGGCTCTCGCGCGCGACATAGATGGTCTGCTCGATGCGCACCGAACCGTCCTTGAGTTCCTTCCAGACCTCGGTCTCGACCGTCGACTGATAGGGCAATTCCTGGTGCAGCCGCAGATAGAGCTTTTCGCGCGTGATCTCGGCGGCGAGCTGGCGCAGCGGCGCAACGGAGATCTGATCTTCGGGATAGAGCCAGGGTCCCGCCGGCACATGCTCGGCCAGCCAGTGCTTGAGATCGGCGACGCCACTGCCGGATAGTGCCGAGACCATGAAGGTCGCGGCGAAGCTCGCCCGCTCGTTGAGCTTCTGCGTCAATTCGAGCAGCACCGGTTTCGACACCAGATCCACTTTGTTGAGCACCAGGAGCTTTTGCGGCCGCACCTCGGCAAGCGCACGCAAGATCGCGTCTTCGTCGTGCGCAAGTCCCTTGCGTGCGTCGATCAAGAGCGCGACCAGATCGGCGTCGGCCGCCGAGCCCCAAGCCGAGCCGACCATGGCGCGATCGAGTCTGCGCTTCGGCGAAAAAATGCCGGGCGTGTCGACGAAGATCAGTTGCGCCGCGCCGTCGATGGCGATGCCGCGGACGAGCGTCCGCGTGGTCTGCACTTTCGGCGTCACGATCGAGACTTTGCTGCCGACGAAAGCATTAAGCAGCGTCGATTTGCCGACATTCGGCGCGCCGATCAGCGCCACGAAGCCGCAGCGTGTCGCGCTTTCGGAGGCCTCAGCCATTGCGCCGTGCCGGCTCGACGCCCTCGCGTGCCAGCATGGTCGCGGCGGCGGCCTGTTCGGCGACGCGCTTGGAGCGGCCAAAGCCTTCGGCGGGTGCGAAGCTCGGAAGCAGGACGGCGACGCGGAATTCCGGACTGTGATCGGGGCCGGAGCGCGCAACCTCGCGGTAGATCGGCGTCGGCAGGCCGCGCGCCTGCGCCCATTCCTGCAGCACGGTTTTCGGATCGCGCAGCGGCTGACCGGTGGCGCGCATGCGCTCCTGCCACAGCCGCTCGACAAGCGCTTCGGCCGCCTTATAGCCGCCGTCGACATAGACCCCGCCGATCACGGCCTCGCAGACGTCGGCCAGGATTGCCGGCCGCTTGCGGGCGCCGGCATTGGCTTCCGACGAACCGACCCGAATGGCCGAGCCGAGGTCGACGGAGCGCGCGATCTCCGCGCAGGTTTCCTTGCGCACGAGATCGGCGAGCCGGCGCGACAGCTCGCCTTCGTCGGCTTTCGGATAGGACCGGTACAGCATGTCGGAAATGACGAGGCCTAGAACATGGTCGCCGAGAAATTCAAGCCGCTGATAGCTGCCGGCGCGATTGCGCGCGCCCTTGAGCGCGGAGATGTGAGTGAGCGCACATTCGAGCATCTCGGCATCGGTGAAACGATAGCCGATGCGGGTCTCCAATGCGCTTGCGCCGCGCTTGCGGCGGCGCGGCGCTTTGCGCGTTTCGCCCGCGGCGGCGTCCGCCGACGGCTGAGCTTCAGCGGGCGTTTCTTGACGCGATGCTTCTCGCGGTTCCGGTCGCGGCGCTACGGCGGGCTTGGCTTTCTTGCGGCCACTCATCGTACCAGCGTGAAGAGACGGTTCCAGCGCACCACCCAGGGCCAGCGCCACACTTCCCAGGCGTGGGCGTCATCATGGATCGAGAAGAAGATGAGTTGAGCGCGGCCGATCAAATTCTCGAACGGCACATAGCCGACCTGGCTCAGCACCCGGCTGTCGGTCGAGTTGTCGCGGTTGTCGCCCATCATGAAATAGTCGCCGGGCGGCACCGTATAGACCGGCGTATTGTCGTAGAAGCCGTTGTCGGTGAGATCCAGCGTGTTGTAGCTGACCCCGTTCGGCAGCGTCTCGCGAAACTGCTTGACGCGCTGCGTCACGCCGTCGTCATCGGTGATGAAATCGTCGATGCGCTGGCGCGGCACCGCCACGCCGTTGATATTGAGCACGCCGTCGATCATCTGAATGCGGTCGCCGGGCAGCCCGATCACGCGCTTGATGTAATCGATCGAGTCGTCCTTGGGCAGCCGGAACACCACGACGTCGCCGCGGTTCGGCTGCGAGGCGAAAAAGCGGCCGGAATAGAACGGCGGCGAGAACGGAAACGAGTAGTGCGTGTAGCCGTAGGAATATTTGGAGACGAACAGATAATCGCCGACCAGAAGCGTCGGGATCATCGAGCCGGAAGGAATGTTGAACGGCTGAAACAGAAAAGTCCGGATCACGAGCGCGATGATCAGAGCATGGATGACGACGCGAACCGTCTCGGCAAATCCACCCTCGTTCCGCTTGCTGTCTTTCGGCTTGCTACCTAATTGCACGCTCATCGCCTGTGGTCTTTTGTCCAACGCGCCGCCCGCGATCTTGTAACCTCTGGGGCACCCACAAGCAATTGACCGGCGGGGATTCACCGGTGCGCGCAGCCGGCCATTTTACCTAAGTATTTCATTAGCTTATCGCCAGCGATCCGGACATGACAAATATTTCATCGCGGCCAATGCGCGCAATTTGGAGGGCTGCGGGACAGGGGCGATTCAGCCCCCGGCCGTTGCCACTGCCGAGATCACCACGAAGGCATGCGCCATCGGCCCCTCGTCCGTAATGGTGAGATCGATCCGCGCCGCATAGCCCTCGGGTGTGATTTTTTGCAGCCGGCGTTTGGCGCCGCCGGTCAGTTCCATGGTCGGCCGCCCACCCGGGAGATTGACTACACCCATATCGCGCCACCACACGCCGGCGCGCAGACCCGTACCCAGCGCCTTGGCGCAGGCCTCCTTGGCGGCGAAGCGCTTGGCATAGGTCTCGACGCGGTTGCGCCGCCGGTCGGCCTTGGTCCGCTCGATCGGCGTGAATACGCGGTCGAGGAAGCGGTCGCCATGGCGCTCGATCACCTTGGCGATGCGGCGGACGTCGGTGATGTCGGAGCCGATACCGAGGATCATGCTTATGCCCGCAAGACCCGCGCCGCGGCATGCGATCGGCCCCGGTCCATGAACGAACGCATCGACCGCACTGCTGCCCCGAGCCCGGAAAAGATGGCTTCGCCGATCAGAAAATGACCGATATTGAGCTCGGCGATCTCGGCAAGCTCCGCGATCTTTTCGGCAGTGACGAAATCGAGACCATGGCCGGCATGGACCTCGAGGCCCGCGCTTTTCGCAAGCGTAACGCCACGGCGGATGCGATCGAACTCCGCCGCGGCAGCCGCGGTCTCGCCGGCCGCGATCGCGTCGCACCAGGCACCGGTGTGAATTTCGATCACCGGCGCACAGATGCCGGCAGCGGCCTCGATCTGCGCCGCATCGGCCGCGACGAACAGCGACACGCGGATGCCGGCGCCGGCCAATTGGCCGACCACGGCCCGTAGGCTCTCACGTTGGCCGGCGGCATCGAGGCCGCCTTCGGTGGTGCGCTCTTGCCGCCGTTCGGGAACGATGCAGGCGGCATGCGGCCTTAGCCTGCAGGCGATGGCCGCCATTTCCTCGGTCGCCGCCATTTCCAGATTGAGCGGCTTTGCGATGCGCTCCTTGAGACGGACCACATCGTCATCGACGATATGGCGGCGGTCCTCGCGCAAATGCGCGGTAATGCCGTCGGCGCCCGCGGCTATTGCAATCTCGGCGGCCCGCACCGGGTCGGGGAGATGGCCGCCGCGCGCATTGCGCACGGTCGCGACATGGTCGACGTTGACGCCCAGGCGAATGGGATTTGCAGCGGACATTGCGATGGGCCTGTGCGCCAATTCTATCTGTTCACGCATTTATCCGTTCACGCGCTCGGCGCTCGCCACCGATTTCTTCGCCCGCAATTGCGACAGGATCGAAGTGAGATGTTTCAGATTATAGACTTCGAGATCGATGGTGAGTTCGGTGAAGTCCGGCGACTGCCGCGTCATGCGGACATTGTCGATATTGCCGTCATGCTCGGCGATCACCTGGGCGATTTGCGCCAGCGTTCCGGGTTCGTTGACCGACTGCACCACAAGCTGGGCCGGGAAGCGCTGCGCCGCCTGACCGTCGACATCCCAGCGCACGTCGAGCCAGCGTTCCGGCTCATCCTCGAATTGCTTGAGATCCTCGGAATGGATCGGATAGATCGTGATCCCCTCGCCCGGCGTCATGATGCCGACGATGCGGTCCCCCGGCACCGCGCCGCCCTTGGGCGCAAAGCGCACCGGCAGATCGGTGTTGATGCCGCGGATCGGGATCGCCGCGCCGTCTTCGCTCGCCGACGGTAGTTTGAACTTCAAGGCGCGGCCGAATTTCAGGCCGAACCAGCCGCTCTCCGGCTTCGGCGCAACGGGCGTGACGCGCTCGTCCTTGTAGTCGGGATACATCGCGCGCACGACATCGGAAGCTTTCATCTCGCCGCGGCCGACCGCCGACATCACGTCGTCGATGGATGCGCGTGCCAGCCGCGGCAAGGCCCCTTCGAGCTTCTCGTCGGAATATTCGATCTTGGCGCGTTCGCAGAGCCGCTCCACCATGCGGCGGCCGAGGCCCGAATACTGATTGCGCACCGCATCGCGCGTGGCGCGGCGGATCGCATCGCGCGCCTTGCCGGTGACGACGATCGATTCCCAGGCCGTCGGCGGCGCCGTCTGCGCCTTCGAAGTCAGGATCTGCACCTCGTCGCCGTTCTGCAGCGGCGAACTGAGCGGACCGATCTTGCCGTTGATCTTGGCGCCGATCGCCATATTGCCGACATCGGTGTGCACCGCATAGGCGAAATCGATCGGGGTGGCGCCGCGCGGCAGCGCGATCAGTTTGCCCTTGGGCGTGAAGGCGAACACCTGATCGTGGAACAGTTCGAGCTTGGTGTGCTCCAAAAACTCTTCCGGATTGGAGCCTTCGGCCAAAAGCTCGATGGTGCGGCGCAGCCACGTATAAGCGCTCGATTCCCGCGACAGCATTTCGGTCGGCGAGCCGACGCCGTCTTTGTAGAGCGCGTGCGCGGCGATGCCGTATTCGGCGATCTGCTGCATCTCGCGGGTGCGGATTTGCAGTTCGACGCGCTGCTTGCCCGGCCCGATGACCGTGGTGTGGATGGAGCGATAGTCGTTCTGCTTCGGGGTCGAGATATAGTCCTTGAAGCGCCCGGGCACGACCGGCCAAGTGGTGTGCACGATGCCGAGCGCCTGATAGCACTCGGCGACGTCGCCGACGACGACGCGGAAACCGAAAATATCCGAGAGCTGCTCGAAGCCAACGGCTTTCCGCTCCATCTTGCGCCAGATCGAATAGGCGCGCTTGCGGCGGCCGGAAACGTCGGCGGAGATACCGCGGTCGCCGAGTTTTTTGGCGAGTTGCTGTTCGATCTCGGTGATCCACCCGCTCGATCGCTCGGCGAGCGTCTCGAGCCGTTCACTCAAAACCTTATAGGCGTCGGGATTGAGCTCGCGGAACGCCAGATCTTCGAGCTCCTCGCGCATCTCATGCATGCCCATGCGGCCGGCCAAGGGCGCGTAGATTTCGAGCGTCTCGTCGGCAGTGCGGCGGCGCGATTCCGGCGGCTGGTACGCCAGCGTACGCATATTGTGCAGCCGGTCGGCGAGCTTGATCAGGAGCACGCGCACGTCGTCGGCGATGGCGAGCAGAAGCTTGCGCAGGTTCTCGGCCTGCTTGGCCTCCTTGGAGACGAGGTCGAGCCGCTTCAATTTGGTCAGGCCTTCGACCAGAAGCCCGATCTCATGGCCGAAGATGCGATCGATCTCGCTTCGGGTCGCGTCGGTGTCCTCGATGGTGTCGTGCAACAGCGCCGCCGCGATGGTGGCGTCGTCGAGCTTGAGATCGGTCAGGATGGCGGCGACTTCGAGCGGATGCGAGATATAGGGATCGCCGGACGCACGCTTTTGCTCGCCATGCGCGCGCATGGCGTAAACATAGGCGCGGTTGAGCAGGTCTTCATCGGTGGTCGGATTGTAGGCTTTGACGCGGTCGATCAATTCATATTGCCGCATCAGCCGCTTACGCGGCTTCGGCGGCGGCGCCTCGCCGTCAAGCGGAACGAGTCGCGGCGCCTGTGCCGCCGGCACCCGGGTGCGGGGCTGGTTCTGCATTCGCGGCAAATCGATCGGCGAGCGCGCCATGATAGGCCTGAGCGGCAATCCTTGGTGATCCGGCCTCACGGCCACGGCCTTCGCCGCGAGAGTCGGCGAACACCGGTCACAAAGATATCATGGAGCCGCGCCGGCACCACAAGGCAGCGGCGGGCACGAAACACAATAGTCCCGGCCCGCGGCATGCCGCAGCGGGAAGGCAATTTGGTTAACGAATTCGCGAGATCGGCCGGCCGACGCGGACTTACTCGTCGTCCTCGATGGTATCCGGCTCGGGCTGGCTCTCCGGCGGGGTCAGGCCTTCCAGGCCCTTGAGCAGTTCTTCCTCGGTCATCCGGTCGGTGGTGACGTCGGTGTCGTCGGCGTCGACACCGGTGCCGGGCGCCCCGATCAGCGGCACGGTCTCCGGCTCGGGCTCGTCGACCTCGACGTATTTCTGCAGCGAATGAACGAGTTCTTCGCGAAGATCCTCGGGCGAAATCGCCGTCTCGGCGATTTCCCGCAGCGCCACAACCGGATTTTTATCGTTATCGCGGTCGACGGCAATCTGGGTGCCGGACGAGATCATGCGCGCGCGATGGCTGGCCAGGAGCACGAGGTCGAAGCGGTTTTCGACCTTGTCGATGCAATCCTCAACGGTGACACGGGCCATGAACAGGGCTCCTGCGAAGGGGCTGCGGCGCGACCGCCGCCCGGTTGGTACTGGCGCTACTGCTGTTACTGCCTGATTCCTTGCCGGGGGCTCAAAGCCAAAGTTCCCGCAAAGGCATTATCGCGCAATTGGCGCTTAGGTATCGCCAGCGGGGGGGAAGCGCAAGGGCGATCTTTGACGGGTGCTGCACCCGAGTTTTCGCCTACCGATTTTTAACTTGGCGGCTGCGCTGTCCTCTGTTACCCCCAAAGCCGGGAACCGGTTCGTGGCGATCCGAATCATACTCTCGGAACCGTCGCGACGGCGTGCCGCAGTACTTTCGCAGCGAATTGATTGCCACGACGCAATGAGCGGAAGTACCCCACGCTTCGAATGTTCCCATTGGCGAGACGCATGACGGGCGAGAAGCCTAACGGGCGAGCAGCCTGATTTAAGAGCGCCGGAATCGTCGAATCCATTGCGGCTGATCCGGTTTCATCACGAGACCAAGAACCCTAGAGATAAACTAGAGACATCCCATGTCGGCACAGATCGAAAAAATCGCATTGTTCATTGACGGGGCCAACCTTTACGCCACCGCGAAATCGCTCGGCTTCGATATCGATTACAAGCGTTTGCTGCGCGAATTCCAGTCGCGCGGCTACCTGGTACGCGCGTTCTATTACACGGCGGTGATCGAGGATCAGGAATATTCCTCGATCCGGCCGCTAATCGATTGGCTCGACTACAACGGCTACTCGGTCGTCACCAAGGCGACCAAGGAATTCGTCGACCAGACCGGCCGCCGCAAGGTCAAGGGCAATATGGATATCGAGCTTGCGGTGGACGCCATGGAGCTCGCGCCGCATATCGACCAGATGGTGCTGTTCTCCGGCGATGGCGATTTCCGCTCGCTGGTCGAAGCCGTCCAGCGCAGGGGCGTACGCGTGATCGTCGTCTCGACCATCTCGACGCAACCGCCGATGGTCGCCGACGAATTGCGCCGGCAGGCCGATCAGTTCGTCGATATTGTCGAACTGCAATCCAAGGTCGGCCGCGACCCGGGCGAGCGGCCAGCACGGGAGCCGAGGGAACCGCGCGAGGCCCGCGAGCCGCGCCATACCCCGCAATTCCTGCAGCGCAGCCCGACCTCGCAGCGCGTCGAAGTCGAGGACGAGTTCGAAGACGAATAATCGCCGCGGCGAACCGCGATGCGCACGAGCGGCATGCCGGGCCGCGATTGTCCGCGCTGTCCGCGGCTCGTTGCCTTTCGCGAGGCATGGCGCGGACGCGAGCCCGACTGGTTCAACGCGCCGGTCGATTCATTCGGACCGGTCGATGCGCGACTCCTGATCGTCGGCCTCGCGCCGGGCCTGCGCGGCGCCAACCGCACCGGGCGGCCCTTTACCGGCGACTATGCGGGCGACCTTCTCTACGCAACGCTGACGGAATTCGGGTTTGCCCGCGGCGACTATCAGGAACGCGCCGATGACGGGCTCGAACTTCTGGATTGCCGCATCACCAATGCGGTGCGCTGCGTGCCGCCCGAGAACAAACCGTTGCCGGTCGAGATAAACACCTGCCGCGAGTTCCTCGGCGCGACGGTGAAGGAAATGACCAAGCTGCGTGTCGTCGTGACGTTAGGCCGCGTCGCTCACGAAACTTTTGTCGCGGCGAACGGCGCCAAGCGCTCGGCATTTCCGTTCGGGCACGGCCGCACCCACCCGATCGGCGGGCTCACTTTGTTCAACAGCTATCATTGTTCGCGCTACAACACCAATACCGGCGTACTGACGCCGCGGATGTTCCGCGATGTCTTTGCCCAAGTGCGCGAGACACTCGGCGCACGACCGAAAACGTAGGCGTCAGGCGAAGATCGAGCTTTCGTAGCGGCCGCTGCCCATCTCGCCGCGCGGGAAAATGCCATGCTGCTCGATCCACTCGAAAGATTCCTCGAAAGTCTCCTTCGAATAGGGCTCGAACACCAGCCGCTCGCCCGGCCCCCAGCGCCGCGTATCCATCTGATCGTGGAAGCGAACCGGAAATTCTTTTTTGTAATAGTGCGTGTAAAGCTCCGGCCGCAGATCGATATCGCGCTGCGCCCGGCGCAGCGCGCGGAAATATTTGCGCACGTCTTCGGGATCCGGAGTTCCGGTGACCATCGACGCCATCATAAAGGTCGTATCGATGATCTTGCGGAAACCCAACTGCTCGAGGAAATAATACGGTCCGCTGAACAGCGACGCCGCCGGTACCTTACGGTCGATCAAAAGCTCCATACGGCTGAACAGGAGTCCGTCATTGAACGAAAGATTTATCTGATCGAGCT
>Ga0181526_10000317_pt1 | contig 52462 bp, 43 predicted proteins | sample PEATcosm2014_Bin_35_FD_119750 | JGI IMG/M metagenome (GOLD analysis project Ga0181526, IMG submission 119750) | Peatland microbial communities from MTU Mesocosm Facility, Houghton, MI, USA - PEATcosm2014_Bin06_30_metaG | ecosystem: Environmental > Terrestrial > Soil > Wetlands > Peat | place... | reverse complement strand
CGCCGCCAGATTCCTCCGCATCCATCCCCACCATCCACGTCACCTCCCGCCTCGTCGTCCTCGACGTAGTCGTCACCGACGGCCGCGGCCGTTCCATCAAGGGTCTCAAGCCCTCCGACTTCACCCTCACCGAGGACGGCGTCCCGCAAAAGCTCTCCAGCTTCACCGAGACGGACGCCGCCGCCGAAGCCCCACCTGCCAATGCGCCGCAGCCGCTCCCGCCCAACACCTTCGCCGTCCAGCCCCCCATCGCCGGCGATCTCCCCAGGACCGTAATCGTCCTCGGCGCTCTTTCCTTCGCCGACGCACCCCAGGCGCGCCGCGACCTCAACAAGTTCCTCAAGACGGCGCCTCCCGGAGTCCCCATCGCCATCTTCCGCGGCGACTGGAAGGGCATTCACCTCATCCAGGACTTCACCACCGATCCCGCAGTCCTTCAGGAAGCCGCGAACAGCGACAGAATCTTGCCCCCAATTCGACAAAGTGTAACCCTTCCAGGCGACTTTCCTCCTCTACCCAGCGATCGCCCTCCCGACGCGCGCGGCCTTGCCAGCTATCTCGCTTCCATTCCCGGCCGCATTAACCTCATCTGGATCTCCGACGGTGGTACGCCGCCCTTCGGAGAAATTGCCACTTCGTTCCCCGAAGTCTCCAACTTGCTTCACAACCTCAACGGCACCACCAATGTCGTCCACCTCAGCCGCATTGCCGTCTATCCCATCGACGCCAACGGCGTTATCGTTCCCGGCGCCGACCGGGCCGACTTCGACCTCGATCCCATGTTTCGCAATCCCATTACCGCACCCCTCGTCACCACCCCCGGACAGTTGGGATCATGGGCCCTTGCGGGCACCGGCTTCTTCTCCGGTCACGACCCCAGCTTGTTCCAGAATCCCGGCCTTCAGTTCGGCTGCGTCAGACTTCAAGACCTCGCCGCATCCACCGGCGGCCGCGCCTTCTGCAACACCAACGGCTACGCGCAAGCCATGGCCCAGGTCGTCGAAACCGGCTCGCACTACTACACCATCTCCTACACCCCCACCAATTCCAACTGGAATGGAGCCATCCGCAGAATCAAGATCGAGGTCCCGCTCACCCTCCTCCAGGCCCACGATTCCGCCTCGGAAAAGCTCCAGGACGCGCTCGATAGCATGGTCGAGGAGCCGCCGCGTATCGAGTATCGCAACGCCTACCGCGCTCGCAGCACGCCGGACGCCGTATCCGCCACACCCGCCTCTACCCGGAACGCGCCCGCGCCGCCCCAGCCCCAGCCACAGTCGCAGACCACCCCGGTCGCCGCTCATCCCGCGCCGCCGGTCACTCCCATCCAGGTCGCCATGGGCCTCGGCGCCCCTGCGCCTGACCAAATCCATTTCAACCTCACCGCCACGCCTGCAACTGAGATTGAGCGCCTGCAACCCGGCACTCCGCTGCCCAAGGGAAACTTCCTCGCCGCCGCCTGGCGCGATCAACCCTACCGCAATCTCCTGCTCCACTTCTCTATCGATCCCGCAGACCTCCGCTTCACCTTGAGCGGCGGCGTCCACCACGACGCGCTTGAGTTTGTCGCCGTCCTCTATCGCGACGACGGAGTCGAGGTCAATTCCTTCACCGGCAAGGCGACTCTCACCCTGGACGATCAGGGATACGCTCGAATCATCAGCGCACCCCTCACCTTCGACCACTCCATCGCCACCCCCATCGAAAGCAACTTCGCCCACTACTACCTCCGCACCGCCGTTCACGAGCTCCCCACCAACCACATCGGCGCCCTCGAAGTCCCCGTCGAATCCATCCACCTCCCCTCCGCCCAAACCCTAGCCGCCGCACAAAAACAATAGCGGGTGCCCCACATCTCGCCGCTGAGATGTGGGCGGAGCGCCAAGGAACTTGAGTGAGGGCAGGGTGCCGGGTGCCCAGCCAAGCCCCGCTTGGGTGGGTCAGAGTCGTCATTCTGGAGCGGAGCTCCAGAATCCCCGTATTGCCGGGTGCCCCATGATCAACGAGCGGCCCTTTCGCTCGTTTATCGTGGGGTTATTCACTGCCATGTCCAGGTTTCTCACTGCCATGTCCAGGGTTCTCACTGCCATACCCAGGTTTCTCACTGCCATGCCCAGGTTTCTCACTGCCATACCCAGGTTTCTCACTGCCATGCCCAGGTTTCTAGGTACGCCAAGGCTTCAGCCTTGGCTCTCTAGGCGCCCGGAGAAAACCGGGCTTTAGCCCCTGGGGCATGCCGTTTGCATTCGCTCCCGTACTGCCTCCGATAACGTCTGTGTTCTCTCCTCCAGACTTACCCCTCTTAGAAGACCTACCTTAGGCTTTAGGTACTAGGGGGCAGGCGCCACGCCCTCGCCCCTCGAACCTCAAACCTATCTGTTACATTGGCCCAGCCATGAAAATCACTCGCCGCGCCGCTCTCAAATCCTCCGCCCTCACTGCCACTGCCCTCGCCCTGCGCGGCTCGCGTCTGTTCTCCCAAGCCTCCGCCTCCGTCGATGCCCACATCGACATCCTCCCCGCCGAGCCCATCGCCACCATCTCGCCCGAGATCTACGGCCACTTCATCGAGCATCTCGGCGGCGTGATCTACGACGGCGTCTGGGTTGGTCCCGACTCCAAAATCGCCAACACCAACGGCATCCGCCAGTCCTTCATCGACACCATGCGTGCCGTCCAGGCCCCGCTCCTCCGCTGGCCCGGCGGCTGCTTCGCCGACTCCTACGACTGGCGCGACGGCCTCGGCTCGCCTGCCGCCCGCCCCGCCCGCACCGCCTTCTGGGGACAGCAGGACTCCAACCGCTTCGGCCTGCACGAGTTCATGCACACCTGCCGCGCCATCGGCTGCAAGCCCTACCTGGCATCGGACATGCGCTCGCTCCCCGCCCGCGACTTCTACCAGGAGATCGAATACTGCAACGCCCCCGCCGGCCCCGTCCCGTCCAACTCCGCCGCGCCCGCCGTTCCCAACGCGCTCGCCGCCCAGCGCGCCGCCAACGGGGATCCCGAACCGTTCAACGTCGACCTCTGGGGCGTCGGCAACGAGAGCTGGGGCTGCGGCGGCAACCTCGTCCCCGAAGAGTACGCCGCCATGTTCCGCCGCTTCACCGCCTGGACGCCGTCTTACAGCCCAACTCCACTCCGCTTCGTCGCCGTCGGCCCCAACGGCGACGACGTCGACTGGACCCGCCGCCTCTTCCAGTCCCTGTACGCCAACTCCGAACGCCGTCATCTCTTCGGCCTCAGCGTCCACTACTACACCTCCGGCAGCCCCACCGCCTTCGCCGAGGGCGACGCCCTCAAGTTCAACTCCGACGACTTCTACGACCTGCTCACCCGCGGCAGCATCATGGAGCGCGTCGTCACCGACCACTGGGCCGCCATGGCCCAGACCGCCGAACCCGGCCAACCCCGGGTCAAGCTCGTCGTCGACGAGTGGGGCGCATGGTACGGCAAAAGCACCGCGCTCGGCCCCAACTACAACCTCTCGCAGCAATCCACCATGCGCGACGCTCTGCTCACCGGCATCACGCTGGACATCTTCCAGCGCCACGCTGACAAAGTCGCGGTCGCCGCCGTCGCCCAGTCCATCAACTGCATCCACTCGCTCATGCTCGCGCAGGAAGACAAGTTCACCGTCACCCCCACCTTCCACGTCTTCCGCATGTACTTGCCCCATCGCGGCGCGCAGGCCGTCCGCGCCGAGTTCTCCGCCCCCGCTATCCGAAACCCGCTCGCCAACGCACCCATCCCCGTCGGCGGCAACAGCTACACCGGCTCGCTCGAGGCGGTGAAGCTCCTCGCCGGCCTCTCCGGCTCCGCGTCCATCTCGCCAACCAACCCAAAGCTGGTCACGCTGACCGTGGTTAACCCGCACATCGACCAGCCGGTTACAGCGGAGATCGAGGTTGCGGGCGCGGTGATCGGCGGCTATATGGGTACGGTGCTTGCGGAGGCCGACGTGCATGCGCACAACGACTTCGCGCATCCAGATGCTGTCCACCCTTCAGCAGCAGCGCTGGCGACGTCCCTGGGCAGAAGGATTGCTCATACCTTCCCGCCAGCCAGCGTCACCACGCTGCAGATCACCTTCGCCTGACTCTGCATCCAATCTCACAGGTCGCCGCCTTCCGCGCCCCTGCGATTCGAACACGTTACAAATCCCCACCCGATCGCGGTGGCGACCGGACGGCTTTCCTAGTAAGCTCTACGAATCGCGTGCGCCATGAGGTGCCTCCTTGCCAGCCATCATCACGCCTCCCGATCTTGAACGTCGTCCCCGCCGTTCCGAAGAGAACGATGGCGGCCACGGCCGGCGCCCGCCGAATGGCCGCGACCTCAAGCGCACCGGCGGTGGTGGCGACAACGACAATGGCAACGACTCTCCACAGCGTCCTCGCCGCCCCGGCGAACGCCTCACCACCTACCGCCTCGGCCTCTTCTTCGCACTCGGCGCCGTCGTCATGTTTTTCGTCGGCATCGTCAGCGTCTTCTTGCACGGCGATGCCGACACCCACATCGACGCATACAACCGCATCATCAACAACTGGCTGCCTGCCACCATTCCACCCATCCTGTGGCTCAACTCCGCCGTCCTGCTCCTCAGCGCCGTCACCATGGAGGTCGCGCGCCGCCACATGTTCCACGAGATCGACGCCATGGAAGAGTGGTTCGGCCTCGGCAAGCCCACTTCGCGCCGTGCCCTGCCCTGGCTGATCGCGACCTTCATCCTCGGCTCGCTCTTTCTCACCGGCCAGATTCTCGCCTGGCATCAGCTCGCCGCGCAGCGAATCTCCTTCAACTCCAGCGGCAGCGGCGCCCACGCCTTCTACATCATCACCTACGCCCACGCCATCCATCTCACCGCCGGCATCGCCGCCCTCATCGCGGCGGTCATCGGCCTCTTCGCCTTCCGCAGCGTCGAAAACCGCCAGATCCTGGTCGACTGCGCCGCCTGGTACTGGCACGCCATGGGCGCTCTCTGGCTCATCCTCTTCGCCCTCCTCGTCTTTTTCCTGTAACCTGCGCGCCGCGAACGGACGCCTGCTAATACACCACGCCCTTCGCCCGCTCCGCCTTCATCGCCCGCATATACCACTCAAACTCGTCGAAAAACCGTCCCGTCTTCTCCGCCAGTTCCTGCGTCAGAGCAATCCCATCCTTGCTTAGCGCCGTCCCAATCGAAGGAATCGGCTGGATGGATGGAATCGACGGCATGCCCACCTCTGGCAGCAATGCGCGCAACTGCATCGCCGCGCGCACCCCGCCAAAGCTCCTCTGCGAATAACAGACAATCGCCGACGGCCTCCAGAAATACTCCTCCAGAAAATAATCAATCAAGTTCGCAAGCCCCGGCGGAATGCTGTGGTTGTACTCCGCGCTCACAATGCAGAAGCCGTCCGCCCGCGCAAACAACTCCGCCAGCGGCGCCAGCTTCGCATGCAGCGCCGCATACTTCGCCGGAGGGTCCGTCTTGATCTCCTTCCACATCTTGTCCAGCAGCGGCAACTCCAGCGCCTGCGCGTCCACCAGCACCGCCTCATGCCCGCGCGCCACCAGCTGCGCCATCGCCCACTTCGCTGCCCGGCCGCCCAGCCGCTCGCTCCGCACCGACCCCAGCAATACCGGAACCACCATCGCATCCCTCCTCGTCGATTACCCAACCATCAGATGCGCCCGCAGTACGTATCTGCCCTCAGCGCGACTGAATCCGCAAACAAAAATGCCCACACTTTGAAATGTGGGTCTACATCAGTCCAGTCCTTCGCCGGAACTCATCCTCTGCAGTCTCACCGCAAAGGCGGGTTGTCGAGCGCAGCTCGGCGTTGGTCTTCTTCGTCGCTACTTCTTCTTTACAGCGCCTTTACCGGCCGGCTTTTTTCGAGCGCTCGCAGCCTTCTTCACTGGAGCCTTGGCCTTCGCCTTCTTCACCACCTTCGCGTGCGTCTTTGCCGGGACCTTTTTCGCCGCCGCCTTTGCCGAAGACTTCTTGGCTGCAGGCTTCTTCCCAGCCGGCTTCGCTGCAGCTTTCGTCTTCGCAGCAGCAGCCTTCTTCGCCGCCTTCACAACAGGAGCCTTCTTCCCGGCCGCCTTCTTCGCTGCCGTCGGCTTGGCCGAAACGCTCGCCGCAACCTTCGCTGCAACCGGCTTGCCGGCCGCGGCCTTTGCCGGTGCAGCCTGTTTCGCTGGAACCGCAGCCTTCGCCGCAGGGCCGGCCTTTGGCTCAACTGGCTTCGCTTCGGCGGCCCTCCCCTTTTCTGTCCGAGGTTTCGCGGCGACCGCTCCCGGCAATCCCTCGGCCGCGTGAGCTGCAGCGGCAACCTCTTCCAGCCCACCGCCATTCTCCGGCTGACCCTCGCCCGCGGCCTTCTTGCGCGCTTTCGCCACCTTGCTGTCCTTCTTGGTCGCCCGTGCCCGCCGCAGATGCACCGGAGGAGGTGGCGCCGGCGGCGAGTAAGGCTCCAGATACGCCTTCATCGCCTCCTCCGTGCCCAGCTTTCCGTCCATCAACTCGAAGAACACCTTCTCCACCAACTCATCGAATCCCGCCAGGCCCGGAACGATCCGCATCTCCTGCATCAGCGTGTACGGAATCTTCTGCCGTGCCTGCGGCCACTCCGTGTAGAAGTTCTTGAACTTCGCCTGCAGCGCCGCGTTCTTGCCCGAGTAAGCAACCCACAGCACCACCTCGGGCCGCGCGCTCATCAGCATCTTCCAGGCGGCCGACGGAGTCGCCGCGTGCTTCCCGCCCAGCTCCGCCGCAAACTTCTTCGCCTCGCCTTCCAGCGCGTCGATTTCCTTGACCGACCCCTGCCGCGGAAAACTCTTCTTCAGGACCTTCACATCCTTGGCCTGCATCTTCGCTGTCAGCAGCGGGAAGTGCGCCGCCGAGGCGTCCGCATTGATCCCCCGCAGTTGCAACTGCATCTGCGCCTCGCGCAGCTTCTCCAGCTCCGCCGCATTCGCCTTCGCCGAGCTCCAGCCCGACGCAAGCTGCTTCATCCAGCCCTCGTGCTCCAGCCCCCGCATCACCCGCAGCGGATCTTCCTCATGCACAATCTCTTCCGCCTCGTATCCGCGTTGCCAGGCCGACATCGCCGAGATGTACCCTTCGGACTTGCCCGTCTCATACCGGGCCCGCGTCTTCTCCTCCATCTGCCAGCCCAGGCGCGCCGCCAGCCGAGCCGCACGGATCATCCGCACCGGGTCTTCGATGAAACCGTAGTTGCTCACCAGCCGGAGCTCGCGGTTCTCTATATCCGCCACGCCGTTCAGCGGGTCCATTAGCAAGCCATACGACCCCTCGTTCAGCGACAGCGCCATCGCGTTGGCCGTAAAATCACGCCGCCGCAGATCGTCAAGGATATTTGCCGCCTTCACCACCGGCTTGCCCGGCTTCGGGTAGGTCACCGTCAACGTGCTGCCGACTTCCATCCGCACGCGTCCCGGGAAGCGCACAAATAGCGTCTGCATCGGCTCCGACTCACCAACAATCACGGCTCCGGCTTTTTCCAGATTTTTGTGTAATTTGAGAGCGTTTCCCTGAACTACCACATCAAGGTCGCGCACCGGCGATCCGCTGGTCAAATCGCGAACTGCCCCACCTGCTAGAAATATCGTCAGCCCCTTGTTGCGGGCGATCTCCCGGACTGCTTGTAATGCCCTCTGCTGTGCCTGGGAAAGACGGCTTTCGAGCAGGTAGATATAATCGGCCATACGCTACGCGTCTTCTCCATCCGGCCTCGGCCGGACCCTCTGCAACCACCTTCAACCCTAACCAAATCAGTTACTTACATCACTCTCGACAACCCGGCACAAGTGTCCATTCTAGCACTATATTGTTGACTTTGCTAGGGGATTGGCAGCTTTTTCGTGACGCATCCCTCGCGCCGTGCGACAATCGCCCCAGCGGCCTGCTCCCATGTCAAATTCCCGCAAAAAGGTCATCGTCAGGCGCTTTTCCGGAGACACCCTCCCCGGCTACCTGCCCCCCGCCTCTATCGCCCATAACAACGCCATCGACCTCCTCGACCTCACCGGTCGCATCCTCTCGCTGCCGCTCAACGACATCAAGACCGTGTGCTACGTCCGCGACTTCAACCTCGCCGACACCCAGAACCCCGAGCGCCTCACCCGCCGCAACTTTCTCGCCCGCCCCCGCTCGGAAGGCCTCTGGCTCCGCCTCACCTTCCGGACCGGGGACCTGCTGGAGGGCCTCGCCCCCACCGATCGTACCCTCCTCGACGCCCTCATCGACGACGCCGGCCTCTTCCTCACCCCGCCCGACACCCGCTCCAACACCCAGCGCCTCTACGTCCCCCGCGCCGCAATCACCGAACTCCAACTCCTCGCCGTCATCACTACCCCCTCCCGCCGCGCCGCTGCAGCCGATCACCCCGCCAAGGAAAACCTCCAGGACGAGCTCTTCCACCTTCCCCTGGACCCCGACTCCCGCCCCAATTAGTTCCCAGTTGTCAGTTCTCAGTTCTCAGTCGAAGAAATCCCCGCCTCCCGCATTTCTCCTCGCAAGCCTGCAGTCGACAACATCAAACGCAGTCGCCTTGCCCAACTGACAACTGACAACTGAGAACTGACAACTGACAACTGTCTCTCTACAATTCTCCCCATGAAGCTCTCCACCCTCGCCGCGCATCTGGGCGCAGCCCTCCAGGGCGACCCCGACGCCGAAATCACCTCTGCCGCCGGCCTCGACGTCGCCGGCCCCGGCCAGCTCACCTTCGTCGCCAACCCCAAGTACACCCCGCTCGCCCGCACCACGCAGGCCACGGCCGTCCTGGTCGAGCCCGCGTTCGAGCCCATCGCCGCCGCGACCCTCCGCATCGCCAACCCCTACCTCGCCTTCGCCCACGCCCTGGAATTGCTCTACGAGGCCCCCGCCTACCCCGCCGGAATCCATCCCACGGCCGTCATCGCTTCCACCGCACAGATCGGTCCCGGCGCCCACATCGGCGCGTACGCTGTCGTCGGTGACCATGTCGTCCTGGGCGAGCACGCCACGCTGCTGCCTCACGTCGTCATCTATCCCCACGCCCAAATTGGCAGCCACTTCTTCGCCCACGCCCACGCCGTCGTCCGCGAGCGCTGCCGGCTCGGTGACCACGTCATCCTCCAGAACGGCGTCATCATCGGTGCCGACGGCTTCGGCTTCGCCCGCCAATCCCCGCCTCAGGAAGGTAGTGTCATTCTGAGCGAAGGCGTCGCAGACGCCGCAGCGAAGAACCCCCGCATTTCGTCTTTCGCTCCTGCCTGGTACAAAATCCTCCAGACCGGCCGCACCGTCCTCGAAGACCACGTCGAAGTTCAGGCCAACTCCACCGTCGACCGCGCCTCCATTGGAGAAACCCGCATCCGCGCCGGCGCCAAAATCGACAATCTCGTCATGGTCGGCCACGGATCCTCGGTCGGCGAAGACACTCTGCTTTGCTCCCAGGTCGGCCTCGCCGGCTCCACCCACGTCGGCAGGAACGTCATCCTGGCCGGCCAGGTCGGTGTCGCCGGCCACTGCACCATCGGCGACGGCGCCATCGCCACTGCGCAGTCCGGAATTCCGTCCGACGTCGCCCCTGGAGCCACCGTCAGCGGCTACCCGGCGATTGACAACCGCAAATGGCTCCGAGCCGTAGCCGTCTTCAATCGCCTCCCCGACCTGGTCCGCGACCTGCGAAAAAAGGATTCAACGCCCCGCAACAAGGAGTAAGATGGCGCGGCGTGAATTTCACCCGGCCGCAGTGACTGAGAAACTGTTCGGCGCATCCAATATGCCAGTGCAAGAGCCACCCACTTCGACCGGCCTCGAACTCGTCCGCTCGCCGGGCGTGACCGTCCTCCTGCTCGACGACGATCCCGTCAATCTGCATCTCCGCGGCGCCATCCTCCGCCAGAACGGCTACGCCTCGGTTACCGCCACCACCACCGAGGAGGCCACCCAACTCCTTGACCAGATCGACATCGCCGTCCTCGACTATCACCTTGGTGCCGGAAAGTTCGGCACCGAAGTCGCCGCCAAGCTGCGCAAGCGCCGTCCCGAAGTCCCCATCATCATCATGTCCGCCACCCTCGAACGCCGCTTTGGCGGAGTCGAAGACATGCATCTGCTCAAGGGCCACAGCTCCGTCGACGATCTGCTCTCCGCCCTCCGCTCCTTCGAGGCTCGCCGCCGAGGCTCCCCGGTCGTGGTTGACGCTCGCGACTTCTTCTACTCCCGCATCTCGCTGGCCGTCGGCTCCGACGTCCTCCTCCAGATCCTCGACGCCGCCGGCAACTGGGTCTACTGCAACGAGACCTCCGCCGAGTATCTCGGCCATCCCCGCGAGTGGTTCCCCGGGCGCAACCTCTTCACCGAACTCCCCTCCGCCCCCGCCGACTGGATCGAAATCCTCCGCTCCGTCGCGGAGACCCGTGAGACCTACATCGACCGCACCCGCCGCGGCCTCTTCTTCGACGCCGACGTTCCCGGCCGCATCCTCACCTGGAGCGTCCTCGCCTTCCCCATCACCCTCCACGACAGCCGCCCCGGAGTCGTGCTCACCGCCCGCATCCTCGAGCGCACTCCCACCCTCTTCGCCTGACTCGGAAGTCATTCTCTGGAGGCGTCATGTCATCCTCTGGAAGCGTCATTCTGGCGCAGCCAGAATCTCGGTATTTGTACTCTATTGTCGCTAAGCCCGTTCACGCTGGATTGATTTACGCAAAAGAATCCCCGCCCCTCGCATTTGCGAAGAGCGGGGATCGGTTCCCATCAATCGAGACCTTATTGCCCTGCTGGAGCAGCCGCCTTCTTCGCCGCCGGTGCCGCCGCTGCCGACTTCGGCCTCCAGAATGGATCGGCCTTGATCCACTCATCCGGCGGATAACTCATCTTCGGGTTGAACTCAAACAGGTTGACCTGCTCCGAATCGACGCATGCAGCCGTCAGTTCCCGGAGCTTCTTCATCCCTTCCGGCCCCAGGACGGCTTCAAACTTCTTGTCGTCGTTCATACTCGCGTCATCCTCAGCCAGCGACGCCATCTTGGAAATGGCAATATACACACCGCCATTGTCCTCGCCATACTGGCTCTCGAACGTCGCCCAGTTCGCGTTGGGAATATTCTCATATCCCTTCTGATACAGCTTCACCAATTCCAGCCACTCAGCTCTGTGGCCTGGCTTCACCTTGTAGCTATAGATCTCGAAGTAGCGATCGTGAACGATCGGTCCGGGATGGAGGCTCAGGTCGGGGTCATAGACGAAGACGCTGTTCGTTACTTCATCCAGATTCTCGCCGTCGGCAACGTTGGCGCGGTCGAGCGTCGCCGAGAGGGCCGCGTTCTTCTGCATGTCGTGGTTGTCCTTCTCCCACGCCGCGAACGAGTCATACCCAAAGAAGAACAATGCGCGCGGCCTGCCGGACAAAGACGTCGCGGCAAAGTAATGAGTCGGCCACTTCGCCGCCGCCAGCGCACTCACGAATGCGCCCTCGGTTTTCTCGTGGGGAGCACCGTCCTTGCCCGGCTTCGTGTATTCGCGATCGATCACCAGCACCTTCGGCGGTCCCATGTCTTCCTGCGCCATCATTACGCCTGCACCGAGAACCAAACATAGTCCTGCACATACCCCAGCTATCTTTTTCATGTCGTTCAAGCTCCTTTGGCTTTCCGAATCATATTTGTCAGTTGTTTTTTTTTTGACGCAGGACATCTCGACGCAACTCTGCAGCAATGCCTGCGATTGCGGGGGCCCGAAATACAAGAATGGAAAGAATTACGAGTCCAGAGTCTAGCCCAATTCCCATCACCCTGTCGCTGCTTTGCATAATTATTTTTTCATTTGCTGGTCAGACCACTCCCATGCGCCTGCAGCGCGGTTGCTTCCATCCACCCCCCCGCCGCACCTGTTACCCTAGTCCCGGATGCGCTCTTTCAATCTTCTGCTCGCGCTTGCGGCCGTGCTCACCCTCACCGGTTGCCACTCCGCCTACATCGCAGCCACCATCGCCAACCGCACACCCGAACCACTCTCTCTCATCGAAGTCGACTACCCGTCAGCCAGCTTCGGTACTCAGGCGCTCGCACCCGGCCAGGACTTCCACTACCGGTTCAAGGTTCTCGGCAGCGGCGCAACCGCCATCCTCTGGACCGATGCCGCCCACCACGACCACAAGAACTCCGGCCCAGCCCTGCGCGAGAGCGACGAAGGCACGCTGACCGTCACCTTCAACTCCGGCGCCAGCCCCACCTGGAACCTTCAGTTGATCAATCGCAATCCCAACTGAACGCCCCGCCTGCGATAGACTTGGACTCGATGCCGCGCGGTTATTTCATCACCTTCGAAGGTCTCGACGGCTCCGGCAAAACCACCCAGCTTCGCCGTCTCGCCGCCTGGCTCACTGCCTCCGGACACACCGTCGTCACTCTTCGCAACCCCGGCTCCACCCCGCTCGGCGACCGCGTCCGCTCCATCCTGCTCGACTCCCGCTCCGAGTCCGCGCTCGGCCCCATCACCCCGCTCGCCGAGATGGCCCTCATGTTCGCCGACCGCGCCCAATCCATCGCCGAGGTCATCACCCCCGCACTCAACGCCGGCTCCATCGTCCTCTGCGACCGCTTCACCGATTCCTCCGAGGCCTACCAGGGCGCCGGCCGCCGCCTGGGCAGCCAGCGCATCCTCGCCATGCACGCGGCCGTCTGCAACAACCTGCAGCCCGACCTCACCCTGCTGCTGCTCCCGCCGCTTAAAGCCTCACTCGCCCGCGCCCGCCGCCGCAACGATCACCACGCGCAAGGCCAGGGCGCCGACGAGGGCCGCTTCGAGCGCGAGCCCGACGCCTTCTATGCGCGCATTCACGCCGCCTATCGCAAGATCGCCGCCCGCGAACCCAACCGCGTCGTCACCATCGCCAACGGCGCCCGCGACAACTCCATCGACGCCATCGAACTCCGCATCCGAGCCCTGGTCGAAGAACGCCTCGCCGCCCTCCGGCCCGCCAGACGATAATCGCTGCCTACTTCGCGCTGGCCGGCGGAACAATCCCATTCATCCGCAGGTACTCCACCATCTGCCCATAGTGATCGTTCGCATGGGACACCGCGAACTGCGCCAGCGTTCCTCGCGTCATCAAAAGCGGCTCCGATATCTGAACTACCTCAAACGCATTCGCCGGGGTCAGCGTCGCAATAGCCTTGTGTCCAAAGGCAAATGATCCCGCCAGCGCCGCTACCACGTCCTCTTTCTTCGTCAGCTTGGCCAGCCCTGCCAAATCCACGTCCGGCTTCAGCCCGCTGACGATCCCGTAGAAGTAGTAGTTCGCCTGCGCCACGTGCGTCGCCTGCTGCGCGAACGTTCGCACCGTCGCAAACTGCGTAGTCTGTCCCGGTACAAAGATCGCCGCGCTCGGCGCAAACCCAAACTTGTCCGCCGGCATCGCCTTCACCGCGCTCATCATCTCGCCTTCAATCAGGCTCAACTGCGCATCAACCGCCTTTGCCGGGGTCACAATCGTTCCCGCAGCCGGCCCGGAACCCGCGCCCATCGCCATCTGCGCCGTCGCCGCCAGCGAACTCGCGGCCAAAACCAAACCCACCGCCATCATTCGTATACGCATCATCCACCTCACCAAAATTGAGTTTTGCCGCCAGAATCGCCTCATGGTACCAAAACTACGCGTAACTCAGCCCGCCGCACCCGCCTTCAACCGGCTCGCCGCCTTGATAACCATCGTCTCCTGGATCTCGATCATCCCGGTGCCCGCCAGCTCCGTCAGCTTCGCCAGCAACTCATCCACCTTCTCCTGCGTCTCGACGAATTCAACCTTCACCGGAAGATGGTCTGAAAGCTCCACAAAGGACACCGAATGCACATGGTGATCTGCCCCGAAACCGGCCACTCCCTTGAATACCGACGCACCCGACACGCCGTGGTGCAGCAGGTAATCCAGAATGCTGGCCTCGCTTGCCGTCGTGTGATGCCGCGAACCTTCGCTCAGGTAGATCGAAACCTTCAGTGCCTTACCCGCCTGCAGCATAATTGCCTCCAACCCGGCCGCCGCACCCTGCGCAACCGTTCCTCACCATACTCCGCTCGCTCGCTCTTACGAAAGCGCCTTCCCCAACGCCGCACCCAGGACCACTGCGATCAGCCCAAACACAAGGCTCGTCGTAACATACAGAATCGCAATCCAGAACGCTCCGCTGTTCAGATTCGAAAAGAGCTCCCACTCAAAAGTGGAGAACGTCGAATACGCACCAATAAATCCGATCGGGATCAAATAACGCAGCGCTGGATTCACGTTCGAGTGCCGATTCAGAATCTCCAGCGACAGCCCGATAATCACGCACGCCGTCAGATTGATCACCAGAGTTCCGAAGGGAAAGCGGATTCCCAGCCGATTGCTCACGCTGGTGCCCACCAAATAGCGCGCCACCGACCCCAACGCGCCGCCTAACGCAATAAAAAGATACTTCCCCAAATCTCTTGCTCCGTTCTCGGCCACTCAGGCCGCCAGCCGCACACTCTCCAGCACCATGTTACTTCGTTGGCCCGGCGAACTCCTCCCCTATAACGGCTCGTAGTAACGACTCTCAGGAAATGCGCAGCCCTGGCACAACGTCCGTCGCGAACCCATCTCTTCCATCACCACCTCGCGGTCGTAGTTGATTCCCTCGCCGCATACCTCGCAAACAATCCGCGCGGATTTGTATCCCGGCATCTCCCGCGCGTGCAGCGGGATCGAGATCCACTGCGTCGAAAACAGCTCCTCGTCCGGCAGTTCGCGGTAGGCCAGCATCTGCTGCGCGTTCTTACCCTCGATGTGCTGATAAAGCTCGCGCGCGCGCTCCTTCGACGATTCGAGCGCCGCAATCCGCACGGCGCGTCCTCCTGCAATCGCTTCCAACCCCAGCGCCGCGTCCGCCGGCCGGCCCAGATCGAGGAAGCTGGCCGCCATCTTGCCCCAGTCGCGAAACTTCAGCGCGCGCTTTCCCAGCCGGCATCCCGTAACCACCGCAATCGCATCGGTCGCACACCGGTCGATCTCCACAAACGTAACCAGCCGCTTGCGATCGCCGCGATTCACCAGCCCGCGCGGGTCCTCGATGCCGAGCAACTTGCATCCCAGCATCGCCATCCGAACCCCCAGTACTTGCCCGGCGCACAGATGCCCATGTGCGATCTCAGCCTCATCGAGCAGGGTGTCCAGAGATTCCATGCAGCGATGATACCTCCCGCCTGCGGCCAACGGAAAACCGCGTTTGACGGGTGTGTGTCGCTAAGGTAATAATCCCATCTCCGAGGTGTTCCATGAGCGAGCTGACCACTACCATAGGCGCAGTGCTGAAGCAGAAGGCCGGCGACGTGCTCTCAGTCGCACCGAACGCTTCCGTCTATCAGGCCATCGAAATCATGGCGGAAAAAGGCGTGGGCGCGCTGCTGGTCATGGAGCACGGCCAGTTGGTGGGCATCGTCTCCGAGCGCGATTACGCGCGCAAGATCGTCCTCCAGGGCCACAACTCCAAAGACACTCCCGTCTCGGCCATTATGAGCAGCCCCGTCTTCACCGTAACCCGGCAGCACACGGTCGGTGAGTGCCTGCGCATCATTACCGACAAGCACTTCCGCCATCTTGCCGTCGTGGAACAGGGCGCCGTCGTAGGCGTCGTCTCCATCGGCGACCTGGTGAACTGCGTCATTACCGAGCAGGAACAGACCATCCGCCATCTGCACGCCTATATCTCCGGAGCCGCCAGCTAGGCGTTCAGACGCCTTTACCGCTTCGCGTATCCATCCCACTTGCTGGCACAGAATCACGTTTGCGACCATCGGGAGCACCACCGCGAAGCCCAACACGCGTCACGAAGTGACCTACGGCTCGTCGTCCGCATCACCCTCTTCAATCAGCGACGCCGCGCCCACCACATCGAAGGTCATTGCTTCCCCGCCAATCGCCTGCAGCGTCACGCGCATCGGCGCTCGCTGCCATTCGGCCGCCTTGCACACCGGCTCGGCGGGCGTGGCCTGGGGCCATTTGCCAATCTGCTGCTGCACCACCGCGCGGCGTGCGCCAAGCTGGGCGACAATCGCGAACAAACCGCCCTTCGCCGTCGTCCCCGTCCCGCAATACGCCGCATAGTCCCGGAACCACACCGCGTCTGAAACTGCAGCGTCGAAGTCCGGCAGGTGCAGCGCGGTAATGTGGCCGGTGCTCCGATCCACCAGCAGCCACGGACCCGGCTGCCAACTCCACCGGGCCTCCGCATCGCCGGGCAGCGCGTCATTCAGGCGCATCGCTCGCCGGATGGTAAAGCTGCGATCGGTCACGTCATGGGCCTCGCCGGTGGTCCACTCCTTCTGCCGGCCATCGACCATCAGCGGCCGCACCTTCAGCAGCAGCGCGTCCGCGGGCTTGCCCGCGCTGGACGCGGCCTCCGGCGGCGTATACGGGACCTTGCGCACCGTCCCCAGGGTCACCAGATGGACCTTGGCCGGGGCCGCGGCATAGCCAGAATGTTGGGTCGGGAAGAAAGCGGCAAGCGTCCACAGCAGCAGGCGCACAGGAGCGGAGCGAAAGGTCTGCATGCGCGCCAGACTAGCGCCTGGGAAGCCCCGAAGCAAGACTTCTTTTTCGCATGGCCTTGCCGCGCGGCATCCCGGGGCGCCACCAGCCCAGCCGGGTCCGCGCCTTCTCGCAGGCTAAGTTTTCATCAGGCCCCGCGTTTCCGGTAGCGGCTCGGTTTTATTCTGTCTCGTTAAGGGCACGGCTTCAGCCGTGCCGCAAACTGCTGATTCGCCGAAAAGGGCTTTAGCCCCTGAGGTCAGTTTCGTTTCCAACTGAGCCGCTACCGTGTTTCCTTCAACCTCGGCAAGGTAGTATCGTTGTGTCAGGGCGCATTTAACGGTCCCGAGAGTTTCATACTAGGTACACCCGTAGCAAAATACATTTGCGCGGTTTTTCTGGCGGAAGATTGCGTTCACAATATTCCGCAGGCTGCAGTAATTCAGAGACTGCCTGGACATTACGGCTGACGCCGGCACGGACGAGAGCCGGGCGTCACCGAACCCGGAAACCGCACGAACCATTCAGCAATCACGAAAGGAAACAATCGAATCATGTGGAAACCCAATCAGGCTGGACCAAACTCCCCCTCAACCCCTGAGCCCGCTCGTCCTGCTCCCCCGGCCTCGACCCCGACCGCCTACGACGCCACCCCAAGGCCGGCCGCCGGCAACGCCTCCGTCGCCATTCCCAGCAACGAACAGGCCACCATCGGCAAGTCACTCTTCGTCAAGGGCGAGGTCACCGGATCGGAGTCGCTCTACATCGATGGCCGCGTCGAAGGCACCATCAGTCTGCCCGGCAACCGCGTCACCGTCGGCCGCAACGGCCAGGTCGCGGCCAACATCACCGCCCGCGAAGTGGTTGTGCTGGGCAAGGTGCGCGGCGACATGACCGCCAGCGACCGCGTCGACATCCGCAGCGAAGGCTCCCTCACCGGAAACGTAGCTGCCGCCCGTATTTCCATCGAGGATGGCGCCTACTTCAAGGGCGGCATCGACATTCGCAAGCCCACCGACACCAAGAGCGGAGCCGCAAGTTCCTCCGAACCTGCCATCGTCGAGGCCAAGGTGTAAAGCATCACCTTCGATCACCCGTACCGCATGCGGCCCTGGCAATCGTCAGGGCCGCGTCGTGTTGGTCTGCGGAGGCTGCTGAAAGAGTCCGTTTTCGTTAAGGGCACGGCTTCAGCCGTGCCGTAAGCGCCACAGAATCAGATCGGCTTTAGCCGCTGGGGTCACCGTACGCGGGTGTCGACTACTTTTTCAGCACCCTCAATGAATCGCCTCCTACTGGCTCGGTGGTCGCCGAATCTGCCCCGGGTCCACCAGGTCGGGCGACGAAGGCGCGGCTGGCTTCGTCGCTCCTGGATCAACGTGGTTCGGATCGAGCGAGAACCAGTGTGCCCGCAGATCGGCAACACTCACCGCCACCGCCGGTTTGAATTCGGCCGACGCCATGTAGTCCAGCACGGACCGCCGCAGCGATGGAGTTCCAGGCCGCGTCGTGTCCAGGTCAATACCGCAAACCATCAACTTGCCCGTCCCCACGCCGCACTCGTACAGCAGCGCGAGCTTAAGATTCCGGTTCCAGTCATCGATCGGTTGAACGATAGGCTGCAGAGCCTTGGGCAGCGTGTCGATGTTCAGCGCGCGGGTGTTGGCAGTAATGTCGATCCACTGCCAGTCGCAGTTCGCCTCAGTGGGAAAGCCCGCCAGCGCAGGGTGCTTCGTATCGTTCCACGAGCCCAGCATCGTCGTGCCGTTCGGGTTCATCAGGTGGTTCCAGAAAATAGGCAGAGACGTGAACCTCGGATCGGTGGAGTCGAGATCCGCGCCCCTAGGCAGAAAAAGCACCTTGCCGCCCGTAGCCAGCCGCGCCTCCGCCTCCGGCCACTTCGAGGTCACCAGAACCCCCGCCGGCACAGCCGCGTCCACCTTCGCCGGATAGACCCAGAAGTTCCAATCGTTCTTGAAGCTGGCAGCGCCGCCGTGGAGCTCGACCACCAACTTGTATTGGGCCGGTGCGGGCAGCTTCGCCAATTCCACGGAGACCTTGCCCAGCTGAGTCCCTTTGCCACGTGGAATGGCGCGCGCGGGGAAAGTTCCGCTGGCCATCACCTTTCCCGCCGGTGTGATGACGCTCCAACTCGAGCTGGCGTTGGCGAATGGAGCAGCGCCGAAGTGGGCTACTTCGATGTCCGACGTAAAGGTATCGGCGGTGGTGTACACGCGCTCTTTGAAGCGAGAGAGAGGAACGGTAGTGTTGTTCCACTGCCGAAACTCCGTTGGCCCCGCATACCCCTTGGTCTCCCAGAACGCGTCCAGCATTCCGATCAAAGCGCCGCCCTGGCCAAGATAGTCATGCAGGTCGAGAATCTCGAAGCCGCTGTAGCTGGGCGTGCGCAGGCTGGCCTCAATCTCCTCCTTGTAGCACGCGACCTGGAACCTGCCAGACGCGTGCGCGAACTCCTTGTTTCTTCCGAGCAAGCCATGTTCTTTCGCGGAGTCGCGCATAATCTCGTAGTTCCCCGGAATCATGTACGGCACCTTCACATGTTCAGGCGCGCCCGCAAAGGTGGTGTTCGGGCCGCTGAACTTCTTGATCACATCAAAATCCGGATAGGCGCACCACTGGCCCACCTCATGCCCAATCACCGGGATGGGAAAGCGCGACAGTGTCCTTTCGTAGTCGGCGCCGAACCAGCCCGAAGCGCCGCGGCCTCCGGTAACGTTGTAGCCGGCGGTGTACGTAAACGGCGGCGGCGGCGGTGGAGCAGGCTGCCCCGGCGCAGCCGGACGCGCGAATGCAGGCCCCGCAGGGCGGCCTGTGCCATCGCCATACAGGCGGCGCGGGTCCGCGTCGTGCCATTGCTTATCCCAGCCCGGAAGTTGCGTTTGATAGCTGCCCGCGGGTTCGTTGGTTGCGTCCAGCATCACGAACGACGGATGATTGCCGTACGCCTTCAGCAGCCGCGCCGTCTCGTCGTTCAGAACCGCGAGCATCTTGCCCCCACTATCGAAGTTGCTCCACATGCCGCACTCCGGCTGGAAGTAGAAGCCCAGTTCGTCGCCGGCAGTAAACGCCGCATCGGGCGGGCACCAGGAGTGGAAGCGAATCCCGTTCAGGCCCCACGTCTTGCAGATGGACACAATCCGCTTCCATGTAGCCACGTCGGTCGCCGGATAGCCGGTCAGCGGAAAGCCGCCGCCGTCATGCGTGGCCCGCAGGCTGAAAAGCTCGCCGTTCAGCAGGATGTTCTTGCCTTCGGATTTAATCTCGCGCAGGCCAAACGTGACTTCGCGGTGGTCGTCCGCCGATGTCCCCGCCAGCTTCACGGTCAAGTGCTGCAACACCGGCGCGAACTCGCTCCAGGCAGTCGCGCCAGGCAGCGCAACATCGATCGTCGCATCCCCTCCGCTCGCGTCCCATGTCACCGGAACCTTGGTCATACCCACTGACAACGTCCCCGAGCCCGAGCTCCCCGTCACATTTCCGATACGCACCTTGATCTGTGCCGACTTGTTCTCCACGCTCGGAAACACCTGCGCGTCGTCAATCCACACCGGACTCGTCGCAGCCAGTTCAATCCTGCCCACGATGCCGTTCCACGTGCTTCCCTCGGCGTCCGACACGGAGTGGGCATCGAATCGGTAGGGCGGCTGCTGCATCCTGTTGTCCACGCAGATGGAGAGTCTATGCCGTCCCGGCGTCAGCATGCCCAGATCGCAATCGTGCGGTGCCACCAGCGAGCGGCACGTTCCCATCTCCTTATCGTCGACGTAAACCGTCGTCACCCAGCGCGTCCGCTCCAGCGTCAGGCCCACGCGCTTCCCTTTCCACGCCGCCGGAATCTCAATGTCGCGCTGGTACCACGCCACGCCCAGGTAGTGCTTCACCGGCTGCGAAAGATACGGCACCTTGACGTTGCCCGGCTTGGTGTACTCCGCATATTGCGGCAGCTTGTACCAGGCCATATCCCGAGGCAGCGCGGCGATAAACTGCGTCTCCGCCGTAATGTCGTCGCCGTACCCCTGTGTCTGCAGAATTCCCGGCAGCGTGATGCGGGTATTGGCAGCTAGGTCCTTGGAGAACCACGTCTCCTTCACGCCAACGTCGTCGCGATCCAGCGCGAAGCGCCACTCGCCGGCGAGCGATTCAACTCCAGGCGGCGGAGCCACGGCGGGCGTTGGTGCTGCATAGAGCCGATAGGTTGAGCCAGCCGCATAGGCAGCCGTGGCGCCGGTCAGAGCGATGAAATTGCGGCGGGAGAGGCGATTCTTATTGGACATAATTCCTCGCAAAAGTTGCGGGCTTGCGCCAGTGATGATTGTTCCGGTGCTTTGACTTGGACGGGCCGGTAGTTCCTCATCCTCCTCCGGCCTCAATAATGCGTATGGTTAGCGATCAGCTTCCGGCAATCCGCGTCGCATGGCTTCGCATGCGGCGTGACATTCGCATTGCCATACACGCGCAGAATCTGTCCGCCGCCGCCGCCCGGACCGCCCCCGCCGCCTTCCAGCGTAATCACCTGGTCCGCGCCGGTGTGGTCGAAGTCGAACATGTGGTACGCCTCGCCCTTGAAGAACAGGGTCGCGTTCCCATCCGGCTCCAGCTTGTAGTGGAACCAGAAGTACGTCCGTTTGCCGTTGCCGTACCAGTCGCCGCGCACAAAGTTGGGATTGCCGTTCAGCGGGTGCGCCGGCCACGTCTCCAGCAGGTGTCCCTGGTTATCGAACCAGTAGAGCCATGCGCCCAGTCCACCGCCGCCCACCCCAATCTCTCCCGGAGCCGTCGCCGCCCCGCCTCGGAAACCTCCGCCGCCACCGCGCCCACCCGCCGCAGCCCCCGCTCCTGCCGCTCCTGCCTGTGCTCCTCCCGCAGCAGCAGCCGGTCGCAGGCCAGGTTGCCCGCCGGCAGGCCGCGCAGGTCCATACACACGCCCATTGGTTACAATCTGCGGCGTCTTCGAGTCGCCCAGAATATATCCCGCCGTAATCTGTTGCGAATGGTCGCTCAGGTTCTGCCACAGCATCGCGCCGGTCTGCGCGTTATATGCAAGCGTCCCCACGTCACTCTGCCCTACCAGCAGCTCCGGCTTGCCATCGCCGTTGATGTCGAAAAACTCCAGCGCGTCCATATGATCGTGGTCGTCCTCGAAGTACTTCGAGTTGTCCCACACCGTTTTGCCGTTCGCGTCCAGGCAAAGATGGCTGATCGTCACTTCATCCACTCCGTCGCCATTCACGTCCCACGGATAGATGTAGTGGCCGAAGTAATCCTTCGCGCGCAGCTCCGCGTGCTGCCACAGCAGGTTCAGGTCCTTGTCATACGCCGTCAGCCCAATCCACCCGCCGGTATCCGCCAGCACCAGCAGCGTGTCCGGTCCATCCGACTCCTTGTGGAACTTCGCCACCGCCATGCGGTAGTTATTGTCCACATGCGGCAGCGCCGGCGCCGGCCAAGGCACCTGTTTAATCACGTCGCCGGTCCGGCCATCCGCCAGCACCAGCCACTCTTTCCCGTCGGCACTCTCGCGCCAATGCGCCAGTTCGTCGCGCCCGGTGTGGTGGAAATCCCACAGAATCCCCGCAGCCTCATTGCCGCGCGGATCGCCTTGCGTAGTCGGCGGGGCCGTCCAGCGCCACAGCTCATGCCCATCATTCGCGTACACAATCACCGAATAATTGTTCGTGATATCGACAATCGCATACTTGCCGCTCCCATCCACATCGCCGAACTTCACGATGTTCGACCCTGCAATCGTGTACTCGTGCAGCAGCTTCACCTCTTGCGGCAGTTCCAGCGCCTTCAGATCGTCCTCTTTGAAATCCGCATTCTTGGTCAGCACCAGAACATTGATCGAAGGCCGCGGAGTAATCGCCGTCAGCCGCACCTCGATGTTTCCCGGCTTCAGCGTAAAGTCGCCCCCGCGCACCCACTTCAGCTCTCCTCCGCCGTAGGTGCCCGCATCCTCCTTGCCGTCGATCTTCACTTTGAACGAGCTGGTCGCCGTGCCCACGCTGCGCACAAACAGGTGATAGACGCCCGCTTCCTTCACCGGCTCGGTCGTCGTCAGGTCATCCGCAACGCTCATGTTCACAGTCGAGTCGTTGAAGAACCACGTCCCCGCCGGAAAGCGCCCATCGTTCGAGTCGCCCGCCGGAATCGTCGTCAGAAAATCCGCCGCCGGAATAATAATCGTTCCCGGAACCTGGTGCGCCGCATCGTGATGGTGCAGCGTCAGCTTCTGCTGGGCCGACAGTTGGACCACGATCAAGGAAGCGACGCACGCGAAAATAAGAGCCAGACGAATCCTCATGGCCGTACTCCTTGGGAGAGCTCAAAGTCCGGAGTAACGTCCACCGGAATCCCCTTCGTCGCATCCAGCGCCTGCGTCAACGCCGCCGGCATCACATCGTACTTTGCGAACCACGCCTCAACCCCCGCGCGGTCGCCGTTCGCCTCAAATAGCAGCAGCTTCTCGTCCAGTCCCGCAATCGCCGCGGGCATGGCGGCGTAATCGACCGTGTAGCGCCCGTCGCCGCCCTGCTGCAGCACGCCATGTTCCACCAGGTAGTTGAACTCCATCATCATCGCCCGTCCGTGCGACTCGCCGGTTCCGAAGCGCAGCGTCCTCAGGATTCCGGCCACGTACGATCCGTAGATGCCGTTCAGTTCGCTCGCCGGCAACAGCTTCTGGTCAATCAGCCACTTCGCCAGGAAGATGCCGGTCACGTCCGCCTTGGCCTCTTCCAACCCGCTGTACGCCGGGCCAATCGCTTCGTTGATGTTCACCTGCTTGCCGCCCACGTGCGCGTAGGCCGGTCCCAGCCCATGCGAAATCTCGTGCAGGATCACGCCCGTCAGGTAGCCTTCGCCGCTCACATCTTTCGCCTGCGCCGGCGCCAGCATCTTGCCTGCGATCGGCAGAATCACGTTCTCCACCCGCAGGTCCATAAAGTTCTTGAAGAATATCTTCTTCGATCCCTTCTCCGCATGGATCCTCGCATCGTTCGGCAGATTGTCCGCAACCGCCTGGTAGCCATAGCGCAGATCGCCCGCGCGCAGCGTCGCGTCGGCCACCTCCATCGGCGTCGCAAAGCCTGCCTTCGATGGCTTGTCCTCGTCCGGCACCGGCAGCGCCTGCTGCATCGCCGCCTCCTGCTGCTGATACATCGCCAGCTTCCGACTCTCCGCATCGTTGCGGATCAGAATGGCCGCGCCATATGAAGTCTTCACCCCCAGCAGGCCATCCAGGTACACCTCATACGGCGCGAAGATCAGGTCCACCTTCGGGTCCTTTAGATCGAGCCACGCAACATTGCTCGCATAGTAGTCGTCGGAGAGCAACGCATCCGCGCGCAGGTTCAGATAATGCGCGAACGCCGCGTCCGGGCTCAGCTTCGCTGCCGCTCGCAGGTCCTCCGCCATCGGCTTGACCCACTGCGCATACGCCTCGTGGTAGGGATACGAATACAGCTTCGCCGGCACGCCGCTCGCCACCGGTTGGCTCAGCTTCGGGTCCAGGTCCAGCGGCGCCGACCGGACCACCGTCCACGGGTTGTAGATCGCAGCCCTCTCCTCCGGGTGCGCCGCAACATATTGCTCGACGCCCGCGCGCGTCAGTCCAAACGGGTACAACTCGCGCCCCGGCACCAGCGGCTCTTCGCCGGTCACCGGGAAGTTGTTATCGATCAGGTCCCACCGGCTCCCATTGATTGAGAACAGCTTCTCCAGCGCGGCGCTCTGGGTGCCGTGATACATCCAGTAGCCGCCCAGGTCGCTCTGCTGCCAGTACACCTGGTCCAGCAGGCGGCACGCATCGGCCAGCTTCGTCACCATCTGCCGCTCGCGCGGCGTCAGCCCAGCCTCGTTGTACGGCACGCGCACCGTCTTCCAGAAGCTGGCGCGCTCCTCCTCATTGTGTACCGGACGCCCGCCGGAGTTGCGCGGGTAACGGCTCTCCGCCCGGGCCGGCGCCTGTCCACCACCCGGCCGCGCCTGTCGCAGTCCTGGGTTCGAAGCAGGAGCCTGCTCGGAGTCTTGCGCCTGCGCGCCAACCGGCAGCACCAGCGCAAGCGAGAGCAACAAACCAATGGAACCGGAGTGCATCACAAGTTACCTCGCTAGTAACACCACTATCCGTATTATGGATTTCGCGTGGCGACGAAAGTTACATCGCCAACCAGTCCCGACTCCGGTGGCGCCTGCACGGGCGGACCGAAGCCTCCCCCTCCTCCGCCACCAGCGCCGCCCGGACGTCCCGGAGCAGCCGGCGTCGCCAGAATGTGCTTGTCCGCTGGCAGCAAGCGATCGCCGGCGATGCGATTCGTCCACTCGTTGGTCACTTCGATCTCCAGCTTATTCACGCCCGGCTTCAGCGCGCCGGTCACGTCCACGCGGTACGGCGGAGCCCACACCATCCCCGCGGACTTGCCATTCACCTTCACCTCCGCGAGGTCGCGCACCTTCCCCAGATCGATCCACACATGCTGCCCCGGCTTGAACCAGGTCGCCGGAGCCATCACCGTTTTGCTATAAGTCGCAGTGCCGGAGAAATACTTCACCCCGTCGACCGCGCTATCCGTCCACGACGTCAGCTTGGTCATCTGCACGCTCGCCGGAGCGCCCCAGTTCGGCGGGAAGCTCAACGTCCAAGGCCCGCTCAGCGTAGTCAGCTTGGTCTCCACCGCGCTCGATGCCGAACGCGCAGGCGCAGCCGCCGCATTGCGGAAGACCACAAACACGCTCTCGCGCTCCGCCAGGTCCAGCGGAACCTCCGTGAAACCCGCCGGCGCCGTGTAAAGCGCAGGCCCAATCCCCGGCTGGTGATTCCCCGACCGGTCCGGCATCTTTACGTCGTTCGCGTACGAGACGTCTTTGAGCTCCGTCCCGTCCATCGGCCGCCACACTTGAACATCCTTGCCGCTCACGCGGAAGCGCGCATTCAGATGCACCGGCGCATCCGCCTGGTTCACCACAAAATAAATGTCCGCGTCCGCCGTATGCCGATGCACCCACGCCACCGGATTATCCAGCGACCCGCTCGCCTTGAAGTCCGGCGCGCTCTTCACCCGCGTCAGCACCTCGTCCAGCGTGATGCCCGAGTACACCATTCCCTTCCCGTACGAGTGCTGGTTCAGCGTAACCCCGTCCATATCGCCCCACAGGTCGGTCGCCAGCGCATGCACCTCACTATCGGCCTCGGGATAATGCAGCAGGCTCGGCGAGCTCGTCGGCCTCTGCCCCACCATCGTCGCCCCCGCGGCCACCAGGTCGTGCAGCTTGTGCAGCACCTCCGGCGTCATCTGCTTGGTCGGCGGCAGCACCAGCACGCGATAGTTCATCCCGTCCGGCATCTCCGCGGTACCCTCAACATGAATGCGCCCATCCGCCGTCACGCTGGTGCGATTCAGCAGCACATCTGTGTTCATCACGTCGTAGTCGTATCCCGCGGGCACTGCGGGTTGCAGTCCATCACCCCAGAACGGCATGGTCGAAGGCGCACCCTCCGGCAGAAGATACGCAATGTCGCCCGCCGGACTTCCCTGCTGCAACATATACTGCACCCGCGCCATGTAGGTCATAAACGGCTTCGCCAGCTCCGCCCACGTAATGTTGCGGTTGATGTGCGTCCCCACCATGGTGTTGCCGGGCTTGGTATCCAGCGGCTGCTCCGCCGACGTATGGAACACAATCCGGTTCACACCCTGGGTAAACCAGTAGTCGGCAATCTTCTTCAGCGTGTACGGAGCCTCATACCCACCGCCTGTAAACGTCTCCGTCGCCACCAGCGGCTTGCCGTACATATGCGAAGCCGACGCCGCGCCCCGCACATCCACGTAGTACATCGAGTCGGGATGCAGCGCTCGCACCCAGAACTCCGCCATCGGAATATCGATGTGGCTCTTGTTCAGCAGCGTGTCCTCGGGAATCTCCAGCGCCACGCCCGAAGCCTCCGAGTACGCCTTCATCCCCAGCTTGTGCAACTCGCTGTCCATGGTGCCGTAGAATCCGCCCGCGTACAGGTCCGCCAGCGTCCGCCGGAAGTCCCACATAAACCGGTCGCTCACGTCGGCATTCTCCACCACACGCCCCGCCAGCACCGGCAGGTACGGAGTCGGATCATACCCGCGCCGCTTCTGGAACTCCGGAATCATGTCGTCGGTCCAGTTCTGCATCCCCGCTTCCCAGCTATCCATGGTCATGTACTGCACCGTCGAGCCGATCAGGTCGCCGAGGTACTTCTTCATCGGGTTCATGTAACCCGCGAAGTACTGCTGCACATACTTCGAGCTCAGCTTGTCGACTTCCAGCCCGCTGCCCGCCGGCACCGACGGCCGGTTCCGCCCTCCCGTCAGCGAGTAGCCCATCCGCAAAATCGTCCAATGCCCCTCCGGCACGTCCCAGTGCAGCGTGCCCTCGCTGTCCATTTTGTCGGTCAGGTTCACAATGTCGCCGCGCGCAATCTCCGCCGCATTCGGCGCTCCCGGCGTCGGCACCACGTCGTACACATCCATCAAGCTGCCGAACGCGCCCTTGTCCTCCCAGCGATTCACCCGCGCATCACTGTAGAAGATCGCCTCGGTCAGAACATAGCTCGGAGGTCCGGCCGCGAAGCCGCCACGCGGCGGCGCACTATCGTCCTCACCGTGGATCACCTCCGCCGGCGACAGACCCCGGCGGTCGAATTCAATGCGGAAAAACTTCGCCGTCACCGCCGGAAACGCAAACGTCCGAATCTGCGCGCCGTGATACCCCTGCGGCCCCGGCATATCCTCGATCGTGCGGAAGTTCACACCGTCTTCGCTCGCCAGGATCTTCCCGATCGGGATCACACCCCGCACTCCCAACGACAGCGCCCGCGCCGTAAACGGTTGCGCAAACTCGTACTCGAGCCACGCCGGCCCGCCTTCCTTCGCGGGCGCAATCGTCACCGACGTATTCAGGCTGTCGTCCAGCAGGGCTTTGTCATCCACCGGCCCGCCGCTCGACGTCGCCTTCGGGCGCAGCAGCGCCATCGGCATCTCCTCCGCCGGCGTGCGATACGCAATCACTGCGCTATCACGATAAAAAGGCGGATCGCTGGCCGTTCCCCCCGCGGTCGAATCCCGCACCGATCCCTCGTTCGATGGCGGCGACGCCAGCTTGTCCCCAAACTTCACCGGCCCGGCAACATCTGTCTCGCTCCACACCAGCTTCTTCATCGCCATCTGCTCGGTCACCCAGGGCCCGCCCGCCTCGCTCCATCCCGCGCAACTAAAAATCGACATCTCCAGGTTGTTTTCCTTCGCCAGTTGTGCCGAGTGCAGCACCGCGTGGTACCACTCCGGCGTGCCGAAGTTGATCTTCGGTTCCACCACCTGCCCATTGCCCGACGCCACATCCACCAACTGGAAGCCGCCGATCCCCACCCGCTTCATCCACTCAATGTCTTTGGTGATGCCCGTCTCCGTCACATTCCCATTCGTCCAGTGCCACCATGTCCGTGGCTTGGCCGAGTCGGGCGGCGTCACAAATCCCTTCGCCAGCGCATCCGGCGCCGGTGCTGCCGGCGCGCTCTGGGCGATGGCCCCGCCAACGGCAATCAGAATCGCGGTAACAGGAAGGGTCAACAGGGCAACTTTGTTCGTGCGCGTCATTAGCTTCTCCAACGTGTTCACTTCTCGTTAAGGGCACGGATTTATCCGTGCCGTAAGAGCCCCATTTGCAATGCGGCTTTAGCCGCTGAGGTCAGTCTTGCGAGTTGCTAACCACTTTCAGCATCCTCTGTAGCCTTGGGGCGCTAATAGTGGCGACGAATCCTCTCCGCTACTGCTCCAGGTGGAACTGCGCCTTCAGAAACTGGACATAAATGTCGTAGTCCGTCGGCACCATGCCGTGCGGGCCATCATGCATGTAGTAGTTCAGGCCATTCGAGAACAGCGGCACCTTCGCCGCCGGCCACACGTCGGTGCCCAGGTCCTGTTTGCCCAGCAGCTTGTACACCGGCCCCGCCGCAACCGCAGCCAGAAACTCCCCCTTCGGATCGCTCCAGTAGTCCGTGCTCCCCGTCTGCAGCAGCACCGGCCTGGGCGCGATTAGCGCCAGCAGCATGTGCGCATCGAAGGGCGCCGTGTCAGGGAAACCCCCATACTTCGCGTAGTTCGCCGCAAACTGGTATGGGAACCTCTTCGGCGAAGTCAGGTGCGCAATCGTCTCCCCATAATCGCGGTGGCTCAGCGCCGCGCCGCCTTCTCCGCCGCAGCTCGCAATCACCGCCGCAAACCGTTGGTCATACGCGCCTGCCCAGGTCACCGTCTTGCCCAGCCGCGAGACCCCATGGATCGCAACCCGCTTGGCATCCACCTGCTTGTCCGTCTCGAAATAATCCTCCACCCGGCTCATCCCCCACGCCCACGCAGAGATCGATCCCCAGTCGTCAGGCGCCCGGTCCGTCTGCCCCGGCTTCAGGTACTTCGCGCGAATCCCGTGCGCGAACCCCGTCAGCGTGTCCGGATCAAGCTCCGCATAGTTGTACGTGGCCACGCCGATCCCCGCATCGAGAAATACCTCGACATTAATCTTTCCGAACCCGCGGCCTCCCGGAGGCGGCGGCGCCACCAGTTCATCCGTCTTCGGATCGCGCACCTTCTGCGGCGTAATCCCCGGATCATCGACCGCCGCCTGCACCGCGCCAAAGTTGATGTCGAAGTACACCGGCACCGGCTTCTTGGCATTCGCCGGAATGTACTCCAACAGGTGGATCACCGGCCACGTCGGGTCTTTCGACAGATGAATCGTCACCTGCTTGCGAATCGCCTTCCCATTCAGCGCCGGCGTTCCCGCGTCGGTCACCTCAAAGCTCTCGTCCGCCGGCCGTCCCGGCATCACGCCATATTGCTGCGTCCCGAAGATCTTCAAAATCTCCGGCCGCCGCACGTTCCACCACGTCTTTGCGTCCTTCACTTCCTTGCCGTTGTCCAGCTTCAGCGGATCGGCCAGCGTGTACGTCCCCACCTTGTCTTCGTGGTAGTTCACCGGAATCCCGGCAATCGGATTCTCCGCGGGAGGTCCCGTAGGCGCCTGCCTCGTTCCGGGCGTTGCCGGCGCGGTCTGCGCTGGTGCCGCAGGAGGCGCCTGCCCACCTGCAGCGAACGCAACCAGACCCAACAGACAGACGGACGATAAACTCTTTGTGATCATGGCTGACGGCTCCAATCGCAGTTCTTGAATTTGTTTCAGGGGCGAAACAAATGGCACTCGAAACACTAGATTCGCCCCATGCGCTTGTCAAGACAGCCCGACCACACACCCTCCCACTTGCGGCGCCCGCATCTACCTGCGAGCATGGCTGCCATGAGCAACCCGATGAATCCAAAGACTGCGACGAAATTATTCGCCGCAGCGCTCGCCGTCGTGTGGTCCGCAACCATACTCGCCGCACAGGCCGCGCCCCCGCAGCCCCTCACCATCGACGCCTCTGCTCCCACCCCCGCGCCCGGCCCCGCAGACTACACCTACGTCCCCGCCGAAGCGCGATCGCCCGACGGCCACATCCTCGGCCTCAACGCCGAATACCTCACCCTCGACAACAAACCCTGGCTCCCCGTCATGGGCGAGATGCACTACTCCCGCGTCCCCGAAGCCGAGTGGGAAACCGAAATCCTCAAGATGAAGTCCGCTGGCGTCCAGATCGTCTCCGCCTACATCATCTGGATCCACCACGAAGAAGTCGAAGACCAGTGGGACTGGTCCGGCAACAAGGACCTCCGCCACTTCGTCGAACTCTGCGCCAAACACGGAATGTACGTCGTCCCTCGCATCGGCCCCTGGTCGCACGCAGAAGTCCGCAACGGCGGTTTTCCCGACTGGCTCCTCGCCAAGACCAACCAGACCCGCTCCAACGACCCCACCTACCTCCAATATGTAGCCCTCTACTATCAGCAGATCGCCGCCCAGCTCCGCGGCCTCATGTGGTCGGAAGGCGGTCCGGTCGTCGCCATCCAGCTTGAAAACGAATACCGCGGCAGCGGCCCCACTCGCGGTACCGCGCACATCCTCAAGCTCAAGGAGCTCGCCCGCTCGGCCGGCCTTCGCGTCCCCTTCTACACCGTCACCGGCTGGGACGGCGCCTCCATCCCCAAAGGCGACGTCCTGCCCGTCTACGGCGGCTATCCCGACGCCCCCTGGGACGCCTCCATCAAGCAACTCCCACCCTCCGAGGTCTACGCCTTCCGCTTCAACAGCCGCGTCACCGGCGATATGGGAGCAATCGGCGCGAACGGAAATCCCGCCCAACCCACCGGCAACGCCGCAAACTTCACTCTCGACACGCCCTTCATGACCGCCGAGATGGGCGGCGGCATGCAGGTCACCTATCATCGCCGCCCCATCGTCTCGGCTGACGACATCGCCGCCATGATGCCCGTCATGCTCGGCTCCGGCGTCAACCTCTACGGCACCTACGTCTTCCACGGCGGCGAAAACCCCGACGGCAAACTCACCACCCTCCAGGAATCCCTCGCCACCCACTACGCCAACGACCTCCCGCAAAAGACCTACGACTTCGAAGCCCCCATCGGCGAGTTCGGCGACGAGCGCGAATCCCTCCTCAAGCTCAAAACCTGGAACTACTTCCTCAACGACTTCGGTCCCCTCCTCGCCCCCATGCAGCCGCACGCGCCCAACGTCCTCCCCGCCGGCCCGCGCGACCTCACCGTCCCCCGCGTCGCCGCCCGCACCCTCGGCTCCTCGGGCTTCCTCTTCGTCAACAACCACGTCCGCGACTACCCCATGCCCGCCCGCTCGAACTTCCAGGTCACCATCAAGCTCCCGGGCGACAAATCCCTCACCATCCCCAGCAAACCCGTCACCCTCCCCGCCGACGCCTACTTCGTCTGGCCCTTCAACCTCGACCTCAGCGGCCTCCACCTCCGCTACGCCACCGCCCAACCCCTAGCCATCCTCGGCACCGCCACCGCTCCCGTCTACGCCTTCTTTGCCCAACCCTACATCACTGCCGAACTCATCATCGACGATATCCCCGGCCTCAAACTCGAGCCCGTCGGGCAACCAGAGCAGCTCTCTGGACAGGTCACCCGGCATGACGGAACTATCACCATCCGAAGCGAAACAGGTGAGCGTTTCACTTTGCCGAACGGAAGGGACGTCACCATCCTCCTGCTCGGCCAGGCAACCGCCGAGCATGGGTGGAAGATTGCACGTAACGGCGAAAGCGCTTTGCTAGTCACGCTGCAGGAAGCCTTCATTGACGGGGACACTGCCACTCTTCAGAGTTTTCGCAAGAACAACTTTGACGCCGTCCTCATTCCAGACATTGCGCACCTCGTTTCGTCCAATCCCTCTGTTCAACTCCCGCGCAGTCCCGATACTTACTACCTCGGGAATCAATCGGCGACCACCACCGTTGGGCTCCCCGCCACCCAAACCAAACCCGCCGACGCCCCCGCCCCACTCCCCGCCGACTTCAAACCCTCCAACCGCCCCCGCATAGTCGCCGCCGCCCCCACCGACGCCGACTTCTCCCGCGCCGCCGTCTACTCCATCCCCCTCCCCAAATCCGCCCTCACCGACACCCCCACCGAGCAGCACTTCCTCCGCATCACCTACACCGGCGACGTCGCCCACCTCACCACCACCGTCGACGGCAAGCCCCACCTCCTCGACGACAACTTCGCCGACAACCGCCCCTGGCTCGTAGGCCTCACCCGCTTCACCCCACAACTCCAGGCAAACCCCACCCTGCAACTCTCCATCTACCCCCTCCGCCCCAACCCACCTATCTTCTTCGAGCCCGGCCACGAACCCAAACCCAACGCCCCACCGGCCTCGCTCACTTCCGTCGAACTCCTCACCCAATACACCCTAAAACTCAAACTGGTCCCGCAACCCCCCCACAAATCGGGTGCCCCATGATCAACGAGCGCGCTTCATCCGCTCGTTTATCGTGGGGTTAGTCTCTGCTCAACTGCGGGTGCCCCATCCTCACGACAGCTTCATCGTCGTTAGGGTGGGTTATCGATTGCGGTAGCAATCGACCGCCTCGAACCTCGAACCCCGAACCTCGAACCTAGTCGTCCTGCCGCAGCATATGTCCGCACCGCAGATACCGCGTGTGCCAGCTCAAACTCTCCGTCAACAGGTGCGGCGTGTGCTTCGCATACGAAAGCCTCTGCGCCCGGTTGAAGTAATCCTTCAGCGCCGCACGATAATCCGGATGCGCGCAATTCTCAATCACCAGCCTGGCCCGCTGCGTCGGCGAGAGTCCGCGCAGGTCCGCCAGCCCCTGCTCCGTCACCACCACACTCACATCGTGCTCGGTGTGGTCCACGTGGCTCACCATCGGCACAATCGTCGAGATGCACCCTTTCTGCGCCGTCGACGGAGCCATGAAGATCGACATAAACCCGTTCCGCGCAAAGTCGCCCGAGCCGCCAATCCCGTTCATCATGCTCGATCCCATAATGTGCGTCGAGTTCACATTGCCGTACATGTCCGCTTCGATCATCCCGTTCATCGAAATCACGCCCAGCCGTCGAATAATGCCGGGATTGTTCGAAAGCTCTTGCGACCGCAGCACAATCCGGTCGCGATACGCGCCGATCTGCGGCATCAGCTCCGTCACCATATCCGGGCTCAGCGAGAACGCCGTCGCGGAAGCGCTCAGCAGCTTGCCCGACTCCATCAGCCTCACCAGTCCGTCCTGGATCACCTCGGTGTACGCCGTCATCCCCTCAAACGGCCCTTCCATCAGCCCATACAGCACCGCATTCGCAATATTCCCCACGCCCGACTGCAGCGGCAGCAGCGACTGCGGGATCCGTCCCTTCTTCACCTCCGAGCCCAGAAACTCCAGAATGTGGCCCGCGATCCGTTTCGAAGTCTCGTCCGGCGCCTTGAACGCGGTCGAACGGTCCGGCGAGTCCGTATAGACAACGGCAACCACTTTCTCCGCCGGAATCTTCAAATACGGCGTGCCAATCCGCTGGCTCGGCTCGGTCAGCGGAATCGGTTCCCGGAATGGCGGCAGCCCCAGCCCGTAGTACACGTCGTGCAGCCCCTCAATCTCCATCGGCTGCGCCGAATTCACCTCCAGAATCACCTTGTCCACGCACTCAATCCACGTCTGGTTGTTACCCAGCGACGTGCTCGGAATCACCCGGCCATCCTCCAGCACCGCCGTCACCTCGATAATCGCCAGGTCCAGCTTGCCCAGGAACCCGTACTCCACCAGTTGCGCCACGTGGCTCAGGTGCATGTCGATGTATTGCATGTCGCCGGAGTTGATCAGCTTCCGCGTAATCGGGTCACTCTGGTAAGGAGTCCGCAGTTGCATCGCGCCCGACATCGCCAGCGCGCCGTCCAGCTCCGGCCCCGTCGACGCCCCGGTAAACACATTTACCTTGAACTTTTCCCCCCGCAGGTGTGCATCCGCCACCCGCCGTGCCAGCGCCATTGGCACCGCCTTCGGGTAGCCCGAACCCGTAAACCCGCTCATCCCAATCTGTGAACCCGGTGGAATCAGCGCCGCCGCCTCTTCCCCACTCATCACCCGCTGCGCCAGGACCTTATTCAAAACTCTGTCATTCGTAGAACTGGAAGCCATCGAGAACTTCTTTCTTTGCCCTCGCAGGGCAAGTCTTCAATAAATGAACCCGTTGCATCAGGACCAGCTTCAGACGCAGCCGCGCCTCCGCAATCCACATTCGCTATGCTGTGATCATAGTCACCCGGCAATCCCCGCCGCAGTGCGCTCCGTCACTAACCCTCACGGCACGTTGAAATATCATGTTCAGACCACCCCGATTTTTGTATAACCACCCAACATTGCGCCATCCCCCGCCCTGCGGGCTGAAAGCCCGCGCTACTCTAGCCTGGGGCAACGCCCCAGGTTTCCGTTACCACATCGGCCTGCGGGCTGAAGGCCCGCGCTAAACTTCGTCCACACCCGCTAAATCCGACCCTCCGAACGCTTCTAAACCCAACTGGAGAACCCTACCTGCATGACCTTCGACTGGACCCACGGCCCGCTCGCCCAAGGCCTCCGCCACTACAACGCCGCCGAATTCTTCGCCGCCCACGAAGCCTGGGAGAGCGTCTGGCTCACCACCCCACAGCCCGAAAAGCTCTTCCTCCAGGGCCTAATCCAGGTCACCGTCGCCTTCCACCACCTCCAGCGCTCGAACCCCCTCGGCGCCACCCGTCTCCTCACCGCCGCCCTCCGCAAACTCTCGCCCCACTCGCCCCACTTCTGCGGCATCGCCACCACCCCCCTCTGCGACGACATCCGCGCCTGCCTCCAAGCCCTCTCCACCAACCCCTCCGCCCCACTTCCTCCACCCCGCATCCACCCGCACTAGCGAGTTTGAGCGTAGATTGTTCCCATGAAAAAGATGGACTCCACTTTTGCTGTTCTGCTTGCCTCGGTCACATTAATCTTTGCCAATGCTGCGGTTTCACAGACACCGCCGACTGACAGCGCCAGTGGAAAGGGTAGTGTTTGCGTTCTACCCAACTCGCCCAAGCCACCCACCCAAATCTCTCCGGGCGGCATGTACAACCCGGATACGCTCACGGTACGTATCGATAAGCGAGAGGCGATACGCTGGCCGCATAAAACCCCGACAATGATCGACAATCTGGATTTGCAAGGCAACCATCTCATCGCGCTCACATCGGACGGCCGACAAATCATGTCGGCCCGCTTCAGATTTCTCCGATTACCATGACGCCCAGCTCTGTGCGTACTTCGACGGCTATCAAGGGATAATGCTCGGAAACACCTCCGATGCCCTTTGGTGCAAAGTGAAGAAGCGGGATTGTTGGAGTTCAATCGCCCCCCAGGGCCAATAACCCGCAACGTCGCCATTCAGACGCCCTGTTATATACTTCTCTCAATGAATCCCCCTCTCACCTCCGCCCACACCATGGCCATGTGCATGTGTAGCCGGCCCGCGGGTACGTGTGGGAACGTTCGAATGCGCTGACGCAATCGAAACCAGGTTCCAAACGGCCCGCGGCCTCCACGGCAAGCGGGCCGTTTCATTGCCGCCCACAACTTCTCTTCAATTCACTACACTCATAAAGCACACAGATAAAAGGAGCAGTCCATGTCAGACGCCGCCACTCCCAAGCAGCATCTCGCCACCCTAGCCCTCCACGCCGGACAGGTCCCTGACCCCGCCACCAACTCCCGCGCCGTCCCCATCTACCAGACCACCTCCTACGTCTTCAACGACTCGGACCACGCCGCCCGCCTCTTCGGCCTGCAGGAGTTCGGCAACATCTACACCCGCATCATGAACCCCACCACCGACGTCTTCGAGAAGCGTGTCGCTGCGCTCGAAGGCGGGGTCGCCGCGCTCGCCACCGCCTCCGGCCAGGCCGCCGAAACCCTCACCATCCTCACCATCGCCAACGCCGGCGAAGAGATCGTCTCCACCACCTCGCTCTACGGCGGCACCTACAACCTTTTCCACTACACCCTGCCCAAGCTCGGCATCACCGTCCGTTTCGCCGACGCCGACGACTTCGCCGCCATCCGCGCCGCCATCAACTCCAAAACCCGCGCCCTCTACACTGAAACCATCGGCAATCCCAAGCTCGACATCGTCGACATCGAAAAGCTCGCCGCCATCGCGCACGAGCACGGCCTGCCCCTCATCATCGACAACACCGTCGCCACCCCCATCCTCACCCGCCCCATCGAGCATGGCGCCGACATCGTCATCAACTCCGCCACCAAGTTCATTGGCGGCCACGGCACCTCCATCGGCGGCGTCATCGTCGACGCCGGCAACTTCGACTGGAAAGCCTCCGGCCGCTTCAAGGATTTCGTCGAGCCCGATCCCTCCTACCACGGCCTCTCCTACGTCGAAGCCTTCGGCCCCATCGCCTTCATCCTCAAAGCCCGCGTCCAGGGCCTCCGCGACACCGGCGCCGCCTTGTCCCCCTTCAACTCCTTCCTCTTCCTCCAGGGCCTCGAAACCCTCCACCTGCGCATGGAGCGCCACTCCCAGAACGCCCTCGCCGTCGCCAAGCACCTCGGCTCCCACCCCGGCGTCGACTGGGTCAACTACCCCGGCCTTCCCTCCAGCAAGTACTACGCGCGCGCGCAAAAATACATGCCGACCGGCCAGAGCTCCCTCGTCACCTTCGGCATCAAGGCCGGCTCCGCCGGCAGTCCCTACGAAGCCGGCAAGAAGCTAATCAACTCGCTCAAGCTCTTCTCGCACCTCGCCAATCTCGGCGACTCCAAGTCGCTCGTCATCCACCCCGCGTCCACCACGCACGCGCAACTCACCGTGGCGGAGCAGGCCGACACCGGCGTCACTCCCGAACTCGTCCGCCTCTCCGTCGGCACCGAGGACATCCGCGACATCCTCGCCGACCTCAACCAGGCCCTCCTCGCCGCCAACGGAATCGCCAAGTAATGCGCTTCTGAGATAGGCCGGGACTTCAGTCCCGGCATTCGCGGCACCGAATGAGAATGGGCTTCAGCCCCCGGGACATGCTTTTTGCAGTTCACCGCTTTGTCCCGGGGTTGTGCCACACACTCTGTCCCTTGAACCTCGCCCCTCGAACCTCGAACCTAGTACCTTGAACCTAGCCCATGACCGAAGAAGATCCAATCCCAATACCCGAGCCGTCTTTCGAGGGAGACTTCGTCCTCAACGAAACCCTCTCCCTCGAGAGCGGCGAAATCCTCGTCAACCCCACCCTCCACTACGCCGTCTACGGCCAGCTCAACGCCGATCGCTCCAACGCGGTTCTCGTTTGTCACGCCCTATCCGGTTCCGCGCTGGTAGGCACCTGGTGGCCGCAGCTCTTCCTGCCCGGCGACCTGGGCCTGCTCGATCTCACCCGCGACTGCGTCATCGGCATCAACATCTTCGGCTCCTGTTACGGCTCCACCGGCCCCGGCTCCATCGACCCCGCCACCGGCAAGCTTTACGGCCCCACCTTCCCGCTCATCAGCATCCGCGACATCGTCAACGCCCAGGTCAAGCTCATCGACCACCTCGGCATCGGTACGCTCAAGCTCGCCATCGGGGCCTCCATCGGCGGCATGCAGGTCCTCGAGTGGGCCATCCTCTTCCCCGACCGCGTCGCCCGCGTTATTGCCATCGGCGTCGCCCCGCTCGGAGCCATGGGCCTCGGCCTCAACCACCTCCAGCGCCAGGCCATCATGCTCGACCCCGCCTGGAAGGGTGGCTACTATCAGCCCGGCCACGGCCCCACCGGCGGCCTCGCCCTCGCCCGCGCCCTCGGCATGGTCAGCTACAAGTCCGTCCCCCTGCTTGAGGAGCGTTTCGCCCGCAAGCCCAACCGCTACGGCGACGAGAATCCCTTCATCTCCGCCTCCGCCGGCCAGAACGGCCGCTTCGACGTCGCCGGCTACCTCGACTACCAGGGCGAGAGCTTCATCACCCGCTTCGACGCCAACTCCTACATCTCCATCACCCGCACCATGGACATATTCGACCCCGTCCGCGCGCACGAAACCCCCTACATCGCCTACGCCCGCATCACCGCCCACCTCACCCTGGTCGGCATCTCCACCGACTGGCTCTTCCCACCCGAAGACGTCCGCTCCCTCGCTGCCATTATCCAGGCCGCGGGCACCCGCTGCGACTACCGCGAAATGGCCTCCAACCACGGCCACGACGCCTTCCTCGCCGAGCCCGACCAACTAGTCCGCATCCTCACCCCCGTCTTCGAATAACTCCGGTTGCCCCATGACCCCGGGTGCCCATGATCAACGAGCACGCTTCATCGCTCGTTTATCGTGGGGTGAGTCTCTTTTTAGGAATCGGGTTCCCCACATCTCGGGGTCCCCGGCCAGATTGCCGGCTGGGGTGAGCGTCTCGCCCCTGAGATGTGGTCCCCCCCGTCCTCTCTTTTCCTCTGTGTACTCTGTGATTCGCTCTTGATCCGCGAAGCCTACGAAATCGGTTCCTTTTCCCCCACATACCGGTCCGCAATAATAATCTTGCTCGCCAGCCCAACCTTGCTCAGCCCCATGATGATCAGCCCATTCAAATCCAGTTCCCCCTTGAGCAGCCCATGGAACGCCGACCGCGGATAGCGATGATGGTTGTTGTGGTACCCATCCCCGAAGGTCAGCCACGCAAGAAACGTATTGTTCTTGCTGTTATTCCGCATGTTGTAGTTCTCATACCCGAAGGTATGCCCAAACGAGTTCACCGCCCACACTGAGTGTTGGAACAGCATCGTCCGCAGGCAAGCCGCCAGCACGCAGCCCCACGCGTCCGTCAGCCCGCCGAAGGCATAGCCAATCAGCCACGGGATGGCGAGCGACAGCACCGGCCAAAGAAAATGCGTCCGGTCGAAGAACTGGATCACGGGGTCGCGCGCCAGGTCTCTCCCATAAATGTTGATGTCGGTGACAGTGTCGTCGAACATCCACCCCATGTGCGCGTGGAACAACCCCTTCAGCGAGTCGGGGTGGTCGCAATGCCCATCCACGATGGGACTATGCGCGTCGCCGCACTGGTCGGATTGCGCGTGATGGCGCCGGTGGTCGGTAATCCAGACCAGCAGCGAGCTCTGGAACGACATCGACCCGGCCGCACCCAGTACATACGCGACCCACGGCGGCGTCAGGAAGCTCTTGTGCGAAAAGTACCGATGAAACCCAACGCCCGTCCCCATACCGATGACGAAGTAGCCGACGATAAACGTCACCACCTCGACGGCGTGGATCGGATGCGTGCGGAACCAGAACACGCAGCCCACCGAACCCGCCAGCGGCACGCCGATCAAAAACGTATTTACGATCTTCTTCTTCAGCGCGGACCCGCCAACGATAACTCCTCGTGGCAGTGCAACCGCTACGGGCTGGTCCAACCGGGAGATAGCCACTGCGAACGCTCCAGTGCTCCATCAAATGAGATTCAGATGCGCAATCGTATTTGTTCGGTTCGCTGTATGCCGCTCGGCTGCATTCATGTTCGCACAGATTTGAGCGTTCCCATGGCCTTCAGCGATCCCCCTGGCCCCACTCCAACCAAATAAAGCGCTGCAACTGTTGTTTTCCGCTGCCTTGCGTGCCCAACTGCCGCCCCACCCTGCTGAAAAACAAAGCTGTTGCGAGTTTGACACGCCAACACCCCGAAGTTCAAGTCTCTCGCTCCCTGGTGGTGGGTCATCTTGGTTGTCTCGTTAAGGGCACGGCTGGTAGCCCAGGACTTTAGTCCTGGGTCTCCGTGCCGTAAAAGCCATAAATTGACCGGGCCTTAGGCAGAGTTTAGTGAATCGAACTGAGCCCGTTTTGTTAAGGGCACGGCTTCAGCCGTGCCGCAAGAGCCGATAGAAATGTCGGGCTTTAGCCGCTGAGGTCACTGTTTTGGGGGCCGCCCCAGAGTCGGGTGCCCCACATCTCGCTTTCTGAAATGTGGGTTCACTCCGCGCCCTCTCTATTCCCCTGTGTTCTCTGCGATTTGCTTTTTCTTTTGCGAAAAACCTCAGCAAAATCGCATGTCAAGCCCCCAAACCACCTAACTCCATGACCCACAACGAAATAGAGAGGCATAAACATACTTGCCTAACCCAAGGCATTTCGGTAGGCTGAGGATGCCGTGACAGGGCAGTGCGCTATTTCCGACGGGAACTGAGGCTTCTGGCTGACAATTTTGGGTCCCATGCAGCCAGTTTTTCTTTGTCCCAGAATCCGGTTCCCCAGTTGAATAGTGGTTGTGGCGCAGTGAGGTAGTCAAAAAGAGGGCGATAGTCGTAGGGAGTTCTAAAGAACGAAAATCGAGCCTGCATCCGGGTAAGCGAGGAAAGTAAATCTGCGGCCTGGAGTGCAGGAAATGATTTGTCATCCGCAAAACTTATCGAAATAAAGTGCTTTCTGGCACCATCGTGAATCTTTCGAATGCGGCGATAAAACTGATAACAGTTCCATGCGGTGTCTGCGTCATCGTCGCATATAAAGCTAACCCGGTCATCGCTCCGCACATGCTTCAGAACACCTGCTATTCCCTGCATGAATGCGAGATAGTGGGGGTTTTCTGAACCGCCTAATTGTTTTTTAGCTCCAGCCGACATGTCTCTATACGCGGCCACGTCAACGGCGATAGCGGACCCAAATTCGAAGTGTTTTCGGATACAGTCTGCGAAAGGCTTTAGTGTCTCGATCCGATCAGAGAAAGATTGCTTGCGAATCTTTGGACTCAGAGGAACGTGAGCCTTGAACGCTTTCTTCATAGTGAGCACGTCTATTTCGTAGGCCCGAAGAATGCTGTTCCATTCATCCTCGAATGACTGGATTTTCGAGGCCGCCGCGATAAACCCGCAGAATGCCACTACCGGCTTATCATCAGCTTTTCCGCTTTCATCGAAATATCCCTGAAGTATTCCCACGAGCCTCTCTCTTTCATGCGAGGTCGGAATGCACATGGCTAAAGATTGACTTGGGCACAACATAACCGTATCCTCATTTCTGAGGATATGAGACTGTGGCCCCGTGCTCCCGCTAAGAATGCGAGGGCGACACGTCCTATCCGATCCGCTCGGCTAATTCAGTGTAGCCGAGGTGTGCCGATGCAGCACAACGATGTTCTAGTTGAAGCGATCCTCAATGCAATAAGCCAGCAACCCTACACCGCAGAAGAAAAGCGCGTGGCGGTAGTACGCGCGGGCGCAATAGCGCGGGTTTACGAGTTCAGGGCTGATTTACTTTTCAAGCAGGATTGTAATGTGAACAACCGTCTCGACAATGCCAGCGACAGTGCAGCTACTCAATAGGATCGGCTTCCATCCGTCGTTGGTATAGATGCGCAGGTCTTTGTTCACGTTCTCATGGGTCGTAGAAAGTACATGATATTCGCGTTGGGCCATTTCTCCTCCGGCGTGGCGATTGCGCTATGATAGGCGCATGAAATCCACAACGCCAGAGATGACCCGATTCAACGATGCTCTGCGATCCGTGATGACGGTGACCAAGCCTGAGTTGACGGCCCTACTGCATGACGACAGAGCCATAGCAGGGGTGCGCCAAAGGAAAGGGCCGAAACCTAAGAATTCGGCTTCGGCCCGCGCTTCCCACGATAAGGGCTAGGCTTGCGTCATAGACACCTTGCCTGTGACTTCGGCATAGGTGAGGCGTTTGTTCGCCACCTGAGATAGGGCGATATAGAAACGGTCTGCGTCGTCCAGCGGATTGTCCTGAGTCGCGCGGTGATTGAATCGGAATACCTGCTCATCAATGTAACGATCCAAGTGAAACGGCTCTACCGCAACGTAGGTGCCGCGCAGTGTGCGCTTGGTGAGCGACCAGAAATTCTCTAGGCAGTTGGTGTGAACCTGTCCGCGCACGTAATTGTCGAGATGATTCACGGTCTGGTGGACATAGTGAGAGCGCAGAGTGTCGTAGGCTACAGCTTCATCGGTGAAAAGCTGAGAGCCAGGGTGGACGTTGTTCAGAATCTCCGCTTGCAAAGTCTCCCGCTTGATGTTGGGCACTACCTTGGCGCGCACCTGACGGCTCTCACGGTCGTACAGACCCATCACAGCGGTTTTGTTAGGCCAGTGTGACCGATCAGCCTTTGGCGTCGCTTGGTGGGCGATTGATATGCGCTGATGGCGGCTCTTGTGCATCTTCTGAGGATTGCCACCGATGAATGCCTCGTCCGCCTCGACTCCGCCACCTTCAGGGCTTCCGAGTTTGTAACTGAAGTCGCGGGCGCGCAGGGCCAGCCGCAACCGCTGGAGCATGAACCAAGCCGATTTCTGTGTCACACCCAAGTCGCGGGCGATTTCATAGCTGGACACGCCATTCTTGCAGTTCACGATAAGCCACAGCGCGGGCAGCCATTTCTTGAGTGAGATCGGGCTATCTTCAAAGATCGAGTTGACCTTGACCGAGAATTGCTTACGGCAAGCGCGGCACTTCCACCGCTTCTGAGTCTTGAGGTAATAGGGCTTGTCGGCATCGCAATATCCACAGCGAACACCTTGCGGCCAGCGCATCATCGCAACCGCGTCAATGCACACCTGTTCTTCGCTAAAGTATTGAATCGCTTCAAGTAATGTCTTTGGCACTGTCATAACAAAGACAGAATAGCAAAGATTGTTGGGTTAGTCAACTATATTTATGCCAATAGAGATGCAGATGAGTTATGGTCAACCTGCTATACTGAAAGTAGTGAGTAAGACAAAGAAGCCCGGCCATCGCGCCGGGCTTTTGCATTCAACTCTCGATACTCCGCTCAACCGGACAATAAAGGGGTGTGGTAAATCGTATACACTCACCCGCAACCCCAATCACCTCAACGCCGAAAGCTGTGGTAAATAGTATACACAAAACCGTAACCCTTTTATCAACTGGACTTTGTCAAAAAAAGTACGGGCGGGGAGGGGGTACCTGGCTAGGCCGGACGCAACCGCCGCCGTCTATGCCTCTAATGCCTCTAGCTGATCACTTACCACTGCTTCATTTCCCCGCGCCCTTCGCAATCAACTGCGTCGTCGAGTACCCCTCAACAATCGGCACGATCTTCACCTGCCCGCCCCAGCTCATCACCTCGCTCGCGCCCACCACCGTATCCACCCCGTAGTCGCCGCCTTTCACAATCACGTCGGGCCGCGTCGCCTCGATCAGTTCCAGCGGTGTTGCCTCGCCGAACACCACCACCGCGTCCACTGCCGCCAGCGCCGCCAGCACCCGCGCCCGTTCCCGCTCGCCCACAATCGGCCGCTTCGGCCCCTTCAACTCGCGCACCGATGCGTCGCTGTTGATCGCCACAATCAGCCGGTCGCCGAACCGTCGCGCCTGCTCCAGCACCGTGATGTGTCCTATATGCAGCAGATCGAAGCACCCGTTGGTGAACACCACCCGCTCGCCGTTGGCCTTCCACAGCGCAACCCGCCGCACCAGCTCCTCGCGCTTCAGCACCTTGTTCTCGGCGTGCAGCGCAATCTGCGGGGCCAGCGCCGCCAGCAGCTCATGCTTCTCCACTGGGACCGTGCCCGCCTTGCCCACCACGATGCCCGCCGCAACATTGGCCAGTTCCACCGCGGTCTCCGGCTTCAACCCAGAAGCCAGGCACAGCGCCAGCACCGCGATCACCGTATCGCCCGCGCCCGAAACATCGAACACCTGCCGCGCCACCGCAGGAGCCAGAAACCGATTCCCCGGCCGCACCAGCGCGATCCCCTTGTCGCCCAGCGTCGCCGTCAGGAACTCCAGATCCAGCGTATGCACCAACCCTTCCGCCGCCTCCAGCAACGGCTTCAACTCGCGCGCATCCTTGTGCAGTACCGTGGCCAACTCGCCCAGGTTCGGGCAAACCGTCGTCGCACCCCGGTAGCGAGTGAAGTCCGCGCTCTTCGGATCGACCAGCACCGGAATATCCAGCCCTCGCGCGGCCTGGATCACCGCCTGGCAAACCTCGACCGTCAGCGCTCCCTTGGCATAGTCCGACAGCACCACCGCGTCGCAGCCCGGCAGGTGCTTGAGCACGCTCTCCAGCAGCCGGTCGTAGTCCGTCTGCGCCCGCGCGCCTGTCCGCTCGTTGTCCAGCCGCAGCATCTGCTGCTGCCCGCCCAGAATCCGCTGCTTCGTGATCGTCGGAAAGCCCTCCGACACCACGAATCGCGGTGCGATCCCATTCGCCCGCAGGCACTCTGCCAGAAGCCGTTCGCCCTCGTCGCCGCCGGTAAAGCCAATCACGTCGACCTGCGCGCCCAGCCTGCCGATGTTCATCGCCACGTTGGCCGCACCGCCCGGCTGTTCCCGCCGGTGGGTCGCCCGCACCACCGGCACTGGCGCCTCCGGCGAAATCCGGCTCACCTCGCCCCAGATGTACTTGTCCAGCATCACGTCGCCCACCACCAGCAGGCGCTTGTCGGCCCAGCGCTGCTCGATCTCCCTGATAACCTCCTGCAGTTGCTCGATCACCGTGCCCCCTTGGCTGGCGCCGCAACCGCAGCCTCCGCGCCCACCGCATCCAGCTCAATCCAGTCGCACAGCATATGGCCCGCCAGAATATGCGCCTCCTGGATACGCGCCGTCACCCGCGAAGCGACCGCAAACAGATGGTCCGCCAGCCCGGCCATCTTGCCTCCGCCCGCACCGGTAAAGGCAACCGTCACCAGCCCCTGCTCCCGGGCCGTCCGCAGCGCGGCAATCACGTTCTCGCTATTGCCCGAAGTCGAGATCCCAACCAACACGTCGCCCGCCGCGCCCAACGCCTCCACCTGACGCGAAAACACCACCGCAAATCCATAGTCGTTGGCAATCGAAGTCAGCGCACTGGAATCCGTCGTCAGCGCCAGCGATGGCATCCCCCGCCGATCGCGCTGGAAGCGCCCCACCAACTCCGCTGCCAGGTGTTGCGAGTCGCCCGCGCTGCCGCCGTTCCCGCACCATAGAATTTTGCCCCCGGCCCGCAGGCTAGCCGTCATCGCCAGCGCAATCGACTCCAGCACGCCCTGCTGCGCTGCCAACTGGCGCACCACCTCCAGGTGCTCAGCAATGGCCGCCCCGAAGACGGTTGCTCCATCCGGCTTGCTTAACATGATCTCCCTCGCTATCTGGTCTTATGCCATTGCTATCATAACTGCGTGGCCGACCAAGCAAACAGTTCTCTGCCCCGTACCCTGCGCACCATCTTCCTCGACCGCGACGGCGTTCTGAACCGGAAACTCCCCGAAGGCCGCTACGTCGCGTCCCCCAGCGACTTTCAGCCGCTGCCCGGCGTGCATCAAGCCATCGCCCGCTTCAACCGCGCCGGCCTGCGCGTCATCGTCGTCTCCAACCAGCGCGGCATCGCCCTTGGCCTTCACACCGCCGCGGACGTTCTCAGCATCCACTCCGCGTTCCAGAAGGAATTGGCAGCCCACGGGGCCCACATCGACGGCTTCTACTTCTGCCCCCACGATCAAACCGGGTGCAACTGCCGCAAGCCGCTTCCCGGCCTCTTCGAACAAGCGCAGGCAGATTTCCCGGACCTCACCGCCGCATCCAGCGCCATCATCGGCGACTCATGGTCGGATATTGAATTCGGCCGCCGCCTCGGTATGCTCACCATCTTCGCCGACGGCGACCCGGCACTGCAGAAGCCCGGCGCCGAATCTGCCCGCGTCTCCGCCGACCTCCACTTCGCGTCCCTGCCCGAAGCCACCGAAGCCCTGCTCGCAAGCCTCGCGAATCAACCCGGCTAACTACGCCCCAATCGCCCGCAGCGTCGCGCACGTCTCCGCAACTCCCGCTTCCAGCGCCGTCGGCTGCAGGTCGCATCCAAGCCCGCGCAGCCCGGTCAGGTCCGCCTCCGTAAAGTGCTGGTACCGCCCTTCAAGGTCCGCCGGGAACGGAATGTATTCAATCTCTGCCGGCCCCTGCACCGCCATCAGCGCCTTGGCCACATCGTTGAAGCTCCGGCTCGCGCCCGTCCCCGCATTCACCACCCCGCGAACCATCCTGCGGTCCTCGTCGGCCTTCGGCGCGTACGGCCCAATCCCCGCGAAGAACATATTCATCCGCGCCAGGTCGCGCACGTACACAAAATCACGCCGCTGCTCGCCGTTGCCGTAGCCCCCCGTCCCGGCAAACAGCCGCACCTTGCCCGTCTCCTTCATCTGCTTCGAAAAGTGGTGAATCACTGACGCCATCCGACCCTTGTGCTGCTCCCTCGGCCCGTACACATTGAAGTAGCGCAGCCCCACCGCCGGGATCGGCACCCGGTCCAGCGCCACCTGGTTGCGGAAGTAGTGATCGAACGCCAGCTTCGAAAACCCATAGACATTCAGCGGCCGCTCGTTCTCAAGCGTCGGCGTAAAGTGTCCCGGCCCCGACCGCCCGTACACCGCCGCGGTCGACGCAAACACCAGCGGCGCTCCTTGCTGGATCGCGAACGCCAGCACCTCCTTGGTGTATTGGAAGTTGTTGTCCATCATGTACGCGCCGTCGTCCTCCAGGGTGTTGGAGCAGGCACCCTGGTGCAGGATCGCCTCAATCTTCCCGCCGCCCAGCGCGTTCTCCGCCATCGCCCGCCGGAACTCGCGCTTGTCCATGGTGTCCACGTAGCGCGCCCCGTGCAGGTTCTCGAACTTCTTCGCGTTGGCGAAGTTGTCCACCACCAGAATGTCGGTCAGGCCATGCGCATTCAACTCGTGGACCAGGTTGCTGCCGATGAAGCCCGCTCCTCCGGTGACAATCAACATAGAAACCCGCTCTCCTTACCTCTAACTTTCAGCCTTCGCCTCTAAGCTTCTACCGGCCGGCTGAGAACGCGCCCCACCGCTCGCGCCATCTCATCCACAGTCACCGAACGAAGGCACTTCCTCGCCTCCACGATACAGGTCTCCAGACCGCAGCCGAAGCAATCCGTTTGATGGTAAATGATCTGGTGCTGCTCCCCCGCCGGATACCAGACACCCGGAAGCCCGCGCGCCGAAAACGCAATCACGCATGGAACGCCCACGCTCGCCGCCAGGTGCATCGGCCCCGAGTCCGGACCCAGAAACACATCCGCATGTTCCAGCACAGCGGCTGTCTCCCGCGGAGAAAGCCGGCCGCACAGGTTCACCTTCGCGCCCGTCCATTCCTGCGCCGCAAACTCGCTCACCTCGGCATCCTCGCGTGCGCCAACCAGCACCAGCCTGTGCTCCGGATACTCCGTGTGCAGGCGGCCCAGCAACTCCCGCCAGTTGTCTTCGCCCCAGTCTTTCGACTGCATCTTGGTCGCCGGCCCGCACACCATCAACGGCCCTTCCGCCAGCGCCCCCAGCGCCGCACGCGCCACCGCGCGCTCCGCATCGGTAAGGTGGAGACTCCAGTTTGCCGGATCGCCCGCATTCACATCGCCCAGCTCACTCATCATCCGGCCCAGACGCAAGGCCTCCGACTCGTAAAGCCCCGTCGCCGCATCGAACCGCCGCTCCGCATCCTGCTCGCCGGGCAGCCCCACCATCTTCCCCACCCCGGCCATCCTGAAGAACATCTGGTCCCGCCGTAAATCCTTCCCCGGCCTCATCGGCATCAGGTACACCAGCAGGTCCGGTCGAAATCTGCGAATCTCCCACGCCAGCCGCAGCAACTCATCCACCCGGCGCGTGCCCGCGGTATACCGCATGTACCCGTGAACCAGGCCGGAATCTCCCAGCACCGCCGCCGCCGCCGGCGCCTTCGTGTGGACGGGAAAATTAGTCAGAAGAAACCGCTCGGCCTGCGGAAACGTTCGCGCAATCAGGTGGAAACACGGCAGCGCCACCACCGTGTCTCCCAGGCTCCCCAAGCGGTAGATCAGGACCCTCCGAATCGGTGACTCAGGCGGCAAGCTGCTTCTCCCATCAGGAACGTCCGCGCCCAGTGCAGGATGCCAACCGTCGCTGGAACTCATCCGATGATAAATCCAAACCTCCGCCCGCTTTCCTGCCCCAACCCACTGGTTCCCGCACCGCGCTCTGGAATCCACCCGCAACCGGCTGCTACAGTTGAATGGTCTCTGGCGCCATCCGCAATGTTGAACGCCCTCCAGATCGCGCGCCTCCACGACCAGGCCACCCTTCGCTGGCACCAGGATGCTCCCTGGCCCGATCCGCCGGCCGCGGCGCCACCCACCACTTTGCTGGAGACCGTTCTTGCCCATCACCGCGCCAACTTCGACCTCTGGCACGAGGAAGACAAGGCCCGCGAGCCCGGAGCCACCGACGCCGGCATCGCCGCGGTCAAGCGCGCCATCGACGTCCTCAACCAGACCCGCAACGATCTGGTCGAGGCCATGGACCACAACCTCCTCCAAGCCGCAGGCGTGCAGAACCCAGCCGCGCCGCTCCACTCCGAATCGCCCGGACTTATCCTCGACCGCCTCTCCATCCTCGCGCTCAAGGTCTACCACACCGCCGAAGAGACCCGCCGCGCCACCGCCACCGAGGCCCATCGCCAGAAGAATCTCGCCCGCCTCGCCCTGCTCGAAGAGCAGCGCAGCGACCTCACCTCCTGTCTCGACACGCTCTGGAGCGAAGTGCTCGCCGGCCGCCGCCGCTTCAAACTCTACCGCCAAATGAAGATGTACAACGACCCCGACTTGAACCCGGCAATCTACGCGCACCAGCCCGCCGCAAAGCCGGGTTGACCTTCGCCTCAAGTCTGCGTATAAAACCGGATCAAGACCACTAGATATATAGTGTGGGATGCTGACCAACTACGTCCCCCGGCGGAATCTGCGGATCCCAGACGCGCCCGCAGCCCGCCGAAGACAATCCCTCAAACCCGCCCGGCCCTCGGCAACACCCCACCGGCACATTACCAGGAACACAGGAACACCGACCCAATGAAGACCGCAACCTCCAAACGTCCACGTACGCTCGCCGGACACGCAACGGCATCGGCCGACGGAGCCCGCGCCCACGCTGTCGCCCAGTACGAATCCGCCCTTCGTCTGATGCAGGAGGGCAAGTTCGAGAAGGCCCACACCGCCTTCAACCAGATGCTCGCCTCCGCCCCGCCTGATCTCGCCGAGCGCATCCGTATGTACATCAACGCCTGCATCCAGCAGATCTCGCGCAATCAGACCAAGTTCTCCTCCCACGAAGAGCGCTACGACTACGCCATCTCCCTGCTCAACGACGGTAACTACGAGGACGCGCGCACCCATCTCAAGAAAATCATCGCCGAAAACGATCAGGCCGACTACGCCTTCTATGGCCTCGCCGTCCTCGCCAGCATGACCGGCGATGCGCACATCTGCCTCGAACACCTCACCGAGGCCATTCACCTCAACCCGCAGAACCGCATCCAGGCCCGCGCCGACTCCGACTTCCAGGACATGGCCGACGACCCCCGCTTCACCGAACTCCTCTACCCCGAAGTCTAGAACCGGACGCCCGTAGCCTGCCCTGAGCTTGCCGAAGGGATCACCAACGTGTGCGCGCAGCGACCCGCAGGTTATCGTGGGGAGTGCTCACTTTGCTGTCCATCCCTCGTTAACTCCAAGCGTGTCTTCCGCCGCATCGAACCTGATACCCTCGTCACCAGCCGATGTCTCATATCCTGACCTTGAATCCGACTTCGCCTTCCGAGTCTCCGACCGCCAGAAATCCGCAGCCCTCTCTGCGCGTTGTCGCCATTGGTGGAGGCACTGGGCTCTCCACCCTCCTCCGCGGACTCAAGCGTTACGTGCCCGCCACGGCCGCCTCGCGCCGCGCCACCGACGCGTCCCACCGCACCCGCCCAGCAGCCAACGCCACATCCGGCCCAGCCCTTCCGGCCGGTTCCCCCGCCGATCGCCGCGCCCATCCCACAACCTCGCCCCACCCCTGCCTTATCCACGACCTCGCCGCCATTGTCACTGTCACCGACGACGGAGGCTCCTCCGGCCGCCTGCGCGAGGACTTCAAAATGCTTCCCCCCGGCGACGTCCGCAACTGCATGGTCGCGCTGTCTGAGGACGAACACCTGCTCGCCAAGCTCTTCCAGTATCGCTTCCACCAGGGCGACCTCGACGGGCACAGCTTTGGCAACCTCTTCGTCGCCGCGCTCTCCGAGATCACCGGCGACTTTGCTCAGGCCGTCCAGATGTCCTCGCAGATCCTCGCCACCCGCGGACGCATTTATCCCGCCACCAATACCAACGTCACCCTTACCGCCCGCATGGATGACGGTTCCCTCGTCCACGGCGAGACCAGCATCACCGCCAGCCCGCACCGCATCGTCGAACTCATCCTCACTCCCCCCGACGCCGAACCCCTCCCCGGCACTCTGGACGCCATCGCCAACGCCGACCTCATCACGCTCGGCCCCGGTTCGCTCTACACTTCGCTGATCACTAATCTGCTGGTCCGCGGCATCCCCGAAGCCATCGCCGCCTCCCGCGCCACCCGCGTCTATGTCGGCAACCTCATGACCCAGGCCAACGAATCACTCGGCCTCACCGCCTCCCAGCACATCGAAAAAATCATGCAGCACTGCGCCGGCAACAAATCCACCGCCAGTTCACCCAAGCTCTTCGACTACGCCCTCATCAACACCGCGCCCATCTCGCCCACCCTGCTCGCCCAGTACGCCCGCGAAGGCCAGACCCCCATCGAGCCCGACCTCGACCGCATCCGCGCCCTCGGCGTCGAGCCCATCCCCGGCAACTTCGTCCACGAGGGCAGCGTCCTCCGCCACGACCCCGACCGCGTCACCGAGGCACTGCTCAGACTCGCCATCGCCCGGCCCAATTAGGACCTACGGCGCGATACTCACCAGCTCCGGCTCAACCGTTCGCTTCAACTGCCCGCACGCCGCATAGATATCCCTGCCCCGCGGCCTGCGCGTAAACGTCGGAATCCCGCCATCGATCAGCATCCGGTGAAACACCGCAACATCTTCTGCCGTCGGCTGGTGGTAGTCAATCCCCGGCCCAGGATTCCACACAATCAGGTTCACCTTCGCCTTCATCCCCTTCAACAGCGCCAGCACCTCGCGCGCATGCTTCGGCTGGTCGTTCACCCCGCCCAGCAGCACATACTCGAACGTCACATACTCCCGCTTGCCAAACGGAATCGCCCGCACCGCCTCCAGCAGCGCCGCAATGTCCCACTTCTTCGTGATCGGCATGATCTCGCGCCGCACCGCGTCATTCGACGCATTCAAACTCAGCGCCAGCTTTGGCCTCACTGGTTCCTCGGCAAAACGCCGTATCGAAGGCTCAATCCCGCTCGTCGACACCGTCATCCGCGACTCTGGAATCCCCATCCCACGCAGCACATGGACGCTCTTCATAAACGCGTCGTAGTTCAGAAACGGCTCGCCCATCCCCATAAACACCAGGTTGATACGCGACGGTGTCTCCACGCCCTTGCCGCTGCCAATCCGCACCCGCTGCCGGTTCAGCACCGCCGCCACCTGACCCGCAATCTCGCCCGCCGTCAGATTCCGCCGGATCCCCAGCTTCGCCGTCAGGCAAAACTGGCAATTCACCGCACACCCCACCTGGCTCGACACACAAATCGTCGCCCGCTTATACCCGTCTCCGACCTCGCCCTCCTCCTCAACCGCCGCCTCGCTCCCATCCCCGCGCTCGCCGCCATCCCCGCCCGGCATCCACACCGTCTCCACGGTCTCGCCATCACCCATCCGCATCAGATACCGCTCGGTCCCATCCACACTCTTCGCCATCTGCACGATCTCCGGCAGTCCCACCGCGTACCCCTCCGCCGCCAGTCGCTCCCTCACCTCAGTCGGCAGCGTCGTCACCTCTTCCACCCGTTCCACCCGCTGCTTGTACAGTGCATCCCCCAACTGCACCGCTCGATACTTTGATAGCCCTAACTCCTCTACCACCGCGCGCAACTCCTCCGGTGTCATCCCAAACAGCGCTTTCTCGCCCACCACCCGTCCCGCCCCCACCGTGATTGAATCCGTCGCCATCGCTACTCTGAGTTTACCCGCCACCAGCCTATGATCGTGAGCACTCCCGTCGCCCGTTACCCCAGCCCCGAATCGATGTGCGATCTGGGGTGCTGGAGGAGTGCGTTACGAGCCAATCTGAAGGGTCAAAACCGCGGCGTGGGTGAGGCCGGTGGAGGCTCCGGTGGCGGTGATGGGGATGGTGTAGGTGCCGGGCGTGGCGGAGGGCAGCGGATAGATGAGTGATCCGCATCCAGACAAAGTGAGGGCAGTCATGGAGAAGGCGGCAAGGAGAGCGAAATTGAAGACGGAGAAGCGGCGACGGCGGCGAGCCGTGAGCGCGGCGAAGAGGCCTGCGGGCGAAAGCAGAAGCACGAGGTTGATGGGGAACTGCGGAGAGCGATTGAGAGCGTTCCGGCTGGGGATGGTGACGGTGCTGAGATAGAGCGAGGCGGTGGCGGTTGCGTTGGCTGCGAGTTTGGTGGAGTTGGGGGTGAGGGTGCAGGTGACGTCGGCGGGCAGGCTGCCGCAGGTGAGGGAGAGCGTG